>Ga0070730_10003027_pt1 | contig 15201 bp, 16 predicted proteins | sample Coa_R1_3_FD_66447 | JGI IMG/M metagenome (GOLD analysis project Ga0070730, IMG submission 66447) | Surface soil microbial communities from Centralia Pennsylvania, which are recovering from an underground coalmine fire - Coalmine... | ecosystem: Environmental > Terrestrial > Soil > Unclassified ...
GGTTGGTTTGCTGGAGTCGCCGAATCCTCGGCGATCATAGGTGATGACGCGATGGCCTGCATCGAGCAGAACAGGCACCTGCTTCTCCCATGAGCGGCCGCTCAGCGGCCAGCCGTGGATTAGCACCACCGGCTTGCCGCTGCCGTGGTCTTCGTAATAAAGATCGATGTTGCCTGAATTTTCTTTACCGACTGTAACGTATGGCATTGAGATTCTCCTTTCAGGTAGGCAATTGACGTTGAGGATGAAGTTGATGGTTGAGCGTTTACGCTTTCAAGCCTGAGACGTCATGGCCTTTAGAGTTGGTTTTCTATCTCAGATAAAAACCAGGTACGGCGCTCAGTCTGGTCAATCCAAACCTCAATCAGGCTGGCAGTGGCAACATCGTTGTGCCGTTCGCATACCTGATGGGTGGAACGTAAGAAACGCGTCAGTTGCTGGTTATCGGCACGCAGCTCGGTCAGCATGCCGCTGGGGTCGACAAAATCTTCGTTATTGTCCTTCAGGCGCTGGTGTCGCGAGATATCGCTGATGGAGTGAAGCGTGCTTGCGCCGATCTTGCGCGCTCGTTCTGCGATGTCGTCGGTCATGGCGAAGATTTGTTCGGAATGCTCATCCAGCAGCAGGTGGTAATCGCGAAAGTGGCGCCCGCTCATGTGCCAGTGGAAATTTTTCGTTTTCAGATAAAGAGCGAAGACATCGGCAAGCAACTGGCGGAGTTCATTCGAGATCTCTGAAACAGCCTCGCGGCTCAGATCTGTGATGGTTTGCGTCCTTACTCTATCGCGTGTTTCTACATTGATTGGTGCCATTGCGCTATCTCCTGATGTAAGCAACCAATGTGAGTAGAACTTGTTTCAAAAATACGTTTTGTATCAGGGCACGACTTCAGTCGTGCCGCTTAGGCGCTAAAAAATACGGGCTTTAGCCCCTGAGGTCGTAGCGTTCGAACGGAAAAGATATTTTGAAACAAGCTCTAGCCAAATCAATCACAAAGACTTTGGTTGCAGGTTGATGACAGTTGAGGGTTTACGATGATGGTGAGAGTTTGTACGGTGGCGATGCTGAAGTGTTGAACCGCCATCAGCATCAAGAATTACGCCTTCTCTTATGATGCGCCCGGCGAGGCTGGAAAGCAATGCCTCGGACCGGGCGTGAATAGTCCAGAGCCGCTGCAACCTGGCTGCCCCGAGTTGCTCAACGAAGGCCGCCAGCGATCCGCAGGGTTTCGCCGGTGATCCAACCTGATTCCGCGGAGGCGAAGAAGACAGCGGCGGGGGCGATGTCCTCGACCTCGCCGATGCGTCCCAGCGGAGTAATCGCTTCGATCTGCTTGCGGAAGTCGCCCTCTGCGAATCCAGCGGCTTGAACTCCCTCGGTTACAACCATGCCAGGGTTGATGGCGTTCACGCGGATATTACGCGGACCCAATTCCTTGGCAAGAGTCCTGGTTACCGCATCCACCGCGCCTTTGGTAGCGGTGTAGACCGAGGTGTGGGGAGGCGTGAAGGAGCTGACCGTAGAACTGATGTTGATGATGCTGCCGCCTGCGGGATCGAAATATTTGGCGGCTTCCTTCGATGCCAGCACCAGGCCGAGGACGTTTACGTCGAAGTGCTTGTGGAATTGCTCTTCGGTAACGTCTTCCAGCGGCGAAAACTCGTAGACCCCAGCATTGTTGACCAGGATATCGAGCCTGCCGAACGTTTTTTTGGTTTCGGCAAAAAGGCGCTCGATGTCGTTCTTCTTCGCCACATTTCCCTGCACCGCAACCGCCTTTCCGCCATTACGCGCGATTTCGCCGACTACGCGGTCGGCGCCTTCTTTGCTGGATGAGTAGTTAACTACAACCGACGCGCCCTCGGCCGCCAGATGCTTGGCAATCGAAGCGCCGATTCCTTTGGATGCTCCTGTGACCACTGCAACTTTACCTGCAAGTTTCTTTGACATGATGTCTCTCCTGTGCCGGTACCTTTTGCACCGTATGGTAAAAGATGCCGGGTTGGAGACCGAAGTTTCAAATTTTGTACTGGCAGGTATGGAATTGCATTATCATGAGAGTACAGATATGAAATTACAGATATGAAATCCGGCAACCCCGCCCGGCCTATGGGGCGTCCCCGCGCTTTCGACGTCGACCAGGCCCTTGACCGTGCGCTGAAAGTGTTCTGGCGCAAAGGCTATGAAGGCGCCTCGTTGTCAGATCTGACCAAAGCCATGGGTATCAACCGTCCCAGCCTCTACGCCGCCTTTGGCGACAAGGAAGGCCTGTTCCGCAAGGCGCTCGATCGTTACGTTCATGGGCCCGCAGGTTATTTTGGAGAGGCGTTGAGTCAGCCGACTGCGCGCGCCGTTGTGGAACGGCTGCTGCAAGGGACTGCCGACTTAGTGACCGATCCGCACAATCCCCGAGGGTGTCTTTATGTGCAGGGTGCGCTTGCCTGTGGAAAAGACGCTGATTGCATCCGGCGGGAGCTGATTTCTCGCCGGGCGGCAGGCGAGGTTGAAATATACAAACGCCTTAAGCGCGCTAAAGTCGAAGGTGATCTTCCGCCGGATTCCACCCCCGCCGACCTCGCCCGCTTCATTGCAACCGTGTCGCAGGGAATGGCAGTCCAGGCCGCCGGCGGCGCAAGCCGTAAAGAATTACAGCGGGTTATCCAAACCGCATTGCGGGCCTGGCCGGAATTAAGATAGCCGCGAAGACTTCAAAATTGGTTTCCCCCAAAAGGATTTCTGATTTCAGGTTTCGTTAGATTTTTCGGATTTCAAGAGAGGTGCCCGCATGCCACAGCAGGACGTTAAGGCTGCGCATCTTCGAAAACCACATCTGTGTAGGCGTCCTGGTTCTCGAAGCACAGATTCACCGCTCGACCGTGCGAGCGGGTCCGATGAACAACGCCTGCAGGAATAGTAAATGCCTCTCCTGGCTTCAGCCTAAAGGTCCGTCCATCAGCGAGATCTATCTCTAACTCGCCCTCCAGCACGAGAAAACACTCATCAGAGCGTGGATGCTGATGCCAGCGGAACTCCCCTTGCATGACCGCCAATCGAACAGAATGATTGTTTACATTGAAAACCACGAAATTCTTGTAGCCCCGCGCAACCGAGGCGGCTTCGCGCTTCAGATCAACAATCGCCAAAGCCGGAAATGCAGCTTGCTCAGTGTGAGTGACGACGTCGTCATTTCGCTGGGTTCTGTAATCAGTCATGGGGTTTAGATTCACAATGGCTCAGTTGGATGCAGACAGTCAAGTCGTGCAGACTGCGCTGCGCGCCTGGCCCAAATAAATCCTGGCGCCTTCGACGCATTTCACCGAAATTTAATGCAGCGCGCTCCACTGCAACCGCATCCACTGCAACATCGGAGGCCATCATGTACGTCGTCACTGGAGCTACCGGAAACACCGGACACATCGTCGCCAAAAAATTATTAGCCAACGGGCAGAAAGTCCGGGCGATCGGCCGAAGCGCCGAACGCCTGCAGGCCATCGCCGGCGAAGGCGCTGAGCCCTTCGTTGCCGATCTTACCGACCAGCAAGCCCTCACCAAGGCTTTCACCGGCGCGCGCGCAGTCTACGCCATGATTCCACCAAATCTTGCCGCTCAGGATTACCGTGCTCACCAGGACAGCATCAGCGATGCTATTACCGCCGCCCTGGCGGCAGCCAAAGTTCCGTATGCCGTGGCCCTCAGCAGCTACGGCGCCGATAAGCCGGATAAAACCGGCCCGGTGGTAGGGCTGCACAACTTTGAGCAGAAGCTCAACAAGATTGTTGGGTTGAACGTTCTGCACCTGCGCCCCGGCTATTTTATGGAGAACACCCTGGCGCAAGTTGACATCATTCATGCGTTTGGCATGACCGCCGGCCCGCTGCGCGCGGATCTGAAGCTGCCCATGATCGCCACGCGCGATATCGGCGCCATCGCCGCTGACGAACTGCTGAAGCTGGATTTTCAGCAAAAGCAGACACGCGAGCTGCTGGGTCAGCGAGACCTCAGCATGACCGAGGCTGCGGCGATCATCGGAAAAGCCATCGGCAAACCCGACCTCGGCTACCTCCAGCTTCCCGATGAGCAGGTGCGAGCGGCGATGACCGGGATGGGCATGTCGCTGGATAGCGCGAATCTTATTCTGGAGATGTCGGCATCCTTGAATTCCGGCTACATGCGGCCGCTCGAACCGCGCTCGTCCCGGAACACAACCCCCACTTCCTATGAGGTCTTTGTCGCTGAAGAGTTCGTGCCGCTGTATCAGAGAAAAACTCGGGCCGCGTGAGGGCAGCAGGACGTTCTACTTTTCCGCGGCAGTCACCAGAAGAGGCGAGTGGAGCATTGCCGCCGGTGAGATTACCGGCTCTTCCAGCGGAATGTGGCTGCCGTAGCGCTCGCGCAGCTTGGCTTTGACGACCGGATCGGTGAGATTGAAGTCCTTGAGTTGTTGAAGTTCTCCGACGTGAATCTTGAGCGCCCGATCGTAAAGTTTCCATACCAGCTCGGAGCAGTAGATGCGATCGTCAGACCACTCGAACGTCAGATCATAGGGCCGGCCCTCGAACTGATGGGTGGTGGCGCGAAGTTTTGAAAGCCCGTCGCCGGTCAAAACGGTAGGCGCATCTTTGAGCCGCTTAACGACGTAGTGGCCGCCTTTTCCCCGGGCAATCCAGCTTGCGAGGGGAGTGTAACGGACCGTTGCGATGGCCTCGAAGACGTAAGGCTTGCCGCCACGGAAAAAGATAATTCCCATGTGACTGTAAGGCGAACCAGTCGCCCGCTGAATGGCCACGCTCTGTGATGACTGCGAAGTCTGGAAGATGATGTCGCCATCCCGCACCGCCGAAACTGGCGCCGCCGCTGCGGCGTAGCTGGCCGTGATGACGCAGAAGATTGCGAGATAACGCAGCCGATTCATTGACTATAAAACTCCAAGCCCCTTAAACTTCTTCGGATTCCTGGCGTGCTCCTGCGCGAACCTGCAAAAGTCTTCACCAGGGCCGCAGACAAAGTCCTTACAGAAGGCTTGAATGTCGTGCCCAAGATCGCGGAAAGCCTCGAGCGGATCATGTGAAAAACCAGGATATTTGTGTTGTTGCCACCTTCCAAGGTAGCGCAGGTAGGCTTCATGGCTCAGGATGCAGTTTCCGATATGGTAGGTTACTAACCCGAGGCTATATCGAAAGTGCAATTCCAGGATGCGATTCGCTCGGGAGAATTCTCCAACAGCGAAATCACCTCCAGAACCTTTTCCGATTGTCGTGAGTTGAAACGTGAAGCCGTGAGGACATAAGAGGGGTTCCAGAACGGCAACGCCTTTCAACAATGCTTCTTTTGGATCAGGATTCAGGGTTCTCTTCACGGGTGCACTTCGTAATATTTCTGAAACCCACCCATTTTGGGATAAAACGCGTGCGCGCGGTACAGCTCTGTAATCTGCCGCACGTGACCGAGATCGTGAAAGGCGAACACATGCAACACCTCGGCCACTGTGATCGTACCTAACTCTTTGTGCCGGCCTGTACGATTTAGCGCGCTGGCGGGTAATCCTTTCAGCAAATCAAGTGTCTGGTTGCGTTCACGTTCAAAGGCCGCCAGTTCGTCAGCGCCGCGAAACCGCTTCCCTGAACGGAACAACGTCAGCTGGTCATAAGCGGGCAGCGGCGGTGAGTCATTCTCAACCATGGCACTGAACCGGCTGCGAAAGCAATCTACTTCCACATGGTGAAGGTGCGCGAGGACCATTGTGATCGACCAACGCTCTACATTCGGCTGCTAGTCCATCTCCCCGGGTGTGGCCGCAGCCAGAATAGTTCGCAACAGCGTTGGAGTGTTCTTGAGCACCGAGAATGCAGGCAGCTCAGCCATGCAATAAAGTATACCCGCTTGCCATCTCTCTTATGTTGCGCGCTCAGCTTCTATGATGGCAGCGCGATATCGGGTAGCGTGTTGCTCCAATCCCATACTCAGTGCGGCTTGAATCATCAACTCGAAGATTCGCGGGCTCGTAAGTTCTTGCTTTGCTTGAAACTCGAAACTTGAAACTCGAAACTGTATTCTAGACTTCAGGAGAATCATCAATTTTGCCTGAGCCGCCTCTGTTAGACATGCAGAACGTCCGCGTGATGCGCGGCAGCAATGTCGTGCTTGACGATTTCACTTTACGCATCCAGGCCGGCGAGCATGTCGCCATTCTTGGTCCCAACGGCTGCGGCAAGTCAACACTGGTGAAGACCATCACGCGCGAATGCTACCCTGTGTCCCGTGAAAATTCCAGCATGACCATTCTCGGACGGGAACGCTGGAACGTCTTTGAGCTGCGTTCACTGCTCGGCATTGTTTCTAACGACCTGATGTCTTTTTGTACCGGCGAGGCCAGCGGACTCGACGTTGTGATCTCCGGTTTCTTCAGCAGTAAGACCGTTCTGCCACACCATGCGGTTGAGGCGGAGCATTGCGAGCGCGCCCTCGCCGCTCTGGTTCAATTGAACGTACCCCACTTGGCGGAGCGGCCGGTTTGCGAAATGTCTTCCGGGGAAGCACGGCGTGTGCTGATCGCGCGCGCCCTGGTGCATGCGCCGCGCGCTCTGCTCTTCGACGAGCCCAGCAATTCACTCGATATCGCCGCGCATCAGGGCCTGCGCCTGACCATGCGCTCGCTTGCGGAGTCTGGAATTGGCCTCATTCTTGTCACCCACGATCTCTCTGACATCGTTCCCGAAATCGACCGCGTGCTCCTGATGCGGAATGGAAAGATCGTCGCCGACGGCAGCAAGCAGGAAATTCTGCGCTCCGGCCGCCTGACTTCTTTGTTCGAAACCAAAGTGGAAGTCACGCGCAGCGATGGCTATTACCATTTGCGGTGATCGAAATTTGTTGTGATCAAAATCTGTGGTGGCCAAAAGCGGCGTTCAGCAGTCAAACAAAGCACTTGGCAATTAGCACTTGGCATTTAGCCCCTGGAGCGCATTTTATAGTTTCTCAACCTGATGGAAATTTATGCCCTTGTGGTCGAAAATTGTGTAAGGGCCAAATGCCAATTGCTAAGTACTAAATGCCTGCTTAAGGGCTGAATGCTGAGTGCTATTTCATACTCTCGCAAATTGCGCGGACAACCTTGGGGGTGATGCACCACTCCAGCGTGCCGCCTTTGGAATCCACTTCCACCTTGGCGACCGCGCCTTTTTTCAGGTCAACCTGGGAAGGGGAGCGCCGGCCAATGAGTTTTCCCAGGAACTCGCTCAGGCTGGGATTATGCCCGACCACCATGATGGCCTCGTAGTTGGCATATTTTTGCAGCATCTTGGTGAAGTCTTCCCAGGTGCTGCCTGGCTTCAAGCCGGCATCGAATTGCAGCGTGCCCTCCTGGCCAATTTCGTTGGAGACCAGCACCGCGGTTTGCGCCGCCCGTTTTAGTGGGCTTGAAATGGCTACATCTACGTGGACGTCCAGGGCCGCCAGCGCACGTCCCATCATGCCGCACTGCTCGATCCCTTCTTTATCCAGGGCGCGCTTTTCATCTTTTCGAGGATCGGCTTTTTGTGTACCCGCACTGGCATGCCGCAGAAAATAAATAATCATCTAGTGGCGGCCTTTCCAGAGGGAGCGCCGCGCTCGCCCTTGGCCGCAACCTGGGCGCCCTCACGCTTCGCCGGTTTCGGTGCGGATTGTTTCCCTTCAGCCAGCGCAATGAGGAACTCCTGGGCGTTGAGCTTGCCCGCGTAGCTGCCGAAGATGCCGCTGGAGAGCGCGCCCTTGCGCAGCTTCTTGCGGCTCTCCTGGATGTGGACATAGTCTCCGTCGGGCAACAGGATCCTGCTCTTGGCCCGGTCTTCGAGATAAACTTCCAGGATCTCCTGCAGCACGCGCTGGCGCAGCATGGCGTCTTTCAACGGAAACACTACTTCGACGCGTCCATAGAGATTGCGCGGCATCCAGTCGGCGCTTCCCAGGTAGATTTCTTCGTCTCCGCCGTTGGCGAAGTAGTAGATGCGGCTGTGTTCGAGAAAGCGTCCCACAATGCTGCGCACCCGGATGCGGTCACTCACTCCGCGCACCCCTGGCCGCAGGGCGCACATGCCGCGCACAATAAGGTCAATCTCCACTCCCGCCTGCGAGGCGCGGTAAAGCGCCTGAACGATGCTCTTATCCAGCAGGGCATTCATCTTGGCGATGATGCGCGCCGGCCGTCCCTGGCGGGCGTGCTCCGCCTCGCGGGCTATCAGGCTCAGCGAGTTCTGCGCAAAGTCCAGCGGCGAAACCATTAACGGCGAATAATTCGGACGCTCGGCGTAAGCCGTCAGGAAGCTGAAGACCCCATGGATCGCCGAGGTCATATCTTCATCGGCAGTGAGCAGGCTTAGATCGGTATAGAGGCGCGCCGTGGTGGAGTTGTAGTTACCCGTTCCCAAGTGGGCGTAGCGCCGCGTGATGCCGTCCGGATCGCGCCGCGCCACCAGCGCCAGCTTGCAGTGTGTCTTCAGGCCAACCAGCCCGTGGAAGACCTGAACCCCGGCATCTTCCAGGGTGCGCGCCCAGCGGATATTGGAGGCTTCATCGAAGCGCGCCTTCACCTCGACGACGACTGTGACTTCCTTTTTGGCGGCAGCATCCATCAGGGCCAGCACAATGGGGGAATCTTCGCTGGTGCGATAGAGCGTCTGCTTGATGGAGAGCACGTCCGGGTCTTCGGCGGCGGTCTCAATGAAGTCAACCACGCCATGAAAGCTGTCAAAAGGATGGTGCAGCAGGACGTCGTGCTGGCGCAACTCCTGGAAAATATCGCTCGACTTGGCGTTGAGGTGAAGCTCGCGCGGGACAAACGATTTGAACTTCAGGTCCGGCCGGTTCGATTGCTCGTAGATATTGAACAGCCGCGACAGGTTTACCGGCCCATCGGTGCGAAAGACCTGCCAGCTTTCCAGGTCAAAGTTGCTGCGCAGGCGGTCAATGATCTCGGGGTCGGCGTCGGCGTCAATTTCCATGCGCACGGCCGCGCCTTTGCGCCGGTTGTGCAGCTCGGTGCGCACAGATTCCAGCAGGTTACGCGAATCCTCTTCCTGCAGATAAAGGTTGCTGTTGCGGGTCACACGAAACGATGCGTCCGAGATGATGTCGTAGCCGCGATACATCTTGGTGGCGTACCACGCCACCAGGTCGGCGAGAAAGACAAAGTCGTTGGAATCCCCGTTAGGCAAATGGATGAGCCGGGGCAGGGCGCGGGGCACGGTGACCACGCCGGTGTAAGTGGCGGAAGCGCGCCGCCGCCGCTTCAGCAGGAAGGCCAGGCACAGGGCTTTATTAATAACGCGGGGAAACGGATGCGCCGGGTCGATAGTGACCGGCGTGAGCAGCGGATCAAGCTCGCGCTCGCAGTATTCCTCGACGTAGGCCCGCGCCTTGGGCGTCAGCTCGGCCAGGCTGAGCACCCGGATGCCCTCGCGCGCCAGCGCCGGACGCAGCTTTTCATTCCAGCACTCATGCTGGCGCCGGGCAAACTCATGGGTCTCGCGCGCCACCAGGTCGCGCTCTTCCAGGGGGCTCAGGCCATCGGGCCCGGGTTCGGTGTATCCATCTTCTATGCGCTGCAGCAATCCGGCGACGCGGACTTCGAAGAACTCGTCCAGGTTGCTGGCGGTGATAGCGAGAAACTTGACCCGCTCCAGCAGGGGATTGCTCTCATCCTCGGCCTCTTCCAGGACGCGGCGATTGAAGCGCAGCCAGGAGGCTTCGGCGTTGAGGTAATAACTGGGACTTTCAAGAGACGCACGCTTCATGTGGCCGGATTCGTGCCCAATGATAGGGGTTGATTGTTAGAGGAATATTAAAAACTTACCTCATTGACTCTAGCAGAAACGGCGGCGGATTGGTAGTGAGTGAGGCTTGATTCAGCAGCGCAAGGAGCTTGTAATCGTATGAATCTGAATGGTTTAGTTTGTTCCAATAATCTGTCACGTTATGTCAGGGCACGGGATAAATCCGTGCCTTGACACTCCACCCCAAAAATGAAAAACGGCCGGGCGGGGCGGCCCGGCCACGTCAAACAAGGGAGAATATGAGGTCTATTCTTTAGGCGAAGCCACCGTATCCTGGCCAATGATCTTGTAGTCGCTGGGGACCTGGAAGAGCGCCGGATCGGGCTCGCTGCGCTTGATATCGGTAAGCTGATAGACGGTCTGGCCAAAACGAGGGTCGTTATGTTTGCTGAGCACCAGGGTCTTTAGTTCGGGCGACGTCCATGTTTCTGAGGTGATCTCGATGGGCTGCTCATTGCCGATGGCGCCGGCGGCAATGGTGCGGGTCTCGCGCGTGCCGGTGCAGGAGACGCCATCAATCACCTGCGCGCCAAGGTCTTCATGTTTGGCATCTCCGCCGAACTCAGCTGGCTTCATTATTTCACCGCCGCCTGTGCTTACATGAAAAGCGAATGGGGCAGGTCCCAGGTCCGGGCTCTGCTTCACCTTTATCTGCCCGGCTTCCTCGCCTATCGCCTGCTCCGGCCCTGATCTCCCCGAGCGTTGAATAAATACGCCTTTGCCATTGACGCGCTTGATGACGTCTGCCGTTTTTTCTCTTGGATTGAGCATGTAATCCGTCTTGCTGATCGGATCGCTGATCATCACCATGGGGGGCAGATCGGCGGGAAGCGGGCCGAGCGCTTTGGGCATCTCACGGCGCGTCCTGCCTTCGCTGTCGCGGGCCTGGAAGGTGCTCGACTTGTTTACGATGCGGTTGCCGTCAGCCAGCACCTGCGTGCTTTCCATGACCGCAGTCGCGCTGTAGGGAGCGCCCTTAACCGCCTCTCTCTCGCCCACGTTCGTCGTAAAAAAATAATTGTAGGAGCCTGGTGTGACCATTCCCGGTCCAGCCGCCCCTTTTTGGAAAAACATCATGTCGCCCCCGGTGGCGGGCGGCGGCAGAAGTATCGGCCCCGGCCCTGACACCGCCGTCTGAGCAAACGAACCTGCTGCTATCAGGAACATTGCGGCCAACAACGTGCAAACTTTTTTCATAACACTCTCCTTGAAAATAAAAACTTCTTACAAAACCCGTTATTGCACCAGCCGGACCGCGTAGGGCGTGCCATCCTGGCCGACCACGAAATCGGCCAGCACGGGCCGGTTGGGGACCTCGGGACCGATGGGCGCACCCACCATGCGCAGGTCCTGGATCGGCATCTCGACGCGCACGATCCGCAATTCACTCTCTGCGACATCAGGATCGTAGGCCGGCAGCGGAAGGAAGCTGCCCTCCTGCCGCGCCTCGACTTGAGCCGCCTGAGGATGCGAAGCGCCATGCCTGGCCCCATGTTTCACAATTGCTTTTGCCTGCTGCGTGGCGGTCGCGTTTGTTGCCTGCGTAGCCGGCAGGTTTATTCCATGCGTGCCCGGTGCTGTTTTCTCAAGCGGGACGACCGAAGCCGGATTGTGCACCGCCATCTGCAGCGCTGCTTTCTGCAATGTTCTGGTGAGCAGCCAGGCCGCGGATGAAAGGCCGATCACCAGCAGGGCAGCGATCGCCATGTTCCTGATTTTGCGCCTCTGGTGGTGGCGGCGGAACGCGCTTCCCAGGGCCGCGCCAAGCTCCGGGGGTGCGCTGCGCGGGGCTTGCTCTGCCAGGCGCCGCAGGGCGCCGGCCAGCCGGTCTTCGGAAGAGCCCGAGGAGCCCGATTCGAATTGGTTTATTTCACGCATTGTTGACTCTTCAATTTCGCTTTCAGCAGGCTGCGGCCGCGATGCAGCCGCGAGGCCACCGTGCCGGGCGAGCATCCCAGGGCCTCGCCGGCAGTGGCGTAGCTCATCTCTTCCAGGTCACACAGCACCACAACTTCACGGTACATTTCCGGCAGCGCCAGCACGGCCTTGCGCAGGCACTCGAGCATCTCAGTGTTGGTCAAGTGCTCAAGCGCATCCGCGTCGCTGGCCGCGATCGCCTCTTCGCCTTCGCTGCTTTCGCCTTCATCCGCAAGCGGCACTTCGAGGCGCGCCGTCCGCAGGCTGCGCCGCGCCAGGTTGCGGGCCATGCCAAAAAGGTAGTTGCCAACCGAACCCTTCGCCGGGTCATAGCCTTTCGAGCTCGCGATCAGCAGCATAAAAACTTCCTGCGTGGTGTCGTTGGCCGCGGCGCTCGATCCGCCCATGTGCAGGGCAAAGCGGTAAATCACGCCCTGGTAGCGCTGGTAAAGCGCCTGAAACGCCGCCTCGTCACCCTTGCCGAGCCGCCGGAGCAACTCGTAATCGCTGGATTCCGCTTCGCTCATCGGTAGGTTCAGCGCCTTCGCGTTTGCTCCTACTCTCCATTGCGCGGCTTTGGCAAATGCTTCCAATTTTTTAAGTAGTTCTCAGTTCTCGGTTCTCAGTTCTCAGCCGGAATGTTCATCTGGGAACATTTTATTCAAAGTTCTCGGTTCGCAGTTTCTGGACCTCAGACCGCTTGCAGCTTGGAGCTGAGGGAGCCCAGGCTTGCCGTGGGAGCCTGAAGTAGTCCAGGGGGGCCCCTGCTAGCCGCGCACCGGCAACCGGAGGTCCCCCCTTGCTAGCGAGGGTCGGCGAGACAGAGACAAGTTAGCCCCACTGGCAACTGGCAACCGGCTGCTGGCAACTGTTTTAATTTTTCAAATACCTCAGGGACTTTAAAAGCCCCGCATTGTTGAATGCTGACGGAAACACACGTCTGCTCAATGATGACCTGGATTTGTCGGAAGTCAGCGGTTTGATACCACTTTGCAGGGCGGCCGGGTTTTTACCGCAAACTGGCAACTGGCAACTGGCAACTGGGACGGGTGGCCCGGACCAAGCTTCATCGTTATCGTTACTCTGGAGGGTGCCCCGACCCTAGCTTTGCTAGGGCGGGGGTTTTCTGTAGGCGATGAAATCCTGGCTAGAGCGGACTACACTATTGCCCTGGGGACTGAAACGTTTTCACCAATCCCGCCAGCTTCATTTCATTACATTCAGTTGCTATCATCGGCGGGTCAAGCTGGGCACACCTGCGCGACGCGAAGTGTTTGAGCGGGCCCTGGAACAAGCCCGCCGCCAGGACGGTTTCTTCGTCACCGGATATGTGGTGATGCCGGAACACGTGCATTTGCTGGTGAGCGAACCGGAGCACGCGCTGTTGTCGCGGGCGATCCAATCGCTCAAGCAGGCGGTAGCGCGCAGGCTTGCCCTGCGCGCCTCGGAACCTTTCTGGCAGGCAAGGTATTACGACTTCAATGTGTGGAGCGAGCACAAGCGCATTGAGAAGCTGCGGTATATGCACCGCAATCCGGTGAAACGTGGACTGGTTCAACATCCGAAGGACTGGGCGTGGAGCAGTTTTACGCACTACGCCACGGGCATCGAGGGCATTGTAGAGATCGAATCAGAGTGGACGGCACGGCGGCGTGAACGAATGGGATTGGCGCCTAAGTTGCAGCCACGGAAAAACCCCGCCCTAGCAAAGCTAGGGACGGGGCACCCTCGGGATTGATCACGAAAAAACCGTAGGATGCGCCACCCGTCCTCCCCCAAAAAAGTTACGATGTGGGCTTTGACAGCAGAGGAAGCCTCACATCAGCCTGTTTTGCTGACGTACCACGTGCCCGGCGCTGACAACCCGCAGGCCCCGGTTGGCATACAATTCAGAGTAGCCCTTCGTTTCGTTACAGGAAAGACGGCGGTCTTTTCGGGGAATGAGCTCTCCGGGCCCAAAGTCTCCCTTCAGGTGAAGACAATGAACATCATTCTTTCCGTCGATGATGAATCCGGTATTCTGCAAGTACGCCATATGATTCTTGAGCAGGCGGGATATCAGGTTCTGGATGCGAGCGACGGAGAAGCGGCATTGCGGGTATTCGGTACCGCCGATATTGATTTGGTTCTGTTGGACTACTTCATGCCCCAGATGGACGGTGGGGCGGTTGCAACGGAAATGAAACGCACGAAACCCCAAGTTCCGGTCATTATGGTTTCTGCCTCATTGGAGTGCTTTGAAATTGTGCGTGGAAAAGTTGATAGTTTTGTTTGCAAAGGCTACGGACCGGAATTGCTGCTTGCTGAGATCAAAAAGTTCCTGGCCATCGAAAGGCATTACACAGAGGACCAATTTGCAGCGTAAACCCGGCGGAGTTCGAATATCTCAACTCCCCAGCCTATCGCCCTTATCCCATTTCAACTCGGTATTCTCCCTATCCTATCGAACTTGCCACGGCAGCCAGCCATTCTTCAGGACACCATTGAGGATGAAATTGTAGTCGGCACCTTTCAGCTTGCTGTCAAAGTGAGGATTCAATGCGATGATCTTTGTGTGAGGGAAGTTGGTTTTCAACCACGTGACCATTTCTTCTCTGACTGACTTTCCAGCCGCATGGCCGACAATGAAAATGCTATACGTTCTGCCGTTCTTCAAGAGGCGTTTGGCGTCGTCATTACTAAGCGCAGAAGTTACCTCATATCCAAGTCCCTTCAAGAGCTCAGCCCTGGTCATGAGCAGCCCTTCGTCATAGGCAATCTGAAAAACTTGGGCGCCCTTGGGCGGCTTGATTTCCCCAAGCAGCCGCAGCTCTTTTTCCTCCAATAACTCGTTAATCCTACGAATTAGCAGCCGCAGTTTTTCAGGGTCCTTCTCAACCATCACCTGCTTATATAGCTGTTGCCACTCTTGTTGACGGTCCTTCACAAACAGACTCCTTCGCTTCTGCTACACACGAATGCAACCCGCAGCTTACGCTAAAATTATACAGGGCTCTAGATTGGCTGGTGAGACAGCTTTCGTGTTCCCGCGTCTGGGGACTGTTGGCCTGGGGAGAACATCCGAAAGCGTGGAGCAGCTTTGCGCACTGTGGTACCAGTGTCGAACGCATTGTAGAAATCGAATCAGAAGTGGCTCTTATTCTAGTTTTACTCTATTTTGAAGTCTTTGCCGAGCCAGCCAACTATTCCATCAACTTCCTGAAAACCTCTTTTTCCATGTCTTTATCGGCGCCGGCGCTGATGAACTGGGAATACAGCTCTTCGAGTCTCTGCTTTTTTTGGATGACGTGATGGAAGTAGCTGCCCTCGGGCGGATTGCTGTAGTCATCTTGCGAGACACTCTCGAAAACCTTCCCTAAAGCATTTTTATATCTAGTGTAGACTATACTGCTCAGGCGATCCTTCGGCGCAGAGATGGCTAAACCTTATTCCAATGATCTGAGGCGGAAGTTTCTGCAGTCCTATGATCGAGGTC
>Ga0070730_10003028_pt1 | contig 15199 bp, 9 predicted proteins | sample Coa_R1_3_FD_66447 | JGI IMG/M metagenome (GOLD analysis project Ga0070730, IMG submission 66447) | Surface soil microbial communities from Centralia Pennsylvania, which are recovering from an underground coalmine fire - Coalmine... | ecosystem: Environmental > Terrestrial > Soil > Unclassified ...
GAAGGCACAATAGCTCTTCCGGTTGTGGAATACCGGGTTTGGCCACCTCCTGAATGGTCATTTAAACTGATGGGGCCGGCCCAGAGTATTTGCCGTAATCACATGCTGCCGTTAGAATTGAACTCACAGATATTCCATGTAGGCCCGTAGCTCAGTTGGTCTAGAGCGCTTCCTTGACACGGAAGAGGTCGATGGTTCGAATCCATTCGGGCCTACCATCCCAAGTCTCACCTTTGCACTCCAACCGCCTTCTGTAGTAGTCTGCGCGCGCCAAACTCACCCCTGGTTGCGGAGACGGACATGAAAAAGTTGCTTTGTTGCTTCGGCTTACTTTTCCTCTCGTTCGTATGTTTTGCCGCGGACGACCTGTTTGACATTAAACCCGTCGCGGAAGGAGTGTATGCCGCCATCGCGAAGCCCGCGTATAAAGTCAACTGCAACGCCGTCATTATTTTGCTCGATGACGGAGTGCTCGTCGTGGATACGCATTCCAAGCCCTCCGCCGCTCGTGCCCTGATCGAGCAGATCAAGAAGATCACCGACAAGCCCGTCCGCTACGTGGTGAATACTCACTTTCACTGGGACCACTACCAGGGAAACCAGGCCTATCCCAGTTCCTGGCCTGCTGGCGTCGAGATTATTTCTTCTCAAGCGACTCGGGACAACATTGCGCAGCGAGGTATCCCGCGGGTGAAACACGAAATCGCCACTATCCCGCAGGAGATCGAGGGACTGAAGAGCGACCTAACCAAGGCAACCGACCCCACTAAGAAAGAACAGATACGCAGTAACCTGGCTCAGGCAGAAGCGTACCTTGACGAACTCAAAAGCATGCAAGTCACCCTGCCCAGCATGACATTTGACCGCTCTATGGTCATGTACCGCCGCTCAAGAACCGTGGAATTTCTCTGGCTGGGGAATGCGCACACCAATGGCGACGTGTTCGTTTTCCTTCCTCACGAGAAAATTCTCGTCACGGGCGACGCTCTGCACGGCTGGACTCCCTACATGGGCGACAGCTACCCCTATGACTGGATTCAAACCCTGGATGCCGCCGAAAAACTCGACTTCGATCAGGTGATCGGGGGACACGGCGACGTTATGCACGGGAAACAAAAATTCGAGCTGTGGAAACAGTATTTCCGCGATCTGATGGATGAGACCGGACAGGCTTATGCGCGCGGAGCTTCGCTCGAGGACGCCGAGAAGGAAGTCAGCAAGACTTTGGCAGCAAAATACGCCGACAAGTTCGACCCCGCGTTTCCGCAGAGCGTCATCAGCAATATCGCGAAAGCGTATCAGGTAATCGCTTTCGCGCGCTAAATTGCGCGAAAAGCTGCGGTGATAGGTTGAATACTCAGATCTGCAGAACGTCCCCCTCGCGGGCGACGAGTTCATACAGAACGGGATTCACAAAAAAGCCGATAAACAGCCGCGATATCAAGCCCGCCACAATCACGATAGCGAATGGCTTCTGTGTATCGGAACCGATACCCGTCGAGAGCGCCGCCGGCAGTAAGCCCAGGCACGCAACCAGCGCAGTCATCATGATTGGACGCAGGCGCAGCAATGACGCCTCTCGCGTCGCCTCCCGAATACCCAATCCTTCCTGCCTTAGCTTGTTGATGTAGGAAACGAGAATCACCGCAGTCTCAACCGAAACTCCGAGAAGAGCGAGGAGCCCCAGCACGGAAGAAACGCTAAACGGGGTATGCGTCAGCTTGAGTGCAACCAAAGCCCCGACTGGTTCGGTCATGATTACGCCCAGGGCAATCGTGACCGGGAACTTGAAATTTCCGTATAGCGCGAACAAGATCATGAAGATCAACACCACCGCCAGCGGGCCGATAAGGTACATCTGGGCCTTCGCCTCAAGAAACAGGCTGTATTCTCCGCCCCAATCCATCCAGTAGCCTTGCGGCAGCCGCACTGCTTTATTGACCGCTGCCTGACCATCTTTGACCGCCCGTTCCAGGTCTCGCCCCTCGATGCTGTACTGCACCCCAATGTAGCGGGAATTATTTTCCCGGTAGATAAATGAAGCACCGTTCCCCTGCTTAATGTCGGCCAGCTGGCTAAGGGGAATCTGCTGGCCGTCGGGCGTCCCCACAAGCAAGTTTCCGATCTCGCGCGCGCTGCTGCGGAATTGCGGCTGCATGCGCACCACGAGATCGAACAATTTTTCCCCTTGAATGACCTGCGTCGTCGCTTGCCCGCCTACCGCCGCTGAAATGACGGCCTCTACGTCAGCCACGTTGATGCCGTAGCGCGCAATTTTGGTTCGATCAACGTCGATCAGTAAACTTGGCTGCCCCAGTTCCCGCACCACCGTGAGCTCGGTGAATCCGGAGACGGCAGCCAGAATGTTCTTGATCTGGACGGCCTTGTCCTGCAGTACGTTCAAATCGCTGCCGTAGACCTTCACGGCCAGCGAACTCTTCAGGCCGGTCAATGCCTCATCGACCGCGTCCTCTGCCGGCTGCGTGTAATTAAAGATGATTCCGGGGAATGTCGTGAGTTTCTTATTAATGGATTCGATGAGCTGCTTTTTATCGGTCACATCGCCGCGCCAGGATTTGTCCTTATAAGGCTTTAGTCCAACGTAGAACTCACAATTGAAAAAGCCCGTGGGATCCGTGCCATCATCGGGACGCCCCAGTTCCGAGCCCACCACGGTGACCTGCGGATACGACATCAAAATGTCGCGGATCTGGGGAGCGATCTGGCTCGCCTCCTCGAACGAAATCGTATACGGCATTGTGGCCCGTACCCAGAGCGCTCCTTCGTCGAGATGCGGCATGAATTCACCGCCAATGAACGGAACCAGTAGCAGCGTCGAACCAAAAATGAGGGTTGCGATCACGAGCGTAGTTTTCGGGCGAGCCAGTGCCCAATCGAGCTGTACCGCATACTTGCGTTTCATCCATTCGTAAGCTCGATTGTGCTTTTCCCGCACGCCGGCCTTGAACCAGTACGAGGCCAGCACCGGAATCAAGGTCAACGTCAGAATCAGCGCTCCAACCAGAGCGAACGACATCGTCTCAGCCATCGGATGGAACAGCTTGCCCGCCGGCCCGGACAAGGCATAGATGGGGAGATAGCCCGCCAGGATGACCGCGACCGAATAAAAGATTGGGCGATCGACATCTTTCGCGGCTGCGAGGATCACTTCACTCAAGCTGTAGTCTTGCCCCTCCCGCAACGCCAACTCGCGGTAGATGTTCTCCATCATCACCACGGTGCCGTCGATGACGATGCCGAAATCAATAGCTCCGATGGAAAGCAAATTTGCCGCCACATCGTGTGCATGGAGAACGATGAACGCAAACAGCAGCGACAGCGGAATGGTGAGGGCGACGATAATGGCGGCCCGGATGCTGACGAGAAAGAAGATCAGCACGATCAGAACGAGCAGCATCCCGCGCAGAAGATTGTCTTCGACCGTATCCGTAGTCAGAGCGACAAGTTCGCTGCGATCGTAGTAAGGATGAATCTTGACGTCGGGCGGCAGGATTTGGCGGTTAAGTTCTTCGGTCTTGGCCTCGACGCGCTTCAGCACGTTCTGCGTCTGCTCCCCGCGCAGCATGAGGATGACGCCTTCGACAGCGTCGTCATTCTTCTGGAAGCCGAATTCTCCCAGGCGGGGCGCGTGGCCAATCGTGACTTCACCGATGTCGCGAACGCGAATTGGAACGCCTTTATTGGCTCCTACGACTATGTTCGCGATGTCATCCGTATTGCGTACGAGGCCGATGCCCCGCACGTAATAGAATTGCCCTCCCTGCGAATAAAACCCGCCGCCGGCATTTGCATTATTGGCGGCAAGCGCGGTGGTCACTTGGGGAACGGTTAGGTGGTATCCATAAAGTCGCGCCGGATCGAGCAGCACTTGATACTGCATCACGGTGCCGCCGAAGCCGGAGTCGTCGGCTACGCCGTGTACGGAGCGGTAAGCCCTCGCCACAACCCAGTCTTCGATCGTCTTCAGCTCTTGCGGACTTCGATCCGGACTTTCGAGGACATAGCGATACACGAGCCCGCTGGGGCTGAACAGCGGAGCAAGGCTTGGTGTCACGCCAGTCGGCAAAGTCGCTTGCGCAATCCGCTCAAAGACAACCTGCCGCGCGAAATAGTCGTCGGTATTTTCCTGGAACGTCAGCCGGACGTCCGACAACCCATAGAGAGAAATCGAACGCATCACCATCATCTGGGGAACGCCGTTCATCTGCAGCTCTAGGGGAAGAGATACCAGGCGTTCTACCTCTTCGGCGGCGTGATCGGGCCACTGCGTGATGATTTCGACCTGCGGAGGAGAAAGGTCAGGATAGGCGTCCACCGGCATCCGCTGAAATGACAGGATGCCGCCGACCGTGATGAAGACGGTCAGCATCAGCACCAGGAACCGTTGCCGTAGCGCCGCTTGGACGATTCGATGGATCATTCAGGTGCCGTGAACGCTTTCCTTAACCTAGAGTGTGGTTCTGAAGCGACGCATCAGCGCTGCAGGGAATTCGCAAACTGCAGGAAAAGGCTGCCGTCCCCTATGACTTGATCGCCGGGCTTCAATCCGCTGGTCACCTCGGTCTGCCCGTTGAAACTTTCTCCGAGCGTGACTGGGCGCCTGCCGAACTGGTTTGACGCGACGGCCGCGTACACAAACGGCTGATTCTCGTTATCGCGCAGGATCGCCGCATCCGGAAGCGCGATAGCGTTCTGGATCGTTCCCGCTTTTACCATGGTCGTCACGTACATGTCCTTCTTCAACTTCTGGCCCGGATTGCTGGTTTCGATGCGGGCCTGTAGCGTGCGGGTATTTGGGTCGAGAGACGCCGCAACGTAAGCGATGCGGCCGTGAAACGTCTGCGGATACGCGTCGGTCTGGATTTCAACTGGGTCCCCGGTCCTCACATATGGCAAGTCCTTCTGATAAACGTTGACCAGCACCCACACCGTGCTTGTGTCAGAAATCATGAAGCACTGCGTGACTCCAGACTGGATCAATTGCCCGGCGGCGACATCCTGCTCGACGACCTCGCCGCCAATCGTTGCTTTTACAGGAACCTCAAACGAGGGAGGGCTCTGAACGAGAGTATCGGGATCGGTAATTCCCAGAACCTTCAACGCCGCCTGCGCCGCCACTAAATCTCCGCCAGCTTGGGTTTCGGCAGATTGGGCTTGTTCCAAAGCCTGCTCGGCGATGGCTTTGTGTTCGTACAAATCTTTCGCGCGCGCTAACGCCTTCTGGGCGAGAGCATAGGCATCCCTCGCCTTCAGGTAATTCGTACGAAGCTGCGAATAATCCGGGCTTGCCACAAACAGCATGGGCTCGCCCTGCTTCACGTGCTGCCCAGGCACAACTACGATCCGGTTCACGGGCCCGCTCACCTGCGAAATCACCGGAATGGTGTGGAAGCCGTTATAGGCCACCGCACCCGTCAGCCGCAGCGTCCGCGTCAAGGTCGTGGGCTGAACCTTGACCACTTGCACATGCGCCATCTGCTCAGGCTGGATCGTGAATAGCTCGGGATTGTTGACATTCCTCGTATTGGCCGACGCGTTTGACCCCGACCCCTCGCACCCGGCGAGTACCAGCAAGATCGCCATAACGGAGAGGAGCAACCAGCACTGTCGTCCCCATCTTTGATTCTTATTTCCGTTCATGGCAAGTGCCTCGTTCCGAGAGCTTCCTTCAATTGTTCTAACGCAGTCATATAAGAGGACAATGCCTGCCGATAAGCCAGTTGCGTCGCCCGGTAACTGCGTTCCGCATCCAAAAAGTCCAGAAGACTGGCGGCTCCGCGCTTATAAGCATACTCGCTGATGTCCCGCGAATCCTGCGCCTGCTTCAGGTAGCCGGAGGTGTAAAGCTGCACAACCTCATCATTGCTTCTGACCGCCTCATAGGCGTTGGCCACATCGGAGAGAACTGTGTCGCTCGCAGATTCTCTCTGCTCCTGCGCTGCCGTCAGAGCGTACTTGGTACGCGCGATTTCACCTTGATTGCGATCGAAGATTGGCAACGCAAAATTGGCAAAAATCGAGGCTGTGTTCTCGCCCGAGACGTGCGTGAAGTCGTAAGTACCGTTCACATCGACTTTGCCATTGGCCTTGGCCAGTGCGACCTGGCTTTTGGCAGCCGTGATGCCTAACTCCGCCGCTCGGAAATCAGGACGCTCCCGCAGCGCTTGCGCCTGCAGATCTTCGAGCTTGGTATTCATAGGCTGATAGGCGAGTTCCCCAATCACATCGTAATCAACCGGAACGGCGTCGTATCCCAGAAACTGACGCAACCCGGTGAGGGCCTGTACCTTCGCCAGACGCGCCGAGGAAACGTCGGTCTGGAACTGCAGAAGCTGAAGCTTGATCTTGAGATAGTCACCTTCTCCTATATAGCCCGCCTTGAACTGCTCCTGGCTGATATCAACCGTCTGCTGGAACCCTTTCAAGTCTTCCAAAGCAAACTGGAGGGTGGATTCCGCCAACAGCACGCTGACGAACTGCTGCCCCACGTTGAACATCAGAGTACGCTCAGCATCCGCGACTTGGGCGCGAGTTACCGCAGTCTGATCGCGCGCCGCCTGCAGACGGTGCTGGCGCTTGCGTCCCCGCTCAAACAGGTAGCTGATTCCGAGGTCGAACTGCTGCGTCTGATCCAGGTTCTCGCCCGAAAAATCCTGCGGGCTGAAAAAAGGAACGAACTGCGTATCCATCCCAAGCGTTGGGTTTGGACGAAGATTGGCAGTGATCTCCTGTGCCTGGTTCTGAAGAATTTGAGTACGCGCGGCCTTTAGAGCATGATTATGCGCCAACGCAAGATCGATCGCCTGATCCAGGCTGATCAGCGTCGTCGCTTGCCCGGCCGCCTTAACTCCGGTCAGCGGCAAAAGGATCGCCATCGCGGCGAATTTCAGAAAGATCCGTACACGCATAAAGTCAGATCAGAATTATGCCATCCTCCCCGAAATCTTGACCTCATACAGGGCGAACATGCAGGTGCCTTAATGTCCCCGTAACTGCTTTAGAATCTGCAGGAAATTCGACCCGACGAAGCCATTGTAAATCGCTCCGGGGTCCAGACAGCCTATAACTTTTGGATGCAGCATCTATGCCGATACGGTGCCTTGCAGTTGCTTGGCTGCATAATTCACAGTAAACGATAGTAACGGAGTTTCTATCGACCGACTGCATTCCGAGGATCCTTCACAAGCCCCTCCAACCACACCACCGGATTCGGTAACATATGTTTCTACTGATTGAGGAAACTCCCGGGCGAACATAGATTCTTGTCGAGAAGCCTTAACGGGAAATAATGGAGGGAGAGCTTATGACCACCAGGTTTACGAACACCCGCCGCCAGTTCCTGCAATTGCTTTCCACGGCCGCATTGTCGAGCGCTCTTCCAGCAAGAATCTTCGCCAAGGACCCTGCCAGCAAGATTCCTATCGCGTTTTCAACGCTTGGCTGCCCCGCCTGGGACTGGAACAAGATTCTGGATTTTGCCCAGCAGCATGGATTCTCAGCCATCGAGTTACGCGGACTGGGCGGGAATATGGATCTTCCCTCTAACCCTCTGTTCGCCGCCGATCGGATCGAACAAACCAAGAAGGAAATCCGCGACCACAATCTGCGCATTGCCTGCGTGAGCAGCTCTGCGCAGATGTACGTGGAAGACGCCGCGAAGCGAGAAAAAGAACTCACGGATGCCCGCCGCTTCATCGACCTCGCCGGCACGCTCGGGGCACCGTACGTTCGCGTGTTCGGCGGCAAGGCAGACTCGGATAAGAATCCCGTGCCGGATGATGCAACCAAAAAGCGGGTAGCGGCCGGTCTGCATGAACTCGGCAATTATGCCGGGCCTCACAAAGTCCAGGTCATCATTGAGTCGCACGACCATTTCACGTCGTCGGCAACGCTGAAGGATGTCTTGCAAGCTGCCGATTCGGAGCACGTCGGGCTACTCTGGGATGCGCACCACACCTTCGCTACGTCGAATGAAGAACCCGAAGTGACCGTGAAGCAGCTTGGCCCATGGATTCGTCATACGCACCTCAAAGATTCTGTCGGCACGGGAGAAGATCGCAAATACGTGCTGACCGGCCGCGGCACGGTTCCGGTCGAGCGCCAGATCAAGGCTCTGCAATCGATCAGCTACAAAGGTTTCTATTGTTTCGAGTGGGAAAAAGTGTGGCATCCCGATCTCACGGATCCAGAGATCGCAATTGCTGATTACGCGCGAGTGGTTGGCCAATGTCTGGGAAATGCAAAGGCCTGCGGAGAGTAACTGCGCGTTAGTTTCAGCGCCCTCTGCAGCAGTTCTCCGCGAACTCAGCGGTTAAAAGCTTTTACCGCTGAGAGCGCAGAGAATTCTGAGATCGCAGAGCAAGTCCATTGCGTTATGCCGGTTTTGTGTCCGAGAAAGATTCGGACTTCGCATCCCAATAAATCTTCTTCCCAGTCCAGTAAGCCTCGGCCGCCATCATGCAGGCAACCGAATGCGCGAATCCGTTATGCACCGTGGCATGCGGCTGCTGCCGCGAACGCATGCACTCGAACCAGTTCCCCATGTGCTCAAGCGAAAGATCGTCGATCCCCATCGGCGGCATGCCACTCTGCCCAGGCAACGAGAGATATCGAGACTCCCGCTTGTTGTCCACGTTCGGGTCGTCCTCGTGCGTACCCTTCTCTTGCACAACCTGATATCGCGGGCTGCCCTCGCCGCCAACATTGATCAGTGTGGCCTTCTTGCCCATGTACCGCGTGAAGCTGGGCGCGTCATTGCCGAAGCTCGTTGAATAGCTGACGAGAAATCCCTTGGGATAATCGAGCAGGGTCTGAAAAGTGTCTGCGTTCTGCCGTCCATCGTGCCACGCAAAAACGCCGCCGTTTGAGGTCGCCGAAGTCGGATAGTTGTCCCCCATAAACCAGTGGACCAGGTCGATGGCATGGCTCATCCACTGATCCGGAATGCCGCTGGAAAAGTCCTTATACAGCCGAAATTCAAAATACAGCTGGGGATCGAACGGCCGTTCCGGCTTGGTCATCAGCCAGGCTTTCCAATCGGTATCCTGCTCGCGGATCTGCTTCACCTCGGGACGCCCTCGCCACCGCGGCCCGTGATAATTCCAGACAATTTCTACCTTACTCACATCGCCGAGTTCACCGCTTTGCGCGACCTTCTGCGCCTCTACCGGATACGGTTCGCTGCGGTGCTGCGTACCGACCTGAACGACCGCTTTCGCATTGATCACCGCATCGCGCGCCGCTTTCGCCTCTTCCAGCACGTTGCCCATCGGCTTCTCGACGTACGCATCCTTGCCAGCATCCACCACCAGCTTCAGAATCGGCGAATGCGAGTGCTCGGGCGTCGAGATGAGCACGCAATCGACATCTTTCAGCGCAAGAAGCTCTTCTGGATGTTGCACCGCCCGCGGCGCGCGTCCGTAGTAGCCTGTATTTTTGGCCGTAGCCTTGTCGCGATTCCCCTTCCATAGGTCGCACACGGCCGTCATCTCGACGTTGTGGCTGGTCTTCAGCCTCGACGCAATAAAGTCTAGCTCGGTCCCGCGGTTTCCAACACCAATGTGGCCGACGGAGATGCGGTCGTTCGCGCCCAGAATTCTGCTGTAGGACATCGCGGTCCGTGGCAGAACCACGCTTCCCACGACGACAGCTGCCGACTTCTCGATGAAATCACGACGGTTGATCGATGACTCGCCCATTGTTTCTCTCCTGGAACACGGGATGGAAAAGTGTTTCGAAAATCTGCGGCAGAAACAAATTACTCAATTACCCGATTACAAAATTGTTTACCCGGCCTTCAGTCCATTCGGAATCAGGGGCATTGCCCTCAATCGCGCGCCAGTCGCATCGAAGATGGCATTGGCGATCGCAGGTGCCAAGCCGATCATCGGACACTCACCCGCTCCCGCCGATGGAAGATCCTTGCGATCGAGCAACACCGTCTCAATGGCGGGCACGTCGCTAAACCGTGGAACACGATACTGCGACAACCGGCCGTTCACAATTTTGCCGTTATCGAACTCGATTGCTTCGAACAGAGCGCCACCCAGCCCTTGCACGTTCGATCCCTCGATCTGATTGCGCAGGCCATCGGGATTCACAATCGCGCCACACTCAAACGCCGACACAACTCGAACGATCTTGACATCGCCGGACTTGCGGTCCGCGTGGACTTCAACGAAGGTGGCGACGTTTCCCAGCTTCTCGTAGCCGCCGCCCATGCCGAAGCCTTGTCCTGCGCTCTTTCCCTTTCCCCAGCCGAATTGCTTGGCTGCCGCTTGGAAGACGGCGCGCAGCCTTTCGTCCTTCAGGTTCTTCAAACGGAACTCGAGCGGATCCATCTTCACCCTGTGCGCCAGTTCGTCCATGTGCGACTCGCGCGCGAAGTGATTCGCGGTCGCGGCCAGCGCCCGGTACGACCCCTGCCGCAACGGCGAGTTCACAGGATGAAACACAATGCGCTGATTCGGCACTTCGTAGTACGTGCGAATCCCCGCCGACCCCGAGTTGTAGTTGTGAAATTCCCAGGCAGTGATGGTCCCGTCTTTGCGAACGCCGCTGCTGACATCAATCACGCCCGCCGGTCGGAAATACGCCCAGGTGAATTCCTCTTCCCGCGTCCAGACAACTTTCACCGGATGCTTCGCGGCCCGCGCCAGCCGCGCCGCTTCAATCGCGGTCTCGCCAGTGTGCTTGCCGCCGTATCCCGAACCCATGTCTGGCATCAGGACGCGCACGTGCTCTTCGGGTATTCGGAATGCTTCCGCGAGTTGCCCACGGACTCCAAATGGACGCTGCGTTCCGGTCCAGACTGTTAGTTGGTCGCCGTCCCACTTGGCCAAGGCCGCGCGGGGCTCGAGTGGAGTGTGCGCGATGTACTCGACCGTATAAGTCGCCTGCACTTTGTGATCGGCAGAATTCAGCGCCTGGTCCACGTTGCCCGTGTCAAAGCGATCGCCATCGCCCGTCGGATCCTTGCCCTCAGTGGTGTTCTTGCGGAGATAGTCAAACAGCTCCTTGTTCGAAATCTGCGGTTCCGATTTCCATTCCGCATGAATGGCGGCAACAGCAGCCTCGGCGAGCTGCGAAGTGGGCGCCGCCGCTCCGATGAAGTTCCCGTCGTGCACCACGGTCGCGCCCATCTGCTCGGCTTTCTGCGTGTCCACTGAAACCAACGTTGCGTCGAACGCTGGAGGACGCAGCACTTTCCCGTACAGCATCTCAGGCAGCGTCTGGTCCGAGGGGTAGCGGTGTTTGCCCGTAACAAACTCCAGCCCATCTACCTTCGGAATTGATTTTCCAGCAACGCTCCAATCTGCTGCCGGGATCAGCGGATCTTCCGCAGGCAGCACCTCGGTCAACTGCTGCCCCTTCATCAGCGCCGCATATTCGACCGAGCGATTGGTTTGCGGATCCACAATCTTCCCGTCCGCGGCCTTCAGACTCTGCCGATCCGTTTTCCATTGCTGGGCAGCGAGCCCGGTCAGCACATCGCGCGCCGCCGAGGCGACTTTGCGAAGCTGCAAATTCATCGTCGGAGTCGTGCGGCTCCCGAATGTCCCCATGTCGAACGGTGTGAGCTTGGTGTCGCCCATCACGCACTCGATGCTCTCAATTGGCACGCGCAGCTCTTCCGCCACAGCCTGGGCAAGTGAGGTTCGGATGTTTTGCCCGATCTCGACCTTCCCGGTGTACGCCGTCACTCGACCGTTCTCGCCGATATGCAGCCAGGCATCGATTTCCTGCGGCAGCGACTCTCCTCGCCGCTGTCTGCCACCCGACTCCTGCGCGATCGCCGCCGGTTTCAAAACAGAGACGACCACCAACCCAGCGCCCAGAAACTTGAAGAATTCCCGCCGATCCAGTTCAAAGTGATAAGGCGAGGCCGCCCTGAGTTCGTAGCGCTCGGGCTCGATAGGAACATTTCTTTGCCAGCTTGCGCTCATCGGGCAGCTCCTTTCGCGGATGCTGAAGCTTTTGCTGCCTTCTGGATCGCGCTCACAATCCGCGGATAGGTTCCACAGCGGCAAATGTTGCCGTCCATGAAATCTACGATCTCGTTTTCCTGCGGGTTTGGATTCCGGTCGAGCAGCGCCACCGCCGACAGAATCATTCCCGACGTGCAGTACGCGCACTGCATCGCGCCGACATCAAGAAAAGCTTGTTGCACCGGATGCAACTGGTCTCCGTTGGCGAGACCCTCGATGGTCGTAATCTGCTTTTGAGCGACTGAGCCCACTCGCGTGATACACGAGCGTTGCGCTTTACCGTCGATCAAAACCGTGCACGCGCCGCATTGGCCTTCCCCGCAACCGTACTTGCTGCCGGTGAGGTCGAGACGCTCCCGCAACACGGTCAGCAGGCTGGTCTGCGGATCGATGTCGACTGAGTAGGATTCTTTGTTGATCGCGAGCTGAATCTTAGCCATGGTCAACTCCGAGCGGAGAGACTGCTGTAAGAGGACTTGCGTGGTGCCGGTTACTGAAATGATATACCCAACAATTGTTGATTGTTGATTTTTGAGTGTGAATGAAAAGCCACAAGGGTTAAGGGTTTTCATTCAACCATCAAAAATCAAAATTCCACAATTAATCGGTTATCGCCTGATACGCCAATTCATGCACCTGGCGATCAAGAGTCAAGCCGCCCGTCGGATGCAGCTGCGCCATGAATATGACGATCATCTGCTCCTTCGGGTCGATCGAGAATTGCGTGTAGAAAAATCCGCCCCAGTTGTACTCCCCGGGCGTGCCCACTTCCGAGAGGGGCGACTTCACGCCTTCGATGCCGAAGCCCAGCCCGAATCCCTGATCGGGTCCGATCTTTCCCAGCTGGTCGTGCGTCATCAGTTCGACCGTCTTGCGGCTCAGCAGGCGCGTGTTGCCGACCCTGCCCTCGTCGAGCATCATCTGGCAGAAGCGCGCGTAATCCATCGCGGTCGAAACCAGCCCCGCGCCACCGGAGAACAGTTTCTTCGGCCCACGATACGGATAATCCGCCGAATACACGAAGTTCCCCTCACGAATCGGAGTGTCAGGAAAGCGCTGCAGCCCCTTGTCGTCGTAATAGGTGTACGCGGTCGCCAGGCGCGCAACCTTATTCTCCGGGACAAAGAAGTAAGTGTCCTTCATGCCCAGCGGCGTAAAAATTCGCGCCTGGAAAAATTCGTCCAACGGTTTGGCGGACACAACCTCCACCAACCGCCCGAGCACATCCACGCCGAGGCTGTACTCCCATTTGTCGCCGGGATTGAACAGCAGAGGAAGAGGCCCCAGCCGCTTTACGCTGTCGCTAATCGTGCCGTCGTACTGCAGAAGGCCGCTCGCCACATCGGCTTTCTCGTAGACGGCGCCCAGGTCCTCATTCCACTGGTAAGTAATGCCGGAAGTGTGGCGCAGCAGATCGCGAATCGTAATTTCCTTGCTTGCCGGGATGGTATAAGTCTGGCCGGTCGCCGGCTTCACCAGCACTTTGGGATTCTTGAACTCGGGCAGGTATTTCGAAACGGGATCGTCCAGCAGGAACTTGCCTTCTTCGTAGAGCATCATGACGGCGACGCTGGTGATCGCCTTGGACATCGAACAGATACGGAACATGGCATCCGTCGGCATTGGCTTGCTCGCTTCGCGATCCATCATGCCTTGAGACTTGAACCATGCCACGTGCCCACGCCGCACCACCAACGTGACTGCCCCCGCGATGCGCTTGGCGTCGATATCTTGCTGCACCACGGAGCCGATGCGCTCCAGCCGTTCAGAAGAAAGTCCGACGGCTTCAGGTTTGGTGGTCGGAAGGTCCTGCGCCAGGGCTGTGAGGCCGACAAAAATAAAACCGAGCAGAATCGAAAAATGCTTTCGATCCCACTCGGCTAGAGAACGTGTTCGAACCATTCATCCCTCCCGCAATTGCCTCGCCAGACACAAAGGTCCACGAAGCTTTTCCTCCGTGTCCTTAGTGGTTGTCTACGACTTAATCGTCTTCGAAGCCGCATCCCACGTAACCGGCTTCTGTCGGAAATACGACTCGTTGGCCATGTGGCAAGCGATGGCCGCGTGGTTGCCGAAGACCGCGTTCTCAGTCACGTCCTTGCGCGATTTCACTGCCTGGAAGAACACGTTCAGGTGCGGACGCATATCGTCCCAATCGTGCCCCTTGTAGACCGTGTCTTCGTGGGTAGGCTCTTTGCCGAGTTCGGGATCGTGCTCTGCATGCCACTGCTTCACATACTCCTCGCGCAACTTCGCCGGGAAGCTGAAGCTGTAGTAGCTGGGATCCATATCCACCCCCGACTGCGGAGAGTGGTGCAAGTCGAATTCCCCCGCCTCGAGCAGTCCCTTCGGCCCCATAAAGCGTGCCAGTTCCGGCGTTTCACAGCCTAGATCCAGACGGACATACACTGGAATTCCGTGATAGTCGAACAACACGGTGTGGAAGTCGGGCATGTCGCGGCCATCGGGGAAACGGAAGATGCCGCCCATCGCCGTCGCCGCACGCGGCACCTCATTCCAACCCAGCGTTGCCAGCATTCCGCTGATCAGGTGCACCATCAAGTCTCCGGCTACGCCGGTGCCGTAGGCTCTCCAGCAGCGCCAGCGCGCGAAGTGATATTTGTTGAACGGAATCTTCGGAGCGTCATTCAGCCACGTGTCCCAGTCAAGCGTCTGCGGAGAAAGATCGGGCGGCGGCGGATACTCCCAGGCACCGGTGGGATCGTTGCGCCCCAACGTGAGCTCAACCATTTCTACGTCGCCGATTGCACCCTTCTTATATAAGTCGCGCGCTGTCGCCACCAGCACCGAACTCACGCGCTGCGATCCGATCTGCACGATGCGGTTGTTCTTCTGCGCGGCTTCCACCATCGCCAGCCCATCAGCGACATTGTGCGACATGGGCTTCTCGCAATAGATGTCCTTGCCCGCATTGCATGCATCCACCACAACCCGCCGGTGCCAATGATCCGGCACAGCCGCCACAATGCAATCGATGTCCTTGCGGTCGAGCAGTTCCTGATACTTGCGAGTGGTCGGCAAGCTGGGGTTCGCCGTGATCTCCCTGGCCAGCGTGTGCCGCCCGTCATACAGGTCGGCAGCCGCCACGCACTCCACCCCGGGTATCGTGATCGCGCCCGCCAGCAAGCCCGATCCTTGCATGCCGATCCCGATCATTCCAAAGCGAACGC
>Ga0070730_10003030_pt1 | contig 15192 bp, 17 predicted proteins | sample Coa_R1_3_FD_66447 | JGI IMG/M metagenome (GOLD analysis project Ga0070730, IMG submission 66447) | Surface soil microbial communities from Centralia Pennsylvania, which are recovering from an underground coalmine fire - Coalmine... | ecosystem: Environmental > Terrestrial > Soil > Unclassified ...
GATTGTTGGCGACGGCCTGCGCGTTACCGCGCGCTGCCCTGACGACCAGGTGATCGAGGCCATTGAGGGCACGCAGCCCGCACATTATGTGGTGGCCGTGCAGTGGCATCCTGAGCGCGGCTTCGAGCACGACGCGGTCTCTGCAAATCTGTTCCGCGCATTTGTGCGTGCAGCCGCCGATTGGCGCACCCGGCACGCGTAAAATATGCTCCGTTATTCTTGCCGGTTTCTACCCAGCCAACCCTTCAGCAGCAGCATTGATTGTGCTCACGTCTCTTCCTACAATGGCGGGTTCCCCTCAAAAGCCAGATCTGTTCCCGGGATGCGTTGATGAGGCCGAAAGGGAAGTTCAGAGCAGGAGATCGTGTAGCGGTCACCGGCATCTATACGGCGAGACACGGGCAGCACAGAGATGCGCATGAGGTGTTCGCTACGGCGGGTGACAAGTTTCCCAGGTGCCGGACGTGCGGAGACACGGTGCGGTTTGTGTTGGCTCAGCCTGCTGACCGTATCGCAGATAAGGGAAGCGTTGGCCGAGCTCGCAAGGCCAAAACTCCCAGGAAACGAAAGAAGAGACGGCCCGGCAAGGCTTAGGGCGAGGCTTGCGCCGGGTGACCTTTGTTCCGTATCGTACTTTCCATGTCGGAAAGAGGTGTGGTTCTGTCACTCGAAGGCCGGGTTGCCGTGGTCACGGGAGGATCGCGCGGGATCGGTGCCGCGATTGTGAGCGTGTTCTGCAGAGCGGGCGCTCGCGTAATCTTCAACTATCAGAAGGCGGCCGCAGAGGCGCAGGCGCTCGCGGCCAGCTGTGGCGGAAGCCAGCGCTGCGCCGCCGTGCAGGCCGATCTTTCCTCGAGCAACGCTGCACATGCGTTGATCGACGCTGCGGTACAGCACTTCGGCAAACTCGATATCATTGTCGGCAATCACGGAGTGTGGCCGCCGAATGATGTGCCGGTCGACCAGATCACCGGGCAGCAATGGCGCTCCACTCAGGCCATCAATGTCGAGAGCATCTTCGGCCTGGTGAAATACGGTGTGGCGCAGATGAAGAAGCAGCGCTCCGGGGGACACGTGGTCCTGATCAGCTCGACCGCCGGCCAGCGCGGTGAGGCCTTCCACTGCGATTACGCCGCCAGCAAAGGCGCGATCATCAGCATGGTCAAAGGGCTCTCAACCGAACTGGCCCGGGAGGGCATTTATGTGAACTGCGTCGCGCCGGGATGGGTGGAGACCGATATGGCCGCGCCTGCGCTGCACGATCCTGAGATAAGCAAGCGCGTCTTTGCCACCATTCCGCTGGGCCGGGCGGGAAAACCTGAAGAGATCGCCGCCGCGGTATTATTCTTATGCACGCCGCACGCCGGGTTCATCACCGGCGAGATCATGAACGTCAACGGCGGCGCGGTGCTGGCTGGCTGAGTCAGGCAGCTGTTCCGGTTTTTTGAGCATCTTAGGAACTATCCCATGAGAATCCTCGCGCTTCTGTGTCTCTGCCTCGCGGGCGTTGCTGCCCAGGATAATCCCGCCCCCAAGCCTGCGGAGCAGCCGCAGACCAACCAGCAAAAGGCGCGCGTCATTGTGGACCAGATGGTCCAGGCCCTGGGCGGTGAGGCGTTTTTGAACGCGCAGGATTACTACGCGGAACTGCGGGTGGGAAGCTTTCATAATGAGTCGCTGCAAGGCTGGAATCTCTACTATCGCTACTGGAAATGGCCCAACACGGAACGAGACGAGATCACCAAGCAGCGCGATATCGTGCGTCTCTACCTCGGCGATAAGGCCTACGAGATCACCTACAAGGGAATCCAGATGCTCAATCCGGAGAAAGAAGACCGCCTCAAGCAGTCACTCGTGCGCCGCTATTATTCGCTGGAAAATGTGGTGCGAGAATGGCTCAAGGAACCCGGCGTTCTTTTGCTGGATGAAGGTCCGAGTATTTCTGAAGGCCAGATGGCGGAGAAGATCACCATCATCAATTCCAGAAACGAAGCTGTCACCATTCTGGTTTCGCCGGAAACGCACCTTCCCATGGAGAAGCGATTCAGCACGCGCGATCCTCGCTATCGCGATCGCGATGAAGAAACCACGATTTACGGAAACTGGAAGGTCATCCAGGGAATCAACACGCCAAGGATCGTCCTGACCCGGCGCAACGGCGAGACCATCTACCAGGAAATCATTCTCAACATCACCTACAACACTCATCCCGCGCAGGCTTTATTCGATCCCACGGTGGCCAAAATCAATCCCGTGAAAAACAACTAAAAGATCACAAAGCGGCAAAGCCACGATCTGTGGTAAAAAAACAACATGATCGTATTCTGCTGACGGTGTAATCTGTTGAGCAGGAATCACTTGCCATTCGAACAGACAGTTCGTACCCCGGTTGAATGCCAGGGCATCGGGTTGCACAGCGGCGAACCGGTAACGCTCAGAATCCTTCCTGCCCCCGCAGGCACCGGCATTGTCTTCCGCCGGGTGGATCTGGATGGCTTTGAGGTTGAAGCTATAGGCCGCAACGTCGCCCGCGTCAGCTATGCCACCAGTCTCCAGAAAAAAGGCGTGCTGATCTCAACCACGGAGCACCTGCTCTCGGCGTTTATCGGCATCGGTCTCGATAACGCCATCATCGAGCTCGACAACCTGGAGTTGCCGATCCTCGATGGCAGCGCCAAACCGTTTGTCGATATGGTGCTCGGCGCCGGCCTCAGAAAGCAGCGCAAGAAGCGAACTTATCTGCGGATTCTTCGTGAAGTGGAAGTTCGTGAAGGCAACAAGCTGATTTCAGCTCATCCCGCCCCCGGCTACACCGTCGCTTACAAAATTCATTTTGCGCCGCCCATTGGTGAACAGTCCTTCGCGATCGACCTCTCACGGGACCTATACCGTAAAGAACTGGCGGCTGCGCGGACATTTGGTTTCCTGAGTGAAGAGAAGGCCCTCAAGAATATGGGGCTGATCCGTGGCGCCTCAGAAGAAAACGTGATCGTGCTCACGCCGACCGGGGTGAAAAACGGGCCGCTGCGCTTTCAGGACGAATTTGTTCGACACAAGGTAATGGATCTCATCGGCGACCTGGCGCTTTTGGGCAAGCAGATCATCGGGCACATTGTGGCGGACCGTGCCGGCCACGCGATGCACACTGCCCTGGTTTCGCGATTGCTGCGCGACCGTTCGTTATGGGAAGAAACTACGGAAGTCCTCGAACCCGAGGAAATGGCGGAAGGCATTGCAGCAGGATTTGCTCCCAGCGTCAGCGAGGCCTGAAAATCACTATACCGTCGCGTTGATGAACATCGCTCCGCCGCCCAGCGGCAGGGACCGCTTTTCCAGCCAGGCATCGAGATCTTTTTTGGCTTCAGCCGAAAGAACCTGAAAGCGTATTCCTGCCCGGCCCTCAGGAGTAGACCATACGACTTCGCCCTTGATGTCGAGCACGCGCTTGCTTCCCGGCAGGTTCAATCGCACCCGCGCAGCGCCGCCTTCATCCAGCTTGCGCGAGCACTCAATCGAGATTCCGCCCTGGCTGATATTCGTGATGTTCAGCGGTAGCTCCGCTCCCTGGTCGACCAGGATGGCGCCGCTTGCCTTCACCAGATGCCGGTGATAGCGGCGACGTTCGCGCATGATGAGTCCCTGCGCCGCGCGAACGCTGCGGGTAGCGCGGTCGATCGAGAGAGGCTTATCCAGCACGAAATTGGCTCCCATCTCGAACGCCTGCTGGATTGTCGTCTTGCCATTCACCAGGGCAAAGGCGATACAGCTCTTGTTCGACTTGCCCTGGCGGAGCTCGCGCAGCACGACCGGACCGTTGGCCATGTCGTCGCAGTCCACCAGGAGCGCGTCATACTTGCGGCGCGTCAGGATGTGGCGCGCCTGGTCGACGCTGTTTGAAAGATCGAGATCGATGTTGGCACCGTCAAGAACCCGGCGTATCGTACGATGGACTTCAGGGTCGCGGCTGAGGAGAAGAGCTTGCAGGGCCATGGGTCAAAGGTATCCAAAACGTCACCGGAAGGCGACATAACCAACGTAACGGCACCCGGACAGGATGGGTGAAAGCACCTTCGATCTAAGGCGGCGCTTGGGCTGAAGCAACCAATGAAAAAGACGGTCTATCTTTCGCTGGGCTCGAATTTGGGCGACCGCGCGGCCAATTTGCGCGAGGCGATCCGTCGGCTGGCAGCGATGGGCGTCGTTGCCGCGGTTTCGACCTTCTATGAGACTGAGCCGGTTGAGGTTACGTCACAACAGCCATGGTTTTTGAATTGTGCTGTTGCCCTGGAAACTGAACTGATGCCCAAGCAGCTTCTTTCCCGGGCGTTGACGCTGGAGCAGTCCATGGGACGTCGGCGGACCAAAATCCGCGGCCCGCGAGTGATCGATATCGATATCGTTCTCTTCGGCAACGCTGTGGTGGACACGCCCGAACTGAGCATCCCTCATCCCGCAATGCAGCGCCGGCGCTTTGTCCTGGCCCCGCTGGCAGAGATCGCGCCGGAGGCCCGCCATCCGGTGCTGAAGCGCACAGTGCGCGAGCTGCTGGCAGACTTGCCGGCCGCGCCCGGCGCAGTGAGGAAATGGGAGCAAAGCTGATCGCCATGAACATCGAAACCATCCAGCGCCTGCTTACTCCCTTTGCCAAGCTCGATGAGCAGCGGCTGCGGCATACATCGATATATATCGATATACTTCTGAAGTGGAACGCGCGCATCAATCTCACTGCGGTTCGCGATCCTGAAGAGATGGTGACCCGGCATTTTGGCGAATCCTTTTTTGTGGCGGAAATACTGCGCTCCCATGGAATTCCGCGGACCGCAATTGATCTCGGCTCCGGCGCCGGTTTTCCCGGGATTCCACTGGCAATTTCACTGCCGAAGACGCGGGTTACCTTGATCGAGTCAAACCAGAAGAAATCCACTTTCTTGCGCGAGGTGATCTCAGCCCTGGGCTTGAAAAATGCGGTCGTCTTTGCCGGACGCGGTGAGGACTACGCGAGCCAGGCGAGTTTGGTGACCATGCGAGCAGTGGAGCGGTTTGAGAAGGCCTTGCCGACAGCCCTCGCGCTGGCGGAGCCGGGCGGCCGCGTCGCGCTGATGATTGGTAACGCGCAGGTCGCAATGGCCAAGACTATCGGCGGAGGAGTGGAGTGGGCTGGGCCGGTGGGTGTTCCAGGCGGACATTCCAGAAGCTTGCTGGTAGGAACCAAGGACCTAAAAGTGGACTAAACATTGGGTTTTTTGGTCCGGATTCTACCTGTCTCGATCATATTTCCGGCAAAAAATGCTTGCCTGTGGAATTGTTGGCGTGGCGAACCAACTTGGTAAACACCAGGTACGGCGGGATTGCCGAATTTTGTCTAAGCTCCGAATACGTAGAATCAGGTTAGTAAAAGTGGAACAGGATAGGGGCATATTGGAAAGATTTTGGATCAAGCGGTCGAAAATACATCCGCATGTGGCACAAAAGTGGAATTTAAGCCAGGATGTAACCTTTCTTGCAAACCTCATTGTTCCACGTAGAACACGCTGATCTCGCGCGGGCTGAAACTTGTTCCACGTGGAACATGCACCAATTTCCGGCATTGCGATTTCTCATTCCCTCCGCTACAGTCAGATCGGCGCTTCTTCCAAACCAATTCCCCATGGGACGCGTAATCGCTGTTGCCAACCAGAAGGGCGGGGTCGGCAAGACCACCACCGCCATCAATCTAGCCGCATCCTTTGCCGCTGCTGAAGTTAAGTCTCTCCTGATTGACTGCGATCCCCAGGCAAACTCGACGGGTGGATTGGGATTTGCCCGTGATCCGGACCGCCGCAGCACCTATCACCTGCTGCTCGGAGAGGCCGCGGCAGTGGAGGCCGTTCGTCCAACCGAGCTTGAGGGCTTGAGCCTGGTTCCTTCGCACAAGAACCTGATCGGGGCCAATATTGAACTTATCTCAGTTGATCAACGCGAATTTCGCCTTCGCAACGCGATTGCAGCCCTTCGCGGCCAGTTCGATTTCATCGTGTTGGATTGCCCGCCGGCACTCGATCTCCTGACCTTGAACGCGCTCGTGGCCGCAGATTCGGTCCTGATTCCCATGCAGGCCGAGTATTTTGCCCTGGAGGGCATCAGCGAACTTCTGGATACGATCGAGCGACTCCGACAAAGCTTCAATCCCAGCCTGCAAATTGAAGGTGTGGTGCTGACCATGTATGACGATCGCACCATCCTCGCTCAGCAGGTCACGCAGGAGCTTAAGACTCATTTTGGCGACAAGCTTCTGAATACCATCATTCCCCGCAATATCCGCCTGGCCGAAGCGCCGAGCTACGGCAAGCCGGTGCTTCTCTACGACGTCCGCTCACGAGGAGCTGAAAGCTACATCAAGCTGGCGAAAGAGCTGATGGAGCGAGGCCAGCCGCAGTTCTCCGGTGAAGAATCACCTGCGGAATTTGCAGCTGCAACCGAGTTGAAGAGGGTAAACGAATCATGATGAATGACAAGCGCAAAGGACTGGGCCGCGGCCTGGATTCGCTTCTACCGAGCAGGCCAGCTCCCGCACCGATCGCCATGCCGGCTCCGGCGCCCGCTGGTGCGCAGGAGATATCGGTTGATCTGATCGATCCAAATCCTTTCCAGACGCGGCGCCAGATCAATGAAACAGCGCTCTCAGAGTTGACCGAATCGATCCGCGCTGCCGGAGTGGTGCAACCCGTGGTGCTGCGCCCGTCAATCAACGGCCGTTTCCAGCTCGTGGCGGGCGAGCGGCGATGGCTCGCTTCAAAGCGCGCGGGGAAGCCGACCGTTCCGGCGGTGGTGCGCCAAATCTCCAACGAACAGGCCATGGAGATCACCATCATCGAAAACCTTCAGCGTGAAGATCTGAACCCGATGGAGCAGGCCCGCGCCTTCGAGCGGCTGAGCCGCGAGTTTGGCCTGACCCAGGAGCAGATCGCCGCCCGGACCGGAAAGGATCGCGCGAGCATCGCCAATTTCATCCGCCTGCTCAAGCTTCCTGACGGTTTGCAGGACGCGCTGGAAACCGGCGTGCTCAGCTTTGGCCACGGCAAGGTATTGCTCGGCTTGATTGGATTTCCTGACCAGTTCGATCGGGCTGCGCGTGAGGTCATTGAAAAGCAGCTCTCGGTCCGGCAGACGGAAGAACTCGTCGGCAAATTGTTGATCCCCGAGATTGCGGCGAAGCCGGAGAAAGCCGCAGCACCGGTTGATCCCAACGTTCGTGAAGCGCAACGCACGCTGGAGCGTTCGCTCGGCGTCAAGGTAGAAATCCAGGACCGTAAGGGCAAGGGAAAAATCATTTTGAAATACGGTTCGCTCGAGGACTTCGACCGCATTGTGGAAGCCCTGGGCGCGAATTGAAACTATATCGATAAACATCGATATAGTTCTCAAGCGCGTATGAGCCCGCATCCCGGTATAGACGCAAATCATAAACACGAGAACCGCGAGTTTCGCGAATGAGCACGAATCGGCGTGAACTGGTTCAGGTGTTTCGCAAGATTTGGGGTTGAAGATTCTGGCTGTCGAGTACGAGGAACTAGTTCCGCAGGCCGGACCAGTTTTCCGCGATCACGATTGAATTGCCGGGGTTGCTGGGGTCGTACTTGATGGAGGTCATGAGACCGGAGCGGCAGGAGTGCAGGTCAACCATGTGGCGTAGCGCGCTCACGTCCTGCGAAGCTTCATAACTCACGCCGGCGACGTCATATTGGTAGATGAGCAGTTGCAGCTCGCCCGAATTGTTCGTCTGCATCTCATTTACGTCGATGACGGTCCCATCGGTGATGCGGCCGACCTCGCTGATGTGTCTGCGGCGTTCCTGCTCCAGTTGCTCAGGGGTCTTGCGGCGCTTTCGCGCCCAGGCCACGCCGGCGAACAGGAAGCCGGTGGCGGTAATCGCAAATAGAGAATACAAACGAAGGTCACCGTTCATAAGTCAACGTCTGCCAACAACAAAGACGTTCGGCAAATCAGTAGATGAGTTTAATTCAACTTGGTTGCAGTGAGAATCCGCAGTAAGCCCTATCTGCCAAAGCAGAGCCGCCTGATCTGTGCTTGCTTCACGAAGCCAGCATCGCCGGAACGAGTGAATCGCCGCAAGGTGACCATAGTTTGGTGGGCAGCCCAAAGCTTGTAAGTCCTTAACCCTGATTAAGCTAGCAAGAGTGCCGGGTAAGCGCGGGAGCGTCCTCAGGCGCCATCGACGACGGTGTTCGTCAGTGCTCCAATGCCGTCAATCGAGACAGTCACCTGGTCACCGGCTACCAGCGGCCCGATTCCCGCCGGCGTGCCGGTCAAGATGAGGTCGCCGGGGAGCAACGTCATCACCTGGGACACAAAACGGACGACTACATCAACCGGAAAGATGAACGCCGTGGTGCTCTCTGACTGCTTGACCTGGCCATTCACTCGGGTCTCCACGCGGACGCCTTTCCACGGATCGATTTCATCCGTCACCACCGGACCAAACGGGCAGAAGGTATCAAAGCCCTTGGCGCGGGTCCACTGGCCGTCCTTCTTCTGCAGGTCGCGCGCAGTTACGTCATTGGCGCAGGTGTAGCCAAGAATGTACGGGCGGACATCATCGCCGGGGCGCAGGCTACGGCAGGCCTTGCCGATGACTACAGCCAGCTCGCCTTCAAAATCCACACGCTCGGAAAGCTGTTTCGGACGCACGATTTTCTCTCCCGGTGGGATGATGCTGGTCGGCGGCTTGAGGAAAATCAGCGGCTCGGAAGGGACCTCATTGCCCAGCTCTTTGGCGTGCTCGCTGTAATTGCGGCCAATGCAGACGATCTTCGACGGCAGAGCAGGTTCGAGCACCTTGACTGAAGAGACCGCAATTAGAGGGAGATGCTGGTTCCCGGAGAAGTGCGGCACGGGGCCATCAGGCGCGACTTCAGTGATTGATTCAGACCCACCGACGTTTTCAATGCGACCGTACTCCGGCCCTTCAGCAGAAACGAAGCGGCAATATCTCATTTCTCAATAACTCCGCAAACACAAGAATGGCACAAAGGGCCGCGCAGGGCGGCCCTCTGTAATTCTATCGCGCTTTGACGGGTCTCTAGCGGCGGCCCTGTTTTGCGATCTCGGCGAGGTGGTCTCCACCGCGGTGGATTACGATCAGAAGCTCCAGGATCACGCGGGTGTAGACAACTTCAAACAAGAAGAAAAGTGGAGCGATGATGAGCAGCATGATGATCCCGTAAGTCGCACTGCTCATGAATGCGCCAGCAATCAGTCCGAGCGCACCCAGGCCGGCGAGCACGATCGTGATCACGAACAGCACTTTGATGATGTTGGGCGTGATGAGCTTGGTAAACGAGAGGTCGAAGAGTGAATTGAAGAAGCTGGCTGCTTCCTGGGCATTCACGGGGGGCACGTAACGGGCCGGGGCTGGAGCCGCGGCTGCCCCTGGCGCTCCTGTTGCCGCTCCACAAGCTGAACATGCCGCCGCGCCTGGACTCAACTGGCTACCGCACTGCGCACAAAAAGCCATAACTCTTTATCTCCTTTTCCGGAAGTCTTGAGACGCACTGTTTTTTGTAGCGGTACAGCTTAGCCTGACTTCCCGCAGAAAGGAAGAAAAGTTATTGCTTAATCACAAGATTTCGGCCATTTTTTGCGGCAACCCCGCTTTAAGTCTCCCCGCGGGCCTCGCCCAGCACCACTTTGATATCCATGCGGCGCTTGCCCCGGTACACCGTAACCGTGACGCTATCGCCGGAGCGGTGGTTCTGCATCACGTGGGAGAGGTCTTGCTGCTCTTCGATCGCCTGGCCATCGACGGCGATGATCAAATCTCCGCCCAGGGTGATGGGTATGTTGCGCAGATAGGCGCGCTCCGTGCCGGCGCGAATTCCCGCCCGCTCGGCGGCGCTGCCGGGTACCACCTGGACCACCAGCAGGCCAGAGTCGGCAGCCAGGCCCATCTCGTCGGCCAGTTCAGGACCGATGGGGATCGTTCGAACCCCCAACTCGGGCCGCCGGACGCGACCAAGGTGCACCAGATCATCGAGCACGGCCTTGGCAGTGTTGATGGGAATGGCAAAGCCGATGCCGGCGCTCTGCTCCACGCCTCCGGTAAGAATCATGGTGTTGATTCCAATCACCTGCCCGTGCGCATTCAAGAGCGGCCCGCCGGAGTTGCCGGGGTTGATGGCTGCGTCGGTCTGGATGGCTTCATCGATATAGCCACGTTCACCCTTTAATGAGCGGATGGAGCTGATGATTCCCCGCGTCATGGTGCCGCTGAGGCCAAACGGATTGCCGATGGCGTAAACTTTCTGTCCCACCACCAGGTCTTTGGAGTCGCCAATTTCCGCCTGCGGCACCGCCTTGGTGGGAATCTGAATCACGGCGAGGTCGTGAATAGGATCCGTACCTACCACTTGCGCTTTGTACTTCTTCTTGTCGCTGGTGGTTACCTCCAGCTGGCGCGCGCCCTCCACCACATGGAAGTTGGTAAGGATGTGGCCTTGGCCGTCGATCACAAAGCCTGAGCCCATGCCTTGTTGCGGCACGGCACCGTAGAAAAAGTCGAAAGTCACGGCAGTGGAAGTGATGTTTACCACTGAGGGCAGCGCTTTCTTATATACCGCAATGTTGTTCTGCTCTTCAGCGTCATAGGCGTTCGGTGCAGCGGCCTCGGTCAGCTCCACATGGCTCGGCCGCGTCACCCATGTGGGGGCCAGCGGACCGGTCATGCGGTTGGTTACCAGATAAAAAGCGGTCACAAGAATGACGGCGAGAAAGACCGGACGAAGGAACCTCATGTTGCCACCCTGTTTGACGATCAACTTTTTGCGAACGTCTTCAGCTCTCGAAAAACATTCTGCACCTGGCGGCGCGTCGCCTCAATAGGGCCCGAGTTATCAATAACGAAGTCTGCGCGTCGCGCTTTTTCCTCATCCGAAAACTGCGCCTTCGTGCGACGCTCAACCTCGGCACGAGCCGCCGTTTCACTCAGGCCGGCGCGGCGGGCCAGGCGTTGGGTCTTCTGCTCCGGCGCGCAGGTCACCACCACAATTTTATCGAAGCGGTCCCGGGCGCCGGCCTCAAGAATTAACGTCGCTTCCACGATCACAATGGCATTCGGATCCTGCGTGCCGGCATCGCGCATCCATTGTTCCTGCCTGCGGAGCACGGCCGGGTGAACAATCTGGTTTAGTTCGGCGACGCGACCACCGTCGAACGCGGCATTGGCAAGCTTGCCGCGGTCAATTCCACCGTCAGGCATCAAAATTTCGCGGCCGAAACGCTTGATCAGCTCCTGGTACACCTCTTCGCCGGGGCGGTAGAGTTCGTGCACGATTGCGTCTGCGTCCACGATGTTGGCGCCCAGTTCGGCGAAAATTCCTGCCACCGTGGATTTTCCGCACGCGATCCCGCCGGTGAGTCCGACACGAACCACAGCTAGTTCCTCGTCCGCCGCATCCTGCAGGCCTTAACCGTGTTCATCAGGAGCATGGCGATCGTCAGCGGCCCGACGCCGCCGGGAACCGGCGTGATGGCGCCGGCCACGCTGGCGGCGTGAGGATCGACGTCACCGACGAGCGTGGAACCTTTCTCATTGAAAGACTTCTCGCGCGCGGGGTCGCCGGCAAAGAATTTTTCAAATTCCTTGCGGTCAGTAATCTTGTTAATGCCAACATCGATCACCGTAGCGCCCGGTTTGACGAGGTCGGCCGTGACAAAGCCGGCTTTGCCGATCGCCGCAACCAGAATGTCGGCCTCGCGTGCGACCTGCGTCAGGTTTTTGGTTTTCGAGTGACAGACCGTCACGGTCGCATTGTTGTTGAGCAGGAGCATGGCCACGGGCTTGCCCACAATGTCACTCCGGCCGATCACTACGGCATGCCGGCCTTCAATAGGAATGTTGCTGCGGCGCAAGATCTCAATCACTCCGGCAGGTGTACAAGGCACCAGCCCCGGCCGTTGCGTGGAAAGATTGCCGACGTTGATCGGATGAAAGCCGTCCACGTCCTTTTCCGGCGAGACCGCGAGCAGGACCTTCTTTGAATCAACCTGCGCCGGCAGCGGAAGCTGCACAAGGATTCCGTCAATTTCATCGCGCCGGTTCAGCTCGGCGACCATGCGCAGCAACTCCTCCGTCGTCACCGATTCAGGAGGCGTGAGCGTTTCGCCGTGAACGCCGACCTGCTCAGAGGCCTTCACTTTGTTGCGCACGTAGATCTCTGAAGCAGGATTGTGCCCGGCCAGGATCACGGCCAGTCCCGGCTGAACGCCGGCGTCCTTCAGCTTGCGGACGTCTTCCGCAACTTCAGCCCTTATTTGTGCGGCGAGCATGTTGCCATCAAGTATGGAAGCAGCCATTCCTTTTCCAAAAGGAGAACAGATATCTTAAACACAAAGCCGATCCGGGCGCACCTGTTGGCAGTCAGGAGCGTGACCAGTTGTTTTCTCCGCACTCGGGGAAAAGTTCTTTAGAATGGAAGGATGATTCTGAAGAAACTGCTCGACGCGTTGGTTTGTCCCGTGCCGGAATGCCGCAAGCGTTTCATCGTTGCCGCAGATGAGAGCTACCTTCAATGCACCGGCTGCCAGCGGATCTATCCGATACGCGACGGCATCCCCGTGCTTCTGGTGGACCAGGCAAAAATGCCGGATAAGCCGGCAGTCTGACTGGCGGCGAATCAGGCAGCCTCGATCTCCTTTGCCCGCTCTTCAATGTTCAACGAGCGCAGGTAGTCGGCAAAGGCCGGTCCCATGTCCGGTCGTTTCAGAGCAAACTCGACGGTAGCCTTCAAAAAGCCGAGCTTGTCGCCGGTATCGTGCCGCTTTCCTTCAAAGGTGTAGCCATAGATGCTCTCACCGGCAGTGAGCAGACCGCGCAGCCCGTCGGTCAGCTGAAGTTCGCCGCCCGCGCCCAGCGGTGTGCGCTCCAGGGTCTCAAAGATGGTAGGAGTGAGGATGTAGCGGCCGATGATCGCGAGGTTTGAAGGCGCTTCCTCAGGCTTTGGCTTCTCCACCAGGTTGCGCACGTTATAAGCGCGGCCGTTGTACTTGCCCTCGATCCGCTGCGCGTCCAGCACGCCATAGGAGGAGATGGCCGGTCCGCTGACCTCCTGGGTGGCGATAATCGAGCACTGCGACTCTTCAAAGACTTCCATCATCTGCTTCAAGCACGGCTTTTGCGCATCGATCACGTCGTCGGCCAGCAGGACGGCGAACGGCTCATTGCCCACCAGTTCGCGCGCCATCAGCACCGCATGCCCCAGCCCCAGCGCTTCCTTCTGCCGGACATAGGCGACGTGAATCATGTCAGAAATCTGGCGTACGATTGCCAGCAAATCAGTCTTGCCCCGTTCTTCGAGCATCTTCTCCAGCTCGTAACTGACGTCAAAATGGTCCTCGATCGAGGTTTTCCCGCGCCCGGTGATGATGATGATCTGGTCACAGCCGGCCGCCAGCGCTTCCTCTACGCCATACTGGATGATCGGCTTATCGACCAGGGGCAGCATCTCTTTGGGCTGGGCCTTGGTGGCGGGAAGAAAACGTGTCCCCAACCCGGCGGCGGGGAAAACGGCCTTACGAACCTTCATTTTCATGGCTAAGTTCCTGAACAAGCTCTATGTAAGATGCAGAATTTAACAGCGGGCTGTGGGCAACGTTGTATAGCGTCACTTCTGCTTGTACACCACGCCGCCTTTCATCACGAAGCTGGGGTTCTGGAGCAGCGTCACGTCCTTGGTCGGATCGCCGTTGACCGCAACGATGTCGGCAAATTTTCCCTGCTCCAGAGAACCAACGCGATCGGACCAGCCCAGGAGATCTGCGGCATTCACCGTGGCGGTCTGGATCGCCTGAATCGGCGTCATCCCCTGCTGAACATAAACGGCGAACTCGTGCGCGTTGAGCCCGTGGGGGTAAACGGCCGCGTCGGTGCCAAAAGCCACTTTCACTCCCGACTCGAAAGCGTGCTTCAGGTTCTGGCGGCTGGCAGCGCTCACGGCCTTCATTTTTTCCGCGTACATCGCGGGCAGGCCGATCTTTACTGCGTTCTCACGCATCCAGTCCGCAAGATACATCGTAGGAACCAGATACGTGCCGTGCTCTTTCATGACCTTGATCGCGGCATCGTCGATGTATGAGCCGTGTTCGATGGAATCGACGCCGGCCTCGGCGGCCCAGGCAATTCCCTGTGCGCCGTGCGCGTGCGCCGCCACTTTTCTCCCCAACCGGTGCGCGTCCGCCACAATGGCTTTCATCTCTTCCAGCGTGTACTGCGAGGCGCGGGGATCGTCGCCCTTGGAGAGCACGCCGCCCGTGGCGCAAACCTTGATCACGTCCGCGCCGTACTTGATGATCTCGCGAACTTTCTGCTGCACGTGTTCGATGCCGTCAGCCGTTCCGTCGGCTTTGGCGTGCCATTCGTAGGGCAGCAGGTTCTGGTCGCAGTGGCCGCCGGTGATCGAGAGCGCAGGACCGCTCACCACCATACGCGGGCCGGGCACCATGCCTTCATTGATCGCATCGCGCAGCGCGACGTCGGCATAACCGCTGGCGCCTACATTGCGCACTGTGGTGAAGCCTGCCTCCAGCGTAATGCGCGCGTTTTTGGCTCCGATGAGGGCCTCTTTAGGAATGGAAACCCCCAACTCCTGATAACCAAAGTTGGGATCGTAGGTGATGTGCGTGTGCGCGTCGATCAGGCCGGGCAGAAGCGTCGCGTTGGGCAGATCAATGACCTTCGCACCTGCCTTCTCCTCGGAAGGAGAAAGGCCGCCCAGGGGCCGCATTCCGGAGACCACGCCGATGATTCGGTCGCCCTCAATCATCACGGTTACATAATCCAGCGTTTTACCGCTCTTTACGTCGAGCATGTGGCCGGCGCGGATCATGATTTTCTGGGGCGCAGTGGGTGCGGCAGGCTGGGCAAAGCTGAAGACGGAGGAAGCGATCAGGGCGAAGAGGAGTTTGGTGGTTTTCATAGGAAGCGCGGATTATACCATCGGGGACTCCGGCGATCAGTTGACCTCATGATCGGAAACCGCTGAACTTTATTTAAACCACGCAGCAAATTCCATGCGGATAAATCGCTTCACGCCTTCGCGGCCGCTCAGTCGCCAGAAGAGCCGGCTCTCTTCGACGCGGACCGCAATGTTGAAAAAAGGACAGCAGGCGTGTTCGAGTGGCGTGATTTCGCTGAGGGCT
>Ga0070730_10003031_pt1 | contig 15190 bp, 10 predicted proteins | sample Coa_R1_3_FD_66447 | JGI IMG/M metagenome (GOLD analysis project Ga0070730, IMG submission 66447) | Surface soil microbial communities from Centralia Pennsylvania, which are recovering from an underground coalmine fire - Coalmine... | ecosystem: Environmental > Terrestrial > Soil > Unclassified ...
TGGTGCCCCCCGCCAGGCAACACACCAACATTGCCAGAAACGGAAGCATGGAGTAGAACGCGCTGGCCTTCAGATCAAGGCCCCGCACCTTCGCAAGATAACGATAAAACCAACTAAAGAAAATCCACGCGACATAGCCATAACAAAAATAGCTGACCGTAACCGCCCACACTTCACGGCTGCGGACAACGCGGCTCCAAGGAACGAGATCCTTCTTGGTCGCAGGCGTCTGACCATTCTCGGACAAAGTCAATCCCGATTGAATCGTTGCAAGCTCGATAGTAGAAACGCCAGCATGCTCGCTCGGCGTGTCGCGAGCGTAGATAAACCAGACAATCCCGGCGAAGAACCCGATTACCGCACAGACCCAGAATGAGAACCGCCATCCGTAATGCACCATCAAATATGTGATCAGGGGCGGAGTAAGCCCCGCGCCAGCTCCGACCCCGGCAAAAATCCAGCCGTTCGCGATGCCACGCTCGCGCACTGGTATCCAATGCGCCACGAATTTATTGGCCGCCGGATAAATGACGGCCTCTCCGGAGCCGAGCAGAAAGCGAACCGCGATCAAAAAAAGAAGCGCGCCGCCAATATTGGCGGGCACTAGTGCCGTGGCTGCGGTAAAGATCCCCCACCAGATCACTCCCGCTGCCAGCACACGACGCGGGCCGTAGCGGTCGGCCAAATATCCTCCCAAAGTCTGAAAGAGCGCGTAGCCGGCGACGAGCGCGCTGAAGACCTTCCCCAGTTGCACATCGGTCAGATGGTAGGCATCAACAATCGATCCCCCGGCGATCGAGATGTTGACCCGGTCCAGATACGATACGGCGCTCAGGACAAAAAGCCAGAACACCAGAAACCAGCGCACGCGAGTTGTTTGTTCCAGCGCCATAGCTCCAGATGCTGAAATTACGACGATTGTCCCCGCAACACGCGCGACAACTGCTCAGCGACGATCTTGTCTTCGCCTGGCTGCAGCATGAACGAACACATCGAAATCCCCTGCCGGCCCTCGCCGCCGCCTATCACGATTGCCGGTTTCGAATTTCGCAGTGTTTTCGAAACTTGCTGTGGCGTCAGCGGGACTCTGGAGTCCCAGGTGATTTGCATGTGCGGCACGTGATTCGCCACATCCGGAGTGAAGAACGATGTGTTGACACCGGGAATTTTCGTGATCGTGCGCGAAATGCCGTCGAGCTGATCCTGCCACTGTTTTGCAAGGGTCTCGTGGTCCTCGTTAAGGTAGAGCTCAAGCGCCTTCACCATCCCGATGATTTCTTCCTTGCCGACTTTCTGGCTCCGTCCCAGGGTGTCTTCATGTGGGCTGTTGTTCAGCAGTGCGTAACCCACTAGATCTTTTCGCCCGATCAGGAGTCCGGCGCATTGCGGCCCGCGCATAGCCTTGCCCCCGCTGAACGTGACCAGGTCGTATCCCATGTTGGTGTAGTCCCAGAGGTGCGAGACTGGCGGGGTGTCTGCGGCTGCGTCATTCATGCAGGGCACGTTGTACTGCTTGGCCAGCTTGACCCACTCATCCACTTTGATCTGACCAGCAGCGTTCGCAAAATTCGAGAAGTGCATCATCGCCGTGCGTTCGTTCACGGCCCGCTGCAGCTGCTCACGCGTCTCGATCACAACCAGCTTGACTCCGGTATTCCGCAGTTGATGGTCGAACGGATTACGGTGCGATTTCTGGATGATGACCTCGGACTTCATGCCGGCTAAATCAGGCAACTGCCGGATCAGAGCCTCGTTGTCGCCAGTGAGAATGCCTGCCAATCCTGACTGCATGGCAGCTGCCGCGCCGGAAGTCACAAGCGCCGTATAGCCGTCGGGCAGCTTCAACATTTCCGCGATGCGCTTGCCCGCCGCGACTTCAAGGTCCGGGATGTCGGCGAAATGGCGACCCGCCATGGCCATTACAGCCTCGAGTTCAGGTCGCAGGATCGAGCCGCCGAGCATTGTCATCGTCCCTTGGCAATTGATTACGGTCGTGACGCCGAGTTCCTCATACGGGTTTCCGGTCGCCCCAAAGCCTGAGACGTCTGCGACGGCGTGGGGTGCCCCACTTCTCGCCGCTTTTGCGAGAAGTGGGAACTTGGCAGTGCCGAACACGGCTCCTGCCACTGTCGATGCTGCAGCGGCCACGGATCCCAGAAATCCCCGACGATTCCAAGTAGATTTCATTCGCATGAACGTCCCCGGGGACTATTTCCGCGTTACGGCAGCGATGCAGTTGATTTCGACCAGCGAATCTCCCGGCAGGGCCGCGACCGCGACTGTCGTGCGTGATGGTCCGCCATGGGGGAAATAGGTCCCAAACACTTTGTGCATGCCGTCCCAGTGCGCGATGTTTGTCAGGAACACATTCGCTTGCAGAATGCTGTCCATCGTGCCGCCGCCGATTTCGACGTGCTTCTTGATTTTGTCCATGACATTGGTGGTGTGGGACTCGATCGTCCACTCCTTCTGATCTCGCGAGTCATGCGCGCCCTGCCCAGCCACGTAAATCAAGCCGTTGTGCACGACTACGGGCATGATGATGTCCTTCTCCGTGCCCGGCTTGCCTTCGCTGTTCAATTTGCGAATTTCATTGGCTGCCTGCGCCCCGGTAGTCTCAGCCAGAGAACGCGCCGGGGATACCGCCGCCGTAATGCCCACTGCCGAGAGCAAGGAAGCGAAACGTTGTGCAAATGTTCTGCGGTTTAACGTCAGATTCATAGTGGACTCCTTTCGAGTAGATTTCGAAAATGACCAAGCAATAGACAGCTGAACTGTTTTCAGTTCTGATAACTAACTCTCAAAAAGAAACCTTCGCCATTCGAACTTCTAAAATTCCAGTCTTGTCAACCACTGTGCGAGACGGAGCACTCGGCGGTTGATAACCCAGTTCGCGGGAAATCTGCAGCCCCGCCGATACCACCATGGGGGCAAGTTGCCGCAGGCGCGTCACCGGCATTCGCACCACGGGCGCGGTAATGCTCAGGCTCGACTGCACGCTTCCCGTGTGATCCCAGATTGGCGCCGCAATGCAGCGAATATGCATTTCGTGTTCTTCCATATCGCAGGCATATCCGTTCTTGTGGACGCGATATAACTCGGTCTTTAGTTCCTGAAGGTTTCCCACGGTGTTCGGAGTCAACCGCTTCACCACGAGCTCGGGCAGGATGCGATCCTGTTCGTCCGCTGGCATGTACGCCAGCATGACTTTGCCCACTCCACTGCAATAGAGCGGAACCGACGCCCCGATCCGCGAATGAATGCGCAACGGTTCAGGGGAATCCAGTTTCTCCACATACACCGCCGACAGGCCGTGACGAACGGTTAAGTGAATCGTCTCGCGCGTCTGCTGATTCAATTCCCGCAAATACGGCAAACTCAATCGGCGAATGTCGAGTTGGCCCACGGCTGCCTGCCCGATGGCAAAACATGCGATTCCCAGATGATAGGTTCCTTCGCCGTCGCAGCTGAGGAAGCCCGCCGTGACCAGGTTGGTTAGAAAGCGATGCACCGTACTTACCGGCAGCCGCGAGGCTCCAGCCACCTGTTTCGCGGTGAGACCACGTGGATATTCGCTGAAGAGGTGCAGTAGTCGCAAGCCGCGTTGCAGGGCTGTGATGTCGTACGTGCGTTTTGGCCGAACCGGCATGGCAGGGTCCCAGAGAAGCAAAAATGAAAGTGCAAATTATCTGATGAAAGTCCGGCGTTTTGCAACCAAATTGATCTAAAGCCGGCCAAATTTCTTTACCGCTTGCACAATGGACTTGAGTTGTTCGATCACTGGATACATGGAATGCTCTTTGAAATCCATCTGTTGCGCCACGCTTAACACCTCTTCAGCGTGTGCTTTGGGCACGACAGCTACCCCATCGCTGTCGGCGACGATGATGTCTCCCGCGTTGACAGAGACTCCGTTGCAGACCACGGGAATCTGTGCTCCCGCAAATTTGTAATGATGCACTGACGTCGAGGGAACAATCCCGGTCGCAAATACGGGAAAGCCAATTTTGCGCAGGTACGCCACATCGCGTACCCCCCCGTCGATCACAGCGCCCGCGTATCCTCGCGCTGCCATGGCCGTCCCCATGAGCCCTCCCATGCCAGCTATGTCTTCTCCATCTTCGACTACCATCACGTACACCGAGTCCGTTCCACCCGCGTCAATGGCTTCGAGCATTCCGCTCAGCGCTTCAGGATCCCTGTTGCCTTCGTCTTTTTTGAGTTGTACAGTCCGGGCAAGCCCTGCGAATTTCGCTGTGAAGATCGGCTGCATGCGATGGCTCATATACATGCGCTTGCCGGTGATTTGCTCCAGCGCATCCGAGACCGATGCCACCTCAACATGGCGATATTCCGCAATCAGTTCCTGATCTGACAGAGCAGCAACGGCTTGTGTCGATTGTGCCCTTAGCACTCGAAGTTCGCCTGCGGTCGCAATCAGCAGAAGCATAACCAAAATTGCGCCTGCACTCCCCGCCTTACCCTTGTTCATACATCCTCCTCAGTCGCATCTCCGTCGCGGACTCTAACACCGATGGTCTCGGCTTGAAAAGGTAGATTCGAGATCGTATGGTTGACACTCGGCCTCTGGTTGAGATAAACCCTCCGTCCGAGGCTCCTTTGGCTTTTCACAACAGAGGCTTGGTTTTCACCGAGTGAAAGTAAGGCAGTGTATGGAAATGCTTATGATCCGGAACCCGTTGCTCTCATGGATGACCTTATCGCTGTTGGCGTGGGGGGCAGTCGTGAGCGTCGAATCGCTCCGCGCCCAAGCGCCCGCATCGAAGCCCGCGGGCGGCAAACCTTCTTCTGGTCAGCGAACCTTTGCCTCGCTCTGCGCCGGATGTCATGGGCTAGATGGCCGTGGCGGCGAAGGCCCAAATATTACGGGGAACCCCAGGGTCCAGCATCTCACCAATACTCAACTCGCCAGCATCATCTCGGATGGTGTCCCGGGAACCGGAATGCCGGCGTTTCACTCTCTGCGGGAAGCGCAGGTCCGCTCGTTAGTGCAATATCTGCGCGCGCTCGAGGGTACGCAACAACCCCGTGTACTTCCCGGAGACGCGAACCGCGGTCGGCAGATATTCTTCGGCAAGGGTGAATGTTCTTCTTGTCACTCGATCGGCGGTCAAGGTGGCTTCCTCGGGCCCGATCTTTCCGCCTACGGATCCACCAAGGCCGCAAAAGAGATCCTCGACGATACTGTCAAAACAAATCGGATCGCCCCTACAGGCTACAAGCTCGCTGTGGCGACGACGCGCGACGGCAACCGCCTGGAAGGCATCGTTCGCAACGACGACAATTTTTCCGTGCAAATGCAGACGGCGGATGGCAGTTTTCATTTTCTGCAAAAGTCAGATTTGCAAAAGCTGGAATTTCTCAGTCACTCCCTGATGCCGACAAATTATGCCGAGCGCCTCAGCCACGATGAATTGAACGACATCGTCAGTTACCTGATGTCGGCCGCTCCACCCCGGAAAGCCGAGGATACTTCCAGGAAGTTCGATGGTGATAACGAATGAAATTCGTGCGCAAGCAGGTCTTACCTGCGATCATCTTGTTGGCTTGCCTCGTCGCGGCTTCCGCGCAGAACCGGCGCACTTTCGAACTTCAACCTCTCTCTCCCAAGTTCTGGGAACTAATCGACCAGAAAGCGAAACTGGAAACGGTCGCCACCGGCTTTGGCTTCACGGAAGGGCCCATGTGGGATTCATCCGGCTTTCTATATGTCAGCGACGAGACTTTGAACAAGATTTTTCGCGTTTATCCGGATGGCAAGAAGGAAGAAGTGATCGCCCTTGGCGATCCGGACGGCAATACGTTCGATCGTCAACATCGATTGGTTGATTGCGCCAGCGTTCTACGAGCCATCATTGAGGTGACTCCCGAAGGTAAGTACAAAATTCTGGCAGATCACTACGAGGGAAAGAAACTCAACAGTCCGAACGACGTGATCGTCGGTCCCGATGGCGCAATCTACTTCACCGATCCGACTCTTGACCTGGTCGCGGGCGAGAAACAGGAGATCCCGTTCCAGGGCGTGTACCGTTTAGACGAAAAGGGAAACACGCGCCTTCTGACGAAGGATCTTATGCAGCCCAATGGCCTTGCCTTTTCTCCAGACGGCAAGCACTTCTACGTTGACGACGACGGCGACCAGCAGAAAAATATTCGCGTCTACGACGTAGCGCCGGATGGCTCGCTGACCAATGGCCGCATCTTCGGCGACGAACACGGCGGCAAGGGCGAAGGCGTCCCTGACGGTATCAAAGTCGACCGCGATGGAAATCTTTTTGTGACCGGCCCGAAGGGAATCTGGGTCTGGGATGCGACCGGCAATCACCTGGGCACAATCGTGATGCCCGAACAGCCCGCCAATCTAACCTGGGGCGACCCGGACTACCGCACGCTCTACATCACGGCGACCACCTCAGTGTATCGGCTGAAACTGAGAACGCAGGGCTTCGTCCCCTATCTGCAACACTAGTCCATCCAGCTAAACGGTCTTAATTCCAAGTCCCGGGCCATCCGGCAGAACCAACTTCCCGCGTTCCACTTGCACTCCGCGGAACGAATCATTCGCGATCAGCAAGTTGCCATCGAGGTCCGCATAATCAATCAGTGGGGAAAGGTGTGCCGCCGCGGTCACACTTACGGAACTTGATACCATGCAGCCCAGCATGGTCTTCATGCCGAGCGATTTGGCCATATAGATCATCCGCAGCGACTCCTGAATGCCTCCGCATTTGTCCAGCTTGACGTTCACCCCGTCATACGCGTCTACCAATTTCGGAATGGCCCGGACGTTGGTCGCCGCCTCATCGGCAATGATCGGCAGATGCACGTGCTTCCGCACCCACTGAGTCTCCTCGATCATGTCAGCCGGCATGGGCTGCTCAACAAACTCCACTCCTTGCGTTTCCAGCCAATTGATTTTGCGCACGGCCTCTTCTTTATCCTTCCAGCCTTCGTTCGCATCCACGCGCAGGGGTTTCTTCGTTACGCTGCGAACCGCCTCGATGGTCGGCTCATCGCTGTCAAGTCCCACTTTAATTTTCAGAACCGGATAGGCATCCGCTTCTTTGACCTTCTGCTTAGTGATTTCCGGACTATCAATCCCAATCGAGAACGTGGTGACAGGCGCGTCGCCGGGGTCGAGTCCAAAAAGCTCATACAGCGGAACATTCATCTTCTTCCCAACCCAGTCCATGAGCGCGATGTCGAGCGCTGCCTTGGCGGCAAATTGGCCGGGCATCTGGCTGACAACCCGGGCCATGAGTTTTTCAAAATGCCGCGGATCTGCGGATTTCAACGAGGGAAGAATTCCCGCGATCGCCTTCGCTCCTTCCTCCGCGTTCTCGTGATATCGCACGATGGGAGCGCCTTCCCCAATGCCGGTTACGCCATCGCTCGTCATGCGAACCTGGATGGTATCGCGATACTCGCTCGATGACATCGTCGTCGTCCACGTATGCCGCAACTTCAGCCGCGTGATGCTTGTTTCCCAATCACAAGAGGCAGTTCCCGCCGCTAGCACCGGAAGACTCCCAAGGCGAGCGAGGGCGAGACCGGCCCCGGCTCCAGTTGTAGTTTTGAACCAATCCCGACGATTCACCGAACCTCCAAGCCGCAATGTAACTCCGGCTCAGAAAGTGTACTTCAAGGCGAACTCGACCTGGCGATTGTCGGTCGCGGTGTTGGTGATGGCCGCGGCCCCCGGGAAGTCCACCGCAATCTGTCCGCTGCCTCCCGGCAAGCCGAAATTCGGATGGTTGAACAGGTTGAAGAATTCCGCACGAAACTCCAGTTGTTGTGACTCGTAAATCTTGAAATTTTTCTGCAGGACGAAATCGAAGTCCACAAGGTCGGGCCCTCGCAAATTGCCAACCCTCGAATTCCCGTACGCGTGCGCCGACTGCTGTCCCGACGCTAAGCCCGGAGTAACAAACGCAGCCTGATTGAACCAGCAGTCCAGGGTCTGATGGCCCGGATTCGAGCATTGAAAATCTGTTCCCTGCGATGCCGTGTTAAACGAGAAGTCATACGGATTGTGAATCTGGTCCGGACGGTAGCTGAAACTTCCCGTGTTGCTGAAGTCCGTAGACATGACTGCCGTGAGCGCTTCACCGCTTTGCGCCGTCGTGATGCCGCCGATTTGCCATCCGCCCAGCACGGCATCCGCCCAACCCTTCATCGAATTGAGGTATGGACGGCCGTGCCCCACCGGAAGTTCATAGAGGTAGCTAAGCGTGAAGCGATGCCGCAGGTCGGGTGTCACCGGACCATGCTCCAGGTCGGCCCGGAACGAGTCCTGGATGAAGCCTCCGGTATTGCCATCCGCGTTGCCCAGATTCTTGGCAAACGTGTAGGCGGCCAGGAAATTGAACCCGTTCGCGAAACGCTTGTTCAGCGATGCTTGAAACGCGTTGTACAGCATCTGCAGTTGCGCATAATCCAGCGGCAGAATCTGCGTCATCTGCGGTTGCTGTTTTGCATAGATGCGGCCGTAGTTGGGTTGATTCGGATCGCAGTTCGTCGGATCAGGTCCGCAGAAGTTGGTGTCCAGAGGTTGCGGCGGTTGGTTGAGATCGCTCGCTTCGTGATTCCACAAATGATACGCGCGCGTGCCCACATAGCCGATTTGCGCCATCCAGTTCTGCGCGAACTGATGTTGAACTGACAGGTTCCACTCCATAATTCGAGGCATCAGCCGTTTCGGGCCAGTCGTTTTGACAGGTCCAAGAATGTTTGTGGCTGAGCCGACCGGCACCGCGGTCGGAAATCCATTCGAAATGAGCTGCCCGGATAGTTGTTGCGCGTTGGGGACTGCTCCCGGGTTATAGGTGTTCGCCCAAAACGCCAGTTGCGGCGGGTTCAGTCCAAGGTCGTCGAAGATATTGCCCTCCGCCGAATAGAACACTCCGAAGGCGCTGTGCACCACAGTATTGCGGGGCAACGACCAGGCAAATCCCACACGCGGCGCCCAGTCATTCTTGTCGAACTGCACGCCCGCATGCGAGACAGCTCCAGGCCCGTAAGACGTGACAACGATGCCTTTGTTGAAATCGAAATTCCCAACGCGTCCATTTGCCGGCGATGCAATCTCGTAGCGCAGCCCGATGTTCAGCGTGAATTTCGGCGTGAGATGGTAATCATCCTGGACGAACTCGGCGAGGTCCCAATAACGCGTGGGATAGATTCCTCCGAGGAAATCCTGCTCCGTGGTTACCGGTAAACCGAAAAGCAGATCGGCCAGCCCGTTTCCACCGATTGCCGTTGTTAGATCGCCTGTGTACGCCCCGCCAAACACAAACCATCCCCGGGGACTGGAGAGCTGAAAGAAATTCCTTTGCTGGCGACGGAAATCCACCCCGAACTTGAGCGTATGTTTCCCGTGCATCCACGTCAGCGCGTCCGCAGCTTGCACGATGTTTTCAAATACGTGCTCCGGAAGCCACTGCGAGTCTCCTAACGAAGTGAGCCCGGCGACATCGATATTCGACAGCCCGCTCGAGTTCGGATACCCCGGCCGGTTGGCATTGGGTATGCCCAACTGCGTCGAAAGGTTTTTGCCAAAGTTGAAAGGCAATGCATTTACTGCGTACCGGAAATATCCGCCGTGAAGATCGTTTAGCACCGTCGGCGAGAACGTATGTGTGTATCCGACTCCAGCATGCTGGGAGCGCGAATTGCTGATACTTGGGCAGCAATCGGAACCGCCCCAGGGAACGCCAAGCGGCCCCGGTTGCTTGCTGCGCACGTCGCCGAAACTGTAAGAAACAAAAATCTGGTCCTCCTCGCGAAAACGATGATCCACGCGAATGTCAAGCGAATCCTGGTTGTTGGGGTTGTTCTGATTGGCCAGATAATTGTCGGCCAGTGAGGTTACGTCGGTCGCTGCGGGATAATAATTCGCCACATTGGACCCGATTTTGTCGATCTTCGTCGGATCCATGACGTTGAGCCGACCCTGGTACATCACCGGCTTGCGAAGCGATACGACGCTTCCATCGGCGCACGTGTAGTTGAACGTGCTGAAGGGATCAAAAACGGTTCCGGTATCGAATGTATCCGCCGGGCTGGGTGTCGCACACGGTGAGAACGTAGTACCTGTCAACCGGTCGCGGAAATCTCCACTTCGTTCTGCAGGAAGCGGCACGGTCGAAATAAAGGGCAAGCTGGCTCGCTGCCGCGAGCCCTGGTAGTCGGCAAAAAAGAAAGTTTTGTTCTTCTTGATCGGACCACCGAAGAACGCTCCAAACTGATTCCGCTTGAACGGCTGTTGCCCCTGGTTGAAGTAGTTCACAGCATCGAGCTTGTCGTTGCGAATGAATTCATAAACTCCGCCGTGAATCTGGTTTGAACCCGACTTCAACACAACATTGACGGCCGCGCCGCCGCGCCCGAACTCCGCGCTCATCGAGTTTTCTTCGGTCTTGAATTCCTGGATCGCGTCCGGCGGAGGCAGTACGATCACTCCTCCCAGCCCGAATTCGTTGTTGTCGACCCCATTCAGCAAAAAGTTATTGTTGGAGACCCTCAACCCATTTACCGAAATCGCTTCGTTGGCGCGCTCGTTCTCGAAGACCCCGCCGCTGACGTTCGATCCCGTCTCGCCCATATTCGCGCCTGGCCCAAGATACGCCAGGGCAATAAAGTTCCTGCCATTCAAAGGCAGTTCCGAGATGCGCCGCTCCGTTTCGATGGTTCCCAACGATGACGCTTCCGTTTGCAGCAGGGCGGGAGCTGCCGTTACCTGTACCGTCTCTCCCGCCGATCCTACCCGCAGGACAAGGTCAACCTTCACCGACTGATTCACTCCAACCTCGACGTTCTGCTGGATCGTCCTCTGGAAGCCCTTCTTCTCGGCCGAAACCGAGTAGCTTCCAATTCGCAACAAGTTGACGGCAAACGATCCTTCCTCATTCGTCTTCACCTGTGTCGGCTGGTTGGTGGCGACATTGGTGACCATAACCTCAGCGTCGGCGATGCGCGCGCCCGCCTGATCGGTTACTGTGCCGACAATGGCGCCGCGATCTACCTGAGCGGCGGCAGAAATGGAAAGAAGAGTACTCAGAATCAGTGCGTACAGGACAGCAGGCACAGTGCGTTGCAACATATGCGCCTCCCCAAGCGATGTGTGGAAAACCAAATTTGCTGGTGACGCTACTGCTTATACGGCGGATGCGTCCGTTGTCAAGACACATGTAGCGACAGCCGCCCCCGGCTGTCACCCGAGCGCAGCACGACAGCGCGACACTCGTGCCTCACATGCCACCATTTGCGGGTTATTCCCGTCTGTGATTGTAATCACAGATCAAGAGTCACCACTATGAAATCAAACTCGCAGGACCGCAAACCCACAGAGACCAGATGACGGCGTTGGATTTTTGCGATACCTTACTTGGCTGGCGAAAGGCTTTCCAGCGGAGAACGCCCATGAAAGTTGCTCTGCTTTGGCTGTTCGCTGTGCTGTCGGTCGTAAACTTCGCGATCGCCCAGACGACGCGTCTGGAGCAGGTCCAGAACAAGACCATTCTGGTTTTCACGCCCCATCCCGATGACGACGTGTTCGGCGCCGGCGGCACCATCGCCCTTCTGAACCGCAATCACAACAAGGTCTACATTGCCATCTATACCAACGACGACAAGGGCTCCTACGATCCCGATATGAACTCGCAGAAGCTCGCCCGCATCCGCCGCGCCGAAGAAGAAGTGTCCGAAGGCCTACTCGGCACTCCCAAAGAAAATATCCAGTGGATGGGCTATGACGATGGCATGCTCGAGTATGCCCCTCAGCCCAAGCTGACCGAGGAAGCCACCGCCATCATCCGCCGCATTCGTCCCGATATCCTGCTGAGCGTCGATCCCGGCGAATGGTACGAACGCTGGCACAAGAGTGACCATCGTATGGCGGCATTCAACACGATCGATGCAGTGCGTGCCGCCGAGTTCTGGCTATACTTTCCCAATCAGAAGTTGCAGCAGGGGCTACAGCCCTACCGCGTTCCCGAGATGTATTTCTTTTATCCATCTCCGCAAGAGGCAAATTATTTCATCAACATTGACAGCGTAGCGGACTTGAAACTCGAGGCCGCTGCCAAGCAAATCAGCCAGTTCGAGCCGGCCGTGAATAAATACCGTCCTGACTGGGAACCGGCTGACCTGGAAAAAGCCAAGAAAGAAATGCGCGACGAACAACCCAGGAAAGACGGGCACTACGTGGAGGCGTTCCGCTACGCCACCGGATTTGTCCAGTACTGAGCTTAGACGAAAAGGAGATCCCATGTCACAACTTGCTTTATTCGGCGGCAACAAAGCCAAGCGTAAGCCCTTCCCGGTCTGGCCTCAGTACGACGACAACGAGCGCCGCGCCCTGCAGGAAGTTCTCGAAAGCCGCATCTGGTGGCGCACTCCCGGCACCAAAACCCTCGAATTCGAGCAGGCCTTTGCGAAATATCACGGCGCCAAGCACGGCCTCGCCGTCACCAACGGCACCGCCGCGCTCGAAGTCGCCATGGCTGCGCTCGGAATCAATCACGGTGACGAGGTCATCGTTCCGAACTTCACCTTCATCGCCACCGCTAGCGCCGTGCTCTTCGCCAATGCGCTTCCCGTGCTTGTTGATGTCGATCCGCAGAGCCACAATCTCGATCCTGCGCTGACCGAAGCCGCTATCACTCCGCGGACCAAGGCCATCATCGCCGTCCACATGGGCGGACATCCCGCAGATCTTGACCGCTTGCAGGAAATCGCCAAGCGCCACGGGGTCGCTCTGATCGAAGACTCGGCCCATGCTCACGGCAGCGAATGGCGCGGCCGCAAAATAGGCACCTTTGGCACCGCCGCAACCTTCAGCTTTCAGGCCAGCAAGCTCATGACCGCCGGTGAAGGCGGCATGATCATCTCCAACGACGACGCCTTCGAGCGCCAGGCACGATCCGTTCACGATTGCGGGCGCATGCCGGGCGAATGGTTCTACAGCCACTTCATCTACGGTTCCAACTACCGTCTGAGCGAATGGCAAGGCGCTGTCCTGAATGTTCAACTCGGACGACTGGAGCCGCAAACCCTGCATCGTCATCGCAACGGACGCATACTCGATAAGTTGTTCAGCGAGATTCCCGGCATCACTCCGCAGATTTGCGATCCGCGCTGCACCCGCAACGGCCAGTACGCATACATCTTCCATGTGAACTCGAAAGAATTCTCGGGCATCTCAACGGAAAACTTCATCGCCGCTTTGAATGCCGAGGGCATCCCGACGCAGGCCAGTTATCCGCCGCTCCATGAGCTCGATTGCTTCCGCAACGGTGACTATCGCAAATGCCTGGCCGGCGCGCAGGCCACCGAATCGCACGCCTTCCTGAAGCAGTCGTTTCCCAACACGCAGCGTGCAGCATGGGAGACGGTCTGGATTCCTCAATTCGCTTTGCTCGGCGATGAAGAAGACATGAACGAAATCGCGAACGCCATCCGCAAGATTCAGCAAAACGCTCGCGAGATTGCCGCCAACGCCTCCAAAGCGACCCCGGAGGCGGTTGCCCGCTGACGGTCGTGATCGAGAAGATCAGCAATGGAAATGTTGTCTAACGCCGAACATAGGAGATCCTCCGTGCCCCGCACTTCTCACTACAGCCGTTGCCTACGGATGTCGGTTGTTGCTCTGATTTGTGGACTCTTTTTTATAACCGCTGTGTCTGCAGCCCAAACTGCCCGCAAGATTCCCGACAAAGTTCCACCCAAACGCACTTCCCAGATTCAAGACGGCTTCGGCATCAACTCCGATCTTCCCCGCGATCCTTACCTCCCCTGGAACCGCTGGTGGTGGACTCGCATGTTCGACGCCGGGTTCAAATGGATTCGCATCGGCCAATACGAGAACAGTTCCGATTACACCAGTTGGGACTGGATCGAGCAAAAGCGTGGCGTGTACGCAGCATCACCGCTCCTCGAAGATGCTGTCGATTCCCTCGTGGACAACGGCATGGACGTGCAGGTCCAGCTGATCTACGGCAACCAGATGTATACCGCTCGGAGTGGCAAGCTCCCCGACGTCAGCGTTCCCGAGCCGGGGTCATTTCACAACGATGACCGCAGCATTTACTCCGTGTTCTGGCCGCCGCGCACTGCAGAGCAGATTGCCGCCTTCAACAAGTACGCCGCGTGGATGGTCGACCACTTCAAAGATCGCCTGCACTACTGGGCGCTTTGGAACGAGCAGGACATTGGATACTGGAACCCTTGGGGAAACCCTGAAGATTTTGGACATCTGCTTGGGCCATTCATCGAGACCGTGCACAAGACCGACCCTCAGGCCAAAGTGATCTATGGAGGCCAGGCCGACCCCTCCCGCGAATTCACGCAGCGTGCCTTCGACACGTGCAAATGCGCCGCCGGTATTGATGTCTACGCCTATCACACCTATCCCGGCTATGGGCAGAACATGAATCCCGAGACCATGGATTACGGCGCTTATCTGAACGAATCTCCGCGCGCGCTACGCGATCTGGTGACGCACTATCCTGGCGTCAAGCCCGGCATTCCATTCTTTGATGACGAATTCAATTCGATCCCGAGCTGGATCGGTTCCGATGAAACCGTTCAGGCGAAATATGTACCCCGCGGCTTCATCTACAACCACGCTGCCGGCGTGAAAACGTTTGTCTGGTTGCTCGCCGCAGGCACCGATGGCAACGAGTACGACGACTTCGGCCTCATCCACGGTCTCACCAATCACGATTACGATTTCACGCCACGGCCTGTCTTTCTGGCCCTGCAGAACACGAACGCACTTTTCTCTGACACCAAGTTCGATCCCGCGATCGAAATCACCGGTAGCGACATCCCTGCTCTTCGCCGCAGGAGCGAGTACCCGTTTATGAGTTACGGCTTCCGTTCCAAGACTGGCAAAGCTATCGTCGCTTATTGGTTGGCTGCACACAGCCTGCCCGGTGGCACGTTTCCAACGTTCTATTCCACGTTCACGCTCAAAGACACCGGTATTGAGCACCCGGTACTGATCAATGTCGTGACTGGAGACATCCGCCCGCTCGAATGGAAGAAGGGGACGACCGACACGCTTGAGGCGCTTCCCGTCACCGACAGCATCATGGCAATCGCCGATGCCGGCTACTTCGACTGGCCCGTGCTCCCCGAAGCTCCCAGTTCGTTGAACGCCGTACCC
>Ga0070730_10003033_pt1 | contig 15182 bp, 12 predicted proteins | sample Coa_R1_3_FD_66447 | JGI IMG/M metagenome (GOLD analysis project Ga0070730, IMG submission 66447) | Surface soil microbial communities from Centralia Pennsylvania, which are recovering from an underground coalmine fire - Coalmine... | ecosystem: Environmental > Terrestrial > Soil > Unclassified ...
AAACCCGTCTACATAAACAGGATCGCCCACACCGCGCAACTGGCCCTGATTGGTCGCGCCGCGATCGTTTGCGCCGATCCAGGCCAAGTGCGTATAGTTCGCCACGACCCGCTTCGGCATGAGACAGCTTTGCGGGGCGGACCATGCGTCGCGGAGCCTGTCGCGGCTGGAGTTTGCCACATGAGCAACGCGGCGTTGGAGCAGCGGATATCGGATGCTCATTATCGCAGCGGCGCCGAATACGAGCGGAGCAGCAAGCGTTTCATGCGGTCCATGGTCCCGTCGGATCGGCCGCTCCGCATTCTCGACGTCGGCTGCGGCACCGGACTCAATGCGGCGCAGTTGACGCAACGCGGCCACGACGTGTTCGGGATCGACGTGTCGCCTGTGGCCATCGAGAAACTTCGCGCCCGGGGCCTCAAGGGCTTCATCGCCGACATCGCAGCGCAGCCGCTGCCGTTTCCGGACGATACGTTCGACCTGGTCTATGCATCGGAAGTCATCGAGCATTGCGTCGATACGACGAGGTTTTTGCGAAATCTGCGCGCTGTGCTGAAGCGAGACGGTACGCTGCTGCTGTCGACGCCGAACTCGGCATTCTGGGCCTATCGACTATTGAGCTTGCTGGGCTATGCACCCAGCGAAATTCAGCATCCGGGACACGTCCGCTTCTTTTCCAAACGCAGTCTTGCCGCAGCGATCGAGGATTGCGGATTCGCGGTTACGGCGATCGGCGCGCGGCACATGTATTTCGTGCTCAGCCGCCGCATTGGCGATCCCTTGGCGCGGCTCCTGGAAACCGTCGGCTTTGACAAAGAGCCGCGCTTTGCCACCGGCAGTCATTTTTGGCAGCTCAGCGCCTTTGCGCGCAAAGCCAGCGGTTTTTGGGCCGATACCCTGATCGTCACGGCACGCAAACGCGGCGATTGAGATCGGGCGCGATGCATCCCGCTCTTTACGCGCAAGTGTTCGCCGTGCAGGGCGACCATTGGTGGGGTCGCAACCGGCGCAGTCTGAGCGTTGATCTGCTCAACAAGTTCGGGCTCAAAGCCGGATGCCGGCATCTCGATATCGGTTGCGGCACCGGGCAAAATCTGCGGTTGCTCGAACACTTAAGACCGTCGCTGACCGTCGGCGTCGATTTATCCCCCATCGCGCTGAGCTTCGCACGCAAAGCCTGCCCGGCTTGTCAGCTCGTTCGCCTTGACCTGAACCGGGCGTTGCCGTTTCCGGATAAAAGCTTTGACGTGGCGACGGTTTTCAATGTTCTTTATCACGCCTGGATCAAGAGCGACCTCGACGCGCTGAAGGAAGCCCGCCGCCTGTTGAGATCCGATGGCTTGCTATTGGTCACCGAGCCCGCCTTCGGAATTCTGGCGCGGGAGGTCGACATTGCCGACATGGCGGCGCGCCGCTACCGCTTGAGGCCTTTCGTCCAATTGCTTCGCGCGGCCGGCTTCGAAGTGCTGTTTGCCAATTATTTCACCAGCTTCGGCGCTCCTATCATCTTTGCCATGAAAGCGCTCAAGGCGCTTGCGTCCAAATCACCGCGTCTGGATCGGCCGCCCGACATCAGGCCACTGCCGCGGTCCTGCAATGCGGCACTCTACGGTCTGGCGCGAATCGAGGCCGCTCTCGTGCGTGGCTCGGTGCCCATGCCGTTTGGCACGACGCTCATTTGCGTGGCGCGGCCGCGCGACAGGTTAGTCAATCGCACTGCGCAAGTGCCGGGATGACGTCAGTTCGCGGTGATCGAACCGCGCAGCCTGGCAGCGCGAATTGCGAGGCGCTTAATGGCGGTCCACAGGCCGAGGCCAAGGTGCGGCAGGTGGTTCTCAATCGCCAGCGGTTGCGACAGCATGACCTTTTCCAAGAGTGCATCTGGATCGATACGACGCGACAGCAGCTCGCGGTATTCTTTGACCAAGGCGACGGCGGGTCCGACCAGCGCATACAAATCGAAAATCACGATCATCTTCAGGATCGCATCAAACGATGGATCTTGTTCAGGCGCCCTGAAGGCGTAAACACCGCCGTCAGTCCGCTCCTTGATGAAGTGGCGCGCAAAGAGGGCGTCGCAGATGCCATTCCATGCCAACCGTTCTACAGGCACAAAGCCGAGGTCTGCCACCAGCAATCGATGTTTGACCAAGGCCGCGTTGACGGCGGCGAAGTGCGATTGTGGCAGCGTGGGACTTAAATAAAAATTGGTTTCGATCTCCGCTCCCAACAAGTTGGATGCGGCCAGGTAGCGCTCGGCGCCGCGCAGAATCTCCGGTTCGTAACCTTCGCAGTCAATTTTGATGAAGTCGGCTGGCGGCAGAGAGTGCGTCGCCCATAACGTATCGAGCTTGGCCATGGGAACGATGCAGCTTCCCTGGGGTGAAACCTGCGCCTCATAGAGATTCTCCGGGACGTGGAAGCGGCATTCGCCGTCGCGTTCGCCGAGTGCGATCTTGAAATAGTGATGGCGCTCGTTCGGCGCCGCTACGTCGGCGATTGCGTCGAAGCCGAAGACCTGCATCGCCGGCTCGAGGGGCAGCCAGCGCGGATTGATGCCATCGCGGGCGCCGATGTCGAGAAGCACAAAAGGACTATCGAGCACACCGGATGTGGCGATGAAGCTCGCCGCGAAACCGCGTCCGATGCTGAGATCGATTTGCCTTTTTTGCTTCCGCATAGCGGTCCATTGCAATCGTCAGCGCAAGCTTGAGTCAAGCTTTTTGGGACAGGAACGTGGTTTCGGTCCGCTCACGCCAGTCCGCGCTTGGCCGAATAGCTGCCGCGATACGACTGGCAGCGACGTGTCATAACCTGATAGATGGTCAGGCGCCCAAGTAGGTGGCGTGAACGCTGTCGCAATCGTAAAACGCGCCGGTAATAATGCAGCGCTGGTTCGATGACGGTTTCTTAAAGCCGGGGGCGGAATCCCTCTCAGGACGCGTTGTCGCAGCATTCGTGGTCGTTGCGATCGCGATCTTTGGCCTCGCGTTTTGGCAAAACCAAGCTTGCCTGATGCTTGGCCTCGACGGCACCTGGTATCGATCGATGTTCGGCTACGAGGCGTTCGACCGGCCGCTGTTCAGTCAGACCGGAGTGGATGCGCTTTCGGGAAATTTCGACGCCTGGTATCCGCTCAATCCCGAATATCTGCTGCCGCACGCGCTGGCGCTTCCGTTTGGCGTGACTTCTCCGCCGAAGCCATTCATTTTCGTTGTATTCAGCGTCTTTTTGGCATTGGCGATTTATGCGGTTGCGCGATCGGTTCAAGCGGATCGCGCCGCCGCATTGACCGCGGCCTTTCTTACGCCAATCCTCGCAGCTGCGGGACTCGCCGGCCAGACGGCGACCTTCATGCCGTTTTTCGAGAACAATCCTTATTGGTTTCAAGTCACCGGCCTCGGTTGCTTGATCGTTGCGGCGTTTTGGAGACTTGAGGGCCCGCTCAGCGCCCGCGCGGTGCTGCTCGTTCTCGCACCGACGCTGTGCGTGCTGCTCGCCGTCGTCAGCGAGGCGCCGCACGTGCTGTTTATCGTGCCGATCGTCGCAATCTACTCGGCCGGATCCCTGCTCGCCACCCGAGGGATCACCGACGCAGCGCTGCGTATTTCGGCCGCCTTGCTGATAATCATTGTCTTAGCGGCGCTCGGCGTTTTCACCTACTATTACGGCACCATCGAATACTCGGCGTTTCGGTTCTTCCCCGATGAAATCGAGCATCCGCTCGGCGGCTGGATGGCCTTCTCCGTACTGTTCTGGACGGAGCTTGCTGCCGCCGTCATCGTGCTCGGCATTGCCGGCGCATTATTGACGGCCGCGGTCGGCACCGGCCGCCTCAAGCTGTTCGCCATCACTCACCTGATCGCCAGCGCCTTATACTTTCCGCTCGCCTATTGGTTCGCCTTCCGGGCCGTCGACTACCGCGGTTCCTGGCCCATTTATTTCGAGACCGGCATATGGCCGTACAGCCTGATCTTCTGCGCGATTGCCATGGCGGCGGTGCTGCGGCTCGTCCTGAGCTTGTTTGTTGTGTCACTTGATCTGGCGCCGCTTTGGTGGCGCCGGCATGTTGAGCGTGTCGCCAAAAAGATCGCTCCGACCGGAACGGTTTCGCCGTTCGACGTCATGAAACAAGCGGCCGCATGGGTGCGATTGCGCAGCGCGTCGCTGGTATTGCTGGGCGTCATCGCGGCGGTCGCGGATCATAACCTTGGCGCGCTCAGGCACAGTCGCCCCAATGACTGCACTGCCAATCCCTGGCATTCAATCCGCGCGACACCGATCACCGAGCTGTTGCGGCAACGGGTCTCGCTTCGTGCCGGTGAGCCGTTCCGCGGGATGGTGGCGACCGTCGATGGAGCGCCGCCCGGCGGGCTCGGCGATTGGATCAAAATTCACGCTTCCACCGAAGCCCTCATACTCGATACGGGAAACGATCACCGCACCATAGGGTTATGGAACTTCGATATTCCGACGCTCTTCCAGTATCATACCTTTATCACGCCGCCTTATTATCTGACCCTGACCGACTTTCTATCCACGGCCGCCGACCATCAGCTGCGGTCCACGATCGTCATGACGCGCATCAACCCGCTCATGATGGCGCTATGGGGCGTCCGCTACATCATCACCGATACCGACACGACAGCGGGCCGCGAGGTCGCGAGCCTACAAACACGCGGTTCGGGAACGCTGCACCTGATCGAGCTGCCAAATCCGAACCTCGGCAACTATTCGCCCGTCGAAGAAGTGCGAGCCAATGATTTCGCGGAGGCGATGCGCGCGATGCATAAAGCCGATTTCGACGGCAGCCGCACCGTCGTGACCATCGACGGCGGCGTGCTCGATCGCCCGTTGGTGTCGGCGCGCCAAGTCGAATTGGTCTACACCAAATACGGCTTCCATCTCACCGCGACCAGCGACGGACATTCGGTACTGGTTCTGCCCGCTCAGTACAGCCATTGCTGGACCGTCGAAGGAAGCGGAAGCCCGGTCCTGTTCCGCGCCGATGCCATGCAGCTCGGCGTGCGTTTTTCGGGACAGCTCGATGCGCGGTTGGTCTTTCGGCTCGGTCCGATCCTTGCCGGACAATGCCGCGTCGACGATCTGCACGATATGGAACGGTTGCGCATCGACCGGGCGCGCTCCACCACGCGATAATGGAGCAGAGCGAGCCGCCGCGATTATTTCTAAGTTCTTGGTTTGCGCGCTGGTACAGCTGGGTAGATTCGAACTACCGACCTCCTGATCCACAGTCAGGCGCTCTAACCAACTGAGCTACAGCTGCACGGTCCGGCGACAGCAAAACGCCGGCAACCTATGAGCCGGCCTGGCATTTGGCAAGACGGCCAGGCGGCGGAGCGTGGCCCCGAAAAAGCAAAAGCCCGGGCGAGGCCCGGGCTTTCCCCTCGATCCGTCCAGTCGGTCGGGATTAGGCGACCTTGCTGAACGCCTTGTTCACGCCGTTCTTGATCGGCTCGGCGGTCTCGGTCGCAACCTTCTGGGCCAGCGCACCGAGTTCCTTGCTCTGCTGGGTCAAGGTCTCGAACTGCTTGCGCGCATGGGCGCTCGACAACTCGATGACTTCCGACAAGGTCTTGGCCGTAATCAGCTCGCCGGCGAAATCGAACGCCGCGTTGGTGTTGATGCGCGCCGCCTCGATCATCTTCAGGCCGTAATCGGAAGCGCCCCGCGTAGCGGTCGAATAGGTGGTCTCCAGCACGTCGGTGGCCTCTTCGGCGGCCGCCTTCATCTTCTCGTAGGTGTCGCGGGCCTGCGCCACGCCGCGCTCGGCGAATTCGCGGAACGCCGCCGGCATCTCGACCTGCGGAATCTCGAACTTAGGAATTTCGAACTTCGGCATCTCGAAGGGGTTGGCTGCAGGCTTGCTCTTCGACTTGGGAGGAGTTGCAGTTGCGGCTTCTGCCATGACACGATCCTTTTGGGTCCTTCGCTCTTGGGCTGTTCACTCGCGGTGTTCGGTTGGCCTCGCCGCCCGTCGCACAAAGCCGATCGCATTGCCAATGCCCACGGGCCGAACGCCATACATTTTCGGACTGGGCTTTCGGTGTCTTATATAGCATCGAATTTGGTGCATCGCAATAGAAATTATTGCGATGCACAAAATTGACATAATAGCCTGTTCGCGCTCGGTTTTTGGCCGAGCAACGGGAGCCTGCAGACTTCAGAGAAGGTCGGAAATCAGGGCTTGGCGCGGGTGGAATCCACCACGATTTTGGCAGCACTTTGGCCAAGTTCGCGAACCTGGGCTGAAAGCGTCTGCATCTGGCGGCCGAGGAACTCGGATTGCAGGCCCATGACCTCGGCGGCGTCTTTGGCGCGCATCAGCTGCTGGGCGAATTCGAGCGTCGCCGCGACGTTCTGCTCGGCATATTGCATCGACTTGTGGGCGATTTCGCTGGCACTGCCGTGCACCGCCTCGGCACGGCCCTGCATCTGCCCAACCGCCTGGCTTGCCGCGTCGATGAAGGTTTCGACGGCTTTGCGCGCCTGCGCCATGCTCTGCTCGGCGAACGAGCGCATCTCCTGCGGCATCGCGAAATGCTCCAACGGATCCTTGGCCATGTTCGGTCCTTTCGAAGCGGACGGCACGCGATAATAGCGCCAATTGCCACCGCCGGCACCCAGCATAGCGCTTCAGCTCTGCGCGGCAGCCAGCGGCGTGGCCATTAAGGTTATTGCAGGCTGCAGGCCCTCGGGCTTGCGCGCATCATGGACGCGGCAGAGCGCTCGCATTATTAAGAAATCCTTAGGCAACGAGTTCCGTCGCATGGTTCCAGGAGAGACCGAGCTCGCCCTTCTTCTGCACGTTCCGCGGCTTGCAGCCGTTGCGACGAGCGCTAAGCCGGCATGGCTGTGGAGCGCCGATGGCACGCGCCTGATCTGGGCGAACGCGGTCGGCGCGGCGATTTTCGGCGCCGCAAACGCCAAGGCATGCGCCACCTTCGAGTTTCACGCCGGCAGCACCATCGCGGCACAGATTGCGCGGCTGGCAGCGACGCTTCCGGAAGCCGGACAGGAGCGACTTGAGCGGCTGCGGGGTTTTAGTGTCCGTTTCGCACCGCTGACCTGCCTCTGCTCGCGTATCGCGTTGCCCGATCGCGCCGCGATCTTGGTTGCCGCCGCCGAGCCCACTGGACCGACGCTTACGCTTGCCGAGCGCGTACGGCGCTTGTTTGCCGATGATGCCACGATCGCGGTTTTCGCGCCGGACGGCACGCTTGTTCATGCCGGTGCCGATGCGCTGCAGCAGCTCGACGGCATCACGACTCTCGAAGCGCTTGGTCTCGACGCTTTGGTGACCGAGGCCATGGCATCGGGACACGCCAGCGGAACGGCGCGCCTGAGCGAGCGCCACATCGACGTTGCGCTGCATCGATTGGGCGACGGCGAATCGCGCGTGCTCGCGCTGTCATTACCCTCGGCAGAACCCGCAGTCGAAGCCCTGTCGTCCCCAGCTGATGCGCAGGCATTGTCCAGCGGGAGCGCGACATCCCCCGATCAAGCGGCCGCGCAGCGCCGGCAGCCGTTGCGCTTCGTCTGGCAGATGGACGCAAACGGCCGCTTCGCCGTAGGCTCTGACGAGTTCACGGCGCTGGTCGGTCCGCGTACCATTGCGGCGTGCGGCCGGCCGTGGCGCGAGATCGCCGCCGAGCTCAAGCTCGACCCTGATGATCAGGTGGCGCGTGCGGTGGCGAGGCGCGAAACCTGGAGCGGCATCGAGGTGTCGTGGCCGATCGACGATTCCAGCGAGCGGCTGGTCGTCGAGCTGTCGGGACTGCCGGTGTTCGATCGCGATCGCAGCTTTGCCGGTTACCGCGGCTTTGGCGTGTGCCGCGACGTCGCACGGATCAATCAATTGCTGCGCGTGCGTCACGGCGAGCCGATCGGCTTCATGCCGCCGCCAGCCGAGGCGCGCAGTAGCGAAGTCCCCGCGGCAAAACCGATTGAACCCGCTGTGCCGCCGCAGCCCGAGCCCGCACCGGAAGCTGCCGCAGCCAACGTGGTGCCGTTTCGCTCCGTATCGGCCGATCCGAGGGTGCCGAGCCTCAGCGCGGGTGAACGCAATGCGTTCCGCGAACTGGCGCAGGAACTCACCGCGCGGCTGCGCGGCCACGAGGACGCACCTGCGGACGCCGACGACGAACGCGTGGCGGCTGCTACGCCACTTGCGATACATGCAGGCGCCGCCGCCGATGAAGCGCCGCAGCAGCCCGCAGAGCGCGCCCTGCTCGACCGTATACCGACCGGCGTGCTGGTCTATCGTCGGGACGCGCTTCTTTATGCCAACCGCGCTTTCCTCGACTGGACCAGCTACGATTCGCTCGACACCCTTGCGGCTGCGGGCGGGGTGAATGCGCTGTTCGCCCAGCCAGATGCCGATGCAGTGGCTGAGAGCAGCGCATCGCGCCAATTCTGCATAAAGACCCGTGGCGGCGACCGGCTTGCCGTCGAAGGGCGGCTGTTTGCCGTGCCATGGCGCGGCGGCTCCGCGTTGGCGTTGATCGTCACCGGCAGCCAGGCCGACGACCACCAGCGCGCGCTGCAAAGCGCGCTCGAAGCCGCGCAAGACGAAGTACGGGGCATTAAGGACGCGCTCGACCGCTCCACCCGCCGGGACGCCCAGCACGCCGCCGCCGCCAAGGCGGAGTTCATGGCCAAGGTGAGTCACGAGATTCGCACCCCGCTCAATTCCATGATCGGCTTTGCCGAAGTGATCATGGCGGAACGGTTCGGCGCCATCGGCAACGAGCGCTACCGCGAATACCTCACCGACATCCATACCGCGGGTACGCAGTTGGTATCGCTGATCAACGATCTGGTCGACCTGTCGAAGGTCGAGAGCGGCCAACTTGATCTCAACTTCGCCAGTCTCGATCTTAACGACGTCACCCGGCAATGCGTCGCCGTCATGCAGCCGCAAGCCAACCGCGCCCGCATCATCATCCGCAGCGCGCTGGCGCCGAGCCTGTCACAGATCGTCGCCGACCCGCGCACGGTGCGCCAGATCGTGATCAATCTGTTGTCGCATGCGATCCGCTTCACCGGTCCGGGGGGGCAAGTGATCGTGTCGACGGGCGTATCCGACGCGGGCGACGCGGTCTTGCGGGTGCGCGACACCGGCGCCGGCATGCAGGAAAAAGACATCGAAGCGGCGCTCGATCCGTTCAGTGACGCCGCGACGGGGCCGAGCTGGAGCTCGGGCGGCAGCGGTCTTGGCCTGCCGCTCACCAAGGCACTGGCCGCGGCCAACCACGCCGAATTCCGCATCCAGAGCGCACCGAACGCCGGGACGCTGGTCGAGGTCGCTTTTCCGGTCCGGCCCCTGGCTGCGCAGTGACACGGATCGGTCTGGATGCTTTGCCGCCGAGCCCGCGATCTGCCGGTCAAACGCAACACGAATTGGGATAGACTTCCTGCCGGCCGGATTTCTGCCGCTTTCGGTAGCGAGGTTCTACTCATGCGCGTTGCCCGCACGGTCTTCGCATCGCTGCTCGTCGCTCTGGCGCTCGTGCCGACGCACGCATCCGCCGCCGACAAGGTCGATCTCTTGCTGGTGCTGGCCGCCGACGTGTCGCGCAGCATCGACATGGAAAAATTTCAGCTGCAGCGCAACGGCTATGCATCGGCGTTGGCCAATCAGCGCGTGCTCGATGCCATCGCGTCGGGCCGTTACGCTCGCATTGGCGTAACCTTCGTCGAGTGGTCCGGAATCGGCAAGCAGAAAGTCGTCGTCGAGTGGACCCTGATCGGCAACGGAGCGGCAGCCAAGGGCTTTGGCGATCGTTTGTTGGAAGCGCCGCGCTCGTTCGCGGACCGCACATCGATCAGCGGCGCCATCGAGTTCGCCATGGAGCAGCTCGCCGCAGCACCTTACGACTCGGCGCGCCGAACCATCGACGTATCAGGTGACGGCACCAACAATGCCGGCCGCGACGTCACCGTGGTGCGCGACGAGGCGGTCGCCAAGGGCATCACCATCAATGGCCTGCCCATCCTCAGCGCCAATCCGATGTTATGGAATCCGGACCATACGAATCCGCCTGGCGGCCTGGCCAATTACTACCGCGATAACGTGATCGGCGGCCCGACCGCCTTCGTGCGGGTGGCCAAGGATTTCAACGCATTCGGCGAGGCGATCATCGAGAAAATGATCGCCGAGGTCTCACAGGCGCATCAGCCGGCGCGGCATCAGGCGGCCCGTTAGACGGCTGCCGGACCAGCCTGGTCGGCGGCCGAAATCGCCAGCCCTGGCCTGCCCCTTTAATGGGCGATTCTCGGGTGTTCTTCTTAGTTTGGCCCGCATCCCGGCCACGAATCCGACACAGAGGCCCGGCAATTTGCCGCCGCCTGCCATTCGGTATCTTTGACCGGCCCCGCAACAATCGGAAGCGCGTCCAGTGACCGCGGCTAGTGGTTTGAAGCGCCTCGCGATTGCCGTCGCTGCCCTGGTAGCGGCGGCTTTCGTTACGCTGGTCGGACTGTCGTTCCTGATCCCGACCGATGCGGTCCGCGACGCGGTCAAGAAGGACATCCAGGCCGTCACCGGGCTTGCTCCGACGCTGCGCGGCGCCGTCTCGGTCTCGATCTTCCCGCACGCCAGAGTGACTTTCCGTGACATCGTGCTCGGCGATCCGGGCGATCCGGCGCCGCCATTGACGTCCGTGGAATTGACCGCGCGGCTTCGCTATTTCCCGCTGCTTGCCGGACGCATCGAAATCGCCGACGTGACCTTGGTGCAGCCGACCGTCACCGTCGCGCTGTCGCCCGACGGCCGGTCGAACTGGTCGAAGTTGATCGGATCGTTTGCGCAGGCCGTCGAGCCTGATCCCAATCGCGCTGGCGCATTTTCCGAGATCGTCATCCACGACGGCACCATTCTGGTGGTGCGCGACAGCAAGCAGCTCAACGAGCGCCTCGAGAACGTGGAAGGCCAGCTCGCCTGGCCGTCGATCTCGCGCAGCTTTGCCGCCAACGGCCGCTTTGTCTGGAACAACGAGCCGGTCGACGTCAGCCTGACGCTTAGCGATTTTGTGGCTGCTCTGACCGGCCAACGTTCGAGCCTGAAATTCCGGCTTGCTTCGACACCATTGAACGTGACGTTCGACGGCGCCGCCAGCGATCAGCCAACGCTGAAGCTCGACGGTACGCTTGCCGTCAATTCGCCGTCGCTGCGCGAGGCTCTGCATTGGACCGGCCGGCCTAAACCGCCATTCGGCGGCTTCGGCCGCTTCGCGCTGCGCGCCCAGAGCAGCATGGATGCCAACGTCGTCTCACTGACCAACGTCAACGTCGAGCTCGACGGCAATCGGGCCGAGGGCGCGCTCACGCTGGCGACCGACGGGCACCACGCTGTGCAGGGCACGCTGGCCTCCGACTCGCTCGACTTCACGCCCTACGTATCCGGCGTCCGCGTCATGGGTATCAATAGCCGCAGCTGGGATCGACTACCGATCGCGCTCGACGGGCTGGCGGCGTTCGATCTCGACCTGCGCCTGTCTGCGGCCAGTATCAAACTTGCCAACGCTCAACTCGGACGCACCGCGGTCGCGCTGAATATGCGGAGCGGACAGCTCAACGTCACGATCGGCGAGTCGCAATCGTTCGGCGGCATGGCGCTCGGCTCATTCGGACTGGGCAGCCTCGATGGCGGCGTTGCCGTAAGCTCGCACGTACAATTCGTCGACGTCGATCTCGCCAACTGCCTGGGCCAGCTTTTTGGGCTGCGCAAGTTGGAAGGCCGCGGCACGCTGGCGCTCGACGTCGAAGGCACAGGCGGTTCGATCTGGGCGCTGACCCACACGCTCAACGGGACCGCAAGCGTGGCGGCCCATGGCGGCGCGCTCACCGGCATTAACGTCGAGCAATTGCTGCGGCGGCTGGAGAAGCGGCCGCTGTCCGGCAATGGCGACTTCCGCAGCGGCCGCACGCCGTTCGACCGGCTGGCGCTGAACGTCAAGATCGAGCAGGGCATGGTGTCGATCGTCGACCTGCACGTCGAGGGTCCGTCGGTGCAGCTCAAAGTGGCCGGCCAGGCGTCGCTGCCGAGCCGCGACCTCGACCTGCACGGCAAGGCCACCCTGGTCTCGACCGATACCGCCAGCGCATTCGAACTGCCGTTCGTGGTGGAAGGCCCCTGGAACGATCCGCTGGTGCTGCCGGATGCTTCGAGCCTGATCCGCCACTCCGACGCCGCGGCCCCATTGCTCGAGGCAGTGAAAAAGCACTCAGCCGGTGACGCCGTCCGGACGGTCATCGACCAGCTGTTTGCCGCGCCGCCGCCTGGCGCGGCGCCGGCAGACGCGCGTTAGCGGCAGCCGCCTTCCGGGCCGGAACGCGCTTTTTTCCAGTTCATGCTCTATGATTCGGCCCGCGCGAATCAGCGACTTTGCTGGCGCGACGGGGCCGACATGCTCGGGCGATTCACTCGCACTGTGGTCAAGGTGCTGGTCGCGTCGCTGATCGTCGGCACGATCCTCGCGCATTTCGGCCTGACCCCTGACGAGCTGATGCGCGCCGCCGGACTTTCGACCGCGCGGCTCGAAGAACTGGCCCGCGCCGGCCTCGCCTGGGCGCTGCCCAACCTGTTGCTCGGCTCGCTCGTCATCGTGCCGGTCTGGTTCTTGCTCTATCTGTTCCGGCCGCCGGGCGAGAGCCGGGACTGAGCCCGAATAGTCGCCGCCATTACAGCCGCGTCGGCGCGCCCCGCGCTGCCGTCAACTTGGCGGCAAGCGAGGCGCTGAGCACCGCAATACAGACCACGGCGATGAAGATGGTGCACACCGCGTTGATTTCCGGTTTCACGCCGAGCCGCACTTGTGAATAGATGCGGATCGGCAGCGTGGTCGCGCCCGGCCCGGTGGTGAAGCTGGCGATGACCAGATCGTCGAGCGACAGGGCGAAGGCCAGCATCCAGGCCGCCGCGATAGCCGGCACGATCAGCGGCAACGTGATGCTCAGGAACGTGCGCAGCGGCGGCGCGCCGAGATCCATCGCCGCCTCTTCAAGGCTCATGTCGAAGTCGACCAGCCGCGACTGCACGATGACGGTGACGAAGCAGGTCGCCATGGTGGTGTGGGCGATCACCACAGTCCAGAAGCCGCGGTCGATGGCGAGCGCGACGAAAAGGAGAAGCAACGACAGACCGGTGATCACTTCCGGCATCACCAGCGGCGCATAGATCATCGATGAGAACAACAGCCGGCCGCGAAAGCGGCCGAAACGGACCAGCGCAACCGCACCCAGCGTGCCGAGGATCGTCGCCAGGCTCGCCGCCACGAAGGCCACGCGCAGGCTGATGAAGGCGGCGTTGAGGATGGCGGCGTCGCCGGCGAGCTCGGCATACCAGCGCGTCGTCCAGCCGCCCCACACGGTGACCAGGCGCGAGTCGTTGAACGAATAGATCACCAGGACGACGATCGGCAGATAAAGAAACACGATCCCGAGCACGATGGCGGAAAGGTTGAAGGCCGTGACCCTGCGCATGCTCAGCCTCGCTCGCCGGCCCGCATCGCCTGGTGCTGAAACAGCACGATCGGCGTGACCAACAGACAGATCAGCACGACCGCGACGGCAGCGGCGGCGGGCCAATCCTTGTTGCCGAAGAATTCCATCCAGATCGTCTGCCCGATCATCGGCGCGCGCGAGCCACCGAGCAGGTCGGGAATGACGAACTCGCCGACGATCGGAATGAAACACAGCAACACACCGGCGACGATGCCGGGCGCCGACAGCGGCAAGGTCACCCGCCAAAATGTCTTCCAGCGCGGACAGCCGAGATCGGCTGCCGCTTCGAGCAGCGACTGGTCGAGTTTTTCCAACACGGCGTAGAGCGGTAGCACCATGAAGGGCAGGTACGAATAGACGATGCCGAGATAGATCGCAGTATCGGTAGAGAGCCAGACCGGCGGCTCGCGCACAATATGCAGCGCCAGCAGCGCCTTGTTGAGAAGCCCGTCGCGCTGCAGAATGTTCATCCACGCGTAGATACGGATGAGAAACGACGTCCAGAACGGCAGGACGACGAGGATCGTCAGCAGCGGCTGCAGCCGCGGCGGCATGCGCGCCATGGCGTAGGCGATCGGATAGCCGATCGCGAGCAATGTGAGCGTGGAGAACGCCGCGATCTCCAGGCTCTTGAGATAAGATAGGAGATAAAGCGAATCGGAACCGAGCAGCCGATAATTGTCGAACGACAGACCGGCGACAAACTCCGCAATACCGCGCCAACCGGCGGCAAAATCGAGCAGCGGCGTGTACGGGGGCTGCGCGATCGCGCTCTCCGAAAAGCTGATCTTGAGCACGATCAGGAACGGCGCCAGAAAGAATACGACGAGCCACGCATAGGGCAGCGCGACCACGAGCTTTTGCGCGAGCGGCACTTTGGGCTTGGTGGCGGCGTCTTTCATCGTCTCACCGCGTCAGCACGATCGCAGCGTTCGGCGAAAAGTGCAGATACACCGGCTGCTCCGGACGCGGCGCCGCTGCGCCGCCGCTGTTGGCGGCTGCCGCCTTGACCAGCGAGCCGTCGGCCAGGCGGATCCGATAGACCGACAGGTCGCCCAGGTAGCCGATCTCGGCGACGGTGCCGGCGAGACAGTTTTCGTCGGCGGTGCCCGGCGCATCGCGCGACAGCCGCATCCGCTCCGGCCGGACCGCGACCCAGATCCTGGTGCGCGGTTCGGCGGCAACCGGCACAGCGAGCCGCACCCTCCCGGCCGCAGTGCCTTCGACGCTCATGCGATCGTCGCCGACGCGGCCCTCGAACAGGTTGACGTCGCCGACGAAGTCCGCAACCCAACGCGAGTTCGGCTGCTCGTAGATCTCCGCCGCGACGCCGACCTGCATCAGCCGGCCGCGATCCATGACGCCGATGCGATTGGCGACGATCATCGCCTCGCTCTGGTCGTGAGTGACGATGACGAAGGTCAATCCGAGCTGGCGCTGCAGCTCCATGAGCTCGAAGCGGGTCGCGTCGCGCAGCTTTTTGTCGAGCGCCGCCAGCGGTTCGTCGAGCAACAGCACGCGCGGCCGCTTGACTAGGCAACGCGCCAGCGCGACGCGCTGGCGCTGGCCGCCGGACAGCTCATGCGGCCTGCGCGCGGCGAAATTCTGCAGCCTGACCAGCGCCAGCATGTCGGCGACGCGGCCGGCGATCTCGT
>Ga0070730_10003034_pt1 | contig 15178 bp, 16 predicted proteins | sample Coa_R1_3_FD_66447 | JGI IMG/M metagenome (GOLD analysis project Ga0070730, IMG submission 66447) | Surface soil microbial communities from Centralia Pennsylvania, which are recovering from an underground coalmine fire - Coalmine... | ecosystem: Environmental > Terrestrial > Soil > Unclassified ...
AGTCGGGTCAAACAGACCCCTACTGACAGCGCGGGCCTCGCAGGCCAGCCGCACGACTTCAAACAGAGTTTCCGAGGCGCTGAACCAATCGCCCGCCGTCCGATTGAGCGCCGAAAGCTCGCTAGTCGGCGCGAAGCGCGTCAGCCGCGCCTCCAAGGCTCGCAGCCCTTCGGCGCCTGCCGCAAGCGCCGCCCGCGCTGCCGCCACGCGATCCGCCAATCCCTCCTCGGCAGCGTCGATAGCAAGCTGCATCTCGATCTGCGTATTCATCGCCCGGAAGGTCGCGCTGACCATCTGGCGCGGCGCGCTGGGGGATGTCATGGCTGGGTCTTTCCTTACGCGGGCCAGGGGCTATCTGGCCTTTTTGCTCCGGCGCGCTCCTCCCGGCGGGGGCGCGTAGTGGCGGAAGGGCGTTTCGTAGAGCGTCAGGTGGGCCTGCTCGATGATGGTGTCGGTGATGGTCGGCGTTGGCATTGGCGTTTGCGCCTGCTCCGGGTCGCTGCTCTGCTCGCCCAGGGCGCGCCCGATGGCGCCGATTCTGATTTCGCACAGAATCTGCTCGTCTTTGTTCACCACCTGCCAGCGCGGGACGCGCCCTGGCCCCAGATAGAACTTGCCCAACTGGCTCCAGAGAATGACCAGATGCTTGAACCAGAAGTCAACGCGCATACCCCGCTCGTAAATGGTAACAACCGTCCAGGCAAAGTATGCCTGGCGATAGGCCAGGTAGACTCCGGCCCCAATCAGGATCAGCGCCATTGTCAGCGGAAGCAGACGATCATTGAATGTGGGGGCAGCCACCACCTGCTGGATAAAAGCAGTCGTCGAGAGCGGGATGAGCAGCACAATGGCGATGGCGATGGCCTTGGCTGCAAAGGGATAGCGGTATTCATAGCGCGGCGCGCCCAGCGCATCGGTGGGGGCGCGGCTGCTCTGCTGGCGCGAAGAAGGCGGGATCATGGTTGCTCGCTCAGTTCTAGGGAGCCTGCTCTGGCGTCCCCTCTTTGGATGGCTTGGGCGTACTATGTGATTCGGTCTGACGCTCCGTGAAGCGCCCCACCGATGGTAGCCAGTAAGGCGTGCCGGTGGGACTCAGCCGCGCATAGATGGTGATGAGCTTGGCAAGCTGGCGACCTTTGGGAAGACCGAAGAGCGAGCGATAGAGAAACGCCCAGGCGCCGCGTCCGGTCCCAACCACCCAGCGCTCGCTATGACGAAAGTAATCAACTTTCACCATGCCGATCTCTTCCCATCGGCTGCTCACCACACGAAACATTGTCCTATATTCTACCCCATCGCTGTGCAAAGTGACACAGGTACTTGCCAGGCTCAGGATCATCAGGCTGCCGAACAGCCCGGCGATGGCTCCGGCGAGATCTTGCGCCAGGAAAAGGCGGCCATCGATGCCGTAGCGGAGTTCAGTTGCCAGGGTATAAAGGATATAGAGCCAACTCAGGCTGAGGGGCACGCCGCCCAGGATGCCCAGGATGATGCGCTGATAGAGGCGATAGCGATAGACACCCAGCACATGCCCTTGCAGCAAATCCTGCCCTGGTCGCTCGCGTGGTGGAGCGTATGGATCATCGACGATCCAGTGCCAGATCACGCGCAGCGCGGGGAGAATCAAGCGCCGGAATCCCTGCGCGCAGAGCGCCACCAGCCGCCGCAGCGCCCGTGCCAACCCGCCAGGTCCGCCCTGCATCGCTGCTTGCGCGCCTGCTGCGCGCCGCGCGCGCGGGCCAGCGGGGCTGCCGGAGTCGGGGGCGCCTGCCGTATGCTGGTCGGTACGGGGAAGCGGCGGAAAGTAAAAGTCGGTACGCTCGCCCGCCGGTACCGGCTCCAGCGTGATTGGCTGCACGTCCTCAGAGATCACCGTCGCAGTCGTATCGATAATCGTCGCATCTGATGCGAACTCCGGCTCGGCAAAAACCGGCGCCTCTTCCAGAGTGGCTGGTTCTGCGCTCTCAACCACTGTGGCTGCTAATCTGCGGCGACGCGCGCGTGCGCGTGGTCCTGGTGTCATCTCCGCCCGTCCTCGCTTCCAAAAGTCTGGCGCCTGAGCCTACAGGCAGGACGATTGTACCATGCTGACAGTTGAAAGACCAGCCCTCTAGCCGAGATGGGCCACTTGTGTTCGTTGCTCCGCCGCGTAGACGCTTGCACTCTTTTGTGGTATACTCTCTTTGGAACATTACTGCACCATCATGCAAGTATTGCATATCGAGAGGATAGGGCAGCCAGTATGCCAGCCCATCGAGGAAAGACCCTGGCGCATCCGGTTGTGGGCGCGCAACCAGGACGACAGCTAGCCATTGTCCAGCTTGCCGACGAGTGGCGGCTGTCGCCGCCTATCGCCGCTGAGGTCGCCCACATCTTTGCGCTGCTGGGCGATCCGACGCGCGTCTCGGTGCTGCATGCCCTGGCAACCGCCGGAGAGCTGCGCGTCTCTGACCTGGCGCGCGCTTTGGGCCGCGACGCCAGCACCATCTCGCATCAGTTGCGCGTGCTGCGCGATCACTATCTGGTGACGTGGGAGAAGCGCGGGCGCGTCGCCGTCTATCGCTTGGCCGATAGCCATGTGCTGACCCTCTTTCAGCAAGCGCTGGCCCACGCGGCCCACCAGGGAACGATACCCCTCCCAATGGCTGAAGCGCCTGGCGCCAGGGAGGTGGTCTGATGGCGGTCAGGAAGACGAAACCGCTCCACGAGATGCCTCGGCGCCCTCATCTGCACGTGCTTTCGCATAGTCACAATCACGATCAGCAGCACGATCACGCCGCCTCGCTGACCAGCGGGCGCTTGCGCCTGGCGTTCCTGCTCACCTTTTTCATTCTCGCGGCGGAGGTGGCCGGTGGCCTCCTCGGCAACAGCCTGGCGGTCCTTAGCGACGCCGGGCATGTCGTTACCGATCTCTTCGCGCTGGGGCTGGCCTGGTTCGCCAGCGCCCAGGCGGCGCGCCCGGCCAATGCGCGCAACACCTTTGGCTACCACCGCGTCGGCATTCTGGCGGCGCTGACTAACGCCGTAACGCTGATTGTAATCGCCGTTGTCATTTTGATTGAGGCCGTGATGCGCATCATGCGCCCGGAGCCGGTGCAGCCCATTGTGATGTTTCTGGCCGCCGCTGTGGGCATTGGCGTCAATCTGGTGATCGCCTTTGGCCTGCGCGGCGCGGATAGCGAGAACCTGAACGTGCGCGGCGCGCTGCTGCACGTCCTGGGCGATGTGGGCGCGTCGGTGGGTGTCATCGTGGCGGGCGTGATCATCCTGCTGACCGGCTGGACCCTGGCAGACCCGATTCTGTCGGTAGGTATCGCCGCGCTGATCTCGGTGAGCGCCTTCCGGCTGGTCCGCGAAACCATCGGCATCCTGATGGAGTCCACGCCGCGTGGTATCTCCGTGCCACTGCTGGTGCGGGATATATGCAGCGTGAAAGGCGTGCGCGGGGTTCATGACCTGCACGTCTGGAGCATCACCAGGGGCGTGAGCGCGCTCTCATGCCACGCGGTGATCGACGACCTGCCGCCCAGCGGCAGCGCGCCCATCCTGGATCGCATCTCCAGGATGCTGACGCAGAAGTATCAGATCGACCATGCGACCATTCAGTTTGAGAGCAGCGCCCACAGCGGCCACAAAGGCCACTGTGCCTGCACCTCGGACGCGCTTTATTGCGACATCAACCATTGTGGCGATGGATGAGGCCCGACATGTCGATACTCTCTTCGACCTCTTCCAGCGCGCCGTTCCAGGATCAGCCTTCCGCTGCCTCCCGGCGCGCTGATCTGCGCCTGGGGATCGCCATCGAGGTCGTCACCATCGTCTGGATGATCGCGGAGGCCAGCATTGCGCTGGCGGCAGGCTTTGCGGCCCACAGCGCCTCGCTGGAGTCCTTTGGCCTGGACAGCGTGATTGAACTGATCGGCGGCGGTGTCTTGCTCTGGCGTCTTTCTGCCGAGCAGCGCGGCGTGGCGGGCGAAGCGCTGGAGCGCGCCGAGCGCCACGCCAGCCGGATTGTCGGCTGGGCGCTCTACGCGCTGGCCGCCTATATCCTCGGCAACGCCGCTGTTACTTTGCTGACGCGCGCCCACCCTGATGAGAACTGGGCCGGGTTGGGTCTGGCAATCGCAGCGGTGATCGTCATGCCCATCCTCTGGCGCGTCAAGCTGCGCGTCGCCCGGCGCATTGGCAGCTCCGCCCTGCGCGCTGACGCCGCCTGTAGCGTGACCTGCGCCTACATGTCGCTGGTGCTGTTGGTCGGCCTGGCGCTCACGCGGGGCTTCGGCTGGTGGTGGGCCGACGCGCTGGCCTCGCTGGGCCTGCTCTATTTCGTCATCCGCGAAGGCCACGAGGCGCTCGAAGAAGCCAAAGGCCACGCCTGCGCCTGCTGCGAATAATTACCCAGCATCATTACCGCATTCTCCCCTTTATAAAAGAATGCCAGGTTGCGGCATTCTTCTTGCTCATCAAGCGCCAGGGGTGTATACTCCGCAGGAGAACATGAGAACAGACATAGTGAAGGTCTGGGAGGGGCATTGTGAAAATTACGTGCAAACAATCTGATCTGAGTCGCGGGCTGTCGGTGGTCAGCCACGCGGTGTCTACGCGCAGCACGCTGCCGGTGCTATCGAATATCCTGATGGCGACAGACGATAACCGCCTGCGCCTTTCGGCCACCAATCTGGAGATCGGCATTACCTGCTGGGTGCCCGCGCAGGTTGCCGAAGAGGGGTCTGTGACGGTTCCGGCGCGGCTGCTCACCGATTTTGTCGGCGGGCTGCCACAAGGCACGGTGGAGATGAGCCTGCCTGCGGGGAGCTATACGCTCAGCGTCAAGAGCAATCGCAACGCGGCCAACATCAAGGGCATGGACGCGGGCGAGTTTCCGACCATCCCCAGCGCCGACAGCGACGATCCGCCGGTTCTGCTGGACGCGAGCACGCTCAAGGAGATGATCGCCCAGGTGGCTTTTGCCGCCGCCACCGATGAGGCCCGGCCCATCTTTACCGGCGTGCTGGCGCAGGTGGCCGAAGACAAGATCACCCTCGCGGCTGCGGATAGCTACCGGCTGGCCGTGCGCTCAGCCGATCTGGCGGCCAACGGCCATCCCGTCGGCGACATCCTCATCCCGGCGCGCACGCTGACCGAACTGGCGCGCATCCTGCCGGCAGAGGGAACCGTACAGATGCTTATCACGCCCAATCGCAGTCAGGTGCTGTTCCATTCCGAGGGGATGGACCTGATCTCGCGGCTGATCGATGGAGCCTTCCCGGCCTATCAGCGCATCATGCCCCAGAGCTACGAGACGCGCGCCGTGCTGGATACCGGCGAGGTGAAGGCGGCGGCCAAGTCGGTGGCGCTCTTTGCCAAGGACAGCAATAATATCGTGACGCTGACGATTGAGCCGGGCAAGACCGATGGCGTGGAGCCAGGCACAGCGATGCTCCAGGCGACGGCTGAGGAACTGGGCGACAATACCAGCGTGGTCAACGCGGCGGTCGATGGCAAGGGCCTGCGCATCATGTTCAACGTGCGCTACCTGACGGACGTGCTGGCGGTGATCGATACGCCCGAAGTGGCCCTGGAGATGGAATCGGCGCAGAAGCCGGGCGTGGTGAAGCCGGTTGGCGCCACCGACTACACCTACGTCATCATGCCCATGCACACCATCCGCTAGATGGTAAAAGGGGAGCCGTATGCCTCTGCCCTCGCTCGATGAAATGCTCACCCTGGTGGTGGAAGGGTGCCTGGCTGGCGGTGAAACCGCTGCGCAGACCAGAGTTTTCATCGAGGCAGCGATGATGAAGCCCGATGCTCCAACGATGATTCAGGCGCTGGGCGACGGGCTGACCCGCGTGCTGGACGGCAAGCGTGGCGCAGAGGCGACGACTGACCTGCCCTATGATGTCGCGGCAATGGTGAATGTGGTGCTGCGCGCCATCGGAACCCCCTCCGAGAACGGCGCGTAGCGCCCCGACTGCTAGAACACGATCTCTGCCAGGCCGTAGATGATCGCGGCGATACTGCCGAGCAGGAGCAGCAGCCCCAGGACGAAGCCGACCCGCCGCACCCAGTTCGGCTTATACAGGAAGAACCGTTCCCACCGCTCGCGGGCAATCTCCGCCGGGGTATACCAGACCCACAGGCGTCTGGCGCGCTGCTGCGCTCCTTCGGCGGTGGTCGGCAGCGCCGGAGCCGCGCAGGTGGGTTGCAGGGTCGTGGGCGTCGGCTCGGCCAGCCTGCGGGCTGTATCCTCCAAGACCTCGTGGCGGATGAAGTAGGCCGCGTGGTCATAGATGCAGGCGGAACAATCAACGGCAACAACGTTTTTGTGCGTCGTCTTGATGTTGTATGGCCCGCACCAGCCCAGGCGCGCCCGTCCGGCCCAGCCGCCGGATTCTTCGGAGAAGACATTGGCGAAGGGCGACCAGACCAGCGCGTTATCATGGAAGGAGTAATAGACCGTCAGGCGGCCCACCCGGTCCAGCGCCTGATAGCCATAGCCGTTGCGCCGCTGGGTGATCAGCGTGGCGTCCATTGCGTCAGGCACAACGGGGCCAGCCGCCAGATCGGATTGCAGCGCGTCGGCGTTCACATCGGCGGCGTAGAAGACCATCTGATCAACGATGACGTTCGGAGCGCCAGGCGCGGCCTGGTCGCCACGCATCACCGAGAGGATATTCAGCGCCTTGATCGCCAGAAAACAGCCCATGCTGTGCGCAACCAGCAGAATGCGGCGATCCGGCTGCGCGGCGCGCAGATCGGCCAGCAGGTTCGCCAGCGAGAAGGCGGCAAAGCGCGCCACTTCCTCTTTATCCAGCAGATAGCCGGGAAAGAGGCGATGCGCGCAGGGCCAGGTGAAGGCGATCATCTGCTGATAGAGCAGCCGCTGCCTGGGGAGCCGGTTCTGGAGGGTCTGCGCCAGCCGCAGCGCGCCGGGCTGGCTTGTCGGCTGTTTTGCGCCAACCGCCGCCGCGAGGCCGCCGGTGCGCTGCTGGTTGGTCAGCCCCTCGGCCACTGTGTAGCCGGTATACACCCCCTCCGGCGCGGTTTCGTGGAAGCCATGTATGACGACCAGTACGTCGCCTGTCGGCAGGATGCCCGCCACATCGGTGGGCGTCTTGCGGTGCGAGATGGTTGTCCAGCGCCCATAGGTGAAGCCGAGCGGAGTTTTGCCGGTGGGCATGGTCTGTGCGGGCGTGGCCCAGGCAGCCTGATAATCTCCCGCGCCCAGGGTGAGGCTATCATAGGGATCGGCGCTCTGCGGGTTGGCGCGACAGGTAACAACAAAGAGGGAAGCGCTGCACTGGCGCTCTGCCTCTGCCGGAGCAGTCTCCGTCGTGGTGTTGGGGTAATCGATAGTTTGCATGGCCTTGTCCCTCCCAAGCGGCAAGGAGCGCATTACACAAGCGGGCTAAGCAGCTTTGTTCGCAGATACATGTCCTGCAACAAGTCTAAACTGCTTCTCCACAAAAGAACGCGATATGAGGCGCTTTTTACCTGTGAATCTGCTCACAAGACAAGGCGGTCCGAGGACTGGTAGGACAGGGGAATGTTGGCGCACATGCTCACCTCCACCTTTCGCGCCGCCAGGGTGGCGGCTTCCACACAAGCCAATGAGGACGCTGGCCCGGCAAGAAACGCGCATGGCGCTCAGAGGGTAGCGCCGGGCCACTTCTAAGTATAGAACAAAAGTTCTACTTTGTCAAGGGGTTGGCGAAAACTCGTGGCGTCTCCCTGATATAGCCCCTCGCTATCAACGAGATCAGAACAACATGGAACACTCGCATCAGAAAAGAGGAAGGAACCATCGGGAGCGCCCTTTCACAATATCAATGGTGCGCAGTTCTCCCGCTCACTGGTAGATGTCCTGGAAGATGTAACGATGGATCGCTTTCCAGCGCGACTATTCTAGGGCAACCTGGCGAGCATGTCAAGGGGGCAGGAATGGTCCAAATGTCCTATCTTGTTGACACCAGATGCAGCAATCAGATAGACTCAGGGCAGATGCTTTCTGGAGGGAGATGCCCGACGGGAGGCGCTTAGCACATTTCCAGCAGAGAACGGTTGACGCGCTTAGTGCAAGAACACTAACCGCGTCATACCCCATGTCCTGGCAAGACCAGGAGACGGGGCTGGGCGCATTGTACCATGTTCACATGGGTTGCAAGCTCCTTAGCGACCATCTTCTGGCAGGCGGGGTCGGGCTGTGTCGGAAATGCCGGGCGGCAGCCGCCAGGGGCGAAGCAGACGCTTCACCCCTGGCGCTTTCTGCCCGCGCAGTGACACCGCTCCTCAACGGCGCGCCTGCGTGGGGCAGATGGCCGCTTTTTGTTGGGCGTGGTGTGCTGGTTGTCATCACACACGTTCCATGCAGAAGGAGTGCAAAAACCCATGCGTCTCTCGAAGTTTTACTGGCTGGGCTTTCTCGATTGGCTGGCCGGGGGCACGCCCGGCGTGCTGCCCGCGACACTGCGCTGGACCTATGGCGGGCCGATCTGGCGGCTGGCGCCGCTGGCGCGGCAGAGCGCGGAGGCGGTTGGCCCCTGGCTGCTCGCGCTGCTGGAGGCGCGCCAGCAGCGCGAGCTGACCAGCTTGCCGGGGCTGGATGGGACAGCCGGTGGGCTGGCCGCCGCTGATCTGCTCGCGCGCGACCTTCAGGCGCGCCCTTTCAAGCGCGGCGCGGCGCCGCGAGAGGCGGGCTGGCTGTGTTGGGGACTGGAAGCAGAAGTCACGCGGCTGGTGCGCCTGGTGGTGGCGCCCGCGCCGCTGCTGGCTCAGCCGGGCTGGCTGGCGTCCCAGGCGCGCTGCTGGGCGTTGGTGGTGGCGCTGGTGCGCCTCTGGCAGATGTACGCGGCGCTGGCCCGGCTGAGCGGGCGCGAGGCGGAGCAGCAGTGGCGGGCCGTCGCGGATCGCGTCTGGCAGCGCGCCACCACCGAAGCCCAGGCCGCCTGAGCGCGGGCCATTGCGGCGTGCCAGACCCCACCCCAGGACGGCCCGGCTGGAAGCCGGGGGTACACACGTCCCACCCCAGGACGGCCCGGCTGGAAGCCGGGGGTACACACGTCCCACCCAGGACGGCCCGGCTGGAAGCCGGGGGTACACGCGATAAAAAACCCCCTGGCGTCAGGCGACGCCAGGGGGTGCGATTGCTCATCCTCGCTGAGAAATCTTGCTGGGACTACCAGCGCTCGCGGCGTCCACCACCACGATTGCCGCCACCGCCGCTGGTTGCGCGCGGCTGATAGCAGTCGCTGCAATAGACGGGGCGGTCATCACGCGGCTGGAACGGTACCTGTGCCTCGCGTCCGCAGCTCGCGCAGATCGCGGTATACATCTCGCGTGGGGCGCGCTGCGAACTATAGCCGCCGCCGCCGCCGCCGCGCTCCTGGCCCTTGCGGGCTGCGCGGCAATCCGGGCAGCGCGTGGGCGGATGAGTGAATCCTTTCGTGGAGTAGAAAGACTGCTCCCCGGCTGTGAAAACGAAATCCTGACCACAATCGCGGCACTGCAATGTCTGGTCACTACCTGAAGCACCCGAAACATACTCGGACATGAAACTTGAACCTCTTTCTGGTCTCGGCAACGCCGGAGACCTTGCGCACGAAGCGCAAACAACAAAACTTTTGCGGGCGATCAACTCACACGGGGAGACGAACGAGGAGAGCAATCAGGGAATTGACCTGTGATGGCCCTTGCCTACGTACCGTTACGCGGGTCTTAGCCAGCCTGACACGAACACCGATTGGTAGGGTACAACGAGAACCGTTAGATCGGCGCTCTGTGGTAACTATACCATGCCCGCGACAGAATAGCAAGGGCTACAGGGCTTGTGTGCAAAACCCATACGCGCCAGCGCGATTTCCGCGCTCATTCGGCCAGGGGCGAGGGATCGATGCGAGCAACGACAATGGCTCGCGCCGGAAAGAAACGCACCGGATGCCCGTTGTCATCCACCTCTACTATGCACGCCTGCGCGGGCTGCGCGTCTCCCCCGCTGAGCAACCATTCCAGCGTTTCCAGCCCGCCAGACTCAGAGAGCCAGCGGTTGCTGATGCGCGTGTGCGCCGAGTCCAGCGTCACCACCTGCCCGGTGATGAGCGTCAACACCAGGGTAGAACTGAACTGTTCGTCAGAGCCTGCCTGGGACATGCAACATCCTTTCCTCAACCGCCTGCGAGGGACCGGACGTGACACCCCCTCGCGCTTGCCCCAATCTTTCCTGCTGATTATATCACATGCCAGAGCTTTAGAAAGGGCTGGCGGATACATCCGCGTTTGGAGGCTGCGCCACCCCCGTTCCGGGGCACGGCAAAGCCTGTCTGCGCAGACTGGGACGAAACACGGCGTTTTGACTGATGCTCTAGCACAGCCAATCGGGGGTAGCGTTCTCGGCGGGTTCCTGCGCGTAGGGCTGGGCCTCGGCAGCGGCGGGCGGAGGCAAAACGGCGGGGATAGAGGGGGCCGTGAGCGCCAGGCGGCCACGCGCAGGCACCAGCAGCACATCGCCCAGCGCGCGGGCGCGCGGGCTGAGTCGTTGGGTAGAGTCGCCGATGCCGAAGAGCTGCCGCAGGCCCCCTGCGGTAATGATCTCAAAGCCCTGCATCAGCGGGCTGTCATCGCTCAGCAGCACATCGGCCAGCTTGCCCAACAACTCGCCATCATCGCTCACCACCCGCCGCCCGCTCATCGAGTGCATCCCTGCCGATTGGGGCGGCGGCTTCTGCGGTGAGCGCGCCTTCTTTTCTGCCTCGGTGGGCTTGGTCGGATCGACCGGAATCCCCGCCTGCTCGCGGTCAATCACCACCGCGTAGGCGCCGATCTTATGCACAATCTGCATCGGCACCACCCAGCGGCTCTTGTGCCCCTTCAGCAGCGCCAGCAGGCGCGCTTTGAAATAGGCGCGCACCCGCAGGGCCACAATCTGGCGCGTCTCGAAACTAAAATACATCTCGTCTACATAGCCCAGGATCAGCGCGTTGCTGCTATCGATGACTTTGCGGCCCAGCACCTGCGTTGCCCGCAGCGTCGTATCTTCGGCGGCGGCGAGCGCTGCCTTCTCTTTGCTGCCAACCTTCTGCTGGGTATTGGCGGCTACCTGCATGCTCTCATCCTTTCCAGACGTCGGGCTGCACGCCAGGCGCCAGCGCCCACGCGCAGCAGGCCGACATGGATGGGGTCTCCTGCTCTATTGCTCACCTCCGTGATTGTAGTCGGGTTGGCTCATCTTGTCAAGCCGGGGCTGTCGATTAGGACATTTGTCTGTGCCGCCTCACGCCCACATGCCCAGCGTTTGCAGGTCGGCGAAGTCCGCCGGTTGCAGTTGCTCGTACTGCTTCTGCGGCACCTTGAGGTAGCGCCAGGCAGCGCCCGTCAGGTCGCTGGCGTTCTCGCACCAGAGCGCCGCCGCGTTGTCCTTGCGCGCCACGTCGATATTCTCCTGCCCTTTGGTCTCGACCAGCCAGTGTTCGCCGTTCGTCAGCACGGCCACAAAGTCGGGCCGGTAGTTGCGCAGGTTGGCCGACGTGTCGGTATAGGGGATGACAAAGCCAAACGAGTCCGGCAGCTTGCAGAAGGCGGCCACATCCCCGGCCTGGTCTAGAAACTTGGCAAAGGCGCGCTCAAACTCGTTCTCGCAGGGGACCACGTTCAGCACGCACTTGCGCGCCTCATAGATCGGGCGCGAGTAGGGAAACGGCTGCACGCTGGAGAGCAGCCGCGCGGGCGTCACCAGCGTTGGCTCAACCTCTTCGATGATCTGCTCGCGCAAGACATCGGCAAAGACTTTCTTGACCACAAACTGCGCGATGTTGGTGTTCATCGCCGCGATGATCGCCGGGTCGTGCAGGTTGACCCGCTCGCCAAACGCCTTGCGCTCAAAGAACTCTGTCACCTTGGGCGCCAGCACGCTGAACTGCGCGGTCAGCTTCAGATCGCTGGCGATCAGCCGGGCATAGTAGCCGATAATCTCTTCGGGCGTGCGCGGCTCTGGGATGGTGTACTGGCGCTCCAGCAGCCGCTCCAGCGTCAGAATATCCACGCCCTCGTAGTGGAAGGTCTTCTCTGCGTTGTCTTCTTGCTTCTTCGAGATGACCGGGCATCGGAAGCGCGTCACATCCAGCGCCGCGATCAGCCCGCCGATCTGCTGGCGGCGTTGCAGCATCGGCGTCAGTTCCGGCAGGCCGATGTCAAAGGCGGCTTTGCTGGCTTCCGGCTGGATGGTCAGAATCTGAAGCCGGTCCTTGCCAACCTCAAAGGTCTCCAGCTTGATCTCTTCCAGTTGCTCCAGATCGTCCACAAACTCCAGAAAAGCGCGGTTGCCGATAATATCGACGCGCTCGATGTAGCCGGTCATGCCCTGGCTGCGGAACATCAGCCGCAGCCCGCGCCCGATAGTCTGTTCCGGCAGGATGTTCGCCTTGGCGCTGTACGGGCGCAGGCCGACGACAACGGTCACGTTCTGCACATCCCAGCCCTCGCGCAGCATCAACACGCTGACAATCGCGTTGACCGGGCTGGTGGGATCGTCCACCTCCCGCGCCGCCTTGCGCGCCCGCTCCAGGTCGGTCTTGGTGATCTCGCCTTTGCTGTCGGTATGAATCACCAGTGTTCGCTCGTCGCCAAGCTCGGCGGGATACTTCTTGCGCAGGCTGTCCGCCACCTCATCGGCTTCTTCTTTGGTGTTCAGCATCACAAACAGGATCGGCTTTTTGTTCAGGGGAGCCAGTTGCTCCCTGTATTCTTTCCAGCGCTCCACGCCCGCCACCAGAAAGCCCTCGTAGCGCAGCGAGGCATGCTCGGACTTGACCTCGGTGATGTCGGCGATGCCCTTGACCGGGCGCTTGACGATGTTATCCACAATCGCCTGCTTCAGCGGATAATCGGAGATGATCCAGGAGAAGAGCGCGCCCTTGGTGTGGCGCGGCGTGGCCGAAAAATCAAGCTGGACCGCCAGCGGCGTCTGCGCGTGCAGCGAGCGGATGGTCGCGTTCCACTCGCTCTCTTCGTCGTGCGTGTGGTGCGCCTCATCGTTCAGCACGAGCAGCTTGCCCGCGCGGGCGGCGATGCGCCCGGCAAAGTCCGGCGCGCCGTTCTGCTGCGCGGGCGGCTTGCTCCCCAGCACCGCCGTCATCTCCGGCGGCTCGTCGTCGCCCTGGCGTCCGCTGCGGTCCTGGAACTGCTGGATGTTGGTGAGGAACACCTGCCCCTCGCTGTGCGCCCGCTCGCCCTCGCCGCGCATGGTGTATTGCATGTCCCAGAAGAGGCCCAGGTGCGCGGGAAAGATCGGCGCCGTCCGAAAGATGCGCCCCTCGGCAAAGTCGCTCTTCAGCCGCTCCATGACGATGATGTTCGGCGCGATCAGCAGGAAGGTTTTGGCGTAGTCTTCGTCGTTCTCGCGCGCGGCGTTCAGAAACTGCCAGGCAATCGCCAGCGCCATGACCATCGTCTTGCCGGAGCCAGTCGCCATCTTGATGGCATAGCGCGCAAAGTCGTCATAGCGCAGGAGTTGCAACTCCGCCTGCGCGGCAAACCGTTCCACCAGCGCCTTATGTCTGCGCACCTGCGCGACCTCATAGATATAGATCAGCGTCTCTATCGCCTCTCGCTGCGAGGCGTGGTAGGCGAAGGGGCGGCGATTCACCGGCGAAAGGTGATCGGCGCAGAACCAGAAGTTGAGCAGTTCCCGCGTCGTCTCCGTGACGCCCGGATAGCCGCCTGCCCTCCAATCGCCCACCACCTTGCGCAGCGCCAGCACGCAGGGCGCGGTGCGCAGCAGGTCTTTCACATCAAAAAGGTCTGGCTGGGCCAGGGATGGTTTGCTTTTCTTGGGCATGTGTACACCTCCTGCTGCTAGAGACGGGCTGGCGGCTGAAGGCCGCGCCTGAAGGGCCGTTGGCCCACCAAGCTTGCCTGCGCAGGCTCCCCGCCCCGCCCCATACGCGGCGCCATGCGTCCCAGCCCGCGCAGGCGCGGGTATAAAATTTGGCAAATTATTCAGGTCTTCGTCCCAGCCCGCGCAGGCGTGCTTGGTGGCGCAGCCTCCAGGCGCGGCCTTCAGCCGCCAGCCCTTCCCTCCGCAGCCTCCAGGCGCGGGTTTACCCGCCAGCCTCCGTCCTGGCCCGCTCACCGATAGCCGCGCTTCAAGAAGAGTTTCGCGCTCCTCCCGGCTTTGAAGCTGGCGGGAACCGTAAAGTTCAGAGCGTCGGCGATGCGATCAATGATACTGAACAAGGCGCAGATGTAGGTCGCATCGTTGATAGCCTCTGGACTGATGCCCGTCGCCCGCAAGGCCGCCACATCGCCGGGGCCAACCGCATCAGGATGCAGCGTCAGCTTTTCCAGATAGCCCAGCATCGCCTTCATTCTGGCGTCTACGGGCGCTGCGTGCCAGTCATCGAGGACCGCCTGGGTGAGCGCGTCGCCCAGAACTTCCGACGCGACCGCGCCGTGACTCCCCGTTCAGAAGTGGCACTTGTTCTGGCGCGAAACGAACGCGGCAAAGAGTTCACGTTCGCCAACGCTCCAACTGGACGGCCCATGCAGCGCCGCGTGGACCAGCGCGCGAAAGTGCGCGCCAAAAAAGTCAGGCCGATAGAGCATCACCTTGATGACATCATAGGGCTGATGCGGATCACCTGTCACCAGACGCGCCAGCCGCAGGAGCAGCTTCTGGGGCAGGCGATGACCCGTTTCAACGTTCTGAAGTCGCATCGGCGCCTCCTGCTGCCAGCGCGGCCTGCCCGGCCTCAAGGCGCGCCAGCCCGGCGCCCAGCGCCACGCTCACCGTGAGTTCAAATATCTGGTCCTCTGTGTAGCCTGCCTGGCGCAGCGCCGCTACATCCTCATCCGTCACCCGATACGCCGCGCACGCCACTTTCTGCACATACTCCTGCGCCTCGGCTGGCACGGCCCCAGTGGAGGCCGCCGCCTGCCGCGCCTCGGCGGCGAGTCGGCCCGGCCCGAAAAGAACCGCCCGCGTCAGCCGCTGCATCTTCTCGCTATAGGGATCGCGCATACGCTCGCGCTCCTTTCACCTGTGTCCAGCGAATCCGGTTGAAGTCCCGCCGCCGCCTGTACCGTCGGCGTCTCGCCGGCGAATCGCGGGGCGGTCCGCCTGTACCGCCGGCGTCTCGTCGGCGAATCGCGGGGCCGACGTCTCGCCGACTCACCTGCTGCTGGT
>Ga0070730_10003035_pt1 | contig 15174 bp, 12 predicted proteins | sample Coa_R1_3_FD_66447 | JGI IMG/M metagenome (GOLD analysis project Ga0070730, IMG submission 66447) | Surface soil microbial communities from Centralia Pennsylvania, which are recovering from an underground coalmine fire - Coalmine... | ecosystem: Environmental > Terrestrial > Soil > Unclassified ...
GCAACTGCTGCGCGAAAAGGAAGGTATGCTCTCAGAGCTAAGAGAAACTCGCGGGCGTACGCTCGCGCTGATGGAAGAAACCAGTAATCGGGACCTGAGCGCCTATAGGTGGCGCCATCCCTTTCTAGGGTCTTTAAGTGCGTATGAATGGTTAGTGCTCTTAGCTTCCCACCAGATTCGGCACGAAAAGCAGATGCGGGAAATTGCAGCACGCCTACCGAAAGCCATATCCGATTTGCAAAAATAGGACGTTTTTTACAACAAGTGTGAATTTTGTGCCCTCGAGTACTAGTTGGTTTGGAGGGCTTCGCTGCACAGAAAGCCACGTTTTAGGGCCATTTTAGGCGGGAAGTACTAGCCGAGTCGTTTTTCCGGAACGTAACGGAACGACTATTGCTCTTAGAAAGGTGCAGCCCGTAGGATGGCGGTAGCATCTAACGGGTTGGGAGCGAGTAAGGCGGAGCAGAAAAGAGGGCCAAGGGCCGTGGTTACCGTAAAAGCGAGCCAGAAAATTTTCACCGATAACGAGGTAGCCAATCTCACGGGCATTTGCGTGGACCACCTGCGCAACTTCGCGAAGAGCCGGCACCTAGGGTTCATCGCCAGGGCCGCGGAAGCCGCGGGAATCCAGGCGGATCAGTGGCTGTTCACCTTGTCGGACTTGATGGTCCTGGTGACGCTGTTTCCGCGCTGCACGCACTAACCGCCCGAGGCGGCGGGCCCGAAGAGGCCAGGGCCGCCGGACGGGCTAACTTATCGAATTCCGAGCTCTCCGTGCAAACGGGGAGCTTTTTTATTCAAGGTTCGCCTCACTCTTAGACCGCCTCCGCGCATTCGATCCATTGGATGTCGCGAACGTCGCGAATTTCCACCGGTTGCCGCATGGTCGCTCCGGCGCTATTCTCGTGGGCGGAGGCAAACCGGTACGCAATGTGGCGCATCGCACTCCGTGACGAACCTCCTATGAGTCGCTCCTATTTACCGCTGGGGATTGCCGGTCTGGGCGTCTTGCTTTGGGCCTCCTGTGGATGGGCCATCCCGCTGGAGCAAAGCCAATCCAGCGCCAAAACCCAGGCGAGTTTGGGCGACGACGCTTCGGCAGCCGCCCGCCTGACACGAGGCAAGAAGCTGATGTTGAAGGATGGAAACTTCCAGTTGGTGCGGGAGTACGAGCGGAAGGGGGATCGGGTCAGGTATTTCAGCCTGGAGCGCGGCGCATGGGAGGAGATCCCGGCAGCGATGGTCGATTGGGATGCAACCGCGAAGGCCCAGGCGGATTCCGACAAAGCTTCCGCGGCATTGCTGGGCAAGATTCATGCGCAGGAAGAGGCTACCAAGATGGAGACGGTGCTGGATGTTGACGCCAGCTTGCAGGTAGCGCCGGGGGTATTCCTGCCGCCCGGCGAGGGGATGTTTGCGATTGAGGGAAAATCGGTGACGCCGATCTCGCAAGTCGGTTCGCAGGTGAAAACCGATAAGAAAACTCTCTTGAAACAGATCCTTTCGCCGATTCCGATCGTACCGGGAAAGCTTAATGTGGAGATTCCGGGCGCCAAGGCCAAGACCCGCATCCGTACCAGCGGGCCGGAGTTTTATTTGCGGGAAGCGCCGCCGGACCCAGACCGGGATTCGAGCGTTTACAAGAGCAGCCGGCCCGGGGAATCGGGGCCGGAGGTGGAGCTGGTGCGCGCCACCGTGAAGGGGAACCGGCGGCAACTGGAATCGATTCGCAGCATGTTTGGGCAGGAAATTGGAACGGAGCGAAAATCGATCGCAATTCAGAGATGGGAAGTGGCCGCCACGGTGTACCGGTTCACTCTTGGCGAGCCCTTGCCGCCGGGCGAGTATGCGCTGGCAGAAATTTTGCCGGATGGGATGAATTTCTTTGTTTGGGATTTTGGGGTGGACGGCCCCCCGGGGTCGCAGGCCAGCAAAAAATAACCCTTTGCCCAGTTAGCGAGTCCACCGCTTGCGTCCGGTTAAGCCACCGAAGGACAGCCAAGAGTGGCAGAGTGCAGCAATAGAGCGTCACGCCCATTAAGTCTGCATACACATACGTGTATTAAGATATGAGTCGCTGTCCCACTGAATCCATTCTCCTTTTCTACACCTAGCTATTGTTTTGTACCGGCTGGCAGCGGCGGCGGACGGCGCTCCATTTCTGTGGGCACGGCGATGGAGCGGGCGCCATTCTTGCCGACGCTGCGGATGGCGAAGAAGTGATTATCGGTGGAGACGCCACGCAGCACGGTTTCGCCGGCGGTTGTGGCGAAATCGTAGACTTGCCAGCGCGGGTCGGTGGTTTCGCGCCACAGGATTTCGAACCCCGCGCGCTCGGAATCATCTTCGGCAGACCAGGAAACTTTGGCGTCCGGTGTGACGCCGCCCGCGAGGCGCGCTTTGGTCGGCGGTGCGGGCGCCATAGCCAACTGCGCCAGAGCTTCCGCGTTATCGCGAGCGACGTCACCGAGAAAGCTGGCGGTCAGATATTTCGCGAAGTCGCCGTACTCGATGCCGTTTTCGGTGCGCGGGGTTTGATGCTGGTGAGTGTAATCCTCCAGCGGCTCGGTGAAGCGCACCGCTGGCAGGCCCGCTTTGTAAAAGGGATAGTGATCGCCGCCCCGGCCGTAGCGATCGACGCGAAAAATCATGCGAATGTTTTCGCGGCCGTCGATTTCCTCGATGGCGCGGGCCAGCTCGCGGCCGGGGGAATCGGAGTCGTCGATTTCGCCGTTACCGGAGAAAAGGCGTACGCGATGCGGCGCTCCCGGCGAGGGGTCGTCGCCGACAATGTCGTCATCGAGCATACCGCCGATGGTGTAGCCCTGCTGCTTGGCCCATTCGAGAAGATGATAGCCGCCGAGCAGGCCTTGTTCTTCCCCGGGAATGGCGGCAAATAAAATGCTGGCGCGGTACCCGCCCTTGCCGTTGGCGGCGGCCTTGCTGACCAGGCGCGCGGACTCCACGCTGACGGAAACGCCGGAGGCATCGTCGTCGGCACCGGGGGCGTCTGCATCCGTGCTCATGATGTCGGAAGGCCGCGAGTCATAGTGGCCGGAGACGAGGAAGAGCGTCTTGGCGAGTTTGGGGTCGGAGCCGGGCAGAATGGCGTACACGCTTTCCAGGTGCAGCGGCTTGCCGGATGTTCGCTCAGAGGTGGACTCGAATTTATCGACCACGACTTGCAGCTTGGCGCCGGATTCCTTGGCGATGCCATTGAGGCGCGCCACGATGTGATCGCGGGCACAGCCGATGCCGCGCTTGGGGTCGGTCCAAGAAGAAAGAGAGAGGCGTGTGCCGCAGGCGACCAGCTGTTCGATAAGCGCGACCATGGATTGGTCATCGACGCTTTGGCGCGCAATGGCGGCTGGCGGGCGGGGCAACAGCTTGGGATGCGGCTGGCCTTGCTGCGGCTCGGCCGGATCGCGCGGAGCGGATTGCTGCGCCAAGGCCGGGAGGAGTGCGGCTGCGCAGAGACAAACGCTAGCGACGAGTGCACGAACGATTCGAGTGCAAGTTATGGAATTGCCGTTGGTGATCAAGGTGTAGCTCCGGGGAAGCATGTTCGACAGTCCGGCATTCTAGCGCAAGTGCGCAGTTGGCACGAAGGGCTGTGAAGTGCTCGCCTGCATGGTGGTCGCCAATGCGGAGATTCATCCGCTGAACCCGCGGGATGGAGCAGAGTTGGCGTTCCCGGGGCGCGAGGCTTGACACTGCTTTCTCACAAGGGACATTGTAAGTGCACAAATGGATCTCACCTCGCTACGGCAGTGGATCAACGCGCTGTGGGTCGTGTTCGGTTTGTACTGGATCGTTTCGGCGTTCAAGCTGAAGAAGACGAAAAAGCGCGAATCGTGGAACCAGCGATTCGGCTACGTGGTGCCGCTGCTAGCCGCGTTTTACCTGTTTCGGCCGCGGGCCCACTATCGGTGGCTGGGCGCGCGGTTCGTTCCAGCGAACGAGGCGATCGGTTGGGCCGGTGTTGCGGTTACGGCCGCCGGCGTGGCCATCGCGATTTGGGCGCGCTGGCATCTGGGCACCAACTGGAGCGGAGTCGTCACGCTTAAGGAAGGGCACGAACTGATTCGCAGCGGCCCTTATCGGACGATTCGCCATCCGATTTATACCGGGATTTTGTTCGCGTTGTTGGGTAGCGCCATCGCGGTGGGTGAGGTGCGCGGTCTGCTGGGCTTAGCGATAGCGTGGCTGTCCTTCTACATAAAAGCCCGTCGCGAGGAGTCGTTCCTCACGCAGGAATTCGGCCCCAGCTTCGCCGAACACACCAGGCGCACAGGCATGTTCCTGCCACACTTCTCTTAACTATGTCGCCGCGACCTACGTCATCCATGCCAGTGCGATGATCTCATTTCCTGCCAGCGGGTCCGCTTGCGGATACGCTGTCATCCGGACCCTTTTATCTTCGTGTATACTTGACGTCCCATAGCTTGACGTCCCACAACAGGTCTTCTGGTCCGCGGCCAATTCCCAGTCGAAGATCGGGTAGGATCATTCGACATACGAGGACTCATACCGCGCCACTGGGTTCAGCGTACCTTACGTTTAACGGAGAGATTAATCCATGAATAGCACGAGCCCGCAGTTGGACCCCGGTCCCATTCTCCAGACAGCCTTCGCCTTTTGGTCCTCCAAGGTTCTTCTTACCGCCGTCCAGCTCGGCGTGTTCACCAAACTGGGCAAGCGCCGCATTACGGGGACGGAACTCGGCGCAGAACTTGGTCTGCACCCGCGCAGCATCAGCGATTTTTTCGACGCCCTCGTCGCGATGAAGTTCCTCGACCGCGAGAGCGACGGACCGTCGGCCAAGTATTTCAACACGGCCTCTGGTGCGCTCTATCTCGACCGCGAAAGCCCTCGCTATGTCGGCGGTATTCTTGTGATGCTTAACGAGCGGCTCTTCAAGTTCTGGCACGACCTGCCCGAGGCCTTACATACCGGGAAGCCACAGAACGAAATCAAGCATGGTCAGAAGGGAATGTTCGAGGAGCTTTACAAAGATCTGCCGAGGCTGGAACAGTTCATGGCCGCCATGACTGGGCTTTCCCGGATTAATTTTGAGGCCTTCGCGGAGAAATTTGATTTTTCAAAATTCAAAACTCTTTGCGATGTTGGCGGTGCGACGGGCTTGCTTTGCATTGAAGCCGCCAAGAAGCACCCACATCTCCAGTGCGTTTCCTTCGACCTGCCTGCCGTCGAACCAATCGCACGCAAACACATCACCTCCGCTGGGCTGAGCGACCGTATCAGCGTAGCCGCCGGTGATTTCTTCAAGGACCCGCTGCCCAAGGCGGACCTCATCACCATGGGCATGATTCTCCATGACTGGAATCTGGAGAAGAAGATGCACCTCATCCGGGCGGCTTACGATGCCCTGCCGCCGAACGGCGCGTTGGTCGCCATCGAAGCCCTCATTGACGACACCCGCCGCGAGAACGTTTTCGGTCTGCTCATGTCGTTGAACATGCTCATCGAATTTGGCGATGCGTTCGACTATTCCGCGGCGGATTTCCGCAAATGGTGCGGAGAAGTTGGCTTCAAACGTTTCGACGTCATTTATCTCGCAGGAGCATCCAGCGCGGCAGTTGCCTACAAATGATTATCGTTGCGCTGGCATAACCGCCAGCATCGATACAACAACGTTAGCCTGCCTAAACGGGAGGCTTCGCCACAGTCGGTCGCAGCAGCTACGACCATTATGAATGGTTCGTCGCCCAACCGGAAACTGGGCTCCAGCTCTCACTGCCTTCCGGTTGTCCTGATCGAACGCCGCTGCTAGGCCTCTTCCTCTACCAATTGTTCGCCGTGGGCGGCCTTGTGGGCGGCTATAACCTTTTCGGCTAGCTCGTTGGGCACGTAGTCGTAGTGGGAAAATTCCATGGAGTACGTTGCGCGGCCTTGCGTCTTGGAGATCAGGTCGTTGGCGTAGGTCAGCATTTCGGCGAAGGGGACTTGGGCTTTGATGATTACGTTGTGGCCACGCAAATCGCTTCCGGCGATACGGCCGCGGCGGGAGCTGAGGTCGCCCATCAAGTCGCCCGAATATTGGTCGGGCGCGTAGACCTCGACGTGCATCACCGGTTCGAGCAATGTGGGCCGGGCTTGCTTCATGGCTTCCTTGAAGGCCAGCGAGCCGGCGATTTTGAAGGCCATGTCCGAAGAGTCGACATCGTGGTATTTGCCGTCGTAGAGAATGGCGCGGAAATCGACGACGGGGAAGCCGGCCAGATAGCCGCGCGCGGCGGCTTCGCGAATGCCTCGTTCCACCGAGGGAATCCAGTTCTTGGGAATGGCGCCGCCAAAAACATCGTCGACGAATTCGATGCCCTTGCCGCGTTCGACGGGCTCCATCTTGATGCGGCAGACGCCAAACTGGCCGTGTCCGCCGGACTGCTTTTTGTGCTTGCCCTCGACGTCGGCGCGGCCGCGAATCGTTTCGCGGTAGGGAACTTTGGGCGGCTTGAGGGTGAGATCGACGTGATAGCGCTTGTGCAGCTTGGCTACGACCACTTCGATGTGCTGCTGGCCTGAGCCGGCCAGCAAAAATTCCTTGGTCTGCGGATCGCGCGAAAAACGCAGCGCGGGATCTTCTTCCATGATTTTGTGGATGCCCACGCCAATCTTGTCTTCGTCGGCGCGGGTCTTGGGTTCGATGGCGAAGGTGATGGAAGGCTCGGGAAGCTGCGCCGGCGAATAATAGATCGGCGAACTTTTATCGCCGAGCGTCTCACCAGTGGTGGACTCTTTCAGCTTGGCGATGGCGCCGATATCGCCGGCGTGCAGCTCCTGAATTTCGGTGAGCTGCTTGCCTTGCACCACCTGGCTGTGCTGAAAGCGCTCGGGGATGCCGCGGTTGTAGTTGAGCAGCGTAGCGTCATTCTTGAGCACGCCGCTTTTTACCTTGAAATAGTTGATGCGGCCGGCGAAGGGGTCGGCGAGCGTCTTAAAGAAAAAGACGGAAAGGGGTTGAGTGTCGTCATACTTGCGCTCGATGCGGTCGCCCTGGCTCTTGGGTTCCTTGAAGCCGACCTGGGAATGCTCGTCGGGATGGGGGAAAACATCGGCAATGAAGGTGAGGAGACTGGCGGTGCCGACATTGCGCAGCGCGGAAACCATGAGGACCGGGAAAATCTTTTCGGCGACAATGGCCTTGCGTACGCCGGGAATCAAATCCTCGATGGGAATGGTGCCTTCGCGGAAAAATTCTTCCATCAGCTCGTCATCGCCCTCGGCTACCATCTCGACTAATTTTTCGTGCGCGGCTTTGGCTTCATCGGCCAGCGCGGCGGGAACTTCTTCGATGGAAGGCTTGCCGTCGCCGTCGGGCTTGTACATGTGGGCCTTCATGGCCACCAGATCGATTACGCCGCGAAAACCCTTTTCGGTGCCGATGGGCAGCTGCAGAGCGACTACGTTGCGGCCGAAGACGGACTCCAGCGATTCCATGGAACGCTCGAAGCTGGAAAGCTCGCGATCCATCCAGGTGAGCACAAACGCGCGGGGGATGTCGTACTCGGTGCAATAATCCCAAACCTTCTCGGTGGTCACTTGCGAGCCGACGTGGGCGTCAACGGCAATCAGTGCGGCGTCGGCGGCGATCAGCGAGGCTTTGGTTTCGGTGATGAAGGTGGAGTAGCCGGGGAGATCGATGAAATTTATCTTTACGTTGCTGCCCTCACACAGCGTGCAGGGCCATTCGGCATACGCCAGGCCGGTCTGAATCGATATTTTTCGCTGGATTTCTTCTTCGTCCCAATCGGTGGTGGTGCTGCCTTCCGCAACTTTTCCCCACCGCGGGGTCATGCCCGCGGTGTAGAGCAACGACGACACCAGTTGCGTCTTTCCGGTGCCGCCGTGGCCGACAATGCCAACGTTGCGAATGTCCTTGGTGGGATAGCTCTTCATACAGACCTCCATTGGGCGAGGTCCGCCAAGCAGGATGAAGGCGCGGGCCTGCGCCTGGCTTGTGGTGCTGGGGTTTTGAGAGCGCGGCCCTTTCCCTGGGTCCTGCGAAGAAGGACGAAGAGTGAGCTGAATCCCCTGGTCGGCTCTCGTGCGGTGTCGGCCCTGGACAGCCAGGGCCACACGAGGCGGATGCTAGCACAGCGCATTGTGCAGGGCAATCGCTGGCGCGCTTATTCCGAAGCCGGCCAGGGATCGAGGACGGTATGCATGCCGGGCAAGACGGAGATTCGCTTGCTCCAATCGGCGTGGCCGGAAGCTTTTACGACGATGAGGTAGGTCTGCCCAGCGGCAAGCGGTATAGAGGCGGGGATGTCCCCAACGAACTTGCCGTCGACATAAATCTCCGCCGCTTGCGGCTCGCTGAATTCAATGATGCCGAATGCCCGATCGGCCGAACCCGTCTTGGCCCTTGCGGCAGAGACAGGCGACGCCAGCAGTTCCTTGCCCGGCGCGTTGGGGTCCGGAAAATATTGGAGTAAGACAGCGAGCAGGTCCGAGGCGCTGATGGCAAAGCCGATTCCGGTAACGTCTTTCTTCTCAAGTTTTAGGGTGTTGATTCCAATCACCTGGCCGCGAGCGTTCAGCAACGGGCCGCCGCTGTTGCCCGGATTTATGGTGGCATCGGTTTGGATCCATATGCCGGGGCCAGCGGCGGAAAATTTTCCTACGGCGCTGACGATGCCTTTGGTGGCGGCGAATGGCATGGCGCCGCCGGGATTGCCGATGGCAATTACGGTTTCCCCCTGGCGCACGTTGCTGGCGGCCGCGAGGCTCAGATAGGGATACTCGTCCCCTTCGACTTTCACCAGCGCGATGTCGCGTTCTGGATCCACGTGAATTATGTTGGCGGCAAGCTGCTGCCCGCTGGGCAAGACCGCGAGCAAGGAACTCTCGCCACGGGCAAGATGCGCATTGGTGGCAATCACGCCTTTTTCCGTGACGAAAAAGCCGCTGCCCGCCTTGCTCAGCCCTTTCAGGCGCACGACCGCCGCCTTCGCGTGGGCGATTACATCCTCGAGCGGCAACGCCGGCGAGGTGGCGATGTTTTCCGGCGTATCCGCGGTTCCCGGGATGTCCGCCGAGATGCTGCCGGTGAAGACTTTGGAGATCGGATCGAGGTCGACATGAAAATGATTGGTCTTCACCAGCCAATACTCCCCATGATTGTGACCTTTAAGCGAAACCCAATTCATCGGCCCTTCGGTCATCTGCAGCTCTTTGGTGGTGTAGCCGGCCATGCTGATGCGCGCGGTCATGGAATGCTGCAGACGGCGGCCCAGCGCGGTCTTGGTCTTATGGAAGTAGCCTCCGGGCATTTCTTCTTCGTAAGGCGTGGTCCCGACGATGACGCCATTGATTTCGACGCTGGCTCCCGGCGGAGTGCTGGTGATTGTCAGCGTATCCGCGCGCGCCCGGAGCGCGCAGGCACAGATCAGGCATGCCAGCGAAAAAAGAAGCAGCCGGCGGGATGCCATGCGCTAACCTCCCCGAGATGAACCGTAGCGGCCAATCTTCAGATTGGCAGTGGCCGTCTAAAGACCGGCCACTACATACGCCTAGAGATTACCAGTTATTAAAATACTTTAGAAGCGAAACCTAGCGGCCGGCTTTTGGCTTGCCGCCTTCGGTGGAATAGCCGGGGCAGGAGAGTACCGGCAGCCGCGGATATTTGGGGAAACTGGGATCGCTGGCGGAGAGTTGGCACAGTAGAAAGGCAGAGCCGCGTTCCGACTTTATCGTTCGCGCATGGCGGCAATCGGAGCACAGCCCGACTTGCACCATCTTCTGAGGGTCGCTCACCAATTAAGAATAACGCAGGCGCCTGCTCGATGGAGCGCGGTTCGCTCGCTATTCGGCTTCGCGGGCTTGCATGGACTGGTCGATCATCATGGTGGGGTAGCGAAAGCCGGCGCCTGGAGGAGCGGGGGCGTGGCGCGCGGTGACGGTGAAATCGCTGCCGGAGCACTGTACCTCGTAAGTGTAGCCGTCGCGCTCCGGGCGGGACATGCTCATGGAGCCGGAAGAGAGCAGCTCGTCCATGTTCATGCAGTGCCCATCGACGCCGATGCTGGTGCGCTCGGCCTTGGCGATTTGCAGCAGGTCCATTTTTACGCCGGTAAGGCTGATCGCTTGCGTCGCCACCGTGCCCTCGGCGACGGTGGGAATCCTCTTCAAGTACAGAATGTAAATGCCAAAGAGAAAACCGGTGGTGACCAGCAGCGAGACGAAAATCTTCATAATGAGAATTGTGGAACGTGAGACGGAGCACTGCAACTGCGGCGTCGGTACATGGTGCGGAAGGAAACAACAGGTAGCTCGTGTTGGTTACGTAAGGACAGTTTCTTCCTCGCGGAGTTTCTCAGCGTTTAGAGTTCCAGCAGTGGTGACGCCGGAGACATCCGTCGCGGAATAGCAACAAGGAAAAAGCCCGGGGACAACCACGGGCTCTTTGTCGATCGAGTTTTCTGTCCGCGCTTAGTGGATGGCGCGAGGCACTTCCACGCGCTTGGCCTTGGGTTCCGGGGGGACAATAGCTGGCCCCACCGGATCCTTCTGCAAGGCGTGTTCCAGCACTTCGTCGAGCGTTCGCACGTAGACGATCTTCATGTCTCCGAGAATTTCCGGCGTAAGATCGGCTACCGCATTGGGCTCGTTGTCCGCGGGCAACAGCACTTCCTTGATGCCCGCGCGCTTGGCACCGAGCACTTTCTCCTTCACCCCGCCGATGGGCAGCACCACGCCGGACAGGGTCATTTCTCCGGTCATGGCCAGGCCCTCACGCACCGGTCGCCCGCTGAGCAGGCTGACCAAAGCGGTGACCATCGCCGCGCCCGCCGAAGGTCCATCTTTCGGCACCGCGCCCGAGGGTACGTGGACGTGAATGTCCTGCTTGCGGAAGAAGTCCGGGTCGATGCCATAGCGTTCGCCATTGGCACGCGTCCAGGTTAGCGCCGCGGTCATGGATTCTTGCATGACTTCGCCGAGATGCCCGGTCATGGTGAACTGCTTGCCCCCGCGCATGCGGGTGGCTTCGATGAAGATGATGTCGCCGCCCACCGGCGTCCACACCAAACCCACGGCTACGCCGGGTTTCTTGACGCGTTCCGCGACTTCCTTTTCCGTACGGAACTTGGGTACGCCCAGGAACTCCCGGACGACTTCCGGAGTGACCACCATTTTTTCGGTCTTGCCTTCGGCGATGCGCCGGGCTTGTTTTCGCGTGATGGTGGCAATCTCGCGCTCGAGGTTGCGCACCCCGGCTTCGCGGGTGAAGCTGTGAATGATTTCCTGGAGGCCGGCATCGGTGAACTCCAGTTGCTCGCCCACCTTCAGTCCGTGCTCCGCCGCTTGCTTGGGAATCAGGTACCTGTGCGCGATGTGCAGCTTCTCTTCCCCCGTGTAGCCGGGCAGTTCGATGATTTCCATGCGGTCGCGCAGCGGCTCGGGGATGGGATCCATCCAGTTGGCGGTGGCGATGAACAGCACTTTGGAGAGATCGAACGGCACGTCGAGATAGTGATCGCGGAACGCGTTGTTTTGCTCCGGGTCCAGCACTTCCATGAGCGCGGAAGACGGATCGCCACGGAAGTCGCGTCCAAGCTTGTCCACTTCGTCGAGCATCATGACCGGATCGTTCATCTCCGCGCGCTTGATGCCTTGAATAATTTGCCCAGGCAGCGCGCCGATGTAGGTCCGGCGGTGTCCGCGAATTTCCGCTTCGTCGTGCATACCGCCCAGGGCGATGCGCACGAATTTGCGTCCAAGCGAGCGCGCAATGGACTTACCCAGCGAGGTTTTGCCTACGCCCGGAGGCCCTATGAAGCACAAAATCGGCCCCTTCATTCCTGGCTGCAATTTCTTAACCGCCAGGTAATCCAGGATGCGCTCTTTGACCTTTTCCAGGTCGTAGTGGTCCTCGTTAAGAATGGTCTGCGCTTTGGTGATATCGATTTCCTCATTGCCAGAGGACTTGCTCCACGGCAGCGAGGTCATCCATTCCAGATAGGTTCGCGAAACCATGTATTCCGCGGAAGCCGGAGTCATCTTGGCCAGCCGCTTCAGTTCGCGGTCGCATTCCTTCTTGGCTTCCGCGGACATGTTGGCTTCTTCGACTTTTTTGCGAAGCTCGTCGATCTCCTGCATGGAGTCGTCGGATTCGCCCAACTCCTTCTGAATGGCCTTCATCTGCTCGCGCAGCAGATACTCGCGCTGATTCTGGCTCACTTGCTCCTGTACCTGCTCGTGGATCTTGGAGCGCAGCTCGAGAACTTCCAGCTCCTTGGAAAGCTCGCGGATCAGAGCTTCCAGGCGCTTGCGCACGTTAGGCGTCTCGATCAACTCCTGGCGGATGAGCGTGGAAAGCGAAGGCAGCGTCCCGGCGATGAAATCGGCCAGACGGCCGGGATCATCGATGTTCAGCGCGACCGACTGCAAATCGTCGGAAAGTTGCGGAGAATGACCGACCACGTCGCGGAACAGTTCCTGAGCATTGCGCTGCAGAGCCTCAAGTTCGGCGTCCACCTCGCCAACAAAATCCGGCTGCGGTTCCACGCGCGCCTTCATGAATGGCCGCAGCGTAATCAGGTCGGCGACCTGCACCCGTTGCAAACCCTCGAGGAAAATCACCACATTGCCGTTTGGCATCTTGACGGTCTTATGTACTTTGGCCACGGTCCCGACCTTGTGCAGGTCCGCAGCAGAGGGTTCCTCAATGCGCGGATCGAGTTGCGCGACCACCGCCAAAAGCTTTTCCTCGCCCTCTAAGGAGTTAACTAGTGCCAGCGAGCTTTCGCGCCCGACGGTAAGCGGCAGGACCGCCCCGGGAAAGAGCACGGTGTCCCGCACGGGCAGGACCGGTAAAACGTCTGGCACCGAGAATTTTTTGTCAGCCATATGTCCCCAATCTTAAGCGTTCCTCAGAGGAGAGGAGCGCTCGAATGGTTAGATGCGACGGGGTGGTAAAGGGTGCGAATATGAAATTGTAACCATCACACAATCTTAGCGCAACAGACTAATATTCTAGAAGTCTCCGTGCCGACCTCACAAGTCTAAATAAAATGCTTATAATCAACTACCTACAAGTCTAAAAATGGCGGCCTAGACGATTCATCGCGTTTTGTCGGCGATTTGCCTCTTATTCCCTCCCATTCTGCGCGCGAACTCCACAGCTTCTTCCTTGGCGCTGAATTGCCCTTCCAGCTGAGCATCCTCCACGGCGTTCAAAATCTCGCTAAAGACCGGCCCCGGCTGAAAGCCCATTGCGAGCAAATCGTCGCCGGTCAGCAGCCGCGGGGGCCGAATTTGCTCGGGCGGCGTTTCCGCCAGCGTACGTCGAACAAAATCATAGGACTCCAGGCGCCGGTGGCTGGATAGGCAGTCAAGCCGATGCAGTTCCAAGTGCTCCTCAAACCGCGGCATGCGCACAAAGCGTTTGAACGTCGAAGCCCGCATCTTTTCGACGTCTTTGAACTTCATGTGGTTGGCCACCAGCGCCACGATCTGTTCCGATTCTTCGTTCGAGAAGTGCAGCCGCCGCGTAATCTCCAGCGCCATGCGCACCCCGACATCCACGTGCCCGTCGAAACGGATGCGATCGCCCGTCTCTTCCGCCGACTTAAAGGTGGGCGGCTTGCCCACATCATGCAGCAGTACGCCCCAAGCCAATGTGGGCGAGACGCCGGCGGGCAGTTGCTCGATCATGAGGCGAGTGTGGATCCAGACGTCGCCCTCGGGATGGTACTGGGGCGGCTGCGCAACGCCGTGCATTGCAGCGACTTCCGGCAGAACCGCGGACAGCAGCCCGGATTCTTCCAGGAGTTCAAATCCGCGCCGCGCGGCGCCTTCGGTGAGCAGCTTGGTAAGTTCGCCGCCGACGCGTTCCGCGGAAATATGTGAACCAACTTCGGGCGCATGGTGTCGAATGGCCTCGAATGTGGCAGGCTCGATCCCGAATCGTAAGCGGGCGGCAAACCGTACCGCGCGCAGCAAACGCAGCTTGTCTTCGCGGAAGCGCCGGGCCGGTTCGCCAATCGCGCGGATGACGCCAGTTCGCAGGTCGGTCTGCCCACCGACGTAGTCAAGCACCTCGCCGGTGTCGTGGCGCATCAGCAGGCCGTTGATGGTGAAGTCGCGCCGCTGTACATCCTCCTGCGGAGTGCGCGCATAGGCCACGCCGTCCGGGTGTCGCCCATCGGAGTAACCGGCATCGGAGCGAAATGTGGCCACCTCTACCATGACGCCGTCGCGAGGTACGACCATTACACCGAATTGCGCTCCCACCGCGATGCTATCCGGAAAGAGTTGTATCACCGTGGAAGGCGTGGCGTCGGTGGCCACGTCGTAATCCGCAGGAACGCGCCCCAGAAGCAAATCGCGCACGCAGCCGCCCACTAGCAGGGCCTGATGCCCGCTGTTCAGCAGCCTCTCGCAAATGGAATTGGCCAGCTCTCGCGGATCCATTTCTTCATTATGCGGCCACCATCGCGTGGATGACCAATGGAACGTTGGACGATGTGGGACCTCCCAGGCACATTCTTGGTCGACAACCGCGTAGCAAGTCGATGCCGGGATTCTGCGGCTCAGCGGTCTAAATGCCTCCTGGATTGACTCTGCCTGGATCTCATCGAACGGAACTTTATACGCCTGTGCGGCGTACCTTATCGACAGCGGGCCAAATCACGAATGGCGCCCCGGCGCCCCGAAAAACTTGAGGAGCGGAAAATGGACGGCACAATTATCGGGTTAGTGGCTGTGGTTATGAGCCTGGGTATTCCCCTGGGCGCGATGTACACTCATTACCGCGTGCGCCAGCTGCGCTCCGAAGAGCGCCTGGCGGCTATTGCCAAGGGTGTCTCTATCCCCATGGAGCCAGAACTCTCACAAGCGGCTCGCTCCCGCCGGGCCGGGATCCTGCTGACTTGTGGCGCGGTCGGCTTCATCGTTGCCCTGGGCTTCATCGCACAGATTGAGCACGAGCCGGACACCTGGACCGCCGCGGCTCTGGGCGTCATCCCCCTGGCCCTCGGCATCGGCTACTTCGTCGATTTCACCCTGATTCGCCGCGACCTGCACGTCTCGTAGCGCGCGTATCTATCGCTTAGGGTGAATGGCATGCATTGTCGTCCGGCGCGCCTCCGGGCCTATGGATTCCGTTTCTGATCTGCGACCAGCACGCCCGCTTCGGCGTAATTCGTC
>Ga0070730_10003036_pt1 | contig 15174 bp, 8 predicted proteins | sample Coa_R1_3_FD_66447 | JGI IMG/M metagenome (GOLD analysis project Ga0070730, IMG submission 66447) | Surface soil microbial communities from Centralia Pennsylvania, which are recovering from an underground coalmine fire - Coalmine... | ecosystem: Environmental > Terrestrial > Soil > Unclassified ...
ATGATAATCACATCCAATAAGCATCATCGAAGGCTCCTTTCGACCGAATTGCTTCGGTCCTCCAATCAGAAGCATACGCGGCTACGACCGGAGCCTTCGTCCTTATCCAATCAACCCTTGCGGGTTTGAAGCTGTGAAATAACCTCAACTCGGAAGCGGGCTCAAAAACTTTTCTCCATTAGCGGCCCGAGGAGCGATTATTTGGGCCTCAGCATAGATTTTGTATCACCCAAAAAACCCTCGAAAACATTGACAAAAGGGTTTCTTCACAGCTTCAGGAAACGCAACCGCAAAGGGTAGGCCACCCCCTGTAAAAGACAGTGTCAAAATCGTCTCAGAGCCTTAAGGGTCGCCCACCCGCCTATGTCCTCGCCAACCATCACTTTGCTAGTCTGACGCCCAGAAGGAGCCAAGCCCCGTAAAGAAAAAAGGCAAATGAGATGCAGAAGGCTATGAGCCGGTCTCGACGACCGGGCTTATAGAACGCTTTCTTGCCCCAACTCACTGGTGGACGCGACGAAAAGTACCGCGTTGTAAGGGCACTTCCGGCTCCGATTAGGCCGACAACGACCATGACCAAAGCAAAAAGCACTGTTGCCGTTTTTGAATGTATGGGTAAATTGATCCAAGTGAACATGTTACTTCCACTTTGTGTAGAAGTTTTGAACGTTCGCGTATAAGCCGACATCGGCCTTTCCGTTGGGTAGGCGTTGGATAACGTCCCGGCTATCCCCCTGTCTGTCCCCCTGTTTCTAGCAAGTTTAGGGTCGCCCACCCGCCAATTAGAATCGGCCGAGAGTTCAAGCTGGAGAGTATAGCGAACCCGTGTCGTACACCGCTCGGTCCCATGGTAACTTCCGGCTTGCCGACCACTCAGAACCCAATCCGTTATGTTTCACAAGCATATCCATTGACATCCTATCCATAGACAATCTATGATCAAACTTATGCACAAGAAGCCGGAGTTATTGCCTGGAACGCTCGACATGCTGATCCTGAAGACGCTGGCGCGAGTCCCGCTGCACGGATACGGTATCGCGCTTTCTATTAAACGGCATTCCAGCGATGTCCTGACGGTCGAAGAAGGTTCGCTCTATCCTGCATTGCAGCGGTTACTGGTGCACGGTTGGGTGAAGGCCGAGTGGAAGATGACGGAGACGAATCGTCGCGCGCGTTTCTATACGCTGACGGCAGCGGGCCGCAAGCAATTGGGCACCGAGTTGTCACAATTTGAGGAGATGATTGCGGCGATTGGACGCGTTTTGAGTGACGCAAACGAAGAGGTCTAGATGATGAATATCATCGCCAGATTCGTGAGGCGAGTACGGATTTTCTTCAGGCGTGAGCGGTTTGTGCGCGAATTGGATGAGGAGATGGCATTCCATCGAGAGCAGACGGAGAAAGAATTGATGGCGGAGGGAATGACGCCGAAAGGCGCGCATTACGCGGCAATGCGGCAGTTCGGAAATGCGACGAAGTTGAAAGAGCAAAGCCACGACGTAGTAGCGTTTCACGTCGAGACAGTGGGACAAGATCTGCGTTTCGCTATGCGGCAAGGAGCAAAAAATCCCGGACTGGCGTTGACCGCGGTGCTGATTCTTGCGATGGGCATGGGCGTGAGTGTGGCTATTTTCGGTTTCGTGGACGCGGCTTTACTGCAACCTCTTCCCTACGCAGATCCCAACCGGCTGGTGTCGGTGAACGAAAGCAATATTGAATCGGAACAATGGCCGTTGTCGTATCCAGACTACCTGGATTGGAAGCAGATGAACCGTTCCTTGAGCTCGCTCGAAGTGTATCGCCAGGCGGGCTATCTACTGCGCACGCACGGCGTCGTAGAGCCGGTGCAGGCCGCGCGCGTGAGCGGCGGGTTCTTCCGAACGCTCGGTGTGCGTCCTATGCTGGGGCGCGATTTTTATCCGGATGAGGACCGGCCTGGCGGGCCAAACGTTCTGCTGCTGAGTTATGGCGCTTGGCTGCACCATTTCGGTGCACGGCAAGATATAGCGAGCCAGACCGTGGACCTCGATAACGCAGCTTATACCGTAATCGGAGTACTGCCCCGTAGTTTTTCGTTCGGGCCAAGCAGCAATGCGGAGTTCTGGGTTCCTATCAACAGTTTTAGTCCTCACGAGAAGAAGCGAAATTTTTATAGCTTCTCGGGAATCGGACGGCTTCGTGATGGCGTCGCCGTGAATACAGCGCGGGCCGAACTGGCGGGCATCGCAAAGCAGCTCCAGCAGCAATATGCGATAACCCGGCCGCCGAACTTGAGTGCTGCTAGTGTCGTTTCACTCTCTGAGGTCATCGTCGGCGATGTGCGCCCCATTCTGCTGGCACTGATGGGCGGGGCGGGCCTGCTGTTGCTGATCGCGTGCGTCAATGTTGCGAGCCTCGTGCTGGTGCGGTCGGAAAGCCGGAGGCGCGAGATTGCGGTGAGGACGTCGCTGGGAGCGTCGCGGGGGCGACTGCTGCGGCAGTTTGCTACGGAAGGGCTATTGCTGGCGGGGGTAGGAAGCGCGACAGGTGTGATCTTGGCGAGTTGGCTAATGAAGCTGCTTGCGCGCATCGTACCGAAAGACATGGAAGCGAACATGCCGTTTCTAGGCGGTGCCGGATTGAATGCCCATACGATTGCATTTACGATGATCATTGCGTTCATGGCCGCGGTGTTGTTGGCTGCCGCTCCCGTGTTACGACTGACTTTCCAGCGGGTGAGTGATGGATTGAATGACGGGGATCGCGGCTCCGCCAGTCAGCTCTGGCAAAGGCTCGGAGCAAAGATGGTGATGGTGGAACTGGCGGTCGCGGTGGTGCTGCTCGCCGATGCGGGCCTCTTGGGCCAGAGCTTTTACCGGCTGTTGCACGTGCGGTTGGGCTTCGATCCAAGCCATCTGGCGACCGTGCGAGTAATGGCTCCCGATACTGCGTACAAGAATGATGAGCAGATCGTAGGGCTTCAGCGTGAAATTGTTCGCCGCGTTTCGAGCCTGCCGGGGGTGGAATCGGCGGGATTGACCAGCATGCTCCCAGCGCGATGCACCTGCGCTACAGACGATATCCAGGTCGAAGGGAGGCCGTTCCAAGGCCAACACAACGAGGTGGTTGAACGCCACGTGAGCCCGGAATATCTGTCCGCGCTCAAGGCGAAACTATTGCGTGGCCGGCTGTTCAGCGATACCGATGCCGCCGGCAGGCCCGGCGTGGCGGTGATCAGTGAAACATTGGCCCGGAAGTTTTTCCCGGGCGAAAACCCACTTGGCCACCGGATCACCAATGAGGAGGGCGGAAAGCCGTCGGCGTGGGAGATTGTTGGTGTAGCGGAAGACGTTCGCGAGGGACCGTTGGACGCCGAGACCTGGCCCGCAGAGTATTTTCCCATCGAGCAGACCCGGGACCACGATTTCAGCCTGGCGGTGCGCACGCGACAAGAGGCCGATGCGCTTCTGCCGGAACTGGTGCGCACTTTGCGTCAGATTGATCCAAACCTCGGGATTTCCGATGAAATGACAATGAAGGAGCAGATTGAAAGCACGCAAACGGCACTCTTGCACGAATTCTCGGCATGGTTGGTGGGCGGTTTCGCAGCGATGGCCCTGATTCTGGGCGTTTTTGGAGTGTATGGGGTGATCGCCTACTCCGTTAGTCAGCGGACGCGAGAGATTGGCATTCGCATGGCGCTGGGAGCCGAACGGAGTTCAATATACAGGTTCGTTATGCGCGAGGCAGTACGTTTGACGGGCGCGGGACTGGCAATGGGACTGGTCTGCTCAGTGGGAGCATCTCTACTGACACGCAGCATGTTGTTCGGCGTAGAGGCATGGGATCCGACGACGCTGGTTTGCGTAGTGGTATTGCTGGGGTTGGCATCGCTGGCGGCTAGTTTTCTGCCGGCCCGGCGCGCAGCATCCGTGAATCCAATGGATGCGTTACGAGCTGAGTAGCAATGCGACAGTTTGCTCATTTTCATTTCTAAAGAATAGCCAAGGTAGGGGAAAGCACTCTAGCCGCATCGGCTAGGCTCCGGGCGAGTCACGGGCTAACAGGAAGTTATTCGGGCTCGCTGGCTTGCTCCCTGACCACGCTTCGAGGATTCTTGTCCTCGCGCAAGCCGACAAACTTCGAATGTCGCAGCCTATCCGTCTCTGTCCATTCTCGGAACTCAACTGGCGCGACCGATTCTGGCCTCAACCAAACTGCATTCGTCATTTTCTCCGCGTTGAGTACCTCGCCAAATCGCGATCGTCTCGTCTCCGGCGAATTCACAAAAGGGCACGACGGTGTGACGCGATGTTTCAATTTTGAGAACACTTGTCGCCGAGAGGCTGGGACAAATCCCTTTCGCGTTCTTGCCACGTACATCAATTTGTCTCCGTCGTAGTAGCCGACGATCAGTGAGTCAACCCCGTGGGGTCCAGGAAAATAGCCGCCAATGACGAACTCTTGGCTGCGATTCACGCGATACTTGATAAAGGCGCCGCTTGGTTTTCCCGGTTGGTAGTGGCTGTCCTTCTGTTTCCCGACATTGCCTTCCAGCCCTTGCTCGCGCACCGCAGACAGGAGGTCCCTTGGCGCAGCCTCGAGATAATCCGCGACCTGATTCTTTTGTCGCGGATCACAACAACGGACTTCAAAAGGGCGCGCCGCTCGACCAACGGAACACGGGTCAAATCACGATCCTTCCAGGTTGGTGGCCCGGGCTTGGAGGTTTTGTGCTGGTGGGCATAAAGAACGTGGAGAGAATACCACCGCGGTACTTCTCGGGAAAGTATAGAGAGATGGATACGAATCCTTCAGAGGCAGGCGCAAACGATAAGAAGATGCAAGAATTTCTCAGCGAGCTAGTTGCGGGTGAGAGAGTCAGCTTCCTGGGAGTCCAGAGTTTCACGGATTTTTTGGAGAAGAACGTTTCGCGTAAACGGCTTTTGCACCAGGAGAGCACTCTGGATGGAGACGCCGCGATGAACGATGACATCATCGGTATAGCCAGACATGAACAAAACTTTCAGATTCGGACGAAGGGCGAGGATCTGGGCGGCTAATTCGCGGCCGTCCAGCCCAGGCATGACAATGTCCGTGAGCAAGAGATCGATTCTGCGGCGAGAGTCTTTTGCGGCGGCGAGGGCGTCTTCGACTCCGAGGGCTTCAAGAACGGAATATCCGGCGTCGCGGAGCAGAATGCAAGTGAGATCGCGCAAGGCCAACTCATCTTCCACGACCAGAATCGTCTCACTGCCGCCGGAAACGGCCTGCTTCACCGGGTGGGGCAAGGACAAACTCTCATCGGTTCGGGGGAAGTACAGTTTGAAGGTAGTGCCACGGCCGGGTTCGCTGTAGGCCATGATGTATCCGCTATTCTGCTTGACGATTCCATAGACCATGGAGAGGCCAAGGCCAGTACCCTTGCCGGTTTCCTTCGTGGTGAAAAACGGCTCGAAAATGTGGGAGAGGGTTTGAGAATCCATGCCAATGCCGGTGTCGCTGACGGCCAGCATGACGAAAGGACCGGGTTTGGCCCCCAAATGCTGGCGGACGTAGGTATCGTCGAGATCGACATTAGAAGTTTCGATGACGAGCTTTCCTCCGCTAGGCATGGCGTCGCGCGAATTGACGGCCAGATTCATAAGGACCTGGCCGAGTTGGCCGGGATCGGCTTTCACGCGGCCCAAGTTGGGCTGGAGCTTGATCGCGAGTTCAATATCTTCGCCGATGACGCGGTGAAGCAACTTTTGAATCTCCACGACGGAGGCATTGAGGTCGATGACGGTTGGCTCGATGACCTGCTTGCGACTGAAGGCGAGTAGCTGCATGGTGAGAGAAGTAGCGCGAGCGGCGGCGTGGCGAATGGCCTCCACACTTTTGCGCAAGCGGCTGTTTGCGCCGATCTGTTCTTCCAGAAGATCGCTGTGGCCGAGAATAACGCTGAGGAGATTGTTGAAGTCGTGCGCGATGCCGCCCGCAAGACGGCCAATGGCCTCCATTTTTTGAGATTGGAGCAGCTGCCTTTCGAGGGTGCGATGTTCTGTGATGTCCTCGGCAAACACCTCGTAATAAGCAATCGAATTGTCCTTCGCCAAGACCGGGTGGCCGGTCATTCTGACGGTGATGAACTTTCCGTCTTTGCGGCGCCATTCCGCCTCGACACCGCGAAGATCTTCTTTCTCGCCATGTTCCTGGAGGAGGCGCTTGCGGACCTCTGGATCACGATAGATGTCACGCTCCGTGTTGAGCTGCAGGAGCTCTTCTTGCGAATCGTAGCCGAGCATGGTCACCAAAGCGGGATTGACCTGCAGGAGCTTTCCATCGAGCGCGCCGCGGAAAATTCCAAAAGGAGCATCATGGACAAGTGAACGAAAATGGGTTTGCGATTCCAGGAGTCTTGCTTCGACGCGCTTTCGTTTGGTGACGTCGCGGGCGATTGCAGAAGCGGCGATGATACTGCCGTCGGAATCTCTGACCAGAGACATGGAAACGGAAACGTCAATTTTCCTGCCGTCTTTTCGGAGACGGACGGTTTCGAAATGCTGGACCCTCTCGTCCCTTTTGAGACTTTCCAAGATCTCACGCATCTCCTCTTTTTGTTCGGGCGGGATAATAATGCCGATGGGCTGGCCGATGGCTTCGCTCGCCGAGTAGCCAAAGGTTTTATGGGCGCCGCCGTTCCAACTTAGGATTTTTCCGTCCAACGATTCCCCGATGATGGCATCGTCACAGAACTCAACGATCAAGGCGAGCTGAGAAGCGGCCGCTTCGGCGCGTATCCGGTCGGTAATGTCGTGAGTGACGGAGAGCATACACTGGCGACCGTTGATCGTGACGCGGGCGGCGGAAACGCGGCCGTAGCGGATTTCGCCAAGCTTGGTTCTGAATCGAAACTCTTCTCCGTTGACCTCGCCGTGTTTTGAGAGAGTAGCCAGAGTGGTCTCGTGAGGTTGACGTTCCACCCAAAGACCCAACTCGGCGGGGGTTTTTCCGAGCACTTCTTCCGCGGTGTAGCCGGTAAGGCGGACAAAACCGTCATTCACTTCGAGATAGCGGCGATCCGGGAGGCTGCGCAGGGTGATGGCGTCAGGGCTGGAATGCACCATGCGCTCGTACTTTTCCTGTGACTGGCGGAGCAGAGTCTCCGAGTGCTCGCGTTCGGAAATGTCGCGGATGAACCCGGTGAAAGTGTGCAGCTTGCCGGCGACGTGTTCCCCGAAAGAGACCTCAACGGGAAACTCTCTGCCGGTGCGATGCAAGCCGGTCAAGCGGATCCCGGACCAGGAAAGATGCTTGCGGCCCGTGCGCAAGTACCGGCCAACGGCTGTGCGATGAGTCTCGCGGAGATAGTGGGGCATAAGGATGGTGATTGGTTGGTGCAACATCTCAGAGACGGAGTACCCGAAGAGGTTTTCTGCGGCTTTGTTGACAAAGAGAATGTTGCTTTGTTCTTCGATGGTGATGATGGCATCGGTGGCCGTCTCGGCAATAAGGCGAAAGAGCTGGGCCGGCTGTGCGGAGGCCTTAGTGGAACGGATTGGAGAGACAGTCTTAGATATGCGTCGTTTCGGCATGACCGTGGCGCTGCCCAACCCGTGCCTGCCGACGGGAGCGGCAGCAGGGGTGAGGAGATTTCCGTTCGACCAGGAATAAGTACGGTCAAGTTCAAATGTAGCATGGTGATTTAGCGGCATGAATTCGATTTAGAGATAATTGCCCAACCAGCTAACAATCGAAACGCTCGCGGAATCTGCTTCTAAACGCGAGTGCCGGCGCGTAGGAGCTGGCACGGGCCAGCAAGAGTGTAGACGCCTGCATCGGAGGCAGAATGAAATGAACTGCTAGCGGCGGAGGCGGCGCATCCAGTCGCCCCAAGAGAGGCCAATGGCGGTCATGAGGATGGCGGCGAGTAGGGCCAAGAACATACGGAAGGCAAATTGCGCCGGGCTGGATTCGGTGGGGAGCCAAGCATAGCTGCCCCAGTGGGATTGCGGGGGAACGAAATAAGGGAAATTGTTGGTGGCGAAGAACCAATTGCGGGACGCGGGAGACATCAGGAAATTCGCGAAGGGCCATTGAGCGGCAAAAAAACTTGCGAGCGAGGCCGCGCCGAGAATGGCGGCTTGCTTCAAACGGTTCGAACCGGCGAGGTGGCGGCGGACGAGGTCAAAGACGATAGCCGGGACGATGATGAGGAGAGGGAAGTCCGGCGGCACGAGATGAGTGATTTTTTGGTAGACGGGACCAAGCTTGGGTTCGGCGGGGATGAGCTGCAGGACCCACATGAAGAAGAGATGCATGGCGGTGTAAAGGCCGGCGACGATGGTGGCGGCCCAGCGATTTTCCGAGACGCGTGAAGCGGCGGCGTACCAGATGAGCGTGACGAGCATCACGACGAGGTAGAATTTCGCGCCGTGCATGAACATGCGGAAAGTATCTTCCTGCATGATGCCGACGGTCATACCAAAAAGAAACATGATGGAAAGGAAGAGGACGCGCTCGAGGCGGACGCGATATTCGCCGACGGCACGGTTGAGTTCGGCAAGAATGAGGACGAGCGTGCCAAAGCGGATGCCGGTCATGCCGAGGGCGAGCAGAATGTGCGGCGGGCTGAGGATTTTGACGTCGAGGCCGTAAGCGTTATGCCACCAGTTGTCGAAGGGCGCGGAAGTAATCATCGCGACGGCGCCCCAGGCGCAGAGAAAGGCGCCGAGCGGGCCACGGAATCCCCACATGGAAACGGAGCTGGTGCGAAGAGGGGAGTCCTTGCGGAAAGTGGTGGCGAGAATGAGATAGCCGCAGCCGAGGCCGGAAATAATGCCGCAGAGCTGGATCAAGATGTGGGCGGGAGTCCAGAAGGTGTCGCGGCCGACGCTTTCGTGCCAGGAGATGTCCCAGACGCCGCCGACAACGCCGCAAGCGACGGCGAGGAGATTGCACCAGATGTACCAGGGGATAGAAAGAGCTCCAGCGGAGACGCGCTCAGCGGAGCGAGCCCGGAGAGTTGAAGGAAGGGGGAGAGTGCCAGCCATGGCGATGGTCTCCAGTTCGGGGAGCAAGGCGCGAAGCACGCGATGCGGAGGCCGAACGGAAGAGAGTTTACTCTGTTAAGCGGAGGAAGAGAATGAGGAATCTCGCGGGAGAGTATGGAATGAGCGCTTAAAGAGCGAGGTTTTCGGCATAGAGGAGGCTCGAGTTTTCAGGCAACAGGAGCAGGAGCGAAATTGGGGCGGGCCGGCGCGTAGCGGGGTGGATTGCTTCGAAGAGCCTCGGCGACTTGAAGGATCAGGACATCGCGGGAAAAAGGCTTGTCGAGGAAGAAAGCACCGCCCAGCAACGCGCGGCAGGAAGCATCTTCTTCCAAATAACCCGACATGTAGATGACCTTGAGCTTGGGAAGGATGAGTTTCAGCCGCTCCGCGAGTTCTGTCCCGCGCATCCTGGGCATGACGACATCAGTGAGGAGAACATGAATATCCTCGCCCATTCGATCGGCGATTTCCAGAGCTTCCGTGCCGTCCGAGGCAGTGAGGACCCGATAACCCGAGGAGGTCAGATAATCGGAAACGAGAGTTCGAACGTCGTCCTCGTCTTCGACCACGAGCACGGTCTTGATGCCGCGATGGGCGGCGGGGGCGGATTTCTTAACGCGAGCAATCGCAAGCTCCTCGTTAACCTGGGGCAAGTAGATTTCAAACTGAGTGCCCTCGCCCAGAGCCGATTCCACCCAGATAAAGCCGTTGCTTTGTTTGACGACACCGTAAACCATGGCCAGGCCAAGGCCGGTGCCCTTGCCCTGCTCCTTGGTGGTGAAGAAGGGCTCAAAGATGCGAGCTTTGGTGGCTGCATCCATGCCGTGACCGGTATCGGAGACGCGAAGCAGGACGTAGTTGCCCAATTCGAGCGCGGGACGAGTTTTTGCGTAGTCCGCGTCCACGGTGACTTCGAGGGTCTCGATGGTGAGTTCGCCGCCCATGGGCATGGCATCACTCGCGTTGACGGTCAAATTCAAGAGGACTTGTTCAATCTGGCCGGGATCCGCTTTTACACGTCCCGACGCTTCGCCCAGTGCAAGGACAAACTGGATGTCTTCGCGGGTCAATCGCTTGAGCAGCGGTCCCATGTCCTTGATTAGAGCATTCAAGTCCACGACTCTCGACTGCAAGACCTGCCTGCGGCTGAAGGCGAGCAACTGGCGGGTGAGAGAGGTGGCGCGGTTGGCGGCTTTCTGGATCTGCTCGGTATTGGCGAAGAGGGGATCCGCGGGAGGAACCTTTTCGAGCAGCATGTCGCTGTGGCCCTTGATGACGGTCAGGAGATTATTGAAGTCGTGCGCAACGCCCCCCGCGAGGCGGCCAAGCGCTTCCATCTTTTGCGACTGGCGGAGCTGATCCTCGAGCTGCTGCTTCTGGGTCTCGTTGGATTGAAGAATGCCGCGGGTGTGGTCGAAGGCTCGTGTGACACAAGCAACTTCATCCCCGCCCTGAGCTTCGAGAGGGAAGTTGAAGTCGCCCTGTTCGAGGGCGCGAACTCCGTCGACGAGACGCGCGAGAGGCCGGGTGAAAGTATCCGAAATCACAAATACAAGCGCGCCACCCGCCAATACCGCAACGAAACCCAGCCCGAGGAGCAGACGGTTTAACTTCTGAAGGAAGGCCAATTCCCGGTCATAGGATTTCAGGACGGTAACGCTGACGGTTGGATGCACCTCTGGAGTCAGTTGAACGGAGCTGGCAAAATAGCGCTCGTTATCAATTTGAATTTCGTTCGGCACCCATAAATTGGGGGTTTGCTTCCCCAGTTCATGCTCCGCCATGGCCGGCAGGGTGCTAACAACGATATCGGGGCCGAAGCGAAAGACTACCTGACTCGAGGAGATGCGGCCCATATCGCGGGCTCCGGAGGCATCGATTTCGCGGCCGACAATAACGGTTCCAAGAAATTTGCCCTTGAGAATCTGGCCGTCGTAAAACGGCTGCAACGCCACCTGATAGAGATGAGTACCGTCAAACCACCAGCCGGAGGCGTGCCTTTGGCTCAGTGAACGGCGCAACATTTCTTCCGCTTTGGCGGGAGGGAATTCGCCGTTCTTGGCGTGGAGAGCGACGATCTTTCCTTTGCGATCCGCCAAGACGAGGAGGTCACAGTCGTCCGATTGCCAGGGATCCTCGCTGGCATCTTTTACGGCGGTAGCATCTCCGTTGCGCATGAGCGCCAAAAGTGCCAACAAGTCGGCTTTGCGACTAAGGGCTAACTGGTGTTGTTGCTGCACAACTTGAACGGTCAGAATGGCATTCCGCGCATCTTCCTGGATTTGGGCTTGCACATGAACTTGAGCGGCGCGACGCACAACGAGAAGAGTGGCGCAGGTGAGACCGGTGATGATCAAAATGACGGAAAGCAGGAACTTAGTGCGAAGGCGAAGGTTCCCAGGGGCGCTACCCAACCGGCGCCCAATCCAGTTTAGCCCTTTTAGAATGAATGATTTAGCGTTGGACATGACAGCGGTGCGAACACCTCAGTGTGTCTCTCGTGAGAAAAACGATTCACTTCGTTTGTTCACGTTCGCTTGCTTGTCTTTCTGAAGAAAGACGAATCTATCATCAGGGTTTGCGAGGCGCGAATGGGCCAATGGTACTAGTGTGTCGTAACTGCAGATTGGCGGTGGAAGCGGTACTCTTGCCGGCGGTGGACACCTGTGGGGCTCAGGCAGAGTTAGTTGTAGCCGCCGACCAGTTCGGGGGGAGAAAACCGTCAGTTAAAGCGCGTGATTTTCCAGAGAGCGATGCCGCAGGCGAATAAGAAGAAAAGCATGGCAATCGCGAGCGCGATGAGGGCGGGCCAGTTTAGAGCCATGCTGGGAGCGCGGGCCAGAATGGCCAGGACGCAGAAAATCGCGCTGGCTGCGAAGACAAGGAGCCAGTCTAGAAGGGACCGCGAGCGACGCCCCGTAGGCTGATCCGAAGCGCGATTCGTCTCGTTCCCGGAGAGGCCAGCTTGGACGTAGTGGGCATCGACTCCATAGCGCCGGCTTTCGCGGTCGGCGGCTTCTTTCCAGCGAGCGTGCTCCTTACCAGTGACGTTGGACAGAGCAATAGCACCCGCACCGGCAGCCATCAAGAGAGAACCTCCGATGACTTGCGCATAGAGAGAGGGACTGCGGCCATGCAATTCTCCGAACACCAAAATGCCCCAGAGGAGCCCCCAGAGTTGATTGGTGTTGGAGAGTGGAATTCCGCGGCTGATGCCGATGTACTTGGCGGCGTATTGCTGGAAGAGGTCACCAATGACCCAAACGAAGCCGCCGAGAAGAAGCCAGAAGAGGACTTCCTTTGCCTGCGCGAGCTGGCTTAGGAGAGCGGCAGGGCCGCCACCGTAAGCGAGCGCGAGAGAGGCCATCGTGCCGAGTTCACCGATGGTGAAGAAAGCAATGAAGGAGAGGGGATTCATACCCGTCAGGTATGCTTTGCGGTAAGGGATGTACATCGTGCCCCAGAGGACGCCGGCGCTGAGAGCGGCCAGGATTCCACGAAGGGGATGCTCGGCTGGGCCTTGCGCGGAGGAGGCAAACGCGAGAAGCGTCGCACCGGTGAACATGAGCACAGCGCCGCCGAGGACGGTTAGCCAACGGATGCGGCCTGCGTCGCGCAGTTCGTTGAAGAGAAGATAGCCCCAGAAGATGCCGAGGAGGCTGTTGATATTCCAGAGCGGGAAGGCAATGCTAAGGCCGATGTCGCGGATCGCGAAAATCGTAAGAGTGTTGGCGACAGCCCAAAGACAGCCAGCGAGGATTCCCCAGACGATCAAGTGCGGGGCGCTACGGATGTCCGAGCGCATTTGACCCGTGCCACGGATGAGGGCGGGCAGGCTCCACCGCGCCAGAAAGACCCCTACGACCATCAGGAGCGAAACTACTAGCGGCGAAACGCCCAACTTTACGAGTTTAGTGGGGGCCTCCGCTGCGCCGAGCCATGCCCCTGCACCAAAGCCGCAGAGGATTCCCACGAGTTGGAGTTTGCGCAGACGAGCGGATTCGACGGAATGGGGAATCGGGTTTGGGGCGGCGGAGCTCACGGCAGGAGTCAGCGAATCCAGTGAAGGACAGCAAGCCCGGCAAGCAGAACCAGGACGGGTACCCAGAAGTGGGCGTCGGTAAGAATTTGCGACCAGATTCCAGAGGAGGTGCGGGTGAGGTTATCGTCTGGCAAACTGCCGCCTCCCGGGGTATTCGAAACAGACCGGCGCGAGCACAGCGGATCGTAGAGCAACAGGTGTGATCTTGCCGGGACCTTTCATATCACACTTTGAGGCCATTGGAAGAAATATGGCTCTCGCGGAGCCGCTTCGAGAATTCTGCCCGGAGAAGACATCAGATCTGCTGGCGCTTCCAGCGGCCCCGCTTGAACAAGATAATGCTGACGCCGGCAATGAAGGCTTCCGCAGTCACGATAGAAATGAACACACCATTGGAATTCATGCGGCCCGGTATCGCCAGGAAGTAAGCGAGAGGAATCTCGAGAAGCCAGAAGCCGAAGAAATTGACAATGGTCGGAGTAACCGTGTCGCCCGCGCCGTTGAACGATTGCAGCATGACCATACCATAAGCGTAGGCGATGTTGCCGTAGCTCAAGATGCGAAGGCAAGAGGCCGCGAGAGGGATGACTTCGCGGTCGTGCGTGAAAAGGCGCACAACGGGCTCGGCGAACAAAATGAAAAAGACGCCAATGATGCCGAGAAAAAGCATGTTGTAAAAGCCGGTGCGCCAGACGGATTTTTCGGCGCGATCGGGCTGTTTCGCGCCGAGGTTTTGGCCGACGAGGGTGGCGGCGGCATTGCTCAAGCCCCAGGAAGGCAAAATGATGAAGATGATGATGCGGATGGCGATGGTGTAGCCGGCAAGAGCGGCGGCGCCAAAGACGCTGACGATGCGGACAAGGCCGATCCAACTCGTGTGGGCAATGGCGAACTGAAGGATGCCAGTCAGCGAGACGCGAAGGAGCCGCAACAGAACGGCAAGATTGATGCGAACTTGTTGACGGAGGATGCGGATGCGCTCAGTACCGCGGAGCAGGCGATAGAACTGATAGAGGACTCCGATGCTGCGACCCGTAAACGTGGCCAGGGCCGCACCGGTGACGCCAAGCCTGGGGAAAGGGCCCAAGCCGAAGATGAGGCATGGGTCGAGAACAAGATTGATGATGTTGGAGACCCACAGCAGGCGCATGGCGATGGCCGCGTCGCCAGCGCCGCGGAAAATGGCGTTATTGAGAAAAAGAAGCATGATGGCGCCGCTGCCCGCAAGAGCGATGCGAGCATATCCGGTGCCGACCGCCAGGATTTGGGGCGACGCGCCCATCAAACGCAAGAGATTCGGCGCGAAAAACAAGCAGGGAAGGCCGACGAGGAGCGAGACGGCGAGCCCGAGAACGATGGCCTGTACGCCGGCCACCGCAGCGCCCGCGGGGTCCTTCTCGCCGATGCGACGAGCGACCATAGCGGTTGTGGAAAGGCTCAAGCCCAGGCCAACGGCAAAGACGAGGCTGAGCAGCGACTCTGTGAGCCCGACGGTGGCGACAGCGTCGGCGCCGAGGCGCCCCACCCAGAAGACATCGACGACGGCGAAGAGCGATTCAAGAACCATCTCGAGGACCATCGGAATGGCCAGGAGGAGGATGGCGCGATTGAGGCTGCCGGTGGTGAAATCCTGATGCGAGCCGCGAAGCGCTTCCCGGATGGAGCCCCAGAATGTGGATTGAGGGGGCGAAATAGCGACTTGTTCGAGTTCCATATATACCTGCGCGATCTATAGGAGTACGCTCCGACGAATCGGCCGCCTAAGAAAGTTCCAAAGTTAATAGAAAGAAGCGAGAGAGATGCGAATCCGCGTCAGAAGCGGATCAAGCAAGCGGTGAGGATGGGAAGTTGAACATCGTGTTATCCAAGACGAAGCCCAGTTGCCGCGGGATCGCCAAACTGACGAAAAAGCGGGAACCGGAATAAACTGGGTGGAGTATATCGTGGACGTCCCAATTTGCCCAGCGGAATTCCAGCTTGCCGAGAAAGGCAGCAGTTAAACCAGACTGTTACGAAACTCTCTTGAAGAATTGTAGGGAAGTGAGAAAATGCCCTCGCGAAAGCGAGGGCATTTTCTATGGGTTTTGTGCAGGGAGAAGGCCGAACGCAAGGAACACT
>Ga0070730_10003037_pt1 | contig 15170 bp, 12 predicted proteins | sample Coa_R1_3_FD_66447 | JGI IMG/M metagenome (GOLD analysis project Ga0070730, IMG submission 66447) | Surface soil microbial communities from Centralia Pennsylvania, which are recovering from an underground coalmine fire - Coalmine... | ecosystem: Environmental > Terrestrial > Soil > Unclassified ...
GTAACGGAGCCGAACCGTTTCAGATAGGAGAGCGCCTGCGCGCTGTCATCGGTGCCCCAACCCCATTCCGGATAGACGCTCCAGAGCGGAATGTGGGCAAAAACGACGACGGGCATGCTCTTGGAGAGATGCTTCACGTCTTTTTCCATCCACTCCAGCTGCTCCTGGCCCAGTGTGCCAAGACCGCCGGCCTTGAGGTTCATGACGTTCACCAGCCCGATGAAGTGAACGCCCTTCTGCTCAAAGCTGTACCAGCCCGCGCCTTGTGATCCCTTGCCGTAGCGCTCCAGGAACTGCTTGCCGTCGTCGCCGATCACGTCGTGCTCGCCAGGAACGTAAAAGACGTCCTTCGCGCTGGCGCTCTTGAGAATCTGGTCTACGTTGTCAAACTCTTCCGGCCTGGATAGATGGCTGATGTCGCCGGTGTGCAGGATGAAACTCGGCTTCACGGGCAGTGCGTTGATCTTGTCGATCGCGGCCTTCAACGTGGCCGCGACATCGGGATTGGCAGGTTTGTTGAAGCCCATGTGGCTGTCACTGATCTGGACGAAGCTCAGTTCGCCGCGGGCCTGCTTCCCGGTGAGTCCTGAGAGCCCGCTCAGGCTATACGACTTGAGCACGCCGCCTTGCATCACGCAGAAGGCGCCAGTGCCTGCCCAGGCCATGCATTTCAGGAATCCGCGCCGGTCAATGCCGTCGTGGTTGTGGTCATGCAGGATCTCGTCTTTGGTTTTTTCTGACACAAGTTCCTCCAGGCGGCGCAACGTTTTGGCCTTCGATCGCGCGCCGTACGGGGTAGATAACCTCTTTCCTGGAGAAATATTCCCGGGAATGGTCACGCCTTGGATTTCGCGGAACTTCCATCCATGCAATGGGTTAGGAAACTGCATCAAACCTGTTAAGATTCTGCGGCCAGCAGGCGGGGAGAGTTCTTGCATTCCAATCAGAGCAGGACTGTTTTGTTGATGGCGTTGGCGGTGTTTGCAGTTGTCCCATCCGGACGCACGGCGGCCCAGGGGCCGCCCGGACCCACGATTTCAGCGGCGCACGGGCCGGACGCCGATTCGCTGCTCGACGAGAGCTATCGTGCCATGTACAACCTGCAGTTTGATGAAGCCCTGCGCCGCATCGAAGTGGCGAAGAAACTTGCTCTCGACGATCCGGTACCCTGGATGGCTCAGGCCTGCGCCATCCTGTTTCGCGAATTTGACCGCCTGCATATTCTGCGCAGCGAATTGTTCGGTGCCGATGACCGTTTTTCTGACGGGCCGCCGCTCCAGTGGAACCCGCAAAGCAGGAGTGCGTTCGAGAATGCGCTGAGCGGCGCGGAAAAGATCGCGCAGGAACGTCTGAAGCCCAACAGGACTGATGCCCGAGCGCTCTTTGCGCTCACGGTGGTGAACGGCCTGCGCGCCGACGATGCGGCCCTGATCGCGAAGAAGAAATTCAGCGCACTTTCCTATACCAAGACGGCGAACAATTACGCTGAAGCTCTGCTGGCGCGCGCACCCGGATACTATGACGCCTACATCGCGACAGGCATGGGCAAATACATCATCGGCGGTAAGGCCGCGCCGGTACGCTGGATCCTCCGCCTCGGCGGACTCAAGGGCGACCAGGCAGAGGGCGTCAAAGAGCTGACGCTGGTGGCCGATCGCGGACGCTTTCTGGCACCGTTTGCCCGCATCCTGCTGGCCTTTGACGATCTTCGCCACAATAACAAAGCCGAGGCGCGGAAGAAACTGGAATGGCTTCACCAGCAGTTTCCCAACAATCCGCTCTTTCCACAGGAACTGGCCAAACTCGACCATGCTCCGGCAAGACCAGGGAATTAGTGGCGGCCATATTGGCGATGGCGCTTGCCGGAATCGACTTAAACAACCGCAGCGGAACCCGGGCGACGAGGAAAAAGAGCACCTTCCTCCTATATAATTCATCTAAACGCGAGAGACCTGCCTGAAAGATGTGCCTGCCACGCGCACCTTTTTTTGTGCATCGGTGGGGTACATAGCCTTTCGTAAATCGGCAAACCAAATTTGACCTGTTAGCATGCCTCTACGCTGACGGTGCTGGAGAGAAACGTTTGACACCTGGAATTCGCGCCCGACTAAAGCTATTTGCAGTCCTGGTGGGACTGCTTTCAGTTGCCTCCGCTGGGGCGCAGAGCGGAGCCGGCAAAGGCGCCGCCGTCGAAGACAAGCTCTCGCAGTCTTACAGCGCAACCTACAACCTGAAATTCCAGGAGGCCTTCAGGGCCGCGGACGAAGCGCGGTCGCTTGCCCAGGACGATCCGCTGCCGTTTATCGCTCAGGCATGGGCTGTGTTTTATCGCGAACTGGACCGGCTGCACGTGATCCGCAGCGAGATGTTTACCAGGGACGACACGTTCAACAATCGAACCTCGTATGCCTGGGACCCCGCAAACAAGAACGCCTTTGACGCCGCGCTGGACCGGGCGGAAAAACTGGCTCAAGACCGGCTGAATCGCGACCAGAATGATATTCGGGCGTTGCTGGCCCTTTCCCTGACCAACGGGTTGCGCGGTGATGATATGGGACTCTTCAGCCGCAAGGATTTGAAGGCGCTCTCTTACATCAAGGCGGCAACCGACTACGCGGATCGGCTGCTGGCGCGCGCCCCCGATTCGTACGATGCCTACGTGGCCAGTGGGCTGGGCAAGTACATTATCGGCCGTAAAGCAGCGCCGGTGCGCTGGGTGTTGCACATGGGCGGCTACAAGGGTGACGAACAGGAAGGCATGAAGGAGCTGACCCTCGCCGCCGACCGGGCGCGGTACCTGGCCCCCTTCGCCAAACTCCTGGTTGCATTTGAAGACGTGCGCAAGAACAATCCTGCGGAGGCGCGCAGACATCTGGAGCAACTCCACAAGGAGTTTCCCAATAACCCGCTCTTTGTCGACGAGTTGAACAAGCTGGGACGCACCTCAGCGCGGCTGGCCGTGCAAGGGAACTGACGCAGCGCCCAGCACTTCTCCCGCGCTGCCCTGCTGAACAAAAACGACCGCATGCAGGTCGCCGGGTTTCCATCCCTTCTCGATCGGCAGACTTATACCGGTGGCAAAGCCCCCATTTTGAATATGTCCCAGGACCCGCATGAACCGGACGACAGCGGAGTGGCGCAACTCGCGCCCGCTGTTTTCACCGGCGCCGACTTTGGTGCTGAGATTATCCTCGGTGATCGCGATTAAAACGGTAGCTCCGTTTTCTGCCGACGAAATTTTCACGCTGAGCTGGTCGAGCGCTGAAGAGGAGAGTTCGATCGCGGCCCGGGCGGGCCGGCCCGCCTCTTCGACAATGGCAGCTCGTGCGCGCTCGCGGTCATTTCCCACGAACTCGCTCTTGCCATCAACCACCATCTGAGGCGTGTATGGCCCTTCGGTGCCCATCGCACTGGCGTATTGTTCCTGACGCCGGCTGAAGTCCGAAGCGGAGAACCGGTCTTTCCATCCCAGTGAATTCCAGTAATCGACGTGCAGGCCGAGCGGGATCACCTCAAACCCTGTTTTCGCGAACTCCTGCCGAAGCGTGCCCAGCAGCGCATCGGCAGGCGGGCAGCTTGAGCAACCTTCAGAGGTGAACAATTCAACCAGCACCGCCGTGCGTGCGGGAGCCGCATTGAGAGGGCGGGCTGAAGAATTTCCGGTTGTGGTGCGCGCGAGCAGAAGCGCGCACAGGGGCACAAGGGCCGCCGCAAAAATCTTCAGCGCCGGATTCAGGAATCTTGAGATCGCCATGGGCTTACGCGCACATCTTATTTCTTTGGTATGGGCGCGTAAACATCAAATTCCAGGTCCAGCTCGTCTTTGACCTTGACTGATCCAGCAAAAAGCGAGATTGGCGGGATGCCGAAGTCGGACTGCTTCAGCCTGGTCGCGCCGTGATAGTGCTCCGGAGTGCCAGTCACCTCGAAAGACAATTCCTTGCGCGTCCCGTGCAAATCAAGGGTACCGGTCACGCGGTAGTGCTGCGGAGACATCTGCTCGATGCGCGACGATTTGAACCGGATCTCCGGATACTTCTGTGCGTCCAGGACCTTGGGGCCCAGCATGGTGCTCTGAATTTCGGCGCGGTCTTTGTCTGACACGTCAGGATCGATCACCTTCATGTCCTTCGTGGCGAAAGAGACCTCGGCCTTGAACCCCTGGGGATCCATGCTCGCGCCGCCCACTGGAGCCAACACCACGTGATTGTGCGCGAAGCCGGAGAACAATCCGGCCTTAAAGACGTGGATGGTAACAGCTGATTCCTGCGGCCTCGGGGCGGGCTCACTCTTTGGCTGTGCGGCCGCCACCGCACTCAAAAGCAAAATCCAGCAAAGTCTGAGATGAGTCAATTGTGTACTCCTTGCGGCTAAGAGACGAAGGCAGGCCGGCGCTATCCTTTATGAACCCATAATCGAAATGCTAGTTGCTGTTCACACTTATCAACTGCCTATTCCTTCACCGCAATCCCCAGTGTCTTCATCTTCCGATAAAGATGGCTCCGCTCCAGGCCCAGAACCTCAGCCGCGCGGGTCACGTTGCCGTGATTTTCGTCCAGCTTCTTCAGGATGTAGTCGCGCTCGTAAGCGGCACGGGCCTGATGCAGCGTAGAAAAGCCGCTGGCCGCACGCCCGCCTTCACGGTGAATCAGCGGCGGCAGATGCTTGCGCTCGATTTTGTGGACAGTTGGGTTCATGATGACCAGCCGCTCGATGACATTGCGCAGCTCGCGGACGTTTCCCGGCCAGGAGTAGCGAGACAGCGCCTCGATAGCGTCCTCCGTGACCTCGCGCGGGCGGCGGCTGTAGGCGGCGGAGAACTCCTTCAGGAAATGCCGCGCCAGCAGCGGAATATCTTCCTTGCGCTCCCGCAGCGGGGGGACGTAAAACGGGATCACGTTCAACCGGTAAAAAAGGTCCTCGCGGAAATTGCCGCGCGAGATCTCATCTTCCAGGTCTTTGTTGGTTGCGGCGATCACCCGCACATCGACCTTGACGGATTCGTCGTCGCCCACAGGTGTGAAGCGCTGCTCATCGAGCGCGCGCAGTACCTTGGACTGTGTCTTCAGGCTCATATCGCCGACTTCATCGAGGAAAAGCGTGCCCTCGTTGGCCTTTTCGAATTTGCCCTCCTTATCATTGGCGGCGCCCGGCAGGGCGCCTTTGCGATGACCGAAGAGCTCGCTTTCGATCCAGTCCTCCGGAATGGCAGCGCAATTCACTTCGACAAAGAGGTTTTCCTTGCGCAGGCTGTGGGCATGAATGGCATGCGCCACCAGCTCCTTTCCGGTGCCCGATTCGCCATAGATGAGCACGCGGCCGTTCGTCGGCGCCATGACGCTGATCTGCTGGCGCACGGCCTTCATGGGAATGCTTTCGCCCACGATTACGCTCTTGGATTGAAATTGCTTCTTGAACTCGGCATTTTCCAGGCGCAGACGGTGCGCCTCAAGCGCGTTCTTGATGACGATGAGCGTCTTGTCGAGGGAGAGCGGCTTTTCCAGAAAATCAAAAGCGCCGAGCTTGGTGGCGCGCACCGCTGTCTCGATGGTGCCGTGCCCGGAGATCATCACCACCTCGGGCGGGTCCTCCATCTGGCGAATGCGTTCGAGCGTCTCCAGGCCATCGATGCGCGGGAGCCAGATATCGAGCAGCACCACCTCAAACGAGCGCTTCTTCAGCTGCTCGAGGCAGTCTTCGCCGCTTCCCGCCTCCGCGACCTTGTAGCCTTCGTCTTCGAGGATACCGCGCAGGGATTCGCGGATATCGCGCTCGTCATCGACCACCAGAATGCTATGCACTCTGCGACTCCGCCGCCGTCATCTCGGTCGCGAGCGGCAGCTCCACCACGAACTTTGCTCCCGCCGGGCGGTTCTCCTCCACGCGAATCGTGCCGCGATGGTCTTCCACAATGCGGCGCACGATCGCCAACCCCAGGCCAGTCCCGCGCTTCTTGGTGGAAAAATACGGCAGGAACAGTTTTTCTTTGACTTCACGGTCGATGCCGTGTCCGGTATCGGCGATCATGATCTCGAGTCCGTCCCGGCCCTCCAGCAGCGAGGTGGCGATGTGGATCTCGCGCACGCGTGACTCCTGCATGGCTTCGGCGGCATTGTCGATCAGGTTGGCCAGCGCGCGCTTGATGGCCTCAGGGTCCGCCATGGCCAGTGGAAGACCGGCGTCGAGCTGCTTTTCGACGTGAATCCCGTCCAGCCTTCCATTGAACATCCCCAGCGTGGCTTCCACAATCTCGTTGATGTCTGAGGGACGCGGCTGGGCCGCGGGGAAGCGCGCCAGTGACGCGAACTCGTCCACCAGCGAACGCACTGTCTGCACCGCTTCGCTGATCGTCGCTGCACAGCCGTGGATCACCGAAAGCGAGGCCTCGTCGGGCGCCGTACCCCGTTCGAGATGTCGGCGGATGCGCTCCGCCGAAAGGGCGATCGGCGTGAGCGGGTTCTTGATCTCGTGCGCGACGCGCCGCGCCACCTCGCGCCACGCGGCCTCGCGCTGCGCCTTGAGCAGCTCGCTGTAATCTTCGAAGACGATCACGTAGCCCAGACGCTGCTTGCCGTGTTGCACCGAAGAGACAGTCACGCTGACGTTCAGCTTCTCTTTGTCGACCGGGATTTCGAACTGTGCGGCGGTGACTGACATGCGGTCCGCGCGCCGAAGCAGGTGCTCAAGATCGGCCGCGGTTTCAGGAGGAAAGATTTCGCGCAGCGCTGAGCCCGCCACGGGTGGCCCGCCATGCGGCCAGAACATGCGTCCGAAAGCCACGTTGCTGTGGGTCACGCGCCGGTCCGGCCCCAGCGAGAGGACGCCCGTAGGTATGTTTTCCAGAATGGTTTCGATATTGCGCCGTTGCTGCTCCAGTTCAGTATTGGTGCTTTGCAATGCCAGGGCCGATTCATCAATCTGCTTGCGGCTGGACTCCAGTTCGGCGGCCATGTTGTTGAAGGACGATACCAACTGCCCGAGTTCATCGGCGGCGGAAACCTCAACACGGTGGCCGAGGTGCCCGACAGAGATTTCGCGGGTCGCTTCCGCCAAGGCTTCCACGGGACGCGTTACCAGCTTGGCCACGAACAGTGAGAACCATGTGGCGACGAAGAGAACCAGCACCGTCAGCAGGGTCAGCAGCAGCATGTAGAGCCCGCGAATGCGCTTGGCTTCGCGGCTCAGCGTCTGGTAATCGCGCTGGTTCTGGCTGATCTGGTCGAGCGTGGAAGAGAAGTCGCTGGGCAGCGGCAGTCCAACCAGAATCTCTCCTGATTTACCCAAGGGAACAGCGGCAAGGAGATATTCAATGTTAAGAAAGTTCCACTTCTGGGGCGATTTCTGGATCGCGCCCAGCCGGGGAAGCGCCGAACGCAGCGCAGGCCACGGGCGCGGCGCGTTCCAGCTGGCCACGGCGTCGCCGTCACGCAGAGCGAGAGCGAAACCACCCTGAAGGGTGGGCTGATGCCGGCGGAATTCGTGCAGCACTCCGGTGTAGTTGGAGGTTTCGAACGCACGTTGGACTTCCGGCGATTCGGCAATCTCACCGGCTTCCTGCAAAGCGTTATCGCCCGCGTAGGTGGAAAGCAGAGCGGCCACCTTGCCCGAATCCTGCTGCAAAGCGGTCACCGGGCTGGAAAACCACTTGTCGATGGAGCGGTTCATCAGTCCGTAGGAAAACATGAACATGACAATAGCCGGCGCAAATGACAGTGCCAGCGCGCCGATCACCATGCGCGTCCGGAAGCGCGAACCCAGTACGCCCAGGCGGCGTTCGGCATAGAGCTTGAGCAGGTTGCGCAGCAGAACAAAGGTGAGGACCACCAGCAGCAGGAAAACGACTGCAGAAAGCGATACCAGGGCAAGAGTCTGCTCGGCGGAATCAGGCCGCAGGTGCTTCAGATTAAATGCCTGTTGCGAGAACACGACGCCGAAGAGCAGCACAATGCCCAGGGCCAGCGGTACCAGCAAGGCACGCCGTTGCGTGAGAGGAAGCGAACGTTTGCTCTTATCCGTTTTCTGTGCGGACACGGGTACTGCTCGCGCGTATCAGTTCTCCGCGGAGTCCTTGACAGACATTATAAGCTCACCGCCAAGGGCCAAATCACTCCCCGGTATCGATCTGCGCACGCTGCAATTTGTCAGAAAAATCGATGTAGACCGACTTCCACTGGGTGTAGAAATCGATGGCGCCCAGGCCGCCTTCGCGATGCCCGTTGCCCGTCGCCTTGGTGCCGCCGAACGGCAGATGCACCTCCGCGCCAATCGTAGGAGCGTTGACATAGGTGATTCCCGCGTAAATGTCGCGTATGGCGCGGAACGCCTTATTTACGTCGCGGGTATAGACCGAAGACGAGAGCCCGTAGGGAACGCTGTTGGCAATTTCAATGGCCTGGTCGAAAGTATCCACCGGAATCAGGCTGAGCACCGGGCCGAAGATCTCCTCCTGGGCGATGCGCATCTTCTCGTTTACGTCGGTAAAGACCGTGGGCTCGAAGAACCAGCCATAGGCGTGGCCAGGCGTGTTCAGAGCCTTGCCGCCCGCTTCGAGCTTTGCCCCTTCATTCTTCCCGATCTGAACATATTTCTCCGTGGTAGCAACCTGTTGCTCATTGATCTGCGGACCCATGTCCACGCTTTCATCAAGGCCATCGCCGACCTTCAGTCTCTGGGCGCGATAGATCAGGCGGTCGGCGAACTGGCGGTACACGCCTTTCTGCACGATTACGCGGCTGGTTGCGGTGCAGCGCTGGCCGGTGGTGCCGAATGCGCCCCAGAGCACGCCCTCGAGCGCAAGATCGAGATTGGCGTCATCGAGCACGATAATCGCGTTCTTGCCGCCCATTTCAAGCGAGCAGGGCTTGAAACCACGCGCGGCGGTTTCCCCCACAATGCGACCGACTTCGCTGGAGCCGGTGAATGAGATCGCGTCGACTTTCGGGTGCTCGGCGATTGGCGCTCCCACTTCAGGACCAAACCCGGTCACTACATTGACTACGCCTTTGGGAAGCCCGGCGTCTGTGAGCGCCTTAAGCAGGTTCAGCGTGGAGAGTGGAGTATCTTCAGCGGGTTTGATCACACAGGTGTTGCCGCAGACCAGCGCCGGGAGAAGCTTCCAGGAAGGAATCGCCATGGGGAAGTTCCAGGGCGCAATCATGCCGCACACGCCGATGGGCATACGCACCGCCATGGCGAACTTATTGGGCAATTCCGAAGGAACAGTGGCGCCAAACAGGCGCCGGCCTTCACCGGCCATGTAATAGGCCGTATCAACGGCCTCCTGAACGTCGCCGCGGGTCTCTTTCAGCACCTTGCCCATTTCGCGGGTCATCAGCCGGGCATATTCTTCCTTGCGCTCCAGCAGAAGCTCGCCGGCGCGATAGACGATTTCAGCACGCTTTGGAGCGGGCACCAGCCGCCAGCGCTCAAAGGCCTTGCGCGCGGCGGAGACCGCATCGTCTACGTCCCGTTTGTCAGAACGCTGGAACACGCCAATAACGTCCCGGGTGTCAGCAGGACTCAAGTTTTCATAGGTCTGGCCGGTGCGGGATTCAACCCAGTCACCGCCGATAAAATTCTTATAAACTTTTGCCGCCATCGGGACAGGAGCCGCCTTTCATGGAATGGAAACCCTTAATCGTATCAAGATTCCCCGCATCGCGAAACGGACGTGGGGCCGCCAGATCAGCAATCAAGCTGCCGTTTTGAAAGCAACGACTTAAAAGTTTCAATACGGGCCAAAACCTTCCAAAAAGCTAAGGCTCCTACGTTGCTGGCAAAAATAATTCCAATTATCTTTAGAAAATTCAGTCAATGTGTTCTAGAATTCACGATCAAAGAGTAAGTCTTCCGGATACCTGAGAAGTTTAATTTGTGCCCATATTTAGCCGGATGTCCCCCTTGCAGCCGGCGCTCTGGAAGGTTGGTTGGCATGTCTATACTTCTGGCAGATGATGATATTCATCTGGCTACCTATCTTTCCAAGTCTCTGGAGTTGGAAGGGTATTCGGTGCATACAGCACTGGATGAAGATAGTGTTCACTCAGAGCTGAAGCGGCAAAACTACAACCTTATTATCCTGGACTTGAACCTGGGCGAGACAGACGGCCTGAAGCTGCTGGAAAAGCTGCGGGCCGGAGGGCTGAAGACGCCGGTCCTGGTCCTGAGCGCGCGGAACCGCATCGCTGATCGAATCCAGTCCCTCAACCTGGGAGCGGACGACTACATCACCAAACCCTTCTCATTCCAGGAGCTTGCGGCCCGCGCCAAGGCGCTGCTTCGCCGCAAGGCTGATCCTTCTCTGAACATGTTGCGGGTGGAAAATCTTGTGCTTGATCCGACTTCGCGCAAGGCGCAGCGCGGGAAACGCGAGATCAAGCTCAGCCCCAAGGAATTCGAGCTGCTCTTTCTTCTCATGCGCCATGCCGGCGAAACGGTGAGCCGTCAGCACTTGCTGCGAGACTCGTGGGGCCTGGAGCTGGAAAGCGACAGCAATCTAGTCGACGTCTACGTGAACTATCTGCGCAAGAAGATTGACTCCCACGATGAAGAGAAGCTTATCCATACGATCCGTGGCTCTGGGTACAGGATTGGCAGACCGGCGCCAGTGCAATCCGGTGAAGCGTACGCCAGCGCGCATAGCAGTGAGGTAATCCAGGAAGCCGGCGCAGGCTATTCCGGGCTTCCGGCCGAGACCGCGCAAACTTCGGGTGGGCAACAGCAACCGCTGCGCGCTTTGATCAACTCACTGGTTCACGACCTTTCCCAGCCTTTGACCAGCGTGCGCTGCTTCCTGGAACTAACCGGGATGCACGAGGGCGCAACACCGGTGCCATTGGGCGACCTGCGGACCACGGAGCTGCAAGCCGACAGGGCCATCGCCCTTACCAAGGCGATCTCAGAACTGGTGCGGGAAACCCCAGCCCCCGCCGGGGCATGGATCTCGCTTGATGCGCTGCTGAACGACCTTCTGAATGATTTCATCGTGCTCCTGCATTCCGGCCTGCTAACGATCGACCGCCAGTGGATGAGTGCGGTCCAGGTGAGCAGCAGCCCGGTGTTGCGCCATGTCCTGGTGCTGTTCCTCAGCAAGCTGGTGGGACGCAACACCAATCCTCTGGTGTTGACGGTGGCAGTTCAGCTGAGAGAGGGCCGCTGCCGGCTGGAGCTGCGTTGGCGAACAACCGAGGCGTCTCAAGCAGGCATTCAAGACGCTCGAAGCATTTTTCTCAAGGAGCTGCCCCATTTGCAGGCCTTGATGGCGGCAATGGAAGGGGAAATCTCATTGACCGACGGACAGCCGGAGGTGGTGTTGAACCTTCCCGGGACCCTGCAAAAAATGAATGGACGCCACGAGCCGCCGAATTGATCGCGTGATCGGGTCTTAATCTCCCATCACTGCCACCACCACGCGCTTGGCGCGCTGGCCATCGAATTCCGCATAGAAGACCCGCTGCCACGTTCCCAGCAAAAGCTTGCCAGCGGTTACCGGCAGAATGACCTGGTGGTGTACCAGGATGGCTTTCAGGTGTGAGTCACCGTTGTCTTCGCCGGTTTGGTGATGGAGATAGTCTTCCTTGAACGGCGCCAGCTGTTCCAGCCACCGGTCGATATCCTGGATCAAGCCCCGCTCATCATCATTCACATAAACACCCGCCGTGATGTGCATGGCTGAAACCAGCACCAGACCATTGTTCACCCCGCTGGCGTGGACAATCTTTTCGACCTGGGGAGTTATGTGTACGTACTCGCGGTGCTTTTTGGTGTTGAAAGTCAGATATTCGGTGTGAAACCTCATGCGAATGCCCCCGATGAATTCGGACAGCAGTCTATATGACGGCACGATCACGGTTCGAGGCCGCCTGCGGCAGGGCCATACGCATCGAAACCGAATATATGGCAAAGGCTCCTCTTCGCACCGCCGCACCGCTGGTCCCTTCCCGGCCAACTCTGGATTCATTGCGCAAGGCGGCTGCCGTCTGCAAGGCGTGCGATTTGTGGAAGCGTGGCACGCAAACCGTTTTTGGGGAGGGCCGGGCGAGCGCGCACGTAATGATGGTAGGCGAGGAGCCAGGCGACAAAGAGGACCTGGCCGGCCGACCGTTCGTAGGCCCGGCGGGGGCGGTGCTGGACAAAGCTCTTGCAGCTGCGGGGATCACGCGCGAAGACGTATACGTGACCAACATCGTCAAGCACTTCAAATGGGAGCCGCGGGGGAAACGCCGTCTGCACAAGAAGCCGAATGCAATCGAGATCAGCGCATGCCGCCCGTGGCTGGAAGCCGAGATCAGTGCAGTCAGACCGGAGGTGGTGGTCCTGCTCGGCGCCACCGCAGCCCAGGGAGTTCTGGGGTGCGATTTTCGCGTAACCCAGCATCGCGGCCAATGGGTGAAATCAGAGATTGCGCCTTACGTGCTGGCGACTGTGCATCCTTCCTCGATATTGCGGGCGCGCGATGACGACGCGCGTCATGAAGAGATGCGGCAGTTCGTCGCCGATTTGAAAGTGGTAGCGGAACAGCTGCGAAAGCGCAAGGCCGCGTAGCTATTGCTGGGTAATCTGCATTGTCTGGTCGATGCTGATGGTCTTGGGCGCGCCGGCGGCTTCCCCGCCCGACCACGTGGCCACAATGCGAAATCCTGAGTCACTGATCTCAGCCGAATAATTGTACGGCCCGCGATTGTCACGCTGCATAGTGAGCTCGCCCTGCGAGCGAAGGGCGTCGATCGTGGCATAGCTGCCTTGCAGCGCGGCGTGGCTGCGCTCGGCCTGCGCGATCGCCAGAAGATCGCTGCGCACGCCCATCAAGTCGACCGTCGAGGTCGGAGAGCCGCTGCCGGGCGCGGTCACACTTTGCGTTTGCCGCATGTAAATGTAGGCGCCCACGGCGACGACGATAATCAAAGTTACAAATCCGAAGGCACGTCCCATCTTGGTCTCCTGCTGGCGGGAATGATAACCTGCTGCATTGGCTCAGCTCTGGGGAAAGTCAGGGATTTGGCGAACGAAAGTGCAATCCGCGTAGCAGTCGTTGGTGTGGGATCGTTTGGCAGGAACCACGCCCGCGTTTACCACGACCTGCAGAAGCAGGGGGGCGTGGAGTTGGTAGCTGTGGTCGACCAGGACACAGCACAGGCGCAGTCAGTGGCTGCGCAATTTGGCTGCTCCGCATTTGCCACGCTGGAGGACCTGTTCGGGCGCGTGGAAGCAGTTTCGGTCGCCGTCCCGACGGTGCATCACCGCATCGTCGCGGCGACATTGATGGCCGCGGGAATCGACGTATTGGTCGAGAAGCCGCTGGCCCCATCGCTGGCCGAGGCCGACGAGCTGATCAGCCTGGCCAAGGCGAACCAGCGCGTCGCGCAGGTGGGGCATCTGGAACGATTCAATCCTGCCGTGAAAGCGACGATTCCGCTGCTTACCAAGCCAATGTTTTTTGAAGTTCACCGGCTGAGCGTCTTCAGCCCGCGCAGCCTTGACGTGGATGTGGTGCTTGACCTGATGATCCACGATATTGACGTCGTGCTCTCATTCGTGAAGTCGCCGGTAAAAGAGATTCGCGCCGTCGGCTTGCCGGTGGTCTCAGAGAAAGTCGATATCGCGAACGTGCGTATGGAATTTGATTCCGGCTGCGTCGCCAATCTTACTGCCAGCAGGATCAGCACCGAGCGTGTCCGCAAGCTGCGCTTCTTTCAGCCGAAGGAGTATGTCTCGATCGACTACGGCCGCCAGGACGTGTTTCAGATCCGCGTAACGCAGGAAGAAAAATTTTCTCTGCATAACCTGATGGCTTTCGCGGAATCGTCATCCTCGTCCAACGTGCCGATTCCGGGAGTCACACTGAACCGGCCCAGGGTGGAAGCGGAAGAGCCGCTGCGAGCGGAGTTAAAGTCTTTCCTCGATGCGGTGCGCCGGCGCGGCGGTCCCGTGGTCTCTCTGGAAGATGGACGCAATGCGCTGAGCGCCGCACTGAGCATCCTGACGGCCATTGACGAGCACGCGCGCCGGGCCAAACTGCACACCCTGTAAATTATTTGTAAACATGTGTTAAGTCTTTACTCCTGCTTCCCTCGCACGTCGGTAATTTCCACTAGATCATCCCTCTTTTGATCTTTAGTGCCTGCAAAGACATCTCACAACGCGCGTTCTAATGAGAGAATAGTTACTAGCAAAACAACAGGGCCGTTTCAGGCTGGTGGTGGTTCATTCCCGTAATGGAAGCACAACGTGGCGCCGCAGAGAAAACGGACCCGAAGGCAAAAACGCCGGCGGGGCCCGAAGTGCACCTGCATCTACTGGACGAGGAACTTTCTGAAGACGCAGTCTCCAGTTACCGGCGCCGTGAAGCTGCGTGGATCTCCCTGGTTACGCACGGCATCATCATCACGTTGCTGCTGCTCATTCCCAAATGGACCAAGAGCGGGCCGGTGATTGTTCCCCCCAATGAGGCGAAGAATACAGTTTTTCTGCCTCAGCCGGATGACCTGCAGAAGATCAAAACCCCACCGCCGAAAACTGACATCATGTCAGACAAGAACCGCATGGCGCAGACGAACAAGCCTGCTGTCGACAAGGACTTCTTGCGCAAGTTGATGGCAGCGCGCCGTCCCGGACCGCCCAAACCAGCAACGCCTCCTCCGGCGCCGCAACAGGCGATGCAGCAATCACCCGCCCAGGGAGCGCCTGCGCCCAGCCCGCCACCGCCAACGCAAAACGCACAACTGCAAGCTCCGCAGCCGAACACGCCGAAGAAATCGCCGTTTACGATTGCCTCGCCCGGCGCCACGGTCAACCAGGCAGTGCAGTCAGTGGCCAGCGGGCACGGCGCAGGAGCGGAGTACGGCGGCGGCGAATACGGCAGCGTAGTCCATCCCAAGACCGACCGGCGCGATGCCATGGAGATCCTCAGCGACACGCTGGGCGTGGATTTTGGCCCCTACATGAAGCGTCTGCATTACACGGTGCAAAATCACTGGGACCCGCTGATTCCCGTATCGGCGCTTCCTCCGGTGATGAAAAAGGGCGTGGTGATGATCGAATTCTCCATTACCAAGGACGGCCGGGTAGAAGGAATGAAATTGATCTCCAGTTCGGGTGATGTCTCGCTGGACCGCGCGGCCTGGGGCGCGATCACCGACGCCATCCCGCTGCCGAACCTGCCCACGCAGTTC
>Ga0070730_10003039_pt1 | contig 15163 bp, 5 predicted proteins | sample Coa_R1_3_FD_66447 | JGI IMG/M metagenome (GOLD analysis project Ga0070730, IMG submission 66447) | Surface soil microbial communities from Centralia Pennsylvania, which are recovering from an underground coalmine fire - Coalmine... | ecosystem: Environmental > Terrestrial > Soil > Unclassified ...
CGTTCAGCTCACTCAATTTGCACAGTGCCGGCACGAATTCATCCGAGATACCCTGTATCCGGTGCCGACCCACCTTGATGCCATGGGTGAGCGTGGGCGATTCGGCGGGTTCCAGCGGATGCACTCGCACGCCGGGGTACCGGGCGCGCAGGTACCGGCCCACCCCCATGACCGTCCCGCCCGTTCCGACGCCCGCGACGAAGGCCCCGACCTTGAGCCCCAGCGACTCGATCTGGCCGGCAATCTCCGGACCGGTGCCAAGCTCATGAGCCTCGGCGTTCGACTCGTTGGAGAATTGACGCGGCAAGAACACCTTCGAATATTCGCGGGCGAAACGCTCGCATGATTCGATGCTGCCCAGAAATCCTCCGCGTTCGAGCGACACCTGTTCCACCCGTGCCCCGAAGGCGCGAATCAACGCGCTGCGCTCGGTGCTCATCCAATCCGGCAGATAGATCATCACCGGATGCCCCAACGCCTGTCCGATGGCCGCGAAGGAGATTCCCGTGTTGCCGCTGGTCGCCTCGGCGATCACATGTCCGGCGGCAATTTTCTGGTCCGCGTACGCCCGGCGCAGCACGTGCAGGGCCATCCGATCCTTGATGCTGCCCGTGAGATTGAGGTACTCCGCCTTCGCATAGATGGTTTGGCAGACCCCTCTGAATCGACAATGGATCGCCAGCATCGGCGTGTTGCCGATCATGGTCTGAAGTGCAGCGAAACGATCCTGCGTCGGTGTGATTGACCTCATGCGCAGCGATTTTAGATGAAGGGTGCGGCAACTCCCGCGCAAATTGCCTGACGAAACAGCGCCGGCGCGCAACATCGTTGCGCAGTACGGCCTAAAGTTGGGACAATCTCTGCATGGATAAAATAGACCGGAAGATCCTCTACTTGCTGCAGCGGAACGGGGCACTTACCGCGGACGAGCTCGGCGCAAGAGTCGGCCTCTCCAAAGCGCCTTGCTGGCGCCGTGTGCAGCGCCTGAAAGAGAGCGGTGCCATTGCCAAGACCGTCGCGCTACTGGATCCGGCGGCGCTCAATCTGCGCACCACCGTGTTCGTGATGATCAAAACCGCCACCCACGCGCCGAATTGGATGGAGAAATTCTCCAAGGCCCTGCAGCAACTGCCCGAGGTGATCGAGGTGCATCGATTGAGCGGCGACGTCGATTATCTGATTCGCATCGTGGTTCCCGACATCGGCGCCTATGACGCCGTCTACAAGAAGATGATCGCCGCCGTCGACATGGCCGACGTCACGGCCAGCTTCGTCCTCGAGTCGATCAAGAACACGACGGTCCTCCCGCTCGACTACCTGTAATCGGTGGGAGCGAATACCATGATCTGCGCCGGTGTGCCGCCGAGGTGCGGGACCGAGACGTACATCCGGTCCATTTCGCGGGAATAAAGCCCGGTCTTCGCCATGACGGCCGTATCGAGCGCGGGCAACGGGCGATAGGTATCGTGGGGTTCGATCGCGAAGGTTTCCAGATGCCCGACGCCGGTCGAGACGTAGATACGCTGCCGCCTTTCATCGAGAGAAATTGAATCCGCCCAACCGCCGATCGGCAACGTGGCCGTTTCATGGCCGCTCTCGGTGTCGACGGCGATGAGCGAACCATGCATCGGCGAATCCCGGGTGACGACATACAGCCGCTTGTGAGGCGCGTCCAGCGTGATCGCCATGTTACGCCGCCCCTTGGTCAAAGCCCAAGTCGCCGTCACCGTCTTGCGCGCAAGATCAACCACCGCGATCTTGCCGTCGTCAACGAGATTGACGTACAGCCGTCCCGTTGCCGGGTCGATCACCGACGCCTCGAGAGCGGGGGACGCGATGGGAATATCCGCCACCTTGACCATGGCTTCCGTATCCACCGCCGAGACCAGCGCGTGGTCCATGCCCGCGTCGTCGCCGCCATTGTTCACGTAGATGCACTTGGTCGCCGGGTCATAGGTGAGCCAATCGGCGCCCTTCGCCAGCGGGATGGTCTTGATCAATTCGTAGCTGTCGCCGCTGAACACCTTGACATCACCGCTCGCCCCATCCGCCACGAACAATCGCTTGAGAGGCGCACTAAAGTAGATGCCGTGGGAATTGCCGATGCCCGAGATCATTTTTACGACGCGGCCGTTCTTGATGTCGATGACAGCCACGGCCTTGGCCGCCTGTGGTGTGGCGAACAATCTGCCGCCTTGCGGGTCGAACGCCAGGTAGTCCGAATACGGACCCGGTGGTACCGCCGCCATGACATAGCTCGTTTCCAACGAGAACGGAGGTTCGGCCGCCGAGCCTCGGGCCGCGGCAGATGCGCCGGTCCAGGCACATGCAAAGGCGCATGCAGCCCACATCACGCTCACGGCGGTCGAACCGCTGCGCCCCGGTCGGCCGCGGCCGGGGGTAACGTTTCCAGGGATACGAAGCTTCGGAATCATCTGGTTCTCCGCATTGCGAATGGACGACAGGGCCGCACGCCGGCCCCACATGAACGCGACACCGGCCCTATGCGACGGATACGGGCACGCAGGTCGTATATTTGAGCTCCTCCATGGCGAAAGCGGAACTGACGTCGGTCAAACGCACCTGCTTGATGAGGCGCTTGTACACCGCGTCGTACGCCACGATGTCCTTCACCCGCAGCTTGAGCAGGTAGTCGACATCGCCCGTCATGCGATAGAACTCGACCACTTCCTTGATCCTACTGACCGCATTGGAAAACGATTTCAACCATTCCTCGCTGTGCTCGGCGGCGCGGATGCTGACGAATACCGTGAGGCCCGCGCCCAGCTTGTCGGCGCTCAAAATCGCCACCGTCGACCGGATGTAACCTTCCTCTTCCAGAAGGTTGATCCGGCGCCAACACGCGTTCTGCGACAGGTTCACGGCCTCGCCGATCTCGGCCGCGCTTTTCTTGGCGTCTCTCTGTATCAAGTCCAGTATTTTTAGATCGATCTTATCGAGCGTCCGACCTTTCATGCACATTTCTCCCAATCCGACGGGTTTATTTAGACATTCTTTGTGATGCAAAAGCAAATTTGATTTGGTAATTTGATCGCGTCAAATCCTCGAAGCACGCCCTTGAGGCTTCATCGGTCGAGCACATCAACTTCTGGCGTAGGAGACTTTGAATTGAAATCAGCTCTACGAATCGCGGCCGCGGCACTGATCACAATCGGAGCGATGACTCTCGCCTGCAATCGCGTCCTCGCCCAGGCCATGGCCGGGAGGCAGCTGGGTACGAATCGCGTCAGCGTCGACTACTACAAGGCACCGCCCGGACGCCAGGACGAATGGCTCGCGCTGTACAAAAAGTATCATCGCCCGATCATGGACTTTCAGATATCCAAGGGTGTTACGATCAGCAGCACCTTGTATGCGGCCAAATCGCACGCTCCCGGAATGCCCTGGGATTTCGTGATCATCAATGTCTCGCCTCCGGAGGGCGAAGGCCCGAAGCTCGGAATGACCCGGGCCGAGGTCATTCGCAAGCTGTTCCCCGACATCGAGGACTACGTCAAGGGTGAACGTCAGCGCTGGGCCCTCACCGTCAATCATTGGGACGAGGACCTGGTCGAATTGGACATCACTCGCGATCCGCTCTCGGTCTATTACCCGCTCGACGCATTGCCGAAGAAGAAGTAGCCATATAGCGCTCCGCGCGATATGGACTGCCGCTCATAGCAGGACCGATGAGCTGCGAACGGAAGATTGTTGTCGGCCGATCATCGCCTTGAGCAAGATTATCCCAATGACGTGCCCATCGTTGGGCCGAATTTGCGAAAAAATTGCATTCATTGCCTGTTAGTTTGAACCGGCGATGGGTCGGCACAATAATTTAAAAAAATAGCGATGAATCTCGGGGGTGGTGGCGCGATGTAGAGGTGCCCGCCGGCGGGCCGCAATCAAGCTCAAGGGAGAAGAAAGAATGAAGAGTCACAAGGTCAAGGGGAACAAGGTCAACGCGAGCAAGTACAACGGGAGCGAGCTCAACGGGAGCGAGCTCAACGGGGTTGAGTCGCAGCCAGCCGCGAGTTGCCGCCTGCTCCATGGCCTCGGAGTTCTCGGCGGTGCCCCTCTGCTGCTGCTGACGTACTCGGCGATATCGCTCGCCCAATCAGCGCCGGTGCCGCCCGGCGCTCCCGACGAAATCGAGGCGATCACGGTGACCGGTAGCCGGATCGTCGAACGCGATCACGTCGCCAATACGCCGATCACCACCATGAACAGTGACGCCATCGATTCGACCGGCGCGGTATCGCTGGAGACCGCACTCGCCCAGCTGCCGCAATTCGGCGTCGGAAGCGGCACCACCACGACCGGGTTTTTCGCCAGCGGCCAGGCGAGTCTGAATTTGCGCGGGCTCGGCCCGTCCCGCAATCTGGTGTTGATGGACGGCAAGCGCCTGCAACCCGGCAGCACCGATCAAAGCGTCGATATCAACACGCTTCCACGGGCGCTCATCGAGGGGGTCGAGGTCATCACCGGCGGTGCCTCCGCCGTGTATGGCTCGGATGCGGTCGCGGGCGTCGTCAATTTCAAGACCAAGAACGATTTTCAGGGCGTGCAGCTCGACGTGCAGGACACCAAGTACCAGATCCACGGCGGCGGACCCATTGATCTGGCGCTGACGGGGGGCGGCAACTTCGGCGACGGCCGCGGCAATGCAGTGGTCTCCATCGGCTACACCAAGTACGGCGAAATCCCCACTTCGGACGTGCCGTTTTTCCGCACCTACCCCGGCTACACCGAGTTCCACGACGGGGAAGGGGTCTACGATCCGGCGGGCAACGCGCCGAGTCAGGCGGCCATCAATACCCTGTTCTCTGGCTATGGGGTCGCGCCGCCGCCGAACAGCAGCCTTCTCAGTCTGAATCCGGACGGCACGGTGTTCGCGGCCAACAACGGCCTCGCGAATTTCAAAGGCGGCCCCGGCCTGCGCCCGACCCAGGCCGGCGATGCGCTGGCGTACGCGCTCATCTACTCGACGGCGCAAACGCCGCTCACGCGCTATACGGTGTTCGGGCGCAGCACCTACGAGGTCACTCCCTCGATCAAGGCCTACGTGCAGGCACAATTCGTCAATTACACCTCCGACACGATTGCCGAGTCGGGCAACTCTGAATTGTCGATTCCGGTGACCAATCCCTTCATCCCGGCCACGCTGCTCCCGCTGCTCGCCTCGCGGTCCGATCCCGCCGCGCCACTCGTATTGGACAAGCGCTTCGATGAGATCGGTCCCCGCGACTTCAATCGCGTGTTCAACACGTTCCAGCTGCAAGCGGGACTCTCAGGCGCGCTGTCCTTTCTTGATTCAAAGTGGGAAGTGTACGGCGCGCGCGGCACGACCGACGAAGTCGAGAAGGTCGGCGGTTCGATGGTGGGCAGCGCGCTCAACACGCTGCTCAACGCACCCGACGGCGGCAACAGCATCTGCCGGGGTGGGTACAATCCCTTCGGTTTGACCACGTTGTCGGCGCAGTGCCTCACGTACCTTACGCGATCGCCGCTCGAAACTACCAAGCTCACCCAGGATGTGGCCGAGGCCTCGTTCCAAGGCAAGCTCGTCAAGCTGCCCGCCGGCGACCTGCGATTCGCCGCGGGTCTCGACTACCGCGCCAATGGCTATGCCTTCAGCCCGGATGGCGATATTTCCCAAGGGACCATCATCGGCGTACCCTCCGCCGGCGCGAGTTCCGGCCAGACCAACGTCAAGGAAGCCTATGTCGAACTGCTGATCCCGACGCTTGCCGATCTACCGCTGGCAAAGAAAGTGGGATTCGATCTGGCGTACCGCCGTTCCTCCTACAATCTCGCCGGCGGCGTCAATGCCTACAAGGCGGATTTCACCTGGGCCGTGGTGGATCCGCTGCGTTTCCGCGGGGGTTACGAGCGCGCCGTGCGGGCACCGAACGTCGGAGAGCTCTTCCTCGCCCCCAGTTCGGACTTTGCGGGCATCGGCATTCCCGGCTCGGGCGGGGGCGATCCGTGCAACTACAACAGCGCCGCCCGCACTGGAGCCAATGCCGCCGGCGTCAGGGCGCTGTGCATAGCGCAGGGCATCTCTCCGGCTCTGATCGACAGCTACTACAGCGGCAACACGGACGTGCCGGCAACCAACACCGGCAATGTCAATCTCAAACCCGAGACCGCGGACACGTACACCTTCGGCGCCGTGTTCAAGGCGCCTTCGGTCAGCCCCTTGCTGAACGACATGCAGCTGTCGGTGGATTATTACAACATCGCCATCAAGAACGTCATCGGCGTGCTCGCGGGCGGGCAGGCGCTCAACAAATGCTACAACCTCGACGGCTCCAATCCCACCTATTCCGCGAGCAACCAATACTGCTCGCTGCTGACGCGCACGGCGACCACCGGCGCCGTGTCCTCGGTGCTGCAGGAGACGCAAAATCTGGGCGCCATCAAGACCCGCGGACTGGATCTCGAGTTCGATTGGCGCCTCGGTCTCGATGCCTTGGGTTTCGCCCAGGCGTCGGGCGACCTGGTCTTGAAATCGATCGTGAGTCGCTTGTTCACCTACGAAGTACAGGACCAGCCCGGCGATCCCTACGCAGACTTCACCAACACCGTGAGCGGTCCCACCGGCGGGTCTTACGGCTCCCTGCCCAAATGGAAAGGCACCACCACCCTGAGTTACGAACGCCCGAGCTGGAGCGCGGGCGTGCGCTGGAACTACCTGGATGCCATGCGCTCCCTCGACACCGTGTCGAACCCCGCTTCGACGACACCGGGCACGGGCGCTTACAGTTTGCTGAATCTGTTCGGCACATGGAAGATCAACGAGCAGTATTCGATCCACGGCGGCATCAATAACCTGCTCGACCGGGACCCGCCGATCGTGGACGGCGCCATCGGCAATACGGAGCCGAGCACTTACGATGTGCTGGGCCGCACCTTCTATCTTGCAGCGAGGGCGAAATTCTGACCCGAGGCGGCGGCCGGTGCGGGCGCATCCGCCGGTGTGCTCGCCGAAGCGGTCGCATTCAGTGTGCTCCCCGCCGCTGCGTCTGCCGGTCAACGCGGCGAGATCGAATCCGCCGTGCGCATGTTTGCCGGCGTCAGCGGCCGGAGTCGCGTTCGCCGCATTCGGAGTTGCGAGCGGCTGCGAATCCATGCCAACGTCGACAGCGCGGATTTCCCGCAGGGGCTGTCGGACCGGGTTTCCTGGATGGTCGAGCCGTGAACGGCGCCAAACTGCAGGTCAATCCGCCGCAGCTCGGTCCGTCCCGCGGAGATCCGGCGGACTGACGAGAAGAAACGCCGATCAGCCGGGCGGCTCACCGAGTACCATCCGTACCTCGTGCGTGCGGCCGTCGTCGGCGAGTACGACGTGGTTTTCACCCATCGGCAGCTCCTTGCCGTCCAATTCGACGCGAGCGATGCCGCGGCTTACGCGATGCGGGTTCTCCACGAGGATCTCGTAGCGCGCGGAGGCGTGCCTGAAGGTGATTTCGAAGCGGGGCCAATCGGCGGGAATGCAGGGCGTCAGAAAGAGCTTGCCGGCCCGCAGCCGGAATCCCAGGATCCATTCGAGCCCCGCGCGGTACATCCAGCTGGCCGACCCCGTATACCACGTCCAACCGCCGCGCCCGATGTGCGGGGCGACTGAGTAGATGTCCGCGGCCACCACGTAGGGCTCGACCTTGTAGCGCTGCACGTCGGCGCGGGTGCTTGCGTGGTTGATCGGATTGAGCAGCGAGAACAGGTGTGTGGCCCGGGTTCCATTCCCTAGAATGGCCTGTGCGATCACCGTCCAAGCGGCGGCATGGGTATATTGTCCGCCGTTTTCCCGGATACCGGGCGGATACCCCTTGATATACCCGGGATCGTGCGGGATGTCATCGAAAGGCGGCGTGAAGAGCAGTACCAGACCGGAGGCATTCTGGACGAGTTGGCTGTCCACGCTGGCCATGGCGCGAGCCGCACGGTCTCTGTTTGCGGCACCGGAAATCACGCTCCACGACTGCGCGATCGAATCGATGCGGCATTCGGCGCCGGCGGACGATCCCAGCGGTGTTCCATCATCGAAGTAGCCGCGCCTGTACCAGTCGCCGTCCCATGCCTGCTCGAGCGCTTTCTGGAGCGCGGCCGCGTGCCCCAGCCACCTGGTTGCGCGGGCCTGTTCGCCGCGCGCCGCGGCCGTGGGCGCAAACGACACCAGCGTTGCATGGAGGAACCATCCGAGCCAGACACTTTCGCCTTTGCCGTTCTCGCCAACACGGTTCATCCCGTCGTTCCAGTCGCCGGTCCCGAACAGCGGTAAGCCGTGCTCTCCGACTCGCAATGCATGATCGAGTGCGCGTGCGCAATGTTCAAAGAGCGTCGCGGTTTCGTCCGAGACTTCAGGCATGAAGAACGCATCGTGTTCGCCGGCGTGCAGGGTGCGACCTGCGAGAAACGGAATCCTTTCATCCAGCACTGCCGCGTCACCCGTCGTATCAATGTACTGAACGGCGCAATGGGCGAGCCAGACCACATCATCGCTGATGCGGGTGCGAACGCCCTGGCCGGTCGATCCAGCGGAGAACGGCGGCAACCACCAGTGCTGAAGATCTCCCTCGAGGAATTGCCGCCCGCCGGCGCGCAGCAGATGCTCCCGCGTGAGGTCGGGCCTGGCGACCGCCAGCGCCATCCCGTCCTGCAGCTGGTCGCGAAAGCCGTAGGCACCGCTCGCCTGATAGAAAGCGGTTCGCGCCCAGATGCGGCAGGCAAGCGCCTGATAGAGCGTCCAGCGATTGAGGATGATGTCCAAGGACCGGTCGGGCGTTTTCACCTGGACCGCCCCGAGAACACGCTCCCAATACTCGATGACCTCGCGATGAACCGCGTCCAGGTCTGCGCCGCGGTAGCGAGCGAGCAGCAACCGCGCGGCCGCGGCGTCGTCGGCTTCGCCCAGGAAGAAAACGATCTCCGCGGTCTGCCCCGGCTCCAGTGCAATCGATGTCTGCAGAGCGCAGCATGGATCGAGGCCGGCGCCGGCTCGCCCCGACAAGGGGACCATTCCGGCCAAGGCGGCGGGCATTTCGAGCGTGCCATGGCGGCCGAGGAATTCGGTCCGGTCCGCGGTCCACTGCGATTGCCGCCCGGCGAGGTCCGCGAATGCGACCCGGGTGCCGAAGGCGGCATCCCACGGATTGCGGGCGAACAGCGCGCCGGTATCCGGATCGAGATCGGTCAGAATGAACGGCGCCGCCGCCCCGCGCGATGTGCCGAGCACCCACTCGGCGTAGGCGGTGATTGAAAGCCGCCGCGCGTTCTGCGATATGTTGCGGATCTTCAAGCGGGAAATCTTGATGGGGTCGTGCATCGGCACGTACATCAGCAAATTCAGCTCAATCCCGTGCGCGCAATGCTCGAATCCGCTGTAACCCTGTCCGTGCCGCGCCACGTAGGTCACGCCCGGGTCGCGGATCGGCGCGGCCGTCGCTCCCCACACGTCGCCGCTCTCCTCATCGCGCAGATACAAAACTTCGCCGGGACGATCAGCGACCGGATCATTCCACCACGGAGTGATCTGGTGCTCCCGGCTGTTGAGGGCCCAGGTGAATCCGCCGCCGTCGGCGGCCACCTGAAATCCAAATTGCGGATTGGCGATTACATTGATCCACGGTGCGGGTGTCGACTGTCCCGGACCCAGAAGAGTCACGTATTCGCGGCCTTGCGCACCGAATCCTCCCAGCCCATTGAAGAATTCAAGGTCGTTCGGCGCCTGGAAGCTCGCCGGCGCTTCGGCCTTCGGTAGGCGCTTCATCGGCCGCGGGGCCGGCACGGCAGGCTTGCGCACGCGGTCGAGTTGATCGGCGAGGTCGCCATGCCGCGCAACCAGCACGACTCGCGCGGCGGCCGACAGCAGTGCGCGTGTCTGCTCGGAAATGAGATCGGCGCGCAGCACGAACACCGAGCCACGCACGCTGTGCGCGTCCGGCTGCGGCCGTGACTGGCTCATGCGCACCTGGGTTTCCAGCGCGTTTTGCAGATCCTGGACATAGGACGCCGCACGCTCGTTCAGGATCACCAGATCCGCTGCGAGGCCCTTCATGCGCCAGTATTCATGCGCCTGCAGGAGTTGGCGGGCGATGGCGAAGTCTTCGACGGCGTCGATTCGCAGGAGCAGAATCGGAAGGTCGCCGGAGATTCTCTGGGCCCACAACCCGGCCGGCGGACCGCTGCCGCCGCGTATGGTGTGGGAGGGCGGCCGCATCGACGCGGTGGCGTACAGTAAATGCCCTGCAAGACGCTGATACAAAGATGCCTCGGCCGAGTCGATGCCAAGATGGCGCAACTGGACCTGGGCCTGGGTCCAGGCCAGCGTGGTCGCGCGCACGAACGAGTTGGCTTCGTGGTGCTTGTCGAGCAGGTCGAGCACGCCTTCGCGCGACGACGCCACACCGGTCCAGAAGGCGATGCGTGCGGTCGTGCCGGCGGGCACCTCGAGCCGATATCGAAGGGCGAATACGGGATCAAGCACGGTCCCCACCGTGTTGGACAGGCGCCGCCCATCCGCCACCGCAAGGGGCGAGCGGGACTCCCGTCCGCGGCCCAAAAAACGCGCACGATCCGTTTCGATTTCCGGTTCGCCCGATACGGTGCCTTCGACCACTGCATGTTGCGCGGCCCAGATGTCGGGCTCGTCGGGCGCCCGCTTGCGGCGCGTCGCGAGGAGCGTGTTCAGTTTGGCGACATACTCCGTCTGCACGAAGAGCTTCGAGAACGTTTGATGTGCCGCGTCGGCGGCCGGCGCTGAGAGCACGAGCTCCGAATAGGACGTGATCTCGATCTGCCGGTCCCGATGGCCGGTGTTGGTGATGGTCAAGCGTCTTACTTCGGCGTCGTCCTCGGGCGATACGACCACCTCCAGGGTCGTCGTGATGGTGGCGTCGGTCCGGATGAATTCCGCGCGATCCTCCGTGAACGTGACCCGGTAGGTGTCGGGCTCGACGCCGCTCGGCTGATAGGCCGCCGACCATACGGCGCCGCTCTCGACATCTCTCAGGTAGAGGTAACTTCCCGTATCATCACGCGTGACGTCTTCCCGCCAGCGGGTTATCCCGAGGTCGCGCCAGCGGCTGTAGCCGGAGCCGGCACTCGTGATCATCACCGAGTAGCGTCCATTCGAGAGCAAGTGTGTTTGCGGCGCGGCATCGTGTGCGCTGCGCAGGCGGCGGACTTCGGGGAGCCGGGCGTCGTTGAGCGGCGCGGCCGTCGTCACTTCCTCCGCCCTGGGATGTACCGCCGAGACATCGCGTGGAGCGCGCTCCTGCAGGAGCAATTCCGTCGCCTGAATACCGGGCTCGGCATGAAATCGCCGCCGCATCTCGCCGTCGAGCAGTACGTTCGCGATCGCCACGATCGTCATGCCCTGATGATGTGCCATGTAGGCGCGAACGATGGCGACCTGGGCGCCATCCGGAAGGCGCGTGCGGGTGTAGTCGAGCGCCTCGTAGAAGCCGTACCGGCCGCGCGCACCGATGGCGGCGAGCCGCTCGAAATTGCGCATCGCGCGTTCCGGATCGACCATGGAGGCAAGCGCCGTGGCGTAGGGCGCGATGACGGCGTTCTCGCGCAGGCCGCGCTTGAGGCCCAGGCCGGGGACGCCGAAGTTTGAGTACTGGTAGGTGAGCTCGAGGTCGCGCGCATTGTAGGCGGATTCGGAAATACCCCACGGAATGCCGAGTTCAGCGCCATAGCCGATCTGACGCTGGACGATCAGGCGGTTCGTCTGCTCCAGCAGGCTCCCGGCCGGCGCACGCATGACGAGCGACGGCATGAGGTATTCGAACATGGAGCCTGACCAGGAGATGAGGGCGGCTCCTTTTCCGACCGGTGCGACGGAGCGCCCGAGACGGAACCAGTGGCGTGCCGGGATGTCGTTCTTGGCGATCGCGAAGAAGCTGGCCAGCCGCGCCTCGGAGGCGAGCAAGTCATAGCAGTTGGAGTCGAGAGTGCCGTCCGCGGTGCATCCGATCGACAGCAGCCGCCGTTGCTGATTGAACAGGAAGTCGAACTGCATCCCTTCAGCCATTGCGCGCGCCGTCGCTTCGATCGCCGCCAGACGCTCTTTCAGGCCATGAGGTGAATCCTCCTCCGTCCGCAAGAGATCATGGCGCCAGCTTTCGATGGACCGCTGCGTCGCCTCGCTCCAGAAGAGCAGATCGCCGCCGCCATCCTCGGCCCATTCGCGGGCCAACGATCGGACGATGTCGGTCAGTGTCGCGGCGGCGGGGATGAGAGCCGCTGCGAGCGTCGCGGCGACCGTGGTCGGGTCCTCGGCATGGCGCAGCGCCGCGGCGAGCGCGGCGATGGCTTCATCGATCTGATCCCGCGAAGTGGCATGCATCCTGCGATCGTCGGGAACGTCCCGCCGGGCTTCGCGCGCGAGATCCAGCGAGTCGCGAACACCGGAGAAGTACCGGTCAGGTGGGAGCGGCACATCGATCCATCCGCGGCACGCGTTGGCAAGCGCGATCAGGTGGGCGGCGAGATTGCCGCTGTCGACCGCAGATACGTAGCGCGGATCGAGAGGCCGCAGATCGCGCGTGTCATACCAGTTGTAGAAGTGACCGCGATACCTCTCGAGACGATTCATGGTCGCGAGCGTCGCCTCCACGCGGTCGACGAAGTCCACGGCTCCCAACCAGCCGAAGTCCCGGGCGCTCACCGCGGACAGCAGGTAGAGGCCCATGTTGGTCGGAGAGGTTCGGTGGGCCAGCACCGGCCGGGGATCCTCTTGAAAGTTGTCGGGCGGCAACATCTGGTCGTCCGCGGTCACGAAAGTCTCGAAGTACCGCCACGTGCGGCGCGCTACCAACCTCAAGTCGCGCGCGTCCGCCGGCGATACCGCCAGACGGCCCGCCACCAGCGGCGAAATGCTGATCCAGACCGCGACGGCGGGGGATACCGCCCAGAGAATCAAGAAGGGCGCCGAAAGCCAGCCATTGCCGGGGCGGAAATCGATGATGAGAATGGCGCCGACGCCGGCGATCGCGACGGCGCCGGCCATGCGACGATAGGCGCCCGGCAACGTGAGACGGAAACTCGATCGAGCCTGCGCAGCGGTTACCCACTGGAGCAGATTCCGCCGGCTCACGAGCAATCGGAACAGGGTCCGGCCGATCGCATCCATCATCAGCGTGGCCTGGTGGGCCAGTAATGTGACCACGAGGGCCGACTGTGTCGCCGCGAGCCAGACATCCTTTCGCAGCGCACGCAGATGGCTGCGAACCGTCGTGCGGGAACGGCTCGGTACGATCGCGGCGGCCAAGGGCAGCAGCGCCGGTAAGGCCACCGTCGCGACGATGAAGGCGCTCCACAGAAACGCGGGACGGGCCGGAAGCAACCATCCCATCAAAAGAGCGGCGACACCTGCCGGCGCAGACAGCGTGCGTCGCAGGTTGTCCAGCATCTTCCACAATGCGATGAGAGGCAGTGCGCCGCTGCCGCGATTGTCGCCCGCCGCGTCGCCCCGGCCCAGTATCCATGGCAGTAGCTGCCAGTCGCCGCGAGCCCACCGGTGTTGACGTGCCGCAGCCACGTCATAACGTGACGGGAATTCCTCGACGACTTCAATATCTGAAACCAGGCCGGCCCGGGCGAAGATCCCCTCGAAAAGGTCGTGACTGAGCAGCGTCCCTTCGGGCACCCGGCCGGCCAATGCGGCCTCGAAGGCGTCGACGTCGTAGATGCCCTTGCCGGCATAAGAACCCAAACCGAAAAGATCCTGATACACATCGGAAACCGCGGCTGCATAGGGATCGATGCCGCTCGCGCTGGAGAATACCCGTTGGAACAGGGAGCCTTCGCGCCCCATGGGTAGCGACGGCGCAACCCGCGGCTGCAGCACGGCGTATCCCTCGAGCACCTGACCGGTCGCCGCATCGAACCTGGGCCGGTTCAGCGGGTGCGCCATTTTGCCGACCAGACGGCGTGCCGCGTCCCGCGGCAACCGCGTGTCCGCGTCGAGAGTGATGACGTAGCGGACATCCGGCGGGACGGCAGGATGGCGTCCACCGACCTCGATGAAGGTGGTGTCCGGTGCACCGCGCAGCAGCTGGTTCAACTCGTGGAGTTTGCCGCGCTTGCGCTCCCATCCCATCCATTGCCTCTGCCCGCTGCTCCAGACCCGCCGCCGGTGGAGCAACACGAAACGATCGCCCCCGGGAGCGGGTCCGTGTAGACGGTTGAGGCGCGCAATGCCGGCGGCGGCGATGTCGAGCAGCGCGGCGTCCTCCGCCGTGTGCTCGGCCGGAGCATCCATCCAGTCCGAGAGCAATGCGAGGTGCAGTTCGACTTCCGGCGAGGCGAGATAGTGGATCTCCAGCCGCTCGATGTGCTCTTCGATGGCCGTGCGCGTCGTCAGAAGCGCGGGCACGACTATCATGGTGCGCAGATGCGGCGGGATGCCTTCGCGCAGAGAGAGGCCCGGCAGAATCGTCGCGCCCAATCCCCTCATGACGGCGCGGTTGACGAAAGCGACGGCCGCGTCGATCGACGGCACCGCTCCCAGAAGCGCCAGCAACGCGAGGCGGGATCCGCCCACGCCCCAAGAATGCAGAAGCATCACGGGCAGGGCAAGCACGAGCCCGGCGATCAGGACGATCGCGGCAATGTAGTCGCCGGCCTCGCGTGTGCGGAAGTGCACGAGGGACTGCCATCGCGAGGCTCGATAGCCGACGGCCGCTTCGAAGGCCGGCCGGCCGGCGCCGATGAGATGGTAACCGGCATCAAGACTGCTGTCCGCCACGGCGGCGCCGACGCCCCCGGCAGGCGTTCCCCCCGCCGCCAGGGCCGCGCGCGCCAGCGCGAGCTCGGTCTGCTTCGAGCCGCGCGCGAGTTGCTCGATCGCGCGGCGGTACAGATCACGGCTTGCGAAATCCATCGCCGCGAAGGCGGTCTCGGAGCGCAACAGTTCGTCGACGAGACTGACGCTCTCGAAGAACTCCGGCCAGTCCACGTCCGAGAGCAATCTCATGCTGGTGATGATGTTGCGCACGGTGACGTTGGAAGTGCCCTGGCGCTGATGCTCTTCGTGGACGATCTCGTCGGCCGTCGTACCCTGCGAAGTCAGGCGCTCGTCCAACCACCGCCGCGCCGGCGTCACCGTGGGATCCTGATCGCGCAGCCGCAGCACCAACTGGACCGCAAAGGC
>Ga0070730_10003040_pt1 | contig 15159 bp, 10 predicted proteins | sample Coa_R1_3_FD_66447 | JGI IMG/M metagenome (GOLD analysis project Ga0070730, IMG submission 66447) | Surface soil microbial communities from Centralia Pennsylvania, which are recovering from an underground coalmine fire - Coalmine... | ecosystem: Environmental > Terrestrial > Soil > Unclassified ...
GAGGCCTTGGCGGAAGCCGCGGCGGGAGAGCGTTTCCGGCTGGGCCAGCACGGTCGTTATTCGCACACCCGGGCGTATCTCGAACACGTCATGAGCGACGCGGGCTTCGGACCGCCGGGCATCGATGAGGTGGTGCTGCGGCAGGAACTGGGCGAGCCGGTCAAGGGCTATCTCGTCAGCGGCCGCTGCGCCGCCCGGTGAGGCACGGGCTCGAGCGCGACGAACGCGTTGAGATGGAACGGCTTTTCCTGTAGTTTTACAAGGAATTGAGAGGCGAAAAACATGGCCCGGTCCAAGGTAGTCGAGTTCGACTACTACCAATTCCTGAACCTACTGCAACGCGCCACCAATGCCGGCGCGCGCATCGAGCGTTCAGACCCGCGCTGGCCGGAGTACATCAAGAAGCACACCATCAACGAGGTGGCGGCGCTGGCGATTGCGCGTCAGAAATTCGATGGCGCGATCGGCGTCATCATCGCGGAAGGCCAGCCCACCGACGGTCTGTATTTCTACGCCAAGAACGACGAAGGCTGCCTGCGGCTGGTGCCGCTCGAGTGACTCGCCATTGCGCTTAAGCGCGCAACCACGCGGCAAACAATGGATTGAAACAAAACCGTGCCACAGCAGGATAAATTCCCGGTCAAGGTGAAGGGCCCGCAAGACGCGGGCGAATTGCTGTTCGAACGGATGTCCTGCACCGAACGTCTCGCCGAGCCGTTCTGCATCGACCTGTCGGTGCTCAGCGAGCGAACCAACCTCAGCGCCAAGGCGTTGCTCGGTCAGTCCGTGACCGTCTCGGTCGAGCTTCCCGCCGGCAGCGTGCGGCCCTTCAACGGGCTGGTGACGCGCTTCGTTCGCAGCGGCGAGCGGGCCACTGGCGTCACGCCGGGCTCGCCGGGGCCGTACCTCTTCCGTTATCAGCTGCGGCTGCAGCCGTGGCTGTGGTTCCTGAGCCGCACGGCCGATTGCCGGATTTTCCAAAACAAAAACGTCACGGAAATCTTCGAGACGGTGGTCAAGGGACATGGCTTCAGCGACTACAGGCTGTCGGTCACCGGCATCCATAAACCGCTCGAATACTGCGTGCAGTATCGCGAGACGGATTTGAATTTTCTGAGCCGGCTGCTCGAAGCCGCGGGGATCTTTTATTACTTCGAGCATTCGGACGGCAAGCACGTCATGGTGCTTGGCGATGACGGCTCCGCCTTCACGGCGGCGGCCGGCTACGCCAGCGTCCAGTTCATCCAGGGGCAGAGTGGACGCACCACGTCGGATGCGATCGACAGCTGGTCGATGGAAGAAATGGTGCAGCCGGGCACTTATGCGGCCACCGATTACAACTTCGAAACCCCCAAGCTCTCGCTGCTGAAATCGGCGACCCATTCGAGGTCCCACGCCCGCTCGGGATTCGAGGTGTTCGACTACCCGGCTGGACCTGAGGTGCTGACGCCGTCTGCCGTTGAGCAGTTGGTTGCCCTGCGTCTGGATGAGGCCCAGGCCGCGTACGAACGCTACCACGGCACCGCCCCCGATTGCGGCGGGCTGCGCACCGGCGCCAAGTTCAAGCTGAAGGACCATCCGCGGTCCGACTTCAACGACTTTGATTACGCGATCGTCGCGACCGAGCACACCATCATCTCGAATCAGTACTCATCCGGCGACGCCGAGCAAGGCATCTCGGTCAGCGTCGAAGCCATCAATGCGAAAACGCGGTATCGCCCCCCGCGGATCACGCCGAAGCCGAGCATCCAGGGAGCCCAGACCGCGGTGGTGGTGGGCCCGTCCGGGGAAGAAATCTATGTCGACAAGTACGGCCGCGTGAAGGTGCAGTTTCCGTGGGACCGCTACGGTTCGCAGGATGAGAACAGCTCCTGCTGGATGCGCGTCGCCCAGGTGTGGGCGGGTCGGAACTGGGGCGCGATCCACACGCCGCGCATCGGTCAGGAAGTGCTGGTCAGTTTCCTGGAAGGAGATCCCGACCGGCCGATCATCACCGGCCGCGTTTACAACGCGGATTTGATGCCCCCCTACGCGCTGCCGGCCGACAAGACCCAGAGCGGTGTCAAGAGCCGCAGCTCCCCGAACGGGGACACCGACAATTTCAACGAGATCCGTTTCGAGGACAAGAAGGGCAGCGAACTGCTGAACGTCCAGGCCGAAAAGGACTTCAATTCGCTGGTCAAGAACGACGAGACCACCGAGGTCAAGCATGACCGCACCGACAAGGTCGGAAACAACGAGACCGTGACGATCGAGGTGGATCAGTCGACCACGATCAAGGGACAGGAGACCCGCAAGGTTTCGAAGGACCGCACCACCAACGTCGACGGCACCGAGAAGCTGACCGTCGGCAAGGACCAGAAGATCGATGTGGGGGCGGCGTTCGAACTGGTCGCGGCCGACCAGATTTCGCTCACCACCGGGCAATCGAGCCTGGTCATGAAAAAGGACGGGACGATCGAACTCAAGGGCATGACGATCACGATCGAGGGCACTCAGACCGTGACCGTGAAGGGCAACGTGGGCGTCACGGTCCAGGTCAGCTCCACCTCGGTCAAGCTCGACCCGGCCCAGCTGAAGCTCGCGGCCACGATGATCGGGGTCGAGGGCAGCGCGCAGACCCAGGTGAAGGGAGCCATCGTCCAGGTGAGCGCCCAGGGGATGGCCCAGATCAGCGGCCCGATGATCATGATCGGCTAAGCGAGGAGTTTGAAGCGCATGTTGGAAGCATTGGATCCGGGATCCACGTCGCTCGCGAAGCCGTTCGTGGCGTCGCTGAACCTGAGCGACGACGCCATGGCGCATCTCGACAGTCGAGCCAACGTGCGGCGCTACCTCGACAGCCTGCTCGCGGCAGGCCTTGCGGGCGACGTGTTGGTCATCATCGCACGCGCCCTGCCCGCGGGGCTGGCCGTTGCCTGGTGCTCCGAGTGCGTACGCGGCGGACTGGAGGGCTCGGGTGCCGCCGTGGAGGCCGAGCGCGCCGCGGTCGCCCTCGCCCAGCAATGCCAGCAGGAACCGAACGACGAGATCCGCCAGCTGTGTCTCGAATTCGCCGAGCGCGCGCAGCGCCGAACCGCCGGGGCATGGCTGGTGACGGCGGCCGCCTGGGCGGATGGCCACTTGAGCCCACCGGGGGCGGCGACCAAGATCCCCGCGCCACCGGAGGCCGTCGCCGCCGCGGTCGTTGCCGCGCTCAAGCTGGCGGCGGCCCGCGCGGGCACCGAGGAAGCGGCGCGCTTGAACACCTACGCGAAGCGCGCGCTGGCCCTGTTCGGTCCGCGCGCGGCGAGCCGCTGATGCCCCCCGCAGCTCGTATCACCGATATGCACGTCTGTCCGATGGTGAACCCGGGCCTGCCGCCGGTCCCGCACGTCGGCGGTCCGATTCTGCCGCCGGGCGCGCCCACCGTGTTGATCGGAGGTCTGCCGGCGGCCGTGGTGGGCGGTTCATGTGTGTGCGTGGGTCCGCCTGATACAATCGTTCTTGGGTCGATGACGGTGCTGATCGGCGGCCGGCCGGCTGCGCGGATGGGGGATATGACGGCGCACGGCGGTACGATCGTGCTGGGTTGTCCGACCGTCATGATCGGCGGCTAGCGCGAGTTATTCATGAACGACGGGAAGCTCGAAAGGAGGCCGGATTGGACGGGTGTTTTCCGGAGCGTGAAAAACAGGATGTTTTTCCCGCAGGCTCCAGGGGTCGAACGCATGCGTTCGACGGGTAACCAGGGAGGGTTACCCCGGGCTTGCGCGGAGCAGGGACTGCGCAGCGCAATGGATTCACGCCGGTCCGGAAAATACCCGGCCAATTCGGCCGCCGTGCATGAAACAGCTGACTATTCATGAATAATGCGAGCTAGCGGCGGGCAGGAATGCATTGAACGAGCTTCGACACAAACAGGGAATCGCGCCGGCGCGAGGTAGAGCATCATGCCGCTGATGCTTGAAGTCGTCGGTGTGCACGCGGCGTCGATGGGGGCGGATGTGCGCCGCCTGCTCGGCGACTCGGAGCTGAAGATCGGCCGGGATTCGGACAACGACTGGATCCTGCCGCAATCCTACGTCTCGCGCCACCAGGCCGTGATCCGCTGCGTCAACGGCATGTACTTTCTCGAGCAGGTGGGCAGCTGCCCGATCGTCTTGAACGAAACGGGCCGGCCGCTCGAGCGCAACCGGATTGCGCGGCTCTCCGCGGGCGATCGGATCATGATCGACGATATCGAGATCCACTTGACGGAGAGCGACGCCATGCCGTCGAGCGCGCCCAGCGCCGAGTTCTCCACGGTGTACCCGGCAATGGCCGCTGCGCCGGCTGCCGATTTGCCCTTGGCGCGCGGCGGACCCATCGATCCGCTCGAACTGCTCGGGGTGAGGCCGCCGGATCCGCGGCCCCACGCGCCGCGGGCGCCGGAGTTTGGCTCGATTCTCGACGATGCGATGGTGCCGGGAGCGGTGGCAAGTCCGGCGCAGTCCTCGCCGGCGCTGCCGGACAATTGGTTCGGTACCACCTTCAGCCCACGGCCCGCGCCGGTCGCACCGCAGGCCCCGCAGGCCCCGCAGCCACCGCACGCGCCCGCACCCCTCGTGCCCCACGCGCCCCAGGCACCGTTGGGCCGCCGTACCGCGCCGCCCATGGGTGCCCCAGCCACCGGCACGCTCGAGAATCTGCTGCGCGGCGCCGGACTCGACCCGGCTCAAACTCAGCTGTCGCAGGAGGTCGCGGGTCAGCTCGGCGAGGTGCTGCGAATCGTCGTCGAGGGCACCATGCAGGTTCTGCAGGCGCGAAACCAGATCCGCAAAGAATTCCGCATGGCGACGACCCAGGTCACGCAGAAGAACAACAACCCGCTCAAGTTTTCCGCCGATGTCGCCGATGCGCTGCACAAGCTGCTGGTCCAGAGGAGTCCCGCCTATCTGGACACCGTCAATTCATTCACTGACGCGTTCGACGACATTCGCGTGCATCAATTCGCGATGCTCGCCAGCTTGCGGGTCGCGTTCGACTACATGCTGCAGCAGTTCGATCCGGATGTGCTGCAGGCGCAATTCGCGCGGCAGGCCGGGCGCGGCTCGGTTCTTGGCATCGGCGGCAAGCCGAAACCCTGGGAGGCGTACGTCGCGCGCTACGGGGAACTCGCGGCCGACCGGGATTTCGCGTTTCGACGGCTGTTCGGCGAGGAGTTCGGCAAGGCGTACGAACAAAATCTCGAGCAGCAAAAGCGATTGCTCGAAGCCAAGAAGAATGTCAAATAAGCCGCTCATCGGCGGTGTGCTCGTTGCGCTCGCCGCGATGATCTCGGGCTGCGCGCATGCGCCTCCACCCCCTCCGCCGCCCCCGCAGCCCATCGATGTCGAGGTGCGCGTGATCGCGGCGCCGGACGTCAACCCCAACCGCAACGGCCGAGCCTCGCCGGTCTTCCTGCGCGTGTTTGCATTGCGCGACCCGAGCAAGTTTCAGAACGCCGAGTTCGATGATGTGACGCTGCGGACCGACGCGACGCTCGCCGCGTCCCTGATCGGCCGCGAGGAGCGGATGGTGCAGCCGGCGTCGACCGTATTGCTCACTCTCAAGATCGATCCCGCAACGCGGCTTCTCGGCGTGGTGGCGGAGTACAGCGATCTGGCCAACAGCCGCTGGCGCGCAACCAGCCCGGCCCCTGCGGGAGGACTGTTGGCCTTGTTCAAGGACCAGTCCCTCGTCATCAATTTGGATCGGCAGGCCGTCTCGGTCGTCGCAGTGCCTGTCGGCAAAGGTAAATGATTCATGTCGGATCGTAGCAAGGTCATATGGTCCGAAGGCCTGTTCCTTCGCCCCCAGCACTTCCAGCAGCAGGAGCGGTATCTCGAGACGTATGTCGAGGGCCGCGCCGGTTCGCTGCGCGCCGACGGCTGGGGTTTCGAGGAGCTCGAACTCGATCGCGACGTGCTCACGATCGGGAAGCTCGCGATTCGGCGGGCGCGGGGTGTGTTTCCGGACGGCACGCCGTTTTCGATTCCGGATCGTGATCCGCCGCCGGCCCCGTTCGAAGTAAGCCCGGAGCTGCGCAATACCCGCATCTATCTGGCGTTGCCGCTGCGCCGGGGCGGAGCTCTCGACAGCGACCGGCGCGCCGGCGCCGAAGGGGGCTTGGCGCGGCAGACGGTGCGCGAACTCGAGCTCAAGGACGCGACCGTCGAGTCGGCGGCCACCGCGCTGGTCGAGGTGGGGGGCCTTCGAACCCGCCTGCTCGCGTCGGGCACGCCGACCGAGGATTTCGCCTGCATTCCGCTCGCGCAAGTGCAGGAGTGCCGCGTCGACCGGCAGGTGCTGCTCGATGAGCGGTTCATGCCGACGGTGCTGCGCATCACCGCTTGCCCGCCGCTCGCAACCTTCCTGAAGGAACTCTACGGACTGTTGCACCAGCGCGGCGATGCGCTCGCCAACGTGGTCACGGGGACCGATCGGGGCGGCGTCAGCGGCGTGCGGGAATTCCTGAAATTCCAGGCGATCAACCGGTATGAACCGCTGGTGCAGCACTTCACCCGGCTCGCGGTGCTGCATCCGGAGGATCTATACCGCTGGCTCATCGTGATCGCGGGCGACCTCGCCGGACTCGGCAAGGAGGGGCGACGGCCGATTGAGTTCCCCGCGTACCAGCATGACGACCTGCGTGCTTCGTTCGAGCCCACCATTGCCGCGCTGCGCGGGTATCTCGACGACAAGCTGGTGAGCGATGTCGTATCGATCCCGGTGGAATTGAAGCAGCCGAACGTATATCTCGCGCGCATCAACGACATCTCGCTGATCGACGGGGCGGTGTTCATCCTGGCCGCGAAGGCGGCGCTGCCGCCCGAAGAGATCCGCCGCCGGATTCCGCAGATGGTGACGATAGCGCCGGCCGTGCGGCTGAAGGAACTGGTCGAGGGCGTGGTGCCCGGTCTCAGGTTGTCGCCGCTCGCGCAGATTCCGCCGCGCATTCCGTTCCTGGCCGGATACGTGTATTTCGAGGTCGACCGCTCCGGCGCGTTGTGGAAGGACATGAAGGGGTCGGGCGCATTCGGGCTGTTCGTCGGCGAGGGATTGGCGAACCTCGCCTTTTCGATGTGGGCGATGCGCGGAACTTAGAGCCGTGACCACCGGCAACGACAACGACGGGACTCCGCGCAACAAGACGCTGCTGCGCCCGCAGCCGGGCGGGCGCGGATCGGGCCGGCCAAGCGCGCCCGGACCGTCGTTGGGCGCCATGCCGAGCGTGGCCCCGGCGCCCGGCTCGCCGACGGCGACGGTCGAGGAGTTCATCACACGCGGCGGGAATCCGCTGGTGGCGGCCGCGGGACCGCTGCTCATGCTCGGGGCCGCCGTTGGTTCGATGGTTTATCAGGCCGATGTCGAAGGATTGCGCCGCAAGGCAGTCGAGTCCGTGCAGTCCTTCGAACTGCAGGCGCGCGCCGCCGGCGTCGACCCGAACGATGTGACCGTCGCGCGCTACGTCATCTGCACTTTCCTTGACTCGGCCATTTTTCAGACCCCCTGGGGCGGCCAGAACGTTTGGGGTGCGCGGTCGTTGCTCATGACCTTCCACAATGAGGCTCATGGCGGTGAAAAGTTCTTCACCATACTCGAGCGGATGCGCCAGGATCCGGCGCGTTATCTCAATCTTCTCGAACTGCAGTACATCTGCCTGGCGCTCGGTTTCCAGGGGAAGTACCGCCTGGAACCGAATTCGCGCGCGGTGGTGCAGATGCTGCAGGACGATCTGTATCGTCTGATCCGGGCGCGCAATCCCGGCATCGGCGCGGTGCTCTCGTCGCATTGGCAGGGAGTCAAGGAGCCGAAGGCGCGCGCGTTCCGGCTGGTGCCCTGGTGGGTGGTGGTGGCAGGCGCGGCCGCCATCCTGCTTTCGGTCCTGATCTTCTTGCGTTCGCGTCTCAGCGACCAGGCGGCACCGGTGGTCGCGGCGCTCGCGGTACGCGGCGTGGATACCGGCTACGAGGCGCCCCCGCCGCCGGCTCCCAGCCGGCTCAAGCAGTTGCTCGCCGAACAGGAGCAAAGGGGCGAACTGGGGGTCGAGGAGTTCGGCGCGCGCACGGTCGTGACGCTCAAAGCGCCGGAACTCTTCCAGAGCGGCAGCACGCAGATTGCCGCGGGGCAGGTGCCGCTGTTCACGGCCATCGGTCGCGCCCTCGAGGCAGTACCGGGCCGGATCCTCGTCGTAGGGCACACCGACGATCAGCCGCTGCGGTCATTTCGCTACGCCGACAACTTCGAGCTGTCGCGCGAACGGGCGGTCGCGGTGGCGCAGCTGCTCAAGCCCTCGCTCAGCAATTTCTCGCGAGTCGAGTGGACCGGTCTTGGCTCGACTCAGCCGCGCTACTTGCCGGCCTCGAGCCCGGAAAACCGGGTGCGCAACCGCCGCGTTGAAATCGTGCACACCGCCGAGTAATTCGCATGGCCGCCGCTCAAGTTCTGAAATCGCGCTGGTTGCTGACGCTGTTCGGCGTACTCCTGTTATGTCTGCTCATTTGGTTCGCGGGTCCCTACCTCGCCTTCGCCGAAGTCAAACCGTTCGCAAGCGTGGTCGGCCGGTTGGTTGCGATCCTCGTGATTTTCGTCATCTGGGCGTTGGTCGGGCAGTGGCGGTTGTGGCGCGCCTCGCGCGCCACAACCGAGCTGGCCGCGGCGGCGAGCATGCCGGCGACGGCCGATCACGCAGCCAAGAGCGGCGGAGTGGGCGGCGCCGATGCGCAGCTTGCGGCCCGCTTTCAGGAGGCGATCGGCGCGCTGCGCAAATCGGACAAGACCGCCAAGGGTCTTCTGGAACTTCCGTGGTACATGATCATCGGACCGCCGGGATCGGGCAAGACCACCGCCCTTTCCAACTCCGGGCTCGAATTCCCGCTCGCCGACCGGTTCGGCAAGTCCGCCGTGCGCGGGGTCGGCGGCACCCGCAGCTGCGACTGGTGGTTCACGACCGAGGCGATTCTGCTCGACACCGCCGGCCGCTACACGACGCAGAGCTCCGACGAGCGCGCCGACAGCGCCGGTTGGACCGAATTCTTGACGCTTCTCAAGAAGAACCGCCCGCGGCGGCCGATCAACGGCGTCCTGATTGCGCTCAGCATTTCCGACATCGCAGCGTTCAGCGATCACGAGCGCGAACGGCACGCGGTCGCGATCCGGCGGCGGCTCGAGGAACTGCATCGACTGCTGGGCATACGGCTTCCGGTGTATGTGCTCTTGACGAAGGCCGATCTGATCGCCGGCTTCACCGAGTACTTCGACGATCTGGACCAGAAGGACCGTGCGCAGGTATGGGGAGTGACGTTTCCGCTCGCCGAGTCCCGATCCGGCCGCGCCCAGGACTCCTTGGCGGCCGAGTTCGACGACCTCGTGGCCCGCCTCGTGCTGCGCGTCCCCGACCGCCTGCAGGCGGAACGCGATCTGGGTCGGCGGCGGGCGATCTTTGCGTTCCCGCAGCAGGTCGCCAGCTTCAAGGGCGGGGTGACGGCGCTGGTGCGCGAGATTTTTGCCAGCTCGACGCTCGACGACCGCGCCTGGCTGCGCGGCGTCTATCTGACGAGCGGCACGCAGGAAGGTACCCCGATCGACCGGATGCTGGGAGCACTCGCCAAAACCTTCGGTCTCGGGATTCAGCCGGGTCGGGAAGCGCCGGTCCAGGGCAAAGCGTTCTTCATCGGCCGCTTGCTGCGGGATGTCGTGTTCGGAGAAGCCGGACTTGCGGGCAGCGATCGAAAAGTGGAGCTGCGTCTGGCGGCCGCTCTCGCGGTCCTGTATCTCGTGATCGGCGGCGTGGTCCTCGCGCTGGTCGCCGGAATGGTGATCAGCTATCGCGGCAATGCCGCGTATCTCGCCGATCTCAACGGCGCGGCGCAGCGGCTGGCGTCGGTGAAGTCGGCCGGCTCGGGCGCAACGCTCGCCGACGCGGTGCCATCGCTCGATGCGACGCGGGTCATGGTGGACGCGGCCGACAAATACCGCGACGACGTGCCGATGCAAATGCGCTTCGGGCTCTACCAGGGCAAGGCGATGGGCGCGGCCGCCGAGGACGCCTACTTTCGCGAGATGAACTTGAGCTTGGGCCCCGCGGTCGCGCGGCATCTGGCCGGCCGGATCGCGGCTTCCGGCACGGCGCCGGACCAGCTGTACGAGTACTTGAAGGCGTATCTAATGCTGGCCGATCCGAAGCGGCTGGACGCGGCGCAGATGAGGCTCATCACGCATGCGGAGTGGGCCCAGGCTTTCGCGCAGGACACCGAAACCGGAAATCGCGTCGCCGCGCACTTCGATACGCTCAGCGACAATCCCAAACGCGTGCGGCCGGTGCCGGCCGATGCCGATCTGGTCGCGCAGGCCCGCGTGTCGCTGCAGCAGGCGTCGTTGCCGCTTCTCATGTACTCGCGGGTGCGCTTGTCGTACGCGGCGGACACTGATCGGTCCATCTCGCTCGACAAGGAACTCGGTCTGGGCGCGCAGGCGGTGATGATCCGCAAGAGCGGCATCGCGCTTCAGAAGCCGCTGCCGGCGCTGTATACGCGGGCGGTGTTCGATGAATTCAATACCACCGGCAAGCTGCAGCTGGTGAGCCGGTTTCTCGACGACTCATGGGTGCTCGGCGACAAGGCGCCGTCCGTCACCGAGTCGCCGCGGCTCGCCGCCGACGTCGTGCAGCTCTACGAACAAGATTACATCAAGGCCTGGGATGCCGTGCTCGCCGACGTCACCGTGCGGGCGCCGCGCGACACCGCCGACGCGGCGCAGATTCTGGGCACGCTCGCCAGCCCGACCTCGCCGCTGAAACGCCTGCTGGTGCTCACCGAGGCCAACACGAATCTGCTGAAGCCGACGCCCGCCAGCGAGCTGCAGGGAGCGGCTGCCGCCAAGGTCGGGCAGATGGCCGGTCAAATTGGCGGCCAGCTCGACAAGATTTTCGGCGGCGCCACGGCTCCGAAGCCGGGCAGCGCCGTCACGCAGCACTTCGCGGCGGTCAATGCGCTGGTGGCCGGGACGCCGCCGCCGATCGACCGGCTGTTGGCGCTCATGGGGCAGGCGCAGCAGCAGTTGCAGTCGGCGAGCGGCCTCGGCGGTCAGCCTGGATCGCCGGCCGTTCTCTCCGCGATCCAGAAGGCGCTCGGCGACCTGCAGTCCGCGAGCAGCGAGATGCCGCCCGTCGTCGGCGGGCTCATCGGCGGCCTGAGCGGCAAGTCGCAGACGGTCGCGATGGGCGTTGCGCACACCGATCTCTCCAACCGCTACGAAACGCAGGTCGTCAGCCAATGCCGCGAACTCGTCGGCACGCGCTATCCCTTCAATCCGTCGAGCGCCAACGATGTGACCCTCGAGGACTTTGCCCGGGTGTTCGGCACCGGCGGTCTCTACGACGCCTTCTTCCAAGCGAATCTGGCGCCGCTGGTCGACACTTCGAAGTCCGCCTGGCGTTGGCGCGAGGGCGCCGAATCGGTCGGCGGCTCCGCTGCATTGCTTGGGCAATTTCAGTCGGCCGAACGCATCCGACAGGTGTTCTTCAAGCCCGGCGGGCAGACCCCCGAGGCGCATTTCAACGTCGCCCCGGACGATCTCGACCAGGACGTCGACCGCTTCCGTCTCGAGATCGACGGCCAGGCGTTCGAGTATCGGCACGGCCCGCCGCGCGTGGTCAGCATGGCCTGGCCCGGCGGCCCGGCCGGGGCCGCGGTCGCGAGCTTTGAATTGCACGACGGCTCGCATCCGCAGCTCGCTTTCCAGGGGCCGTGGGCGTTATTTCGCCTGCTCGATCACGCCGCCTTCACACAGGCGCTTTCCGCTACTCGCTTTCTGGTGACGTTCCGCGTGGACGGCAAGTCGGCGCGGGTGGTACTCGAGGCCGCCTCGATTCGCAATCCACTCGCCCGCCAGGAACTGGCGCGCTTTCACTGCGGATAGGGCGGCGCAGTGTCGGGCTTCTACGGCAAGCTCCCGAGCCACGGCGATTTTCTCCAACGCGGCGTAAGCGACGAGTTCGTGAATCACTGGGATGCGTGGCTGCAGGAGGGAATGGCGCGCTCGCGCAGCGAACTCGGCGAGGCGGCATGGCTCGAGGTGTTTTTGACCAGCCCTTTGTGGCGCTTCGCGCTCGCGAGCGGGGTGGTGGGCGGACCGGTATGGGCCGGGATCCTGCTCCCCAGCGTCGACCGGGTCGGTCGTTATTTTCCCTTGACGATCGTCGCCGAGCTGCCGCCGGGAGTATTGCCGTTCGAGCTGGCCGTCGCCGGCAACGGTTGGTTCGACTGGGCCGAAACGCTCGCGCGGCGCACGCTCGAGGACGAACTCGTCGATCTCAACCGTCTCGAATCCGAATTGCGCGAGAGCGATGCACTGCTCGCGGCCGTGCGTCCCTCTGATGCGCGGATCGATCTCGACTCGTTGACCGCGGATGCCCCAACCTGTTGGCTCGCGCTTGGGCCGGACGGCGACATGGGACGATTTTTTGCGCGGGTTGCCGCCGGTCTCGCCGCCCCCCGTGCCCCGCTCGGCTTGTGGTGGTCGGTGGGCTCCGAGCGCGTTGCGCCGAGCGTGCTGCTGACCCGCGGTCTGCCGCCGGCGAGCGAGTTTCGCAACTTGCTGGGAGATGCGCAGATCATGCCCGCGCGGCCGGGCGAAGCCGTGCAAATCCCGCCATCGCTGCTCGACGAAGCGCTGCGGATCACGCCCAAGCCGCCGGGTGAAGCCGTGCAAATCACCCGGGCGCTGCTGGACGATGCACTGCAGATCACGCCCAAGCCGCCGGGCGAAGCCGCCCAAATCACACCGTCACTGCTCGACGATACGCTGCAAATCACGCCCCTGCTGTTGGACGATGTCATCGCGGACATGCCTCCGATCGCTGCGCCGCCGGCTGTGCACTGGCAGAGCGCCGCGATCAGCAGCATCGGCCGGGTGCGCGATGATAATCAGGACTCCTTCGTCGAGCGGGCCGACGACGGATTGTGGCTGGTTGCGGACGGGATGGGCGGTCACCAGGGCGGCGGGTTGGCGAGCCAGCTGGTTGCGGAGCGCGTCCGGCGCGTCGCGGTGACCGCCGATCCGGCCGCGGTCGTACGGGATCTGACCTCGGCCATCATGGGCGCCAACGCCGACCTGCGAAGCCGCGGCGAATCGCAGCCGGGCTTCGACGGCGGGACCACGGTCGTGGCGCTGTACGTGCACGGAGCGCAGGGCGTTGCGCTGTGGGCGGGCGACAGTCGTCTCTATCGCTTGCGCGGCGGCGAACTCGAGCAGCTGACCCGCGATCATTCGGTGGCGGAGGAGGCGGGCACCACGGTCGGAATGGGAACCGCATCGGACGACGGCCATATGCTCACGCGGGCGGTCGGTGGGGCCGATCTGCTGGCGCTCGAGGAGCTGCGCATCGATATCCGCCCGGGTGATCGGCTTCTTCTCTGCAGCGACGGGCTGTACGGCGAACTCACGCCGGAGGAAATCGCCGCGCGGCTCGCCGCGCCGGATTGCTCGGCGGCGGCGCAGAACCTCCTCGAGCTGGCGCTCGAGCGGGGCGGCGCGGACAACGCGACGGCGGTGGTCATCGCGCTTGACGGGAGCGTGACCCGTGACTCGTGACCACTCGCGATAAAGCGGCAAGAAGGCAGAGTTTGCCGGCGCTCGCGGATTGCGGCATGCGGTCCTCTGGAAAGATTGCTCGCTTGAACGGCGCACCGATAAGTTCAGGGCCTTTTATCGCACGATGAGCTTCGTCGACGCGATGGCGCGCATCGCGAACGTGGAGGACCATCATCCCGAATTGATGTTGCGCAAAGCGCAGCCGTGATCTTACGCGTCCGCAATGATCCGCTCGGTAACCGTCTCCGGTATTTGCGCACCGCCCTCCGCGGCCTCGACCGCCGGCGTGCGCCAACCGCTGCGCAGACCCCAAAAATAGAAGACCAGCGAGGCCAGCGCGACGCAAAGCTGATCCCATCCGTAGCCGATGTAATCGTGCCCCTCGAATTCCTTGCTGCCGGCCCAGGACAGCACCGTGATCGCGATCAAGTAGGCGAGCAACCACCAGGATCCGCGCAGGTGACGGCCGAAATGCCGCCAATCCCCCTTGACCTGATAGTAGAAATACACGGGCAGCGGCAGAATCAACAGCAGCATGATCTCGCCGGTGTGCGGCCAGCGCGCCCAGAACAGCATCAGTGTGGAGAGTATGAAAGCCATCGGCGCAAGCACCGGCAAACCCGGCACGCGCAGCGGCCGGTGCAGGTTGGGTGCGGTGCGCCGGAGCGCCATGACGCTGATCGGGCCTACGAGATAGGTGATGATGGTGGCAACCGAGATCACGGCCGCAAGCTTCCCCCAGCCGCGAAAGAAGAACAGGAAAATGAAGGACACCGCCAGGTTGAACCACATCGCAGGCCGCGGAATCCCGAAGCGCGGATGCACGCGGCCGAAGACCTCCGGAACGGTGTTGCTGCGCTCCATGGCGTAGATCATGCGCGCCGTGGTGGCCGTGTAGGTGGTGCCGGTGCCGCTCGGGCTCACGAAGGCATCGCCGTAAAGCAACAGGGCGAGCCAGTTGAGATTCAGCGCGAGCGCAAGCTGCGCAAACGGCGAGCTGTATTCCAGTCCCGCCCAGCCCTCGCTCAAGTGCTCGGGGGCGACGGAGCCGATGAATGCCACCTGCAGCAGCAGATACACCACCGTGCTCAGCGCGATCGATCCGAAGATCGCGAAGGGCACGCTGCGCCCCGGGTTGCGCGCCTCGCCGGCGAGGTTCACCGGGCTCTGAAAGCCGTTGTAGCTGAACACGATGCCGCTGGTGGCAACGGCGGTCAAAATGGCGGCGACGCTTCCGACGTGCTGGCCGCCGTGAATGCCCACCTGGAAGTTCTGCCAATGGAAGCCGGCGAACATCAAAGCCACGGCGGTGGCCGCAGGCACGATCAGCTTGAAGAAGGTGATGGCGCTGTTGGTATCGGCAAACACCTTCACGCTCCAGAAATTGAGCAGAAAATAGATCACCACCAGCACCGCGGAAATGGACAGACCTGCCGTGGAGAGCTCGCCCTGGCCGTTGACGGCATGGACATAGAGATGCTGTGCCCAGGCCCAGGGCCAGGAACTCATGTATTGCACCGAGGCCTCGGCCTCCACCGGGATCACCGAGACTATGGCGATCCA
>Ga0070730_10003041_pt1 | contig 15155 bp, 15 predicted proteins | sample Coa_R1_3_FD_66447 | JGI IMG/M metagenome (GOLD analysis project Ga0070730, IMG submission 66447) | Surface soil microbial communities from Centralia Pennsylvania, which are recovering from an underground coalmine fire - Coalmine... | ecosystem: Environmental > Terrestrial > Soil > Unclassified ...
GGCCGCATGCTGTGCTGGGTGCACCGTCAGGCAATCGCATACCATCGCCGGCAACGGTCTAGACGGGAAGGAGGCGAAGGTGCCAGCGACCAGGGCCGATCTCATCGCGGCGCTTGCCGGCCACATCGGCACGCAGCCGCTCACGGAGGGAGAGATCGAGGCATGCCTCGCGCTCGCCGCGGTTGCCGCGCATGGCACCAGCGACCGCACGACCGCGCCGCTCGCATCCTTCCTCGCCGGCGTCGCGGCTGGCACCTCCGAGGATCGCGCAACGACGCTGGACCAGATCCGTCGCAAGGCGGCCGAACTCGCCCCAACCGACGAGGCTCCTGAGGTCGCGCCCACGTAGAGCGCTCGCGAGCGGGACGACAAGCCGCTGTCAGCCTGATCAATCCTGATCAGGCCACGAGGCGCCGGCGTCGGTAGTCCTCTGGATGTGAAGGTCGAGTCGCTCCGAGACAGCGGGCAGGTGTTGTGCCCGACACGTTGGACGTGGGTGGCTCTCGAGCTCTGCTTCCGGTGTGAGGCGCGCCGGAAGGTGACGGAAGCGAACGTGGTGTGTGAGGTCGCACGCGGACCGTTCTACAGTCCGGAGCGCTTGGGGCTGCCGTTCCTGAGAGGTCCCCGATGAGGCGCTGTGTCGGCGATCTCGCGCCGTCGGGCTCGAGCGGACCAGCCGGTGCTCCTGCCGGTGATCTCGTTGCGCTTCGGAGCCGTGCCTCGGCACACGGTTGCGATGTGCGCGAGGCGATGCCGATCGAGTACGCGGAGATCGGGCGTGTCACGCAAGCGGCCTGGCGCGAGTTCGCGCGTCCGTCCGACGCCCTCTGGCGGGCCTACTACCGGCAGCTCGCCGACGTGGCAGGACGAGCTGCTCGCGCCGTGGTGCTGGTCGCGGTGGTCGGCCGCCGCGTGGTCGGCACTGCGACCGTTGAGCTTGGCTCCACCATCGAGGGAGGCGACAGCCTCGCGGGTGGCCGGGCCAACCTCCGCATGCTTGCAGTCGAGCCGCTATGGCGCGGTCGTGGCATCGGCCGGCTCCTCGTCGACGCCTGTCTCGAGCATGCTCGCGCGGCCGGGAAAGAGGTCGCCACGCTGCACACGGTCGAGCAGATGACCACAGCGACGCGGATCTACCGAGCCCTTGGCTTCGAGCGCGACCCGTCAGCCGATGTCGCGCGCAGCCCGGAACTGACGCTGCTCGCCTACCGACTCGACCTATGAGTGCCGCGGGCTTGGCGTCTGCGGCACCGACCTTCGCACTCGTTGGCGATAGCAATGAGCTTCCGCTCGGGCTTGTCGACAAGCTTTCGGACGCCCTCGTCGCGGCGGGCTTTGTCCCCGCGGACGGCGATCCCACCGCGAGCATCGTCGTCAACGTCGTCGAGGCGGCGGCTCCCCGGCCCTTCCGCCGTCGCTCGAAGGGAACGTTCGTCGCAGCGCTCTGGAGCGCGCCCGAGCTTGCTGCAGACGGCTTGCGCGAGACGTATCCGATGCTCGTCCGCGCCCTCGCGAACATCAGCCTCTGCTACGTCCCCGGCCACGGCGTCCTCTTCACGACGATGGAGCGCGGTCACTATCTCGTCCCCGAGAGCGAAACGATGGCGGAGGCGGTTGTCGAGCGCCTCGCGCCGCTTGCCCGAGCGCGGCTGGTGATCGAGAACGAGTTCCGGACCGACCTCGAGCTCGAGCTCTGGGCGGGCGATCAGCTGACGCGCGAGATCGCAGCCGTCGGGCGGCGGCTCGACAGGCTCGGGCTGCTGCCGGCGCCGTTCCCGGTCGAGGAGCTGGTGAGCGCACGCGAGCTGCGGCACATCAAGCGGTTGTACGCGATCGGTGGGCTTTCGTATGGCAACCTCTCCGCCCGCAAGGACGCAGAGCGGTTCTGGATGAGCGCGAGCGGCGTCGACAAGGCGCAGCTCGAAGAGCCGGGCCGGGACATCCTGCTCGTCTCCGGGTACGACCTCGATGGGGGCCGGATGCTGCTGAGCGTGCCCCCGAACGTCGAGCCGCGGCGCGTCTCGGTCGACGCGATCGAGCACTGGATGATCTACCGCCAGAACCCGCAGGTTGGAGCGATCCTGCACGTGCACGCCTGGATCGACGGGATCGCGGCCACGGAGATCAACTTCCCTTGCGGATCCGCCGAACTCGCCGAAAGCGTGGCCGCGTTGGTCGCCGCTGCACCCGACCCCGCACACGCGGTCGTCGGCCTGCGCAACCACGGCATCACCGCTACCGGCGCGTCGCTGACGGAAATCCTCGACCGGCTCGAGCCCCAGCTCCTCCGCCATGTCCCGATGACCTGACTTCACACCACGACCAAGGCCGGGCGCGGCCGAGGTTGATCGAAATGGATCAGGACGAGAGCTCCGCTCGTCCGCACGATGTCCCGGTGGCCCCTGCGAGAAAGGGGCGCCAAGGGAAGGTGTTCGAGTCACGGTTGGCACGTTTCGTGCGGCCACTCCTGGGTGTGGCGCCTGACCTACCTCGTGCGTCCCCTCTCGGGTCTTTCGGCCGGTCTGTGGGGGTGCGCGCTCGAGCTGGAGGCAGCCGTCTCGGGCGTGGTCGTCTACGCGCATACGCACGCGATGCTCGCCGCAGTGGTGACGGGGATTGGGAGTGTGCTCTTCTCAGCCGCTGCGCTGACGCTTGCGCTCTCCCCAGCGGCAGGCTCCCGGCGGTAGGTATCGAGCTTCAGAGTTAGGCGGCCGGCTCTTCGAGTGCGAGCGCGAGCGCTCGTGCTCGGGCGACCGCTTCCAGTTGTGAGTGGACTCCGAGTCCGCGCAGGATCGCCCGGATGTGGTTGCGAACCGTTGTCTCGGAAAGCGTCAGCCGGGCGGCGATCTGGTTCACCCGGATCCCCTCGACGAGGAGGTAGAGGATCTCGCGCTGCCGTCGCGTCAGGGAGGGGGGTCGCTCGACGGAGTTCGCAGACGCGGGTTCGGCCGATTCGCGGAGCGGGTGGAGAATCATCGTCTCCGTCTCCTGCCGGATGACGATCGTGGAGAGGGTGAGCCGTTTCGGGCCGAAGCGGGTGCGCATGTGCAGGTCGGTGCAGCGGACCGGCCAGCCTTGCTGGGCCAGCCGGGCGATCGAGCAGCCGGGGTGGCAGACGGTGGCGCCGTTGGCGTCGCGGCCGGCGATCACCTCCCAGCAGGGGCGGCCTTCGGCCTCGGCGGCGGTGATTCCCGTCAACCGTTCGCAGCCCGGATTCCAGTCGCGGATCCGGTGGTCGGACGCCGTGCGGAAGACGGCGGCTCCCGAGCGCAGCTCACCCATCGCCGAAACGCTGCGCCGGCCTGACCGCGGCTGTCATCGGGGAATTCTCTGATTGGAGCGCCGCAGCGACGTTTTGGCCGTTTGCCGAAGTGAGTCACAGTCTTCGTCTAGATCAGGCCGCGGCGGCGCGCCGTCGCCACGGCCTCGAGCTGCGAATGGCAGCCCAGTCGGTGGAGCACGGCGGCGACGTGATTGCGGACGGTCGCGAGGGAGACGCCGAGGCGGGCGGCGATCGCAGTCGGTCCGAGGCCCTGATCGAGGAGCGCGAGCACTTGGCGCTGCCGCGGTGAGAGCGGCTGCTCGTCTACCAGGAGCGAGCGGGCAGTCATGGGAATGGGACCCAGTGTCGGGGGCCGCGGGCGCGTGAACATGATCAGGATTGATCAAGGCGGACGGCCGAGGCCGCGCGGCTTCGAATCGGCCGCGCCGTTCATCTGATCGGCGCGAGCAGCGGCAGTTCGGCCGAGAAGATCGCGTCGGGGCCCGAGCCGGTCATGCTGATCTTGCCGCCGAGCAGGCGCAGATGCTCGCTCGCCGGCTCGGGTAGAGCCGGCTCGCCACCTGCGCCACCGCGCGCGGTGAGGGTGAGGACGACGGCTTCCTGTTCGCCCGACAGGGAGATGTCGACCGTCGTTACTTCGCGCTCGATCGCCTCACCGAGCGACGACTGCACGAAGCGGAAAAGTCCTCGCTCGGACTCAAGCGGCAGCCGCTCGGCCCAGTCGCACGCGACACGGACGGTGAGCGGTGTTCGCTCGGCGACCGTCTCGGCAAGCCCGGTCAGCGCCGAACATAGCCCGTAGTCCTCGAGCGCCTTCGGGCTGAGCTCGACGGCAAGCGCGCGCAGCTCCCGGATTGTCTGCTTGATCAGCTCGCTCGCCTGGCTTGTCCCGCCCGGCGCACCCAGGGTCATCAGGGCACCGGCCAGGGTTTGGGCGCTTTGGTCGTGGAGGGTTGCGGCGAGCGCTCGGCGCTCCTCCTCGTGTGCGTTGACGAGACGGCGAAGCTGGAGGCGCTGGTGCTCGACGCGGCGTGCGAACGCGCCCGCCGCGCCGACGAGCGCCGGCCAGACGACGAGCGCGGCGAGTTCCCCAGGCCCCCAACCTTCCAGCGCCGCGAAGACGAACGCACCGACGAGGGCGAGGGCCACTCCGTCGCCGACGCCGTACACGACAGCGACGGTTCCGGCGATCGAGGCAGCGACGGCGGCGGGCACACCAACGACGGCCGACGAGGGTGCAAACGCGAGCAGCGCAAGTGCCAGCACTTCCACGAGCAACGCCAGACCGACACCGGCCCAGCGTCGGGCGGCGAGGAACGAAAGCGCCGTACGCATCTGCAGATGATCGGCTCGGCTGGGTCGGGCGTCATCGGTGAAAAGCCGCACCGCGTGAGTGATCGATTTTCGTCATGGCGCGTGGATCGCCCTTGGCTAGAGATTCCCGCAGTGGCGGCACCCGTTCGTGCTCCTGACGGCAACGGCGTGAGAAAATCGCGCTGATGCTCCGCTACGGGGAGCCGCAGGTGGCGGTGGGGCTCGTTTTCGTCGTGCTGGCGTTGGTGATCGTCGCCCTGTTCGTGACGGTTGCGCGGCATACGGTGAGCGACGTCCCGTTCGAGCGTGTGCAGGCGGTGGGTTACTGGTTGCGCAAACGGTGGCTGGCGTTCCTGTGCGCGCTGCTCGTCGTCGTCGTCGGACTCTCCCTGTTCGAGCTTCCGTATGCCAGGGGCTCTCCGCGGACGGTGGTGCACGTGACGGGCCTCCAGTTCGCCTGGATCATCACGCCGTCAGAGCTGCCGCGGAACACGCCGATCCGGTTCGACGTCACCTCGCGGGACGTCAATCACGGTTTCGGGATCTACGACCCGCACGGGCACTTGATCGGGTCGGTGCAGGCGATGCCCGGGTACACGAACAGGCTCGACCTGACCTTCCACGATCCGGGCGTCTACCACGTCTTCTGCCTGGAGCTGTGCGGCATCGACCACCACTTGATGCAATCCTCGTTCACTGTGCGCTGATGGCGACCGCGGCCGTAGTCCACCCGCGCGCGCTCGAGCTGGGGCTGGCCGAGCCGCGGTTGAGCGAGCGGCGGATCGCCTGGGCGTTCGCCGGCTCCGGTGTGGCGGTCTTCACGCTGATGGGGCTGGCCGGTCTGGCGATGCGGCTGACGCAGGCGAACGTGCTCGCTCTCTCGCCGACCTGGTTCTACCGGCTGCTCACCCTGCATGGGGCGGGGATGCTGACGGGCGCGCTGCTGGCGATGATGGGCGCCCTCTGGTACGTGCTTCGTCAGGTGGTGCCGCTCGATCTGGGACGGATGCTGGCCAGCCTGCTTCTGATCCTCCTTGGCGCCGTGTGCGTGATCGTGGCGACACTGGTCGGTGGTTTCGGCACCGGCTGGACGTTCCTCTCGCCGCTTCCCTTCCATCCCGCGGGCCAGTGGCACATGTGGGCGACCGCGACGTTCTTGGTCGGAATGCTGCTGGTCGGGGCCGGTTTCTTCGTCTTCTGCCTCGACGTGCTGATCAAGGTGACGGCGACCTACGGCGGGCTGCGGCAGGCGCTCGCGATCCCGTTCCTGCGCGGCAGCAGCGACTCGCCGCCGCCGCCGCAGGTGCTGGCCGCCACGGTGGTCTCGCTGGAGGGGCTGCTGGCGAGCGCGCTCGGGACGACGGTCGTGGTCGCGATGCTCGGCCGCACCTTCGACGGCGCGATGACGCTCGATGCGCTGTGGGCGAAGAACCTGATCTATTTCTTCGGCCACTCGGTCGCGAACCTGATCATCTACCTCGCCGCCGGCGTGATCTACGTGCTCGTGCCGCGCTACGCCGGGCGGCCGTGGAAGACGACGAAGCCGATCGTGGTCGGCTGGCTGTTCACGCTCCTGTTCGTCACCTTCGCCTACTCCCACCATCTGTACATGGATTTCGTGCAGCCGACGTCGCTGCAGATCGTTTCCACCTTCGCCTCGTTCGGCGCCTCGGTCCCGGTCGCGGTGGTCACGATCTACACCGGGATGATGCTGGTCTGGGGTTCGCGCTACCGCTGGACGCTCGCCTCGAGCCTGCTCTACCTCGGCTTCGCCGGCTGGCTGATCGGCGGCACCGGCGCCGTGCTCGACTCGATCATCCCCTTCAACTTCCGCTTCCACAACACGCTCTGGGTGGTCGCCCACTTCCACACCTACCTGCTTTTGTGCGTGATCTTCTGGGTGCTCGCCTTCGTCGCCCACCTGCTCGAGCAGGCGGCGGGACGAACCGCTCCCCGCGGCGCGACCATCCTCGCGCTGAGCGGGATGGTGGTCGGCGGCTATGGACTGGTCGGCGCCTGGTACCTGTCCGGCGTGCTCGGCGTGCCGCGCCGCTACGCGGTCGAGCCGGTCGGCACAGCCGGCTATGCCCTCGCCGGCAGCATCTTCGCGATGATCTTCGCGCTCGGCCTGCTCGTCCTGCTCCGCGAGTTCGTCCGCCTCGCGCGGGCGGCCCGGGAAGTCGGACGCTACGAGGCCGTCGAGCGGGTCGACAGCTGGACGGGCAGCCGCTACCGATCGAGGCAGCGGCGCGAGTCGACCGGTTTCGACGCGCCGTTGCCGGAGGTCGCGGAACCGGCCGGCGCCCTCCTCACGACACCAGCGCAGTACGCCGCGATGACCGCGGTCGCCGTGGTCGCCCTCTTCGCGTTCCTGCCGCCGATCGGACGCGCGGCCGAGCAGAGCACGCAGTACCACCACCTGCTGCACGCCGGCCAGTTCCTGCTCGGAGTGACGGTCGGGGTGCTGGTCGCCTCGCTCCCGGCTGTCTTCGGCCGGCTGCGCTCGCGTCACTCGCATCTCGGGATCGTCGCCGTGGTAGCGGCGCCCGCGGGGATGATGCTCGCGATGACGCCCTCGATCTACGCGCCGCTCGACCACCGACCCGCGCTGCATTTCCTCTACCACCTCGGGATCGCCGCGCTCGGCGTCGTCACCGGTCTCGGCGCGGGCACGCTGGGTCGCGTCACCGGCCGGTTCGCGGCGGTGCTCGCGGTCAGCATGGCGGTCCTGTACGCAGCCGGGGTCGGAGGCGGCTAACTCGTGGCGGCGTCCTCCTCCGGTGACGGCCTCGTCAGCTGGCTGATCGGCGGCCTCGGCGTCGGCGGAATCGTGCTCGGCCTCCTCGTCGGCGCCTACGAGATCGGCTACCACCGCGGCCACGAGGCGGCCGGAACAAGCGTCGCCGCGACAACGACAGCCCCGGCCACCACGGCCACCTCAGCCCAGACGACGACTGCCGGGGCCGGTGGGGCGACCGCCGCCCGCGGTCAGCAGTTGTATACCGCCGACGCATGCTCGAGCTGCCACTCCCTCACTGGCGCGAACGGTGTCGGCCCGACCTTCAAGGGCCTGGCGGGGAGCACGGTCACACTCTCCGACGGCAGTACGATCAGGGCCGACGACGCCTATCTGGCCAAGTCGATCACCGATCCGGACGCCGAGATCGTCAAGGGCTTCCAGAAGGGCGTCATGCTCGCCGCGATCTCGAGTTTCGACCTGAACGGCAAGCCTCAGGACGTCGCCGCGCTAGTCGCTTTCATCAGGGCTCAGCGTTGAGCAACCTGCTTGCTCACGCTTCGGGTCGGGCGGCTGCGGCCCGCCAACCGTACGGCCTCAGAGCACGACGCTCGCCGGGTCTCGAGAGGGCGGCGAGCGCGACCAGAAGCCCCCAGACGAGACCGGCGCCGGCCTCGTGGGCGCCGGCGAGGATCTCGTGCGTGCGGCCGGCGCCGCCGGCAAGAACAATCCCGATCCCGAGCGAGATCTGTGCGACCACGGCCACCGCGGGGATCATCCCGGCCAGGCGCGGCCCGCGCCCGCGCAGGGCGAGGACGAACAGCGCGATCGCGATCGCGGCGAGCGTGTAGGCGAGCATGCGGTGGGCAACCTGCAGCTCGGCGTGGCCGCCGCCGCTGGCGAAGCCGCCGTTGCAGGCCGGCCACTGCGTCCCGCAGGCGGTGTCGGCGTCGGTGGCCACGACTGCCGCCCCGACCGCGACGAGCGCGAGTCCGACGAGCACGGCGATGCGGGTGAGCCACGTGAAGCCCGCGCTCGCCGACGGTCCGGGACGCCGCCACGCGGCCACGGCCGTGACGACGGTCGCGGCCAGGAAGAGCAGCCCGACCAGGAAGTGAAAGGCGACGACCCAGCCGGGGAGCCTCAGCCAGACGGCGCTCGCACCGAGCAGCGCCTGGAAGGGCACCAGCGCGGCCGCGATGAGCGCAGGCCACAGCACCGCGCGCCGCTGCCGCTGCGTCCGCCAGGCCGTGAGGGCCACGGCGGCAACGAGCACGCTCACCCACGCGACAACAGCACGGTGGCTGTACTCGATCACTGACGCCCGCTGGTCGAGCGGGATGGCTTGCGCGGTGCACAACGGCCAGTGCGGACAGCCGAGACCCGACTCGGTGACGCGAACGACGCCTCCGACCGCGACCAGCCCCCAGGTCGAGAGCGCCGTGACGACGGTGAGCAGCCGGAACCGCATCAGGAGATGGGGACACCGCCCCCGCGTCGGTCGGCGAGGAACGACAGTGCCACACGCATCACTGCATCATCGGCCCTCCCGGGGCGAGGGCCTGATCAATTTTGATCATGGCGTCGCGGTGCGCGCGGGCTAGGAATGACGACGGTGCTCGCGTGACACCGATCGGAACCGGACAGCTCGTCGGCGACCTCGTCGCCGCACGTCCCGCACGGGCACGGATCTTCGAACAGCTGGGAATCGACTACTGCTGCGGCGGCAGGCGCACGCTCGGCGAGATCTGCAGCGAGCGGGGACTCGACGCGGCGACTGTCGCCGAGCTCATCGACGCGCCGAGCGATCCCGGCCTGATCGGCAGCGACTGGAGTCAGGCGTCGCTCGCAGAGCTCTGCGACCACATCGTCGACGTCCACCACGCCTACCTCCGGCGCGAGCTGCCGCGTTTGGCGGAGCTACTCGAGAAGTGCGAACGCGCTCATGCAGCTGAACGGCCCGAGCTCTCGGAGACGCGGGCGACCTTCGACTGGCTGCGCACCGAGCTCGAGCAACACCTCGCCCAAGAGGAGCGCGCCCTCTTCCCCGCCTGCAGAAAGCTCACAGACGGACAACCACTCGACTCTCGTCTCGTGGACAGCCTCGAATGCTTTGCCGCCGAGCACGCCGGCACCGGCGCTTCACTGCAGCGGCTCTCCACCCTCACAGACGGTCACGACCTCGAGGCGGCGCTCTGCAACACACATCGAGCAGCGCTCGAGGCGCTCGCGGAGCTCGAGCGCGACCTGCACGAGCACATCCACGAGGAGAACAACATCCTTTTCCCACGCCTACTGGCGACAGCTCAACGGTGACGCTCGCGGAGTCGGTCGAAGCACCGGCAGTTCAGCCGTTCGCGTCCGCGCCGTTCATCGTGATCTGGGAGGTGACACGCGCATGCGCGCTCGCGTGCGTCCACTGCCGTGCCGAGGCAATCCCGCTCCGGCATCCGCACGAGCTGACGACAGAGGAAGGGAAACGGCTGATCGACCGTGTCGCCATGTTCGGATCACGGCCGCCGCTCTTCGTGCTCACCGGCGGCGATCCGATGCGCCGGCGTGACCTCGGCGAGCTCGTCTGGCACGGCGTCAGCCGCGGGCTCTCCGTCGGGATGACACCGAGCGGAACCGCCGCGGTGACGAGGACGCGCCTCGAGGAGGTCCGCGATGCCGGCCTCGCACGTCTGGCGGTGAGCCTCGACGGTCCCGACGCCCACAGTCACGACACGTTCCGCGGCGTGCGCGGATCGCACCGCTACACGATGCGCATCGTCGACGACGCACGCGAGCTTGCGCTGCCCTTGCAGATCAACACGACCGTTTCCCGCGAGACCGTCGCTGATCTTCCAGCGATCGCCGAGGTCGTCGAGCAGACGGGCGCCGTGCTCTGGGCGCTCTTCTTCTTGATTCCGGTCGGACGCGCACGCTCCGAGCAGGCACTGTCTGCCGCCGAGATCGAGGCGGTGCTCGAATGGACCGCCGACCTTCAAAGGCGCGTCTCCTTCGGCATCAAGACCACGGAGGCGCCGCACTACCACCGCGTGCTCGCCGGCCGCCGTGACCTGGTGCGCGCCGCCGGCCGGGCCGGCCGCGCGGTCACCGACGGCAACGGCTTCCTCTTCATCGACCACGTCGGCACGATCTGTCCGAGCGGATTCCTGCCGCTCGCGGCCGGCAACGTCCGCACTGACGATCTGGTCGAGGTCTATCGCGAGCACCCGCTCTTCCGGTCGCTACGCGATCCCGAACGCCTCCGCGGCCGCTGCGGCCGGTGCGGGTTCCGGGCACTCTGCGGCGGCAGCCGCGCACGCGCGTTCGCCGCCACCGGAGATCCGCTCGCAGAAGACCCAGGCTGCGCTTACGAGCCTGGGCTCGCAGCGACCGACGCAGCGGTCTCCGTCGCGTCGAGCCGCTCGACCTCGAGGGCGCTTCCAAGTTCAGCCGTCGATCAGGCGCCGCGGCTCGTCACGCGAGCATGAGCGCTGAACGCACGGTTCGCGAACTGTCGCCCCGCGAATCAGGGGGAACACCGATGCGCCGTGGTGCGGCCGGCTCTTCACTTCTGGACGCTCGACCGATCGGAGGCAAGTGATGTCGAAGACGAGCACGAGCCAGGGCCTCCAGCCCCAGCCGTGGGACTGGCCGCACCCGCGTGTGCTTCTTGAAGTGCCGCCTCGACAAGACGCCGACGCGCGAATCGACGCCCTGCGTCGCGCGGGTTACGCGGTCGCTGTCTGCCCCGGCCCGGCGGCGCCGGGCCGCTGCCCCCTCACCGGCGATGACGGATGCGCAGCGGCCCACGGTGCCGACATCGTCGTCTCGAGTCTGGGGCTGAAAGAGGAGCAGGCGCGCGACGCGCTCGCCACCCTGCGCCTGCGGCTACCGCATTTGCCCGTGCTCGTCGAGACCGATGCCGAATTGGCATCCCGCTGGCCCGACCTCGTTCTCGATGGCACCCGCGTTGAGCCCGGCATCGCCGCCCCGGAGCTCGTCGAACGCGTGAAGCGCGCGCTCTCGGAAGAGGCGATCGCCGGTGCGTAACCCCTTTGGGAGTGAGGGGCGAGCCGTTCGGTTCGTGGGCGCGGTGGCGGCGCTCGCCGCAGTGGTCGCGGGCACGGACGCTTTTGCGCCCGCAGCGGCCGTCGCCGCCGTCTCCGTGCTCGCCGTCGGTGCGCTCGGCGCTCTCTACGTCGTCGGCGGTCGCCGACCGCAGAGGATTCCGGCCGCGCCGGCCCACGCTGGCGGCCCAGCCGAGCGACGAGCATTGCTTCTCATCGGAAGATCGCCGGCGGCGGAGTACCTGTCCGGCCTTCGCGACGACGTCGACCGGATCCTCGTCGTGTCCCTCGTCAGCAGCTCACCGGTCCACCACTGGCTGTCCGACATCGACCCGGAAAGGGCGGAGGCACACAAGCAAATGGAGGAAGCAGTCTCGCGCCTGCGCGCCCTGGGGATCGACGGCAGCGGCGTCGTGGGCAACGATGACCCGTTCACAGCGGTTGACGACGCCCTCCGCACGTTCGGCGGAGACGAGATCCTCGTGGCCACGCAAGATCCGAGATTGATCGACCGGCTGCGCGACAGGTACGCGATCCCGGTGACGAGGCTTACCGCTCACCAGCCGGGCGCAGCTCTCACGCGGTAGCTGCGGCAGTTCGACCGCGCTGCCGCCAAACGACGACGATCGCGATGAGCGCGAAGCAGGCCGCAGCTCCGAGCAGCGCGGCGCCGGCTCGCGCGGCCGGGCCGCTTCCCAAATAGACGCCGAGCGCAATCGTTTCGAGACCTGCGGCGAAGACGGCAGCCTCGAGTTGCGTACGGCCCAGCTGCACTATGCGTGGTGGCGGGCGGCAAACAACCTCGACGTCCTGTTCGACTACTCCGAGCAATACCAAGACGAACTCGCGCTCACCGACGAGATGGAGGCCCAGGCGCGCCAGCGCGGCGACCGCGAACAGCTCGCCGCTGCCCGGCTCCGTTCGACCCTGCTACTGGTCGAGCTGGGCCGCTGGCCGGAGGTGCTCGCCCGCGCCGACGAAGCCGATCAGCTGCAGGCCAGCCCCTGGGCCCGCAGCCTGCTGAACACCCCTCGTCCTCGTTCACTGCGAGCAAGGCAACCCCGACATAGCGCAGGCCGCCCTCGACGGGCAGGAACGGCGGCAACCACGACCACGTCGACCACAACTACCAAAGCGCCGAGACGATCCTCCGCGAGCACGGCCTCGCCTTCAACCATGCTGTGACGCAGCTTGAACATGCCGAGTGGCTCGTCGCGCAGGGCGTCGTCGGCCCCGACGTGAGTGAGGTGGGCCGCCAGAGGGCGGCCCACCTCACTCGAACGAGCATTGCTCAAACGATCACCGCGTGGGTGTTGGGCACGGGTTGGAGCCGAGCGTGTTGTGGAAGTTGTTGTAGCGCTGCGTGATCGTGAACCCGGGGGCGGGGTAGTTCGACAGCAGGAGGCCACCGTACTCAGCCGTCGGGGTACCCCCGAAGTTGTTGGTCGTGCCGGGGATGCTTCCACCACCCTCCTGCCAGATGCAGGCACCGTTCGAGTCGGTGGTCGTGGTGTAGAACGGGTAGAAGGAGGCGCCGTTGGGCGGATCCACGCAGCCAGATCCAGGACTCGGATCGGCGGGATTGCTCACGTGACGCTGGCAGACGTTGTTAGTCGAGAAGTCCGTTCCCTCGATGCGGGGGAGGTCGGTCTCGAACGCCACCTGGGAGTAGTTCATCGGGCCGCTGCTTCCGGGTCCGGTGAAGAGCGGGCTCGAGAACTGGATCGGCGCCGGGGTGTTGCTCGCCATCGCGCCGGCCGTCCCGGGCCAGCTTCCGTTCTGGTATTCGGGCCCGTCGAAGTCGTTGTCCGACCCTAAGCACCCGCTGAACGCGGGGTTCGCTGTGTTTCCGCTGGTGTCGAGCACCGGCAGCGTGAAGCACGGGAAGTCGTCGTTGTCCCAGCTCGCGTCGGTGGGGTTGGGGTAGCCAGCGCAGTCGAAGCCGCTGACCGCGTTGCAGTATTCGAAGTGGCCGATCTCGTCTGAGAAGGCGACGTTGTAGGAGTGCGCCGCCCACAGCACGCGGGTGTTCGGCCCGGAGGTGCTGAACATCGGGTGGAAGGCGTAGGGCTGGTCGGTGCAGGTCGACGAGTTCGGCTGGTACAGCGGATGGCCGAAGCCATTGGCGACGCTCGCGGTCATCGAGCCCGTCACTCCGGTCGTCAGATCGTGGATCACGACCTGGAAGCCGGCCGGCGTATCGTGCAGGTCGACCGTCAACTGATCCCCGGAGTTCATCTCCAGCGTGTCCGGCCCGGTCTCGAAGGTCGCGAGAGTCTGACGGAGCGGATCGGCCGGTGCCTGCGAGTGGCCGCTCTTGGTGATAATCGCGTAGTTGACATACTCAACGCCGGCCTGATCCAGGCAGGCGCTGTTGTTGAAAGCACCAGTGTTCGCGTTCTGCGAGAAGCTGTCGATGTTCAGCGCAGCGCACCACTGGGTGTTATCGGGACCGCAACTCACCCCGGTGCCCACGTTCCCCCAGCCCGGCGGGTAGAACTGCATCTCCATGAAAGCCTGGCCCGGCGTCAGGCCCATGTACCTGGACGAGTGCGGGTTCGTGCTCGTGTAGATGTTCGCATTGCTGTCCGGCGGACACGCTTTGCCCGGATCCGGGGCCGACTGGTTGTCGCACATCGCCATCCCGAACCAGAACGCCGGGTGAAGCATGAAGTTCCAGGTACCGCCGCTCCCGTCTTGCGCCGGCGCGGTAGGCGGATCCGTCGGCAGGGTTAGGTGGTAGACGCTCGAGTTCCCTGATCCCGGAGCTTTCGAATAGAAGAGCAGTGACGGCTCGTCGTGGCCGGCGGTGTACGAGTACCCGTTGTACGACACCGCGTTATTGGCCTCGGTGCAGTACTGCGGGTGCAGCACGCACCACGGCGTGGTAGAGGCCGCGTGGGCCGTCGCCACGGCGCTGCCTCCCAACGCGCCCACCATCGCAGCAACTCCGCAGAGGAGCGCGCCCGCAAGCAACAGGCGCCGCGGGACTAGAAACACACGCATACCGTCCCCCTTCCTGTCATTCGACGATCGGAGGCCTGGATCCTGGCAGATGGCTCAGTAGCTGTGCATCGTTACGATTGGCGCATGCCGCGAGGACTCACCGCCTCCCCGGGAACGACCGTCGATCCAGGCGAGCGCGCTTGTTCTCGGCGTGGCCAACGAGCTCACGTCGGGCCGCTGGGCCAGTTGCGAACGTCCTGTGGAACGCGAGCGAACTCTCGCTGAGCGCTCGTGCAGAACAGGCCGATCGCGGCCTGTCGCCAACGGCCCGGGACACAGTTTCTCTAGTGCGCGTCTAATAGCAGGGCGGAGATGAGCAGGTAGTCGTGCTAGTCGTGCTGGTTGTGGTCGTCGGCTTGACCGCGATCCCGTTGCGCGAGAGGGCGTACCATCTGGCGCCGAACGCGTTCACTCCCTCGCCCTTCGTTTGCCCGGCACGTGTGTCGAGCTTGTAGGTGTAGAGCGGGTGCTTGTTGTAGGTGAGCTGCCGCCTGCCGTTGCGGCGCTTGGTCATGCCGAGCAGCGACCTCTTGACGCCCGGGCCAACGGTCGGCGTTCCGTGCTTCGGCAGCGGCGGCCAGAACTTTGCGCAACTCGCATAACAAGCACTCTTGCCATTCCTATCCTTCTTGAACAGGTACAGCGTGTGACCCTTGGAGTTGACCAGCACCGGGCCGAGCTTCGTCCGGCAAAGAGCGATCGTGTGACCGCTCGCAGCGCACCCGGCCAGCGCCGACTGCTGCGCGATCGCACCTGC
>Ga0070730_10003042_pt1 | contig 15154 bp, 9 predicted proteins | sample Coa_R1_3_FD_66447 | JGI IMG/M metagenome (GOLD analysis project Ga0070730, IMG submission 66447) | Surface soil microbial communities from Centralia Pennsylvania, which are recovering from an underground coalmine fire - Coalmine... | ecosystem: Environmental > Terrestrial > Soil > Unclassified ...
ACCGGCAAGACCACCCTGGCCCAGATCATCGCCAACAGCACCCGCAGCTACTTTGCCAGCATCAGCGCCGTGCTGTCGGGCGTGGCCGAGCTGCGCAAGGTCATCAGCGAGGCCAAAGAGCGCCGCAAGCTGCACAACCAGAAGACTATTCTGTTTGTGGACGAGGTGCACCGCTGGAACAAGGCCCAGCAAGACGCGCTGCTGCCGCACGTGGAAGACGGCACCTTTGTGCTGATCGGCGCCACCACCGAGAACCCCTACTTTGAAGTCATCGGCGCGCTGGTCTCGCGCTCGCGCATCTTTCAGCTCAAGCCGCTGGACGACAACGGCGTGCGGCGTATCATCCAGCGCGCCGTGGCCGACCCCACCCGCGGCTACGGCCGGCTGGACGTGCGGCTGGACGACGACGCCCTGGCGCACCTGATCAGCGTGGCGGGGGGCGATGCCCGCAACGCCCTGAACGCGCTGGAGCTGGCGGTGGAGACCACCGCGCCAGACGCCTCCGGCGTGATCAATGTGACGCTGGCGGTGGCCCAGGAATCCATCCAGCGGCGCGCGGTGCTCTACGACAAAGACGGCGACGCCCACTACGACACCATCTCGGCCTTCATCAAGTCGGTGCGCGGGTCGGACCCGGACGCGGCGCTGTACTGGCTGGCCAAGATGCTCTATGCCGGCGAGAGCCCGCGCTTCATCTTGCGCCGGCTGCTCATCCTGGCCGGGGAAGACATTGGCCTGGGCGACCCGCTGGGCCTGGTGGTGGCCAACGCCGCTGCCCAGGCGTTTGAGTACGTCGGCCTGCCGGAGGGCGTTTACCCCATTGTCGAGGCCACCCTCTACCTGTCCACCGCGCCCAAGAGCAACAGCGCCGGGGCTTATTTCAAAGCGGTCAACAAGGTGGAAGAAGAGGGCAAAGTGCAGGTGCCCCAGCACCTGCAGGACGGCAACCGCGACGCCCGGGATCTGCACCACGGCGAGGGCTACATCTACCCGCACATGGAGCCTGGCCACCACGTGGGGCAGCAGTATCTGCCCACGGCGCTGCTGGGCACCTATTTCTATTCCCCGTCAGAAGAAGGCTACGAAGGCCAGGTGAAAGACCGGCTGGCCCGCTGGCGCGCGGCCCAGGAGAAGGCGCTGGGGCTGGAGCAGACCAAAGAGCTGCCCGAGCTCTCCGAGGCCGAGGTGCTCGACATCAAGCGGCGCACCGGGCGGCGCGGCGAGGAGCCCTAGCCTGGCCGTCTGCCCGAGCAGGGCTCAATACTGCGGCCCGGCCAAACCCCGCTGGCGCAGATGCGCCGCGCCAGTGGAGTGTGGCCGGGGCGAGGGCGAGAGTGGAATCCGCTACTGCCCTGGGGCGCGATAGGCGGGCGTCAACTTTGCCGCGGCGTCGACCTGCTCGGGCGACATCAGCACGGTGGTCTTGACCTTGACCGCACCGCTGGCATTCACGAACAGGGACACCGCCGTCATGCTGGCGTCGTTGGGCACATCGACAATCCCGTAGAGATCGGTCTCGCCAAAGGCGTAGTACATGGTCTCAACGGTTCCGCCGACCGATTGGATCAATTTTTCGATGGCGGCTTGGCGGGCGCTGCCGCCTTCTTTGATGAGCCCCTTAAGGCCCTCGCTGTTGTAGTTGGCTTGAAACAGATACTTCGACATTGGAGCCTCCAGATAGGATAGGCGCGCCCCACCTCTACGGGTGAGACGCACGAAAGGTCCGTCGACCGTGCCGGACGGTCGGGTTGCTGCGCATGGCGGGAATAAAAAGTCGCAATCGTCGTGTTGGGGAACTCCTTTCCGTCGCTGCGCGCTTCGCCAGCGGCCCCTTACGCGGTTTGTTTGACGGCGACCGCGCCGGCGGTAATATGCAGGGGCGAAACCACCAACCCGGCCAGGTTCTGAGCCACCCAGGCGGAGGCGCGGCGGCTGGATTCGTCCACGCTGGCCTGGTTGTCGAACAGGCTGATCGTGGTCACGACGTCGTCGGCGGTTGTCACCACGTAATAACCCCGGAACCCAGGTAGGCCGCTCAGGGTGGGGAGGAAGCTTGTCTCAATTCGGCGAGCAATTTCAGGGGCGGCGTTGGCGACGGCCTCGGCGCTGCGGATGGCTGCGTACATTTTGATCTCCTTTGATCGTCTGCCTGGATTGGCCCCACATTACTTCAAAGGGCTGGCAGCGCGCATCGTCAGAACTGAGGAGATCGCTGATGAATTGTGGAAAGCGCCTGCGGCTCAGCCGAGGCCGTGGTCGAGGGCGTAGCGCGTGGCAGCGCTGCGCGAATTCACGTCCAGTTTGCCGTAGATGGAGCGCAGGTGGGAGTTGACCGTGGTCACGCTGATGACGAGCTTCTCGGCCATCTGGGCGCTGGTCAGGCCGGTGGCCAGTAGCCGCAGCACCTCGGCCTCGCGGCTGGTGAGCCCGGCCGGCAATTGCTGGCCGGGCGTTTGGGAGGCGGGGGTCTGCAGGGCTTTGAAGATCTGGTCCAGCGTCATCGCCCGGCCCTCCTGAGCGGCGGCGGCGAAGGCCGCCGCACCCAGCGCGGCCTGGGCCGCGGCCACATGCTGATTATGCAGCCGCTGGCGCGCAGGCGGGATCGGTGCCCCGATGGCGTCGCGGAGCGCCTGGGCCGCCCCAAGCAAATGTGCTGCGAGTAGGGCCTCCCCGCCGGTGGCGGCCGCGCCCGCCAAGCCGTCCAGGCTGAAGGCCAGAAACCAGGTATCACCCACATCTTTTAGCGTTTGGATGGCATTTTCGCTCAGGCTGCGCGCAGCGCCGCCATCGCGCTGCCAAAGCGCGATGTCGGCCAACCCATTGAGGCACATGCTGATGCTGCGCCGGTCATCGATCTCGCGCAAGATGGCCAGCGACTGCTCAAATGCTTCCTGCGCTTGGGAGTAGTGGGCCTGGTTCAGCTGGACGTAGCCCATCCCAAACAGCATAAAGGCAGTCCCGCGCCGGTCTCCTAGTTCGCGAAAAATAGCCAGACCTTCCTCGGCTTGGCTCTGCGCCAGGGCGTTGCGGTCCGTCATGCAGTTGATAAAGCCTTCATAAAACAGCGCATTGGCCAGCCCCCACCGGTCGCCGACCTCCCGGAAAATGGTCACGCTCTCGGCGGCGAGCGCCACGGCCTGAGCGTATTCGCCGCGCAGCGCGGTGGGGAACGCCAGCGCATTGAGCGCCGCGCCGACACCCGTCCGGATACCCAACTGGCGGAATCCGTCCACGCCAGCCTGCCCGAGGCGCAGGGCTTCGGTGTAGTCCGCCTGAAACGTCGCCAGCACACACGCGCCGCACGCCGCCTTGGCGCGGGCAAGCTGGGCGGACGCCGCGAGCGCCTGCGCGGCGACCGAGGGCGCTGGGTCCGCCAGCGCCGCGGCCAGCCAGCGCCGGCCTTCGCTCAGGTAGCCGCGCGCAAACCAGAACTGCCACAGCGCCGCGCACAGCCGCGTCAACTCATGGGTTGCACTGCTGTCTGACAACCAGCGCAGCCCCGACCGCAGGTTATCCAAATCCTGTTCCAGGCGGTCGAGCCACGCTTTCTGTTCGGGGCCGTTCAGTCTGGCCTCCGCCTGCTCAGCCAGCTGCAGGTAATAGCCCGCGTGCGCCCGTCGCGCCGCGCCGGCCTCGTCGCACTGCTGCAATTGTTCGAGGCCGTAGGCGCGGATCGTCTCCAGCATCATGACGCGCGGCTCGTCCTCGGCGGCCTCCGCGAATCGGATCAGGCTTTTGTCCAGCAAGGACCCAATGCCGCTCAAGCCGGCCTCGCCTGCCTCCGCCACCGCCTGGGCGGCTGCCAGCGAACAGCCCCCGGCAAACACGGCCAGCCGCCGAAAAAGCCGCTGCTCGTCAGGATCCAGCAACGCATAACTCCAGGTGATGGCGGCCCGCAGGGAGCCATGCCGTTCTGGCGCGTCTCGGGCGCCGCCCGTCAGAAGCTGCAGCGGCTGATCCAGGCGCGCCACCATGGCCGCCGGGGACAGCAGCTTGATGCGGGCGGCCGCCAGTTCCAGCGCCAACGGCAGGCCGTCCAGCCGCCCGCAAATGTGGGCCACGGCAGCGGCGTTGGCGTCGCTCAGTTGAAAATCCGGCTTGAGGGCTTTCGCGCGGACGACAAATAAGCGAACAGAGTCGAATTGCAGTAGCGATTGAGAGCTAATCGGCTCTGGCGGGGGCGGGACAGGCAAGGGCCCCACCGCCAGCTCATGTTCGCCCAATAGATTAAGGCGGGCGCGGCTGGTGACCAGGACCTTCAGTTCGGGCTCAGCGGCTAACAATTCCGCGACGAAGGGGGCTGCCCCCATGACCTGCTCGAAGTTGTCCAATACGATCAGGTATTTACCGAACAAGGCCTCGATCAAAAGCTCCAGGGGCGAGCGTTCTCCGGTCTGGCGGAGGCTCAGCTTTTGGGCGATTGCGGTCACTACCAGCTCGGCGTCGCGAACCGCGGCTAGCGGCACCAAGTGCACACCGTCTGGAAAGGAAGCAGCATTGTCGGCTGCCGCCTGGATCGCAAGCCGAGTCTTGCCAACCCCGCCGGGACCGGTGAGCGTAATAAGCCGCACCTCCTGGCTTTGCAACAGGTCGCGGAGGGCGCTGAGTTCTCCGCGTCGCCCAATTAATGGCGTAGGAGGCGTTGGAAGCGAATGCGTTTGCACGGCGCCTAATTATATTCGCGTAAATTTCAATGGCAATGCAGGCTAGCCGTCAAGCGCCAGACAGTCAGAAAAGACGACCTAACGCCGTGGATTGAGTAACGGGCTTGCTGGAGGGGGTCTATAGTCTCGTCGAGGCCACCCTGTACCTGGCCACCGCGCCCAAGTCGCATACGGCCAATGACTACTTTAAGGCCTATGCCAAGGCCGAGGGCAAGGTGCAGGTGCCCCAGCACTTGCAGGACGGCACGCCTGCGGCAGGCGACGCCCGCGACCCTTCGGCAAGCTCAGGGCAGGCGCTGCACCACGGCGAGGGCTACGTCTACCCCCACGAATTGCCCGGCCACCACGTGGGCCAGCAATACCTGCCCACCGCGCTGCTGGGCACGTATTTCTACTCCCCTTCTGAACAAGGCTACGAGGCGCAGGTGAAGGACCGGCTGGCCCGTTGGCGTGCCGCGCAGGAGAAGGCGCTGGGGATCGAGCAGACCGAGACTTTGCCCGAGCTCAGCGAGGCCGAAGTATTCGAGGTCAAGCGGCGAACGGGGCGACGGGGCGAGCCGGAATAGATCGGGTCATCCATTCAACGCCGGCCTGAGGGACTATAATTCCGTTCCTTAGGCTGCGCCTTGCGGCCTCTCATCCTGTTCGCAACGTCCAGGCGAGAGCACCAATAGATGTCTGACCTGATTGGCGGGTTTCAATCGCTGCCGGCCGAATACCAAAACCTCATCAGCCTGGCCCAGGAGCGCCATTCGATTCAGATCACGCCCCTGCAAGTCCTGGCAGGCGGCTGGTCAGGCGCCAGGGTGTACCTAGTCAGCATACTTTCGCAAAACCCGCCGCGCCTCGAACACTGCATCCTCAAGCTCGACCGCAAAAACGAATACTCGACCTCCGACGAGACCCAGCGCCACGCCGACGCCGTGCGCCTTTCGCCACCCGCGTTCGCCGCCGAGCACCTGGCGCAAATGGCGTACGAGCCCGTGGAGGCTGGCGGGGTCCTGGCCATCTTCTACACGATTGCCGGCCAATCGCTGCACCGCTATCGAACGCTCGCCGCTTACGAGCGGCAGAGCCAGATCGAGACGATCTTCGCGCAGACCTATCAGTACGTGCTCGGCGAGTGGAATGCCGCCCGCACGTTCCGGCAGGCGGTTCACCCTACCGACCTGTTGAAAGCGTGGCTGGCCTTTCGGCTGCGGCCGGGCAACCAGATTGAAAAGTTCCTCGACACGGTCCTCAATGTGCCGCCTGGCCTGGGCGGATTTCTGATCCAGGGCGACATCTTTCCCAATCCGCTGGCCTATGCGCTCCAGCCGGATGGGTGGAGCACGGCCCGCCCACTCGATGCCGCTATCGGCCTGCAGCATGGCGACTTGAACACCGGCAACATCTTGGTCAATTTCGCGCCCGACGAGCAGACACTCAGCGGCTATTACCTGATCGACTTCGCCCTGTTCCGCGATCAGATGCCCTTGCTGCTGGACCTGCGCTACCTGGAGATGTCGTATTTGATCCTCCGGCAGGCGCAGGTGTCACTGGCGAAGCTGGTGGAACTGATCGTTCGACTGGGCCAGGCCGACCACCTAGAGCTGCAGCAACTGCCGGTGGATGTAGCTGGGGTTGGCGCGCTCATCGGCTCGACCCGCCACGTGTTCGACCGCTGGGTACAGGCGAACCACCCCAGCCTGCACGACGACCTGTGGGGTCAATATTGGCTAGCCGGGGTGGCGGCCGGGCTAAGCTATTGCCACAAGGCCCCGCTCGCACCGGCCGAGCGCCTCACTGGCCTGATCTATGCCGCCGCCAACCTTAAGCGCTACGCCGACCTGTTCGGCCTGCCGGCCCCGGCCGAGGGGCGCCGGCTCTACTCTGACCTGGCGCGCTTTGAACACGAGCTGCGGCCGGGCGCGGACCGGGGCCGCGCCGCGCTGAGCCGCGCCGGCATGCTGCCGGCCGGCGAAGTGACCCTGCTCTTCACGGACATTGAAGGCAGCACGCCGCTATGGGAGAGCCAACCCGAGCAGATGCGCGTTGCGCTGGAGCTGCACAACGTCACGGTGCAGGCGGCCGTGGACGGCCACGGCGGGCAAGTGTTCCGCACGGCGGGCGATGCGTATAACGTGGCCTTCAGCCAGCCAGCCAGCGCCCTGGCGGCCGCCATCGAAGCGCAGCGCAAGCTGGAAGCCGCGCCGTGGGGGGCGCTGGGGCCGCTGAAGGTGCGCATGGGTCTGCACCTGGGTCCGCTCGAGCTTAAGGGCGGCGAATACATATCGAGCCACACTTTCAACCGCACGGCGCGCATTATGTCGGCCGGTCACGGCGGGCAGATTCTGATCTCCGCCGAGGTCATGGAGAAGGTGCAGGGGCAGCTTCCGGCCGGCGTAACGCTGCGTGACATGGGCCAGCACCGGCTGAAAGGCATGTCACGGCTGGAGCACCTGTTTCAGGTGGTGGCCCCGGGCCTGAAGGCGGATTTTCCAAAACTGGCCACGCTCAGCGCCACGCCCAATAACCTGCCCGTCCAGCTCACGCCGTTCGTCGGGCGCGAGGCCGAACTGGCGTCGCTCAAGGCGTTGCTGGCCAACAGCCGTAACCGGCTGGTCACCATTGTGGCGCCGGGCGGCATGGGCAAGACGCGCCTGGCCCTGGAAGCCGCCGAGCAGATCCACGACGCCTATCCACACGGCGTCTATTTTGTAGCGCTGGATCGTATCAGCGCGGCCGAGCAGGTGGCGACGGCTGTGACTGTGGCTGTCGCCGAAGTGCTGCCCATTTCGCTGGCGTCGCAGGAGGACCCGAAATCCCGGGTGTTGGACTACCTGCGCGACAAGCAGGTGCTGCTGGTGATGGACAATTTCGAGCACGTGCTCGATGGCGCGCTGCTGGTGCCGGAAATATTGGGCGCCGCGCCGCGCGTGCAGGTGCTGGCGACCTCGCGCGTCAAGCTCAACCTGATCGGCGAGACGGCCGTTGTGCTCCAGGGGCTAAGCATCGACGAGCCTACTTTGGAGAAGAACAGCGCCGTCCAGCTCTTCGCCCAGAGCGCTCAGCGGACCCAGCCCCAGTTCGAGCTGGCTGCCGACGTGCTGCCGGCCGTGGCCCGCATTTGCTGGCTGGTGGAGGGCATGCCGCTGGCCATCGTGCTGGCGGCCGCCTGGATGGATACGCTGTCGGTGGATGAGATTGCCGCCGAGATTGAGAAGAGCATCGACATCCTCGAGACGGAAAAGCGCGACGTGGCGCCACGGCAGCGCAGCGTGCGCGCTGTTATCGAATCGTCGTGGAGCCAGGTGGATGCCGCGGCCCAGGATTTGCTGAAGCGCCTGTCGGTTTTTCGCGGCGGCCTGACGCGCGCCGCCGCGCAGGAGGCGGCCGGGGCCACCCTGCGCAGCCTGTCACAGTTGGTGGATAGGGCTCTGTTGCGGCGTGAGCCGGACACGGGGCGCTACCACATCCACGAGCTGCTGCGCCAGTACGCCGAGGAACAACTGGCCCAATCCGCCGAGCTGGAGCGCCAGGCCCACCAGGCCCACGCGCAGTATTTCGCCGATTTCGTGGGCAACAGCGAGCGGCGCCTGCAAGATCAGCGCATGAAGGCCACGCTCGCAGAAATCGCGGCGGACTTTGACAACATCCGCATCGCCTGGAACTACTGGGTCGATCGGCAGGCAGCTGCCAGCCTGGGCAAGTTTGTCAGTGCGCTGTGGATGTACTTCGAGATCAGTGGATCGTTCACCCCAGCCATCCAATTCTTGGGCGACGCGGTGGAGAAGCTCACCTCAAGCGAGCCCGAGGCGGCCTGGGTGCGCGCCGAGCTTCGGTCGCGGCAGGCGTGGTTCATCGCCCTGATCGGGCAGGCTGAGCAGGGGTTGCGGCAGGCGCAGGACAGCGTCAAAACCCTCCGGCAATATCGCCCCGCCGACGTCACCGTCAACATGCTCGACGCCCTGAATATCAATGCCATCTTCCTGAACGATTACCCGGTCGTGGTTCAGACCAGCCAGGCCATGCTGGAGCGCGCCGAGCGCAGCGGCGACATCTGGGAGCGCGGCTGGGCGTTGATCTGGCTGGCCTATGCGCTGGTGATCCGGCAGCAGGCCGGCGAGGCATTGCAGGCTGGGCGCGAGGCGCTGGCCATTTTTGAGCAACTCCACAATCCCTTCGGCCTGTCGGTCAGCGCGGGGATCATACTAGGCGTGATCTCGCTGGCGGTGGGCGACGTCGGCGCGGCCAGGGCCAACTTCCTGCGCGGTGTACAGGCCGCCGAGCAGATTAACTATCTGCGCCTGCTCCAGATCTGCTACGACAACCTCGGCACCCTCGCGCTGCTCGGCCGCGATCTTGACCAGGCGCACCAATACTTCTTCAAGAGTTTGCGCATCAGCCAGAACTGCGGGCAAACCCGCGAAATGCTGGCCTCCCTGCGCGACTTCGCCAGCGTGTCGATGGCGCGCGATGATCTGGCCGGCGCGCTGCAGCTGCTGGCTGTGGTGCTGAACCATCCCGCCAGCGACCAGAACTCACTCAACCGCCCCGAACGGCTGCGCGACGAAAGTGAGAAACTGCGGGCGCAGATCCACGATCGGCTGGAGCCGAGCGCCTATCAAGCAGCCTGGGAGAGCGGCCAACGGCGGCAGTTGGCCGAGGTCGTGGCGCAAATCCTTGGTTAGCGGCTCAGGGCTGTCGCGCTCAGGCCGCCGGCCGAGGCTGGTCTAGGATTAGTGAATGGCTCACAGCGCCCAGCGGCAGACTAGTCAAAAAAACGACATAACGCCGCGGATTGGGTAACGCCCTTGCCGGAGGGCGTCTACCCCATCGTCGAGGCCACGCTGTACCTGGCCACCGCGCCCAAGTCGAACACGGCCAACGCCTACTTCAAGGCCTACGAGAAGGTGGAAGAAGAGGGCAAGGTGCAGGTGCCGCAGCACTTGCAAGACGGCACGCCTTCGGCGGGCGACGCCATGGATTTGCACCACCGCCGAACCGTACGGCGTGGAGAAGAGCCCTAGGCTCGCTCAAGAGCGCGACGGCAACTCACAACTGGTGTGCCCGCTCGTGGCGTGACCGAATCGGCGTAGATCTTATCGTCGCTTAGAAACCAGCCACCTGTGCGCCTTATTGCAGTTTCATTTGCTCAGCAAGGGCAAACTCTGTGTGCGTTGAAGCTCATACGCGCCGATATCGCATATCGTCGCGCCTGCTCCGTTCGCTGGGCGCGGCGCGCCGCGCTGATCGGTGTGCAGGTGCGTGCCAAATTGATCCACGCAGCCGCCAGGTTCTGGCCGGCCAGCGTCAATAGCCTGGCTGCCCGGCAGCAGCGCCTGGGTCCAGGTCGGCCCGCCGTTATCTTGCAGAGGGCCCAGATACGCGGCGGCGTTCAACTGGTCGAACGGACCGCCTGTCAGGGTGCAGTCGCTCGTCTGATAGGAGACCAGGTTGTAACCTCGCGAGGTCAGCGTGCCGGAGCAGTCGTCAGGGACGAAGAAGTAGACCATCCGTTCAGAATCGTAGTCGCTGGCTAAATTGTCGGCCAGGAGACTATTCTGAACGTTAACCGTGTTGTCGTTTTCATTGTAGTTGTAAACACCGCCGCCCGTGCCGCTGCCAGTCAGTTGGGCGTCAGCCCGATTGTCAGCGATGGTGGCGTTGAACAAGTTCAACACGCCTGGGCAAGTGACGCAACCATTCCAGATGCCCCCGCCGTCGGTGTAGGCCTGGTTGCCACTGACCGTGCTGTTGAGCACGGTCGTGGTACTGAACCGATTGGACAGGCCGCCGCCTGTGCCAGTGGCCGTATTGGCGCTGATCGTGCTGTTGACCACCGTCGCGTTCGCAAGGTCGACTTTAATGCCCCCGCCATCCGCGCCGGCGGTGTTGTTGCGGACCGTGCTGCTGTACACCGCCGCTGTCGTGCCCTCGTCGATGTCAATGCCCCCGCCGCTGCGATCGCTATGGTTGCCGGCAACAGTGCTGTCAACGAGCGTGAGCCCGCCAAAGTTGATAAATATGCCCCCGCCGAAGTTCGAGGCGGTATTGCTGATCACGACGCTGTGGTCTAGCAGGAGCAGCCCGGAGAAGTTGTCTATGCCACCCCCAAGGTCGCTCGTTTTGCCGCCTTGGATCGTGACCCCAGTCATGGTGACCGTAATGCCTGACTCAATATGGAACACCCGGTCGTGCGTGACGCTGCCGTTGCCGTCAATGATCGTCTGGCCGGCGCCGCTGCCTCGAATGGTGACGGTCTGGGTAATGTTCAAGTCGCCGGTCGTTTCATCGTCCGGGCCAGATGCGGGAATATGTAGCGTAATGGGCGTGCCGGACAGCTTAGGCGCAAAGTCGATGGTCGCGCCGCCGCCGGGCCAGTGGTTGGCCTTCATGATCGCCGCCCGCAGGGTGCACGTGCCATCGCCGGGCAAAGTTTCGCAAGGCCCGCTGTCCAGCGGCGGGCTGGCCACAATGTCGTCGATGCTGTTGACGGTGAAGGTGGGGGCGGACAGCGGCGCCGCGCGGGCGGGCGGACCGCCGCCGGTCAGTATCGTGACGAGCAGACAGGCAAGGACACCCAAGCAGCCGCGGCGGAGAAGGTCATCTCGATCAGCCACGAGACATTCTCCCTGTCAACTGTGCTGATCCAAGCAAAATTATAGTACCGTTGCGCCCAATTTCAGATGAGGGCTACAGCCGAGGCAATTTTCTAAGCGTCGTTCGGCTGATAATACCCGATTTACCGTCAGCTCATTCAGCCGTACCCTTTAGCGGCCAGCCGACCGGTAGGCTGGCCGCGAGGACAACATAACGTTGTGGACAGAATAACGGGCCTGCCAGAGGGGGTCTATCCCATCGTGGAGGCAACGCTCTACCTGGCCACCGCGCCCAAGTGGAACACGGCGAATAACTACTTTAAGGCTTACGCCAAGGTAGAAGGCGAGGGCAAAGTGCAGGTGCCCCAGCACCTACAGGATGGCACGCCTTCGGCAGGCTCAGGGCAGGCTCTGGGCGACGGCGAGGGCTACGTCTACCCGCACGCCGAGCCGGTCCACCACGTCGGCCAGCAGTATTTGCCCACGGCGCTGCTGGGCACTTACTTCTATTCACCCACGCGGGAAGGCTACCAATCCCAGGTGAAGGATCGGCTGGCGCGCTGGTGCGCGGCCCAGGAGAAGGCGCTGGGGCTGGAGCAGACCGAAGAGCTGCCCGAGCTGAGCGAGGCTGAAGTGCTCGACATCAAGCGCCGCACCGTGCGGCGGGGCGAGGGAGCTTAGGCTCGCTCGGTGTCCTGGCCTACGGCTCTAGGCTGGCGCGCCGTGGCGCAGGCGTTCGTACAGCTCTTTCGTTTCGGCAGCCGGCTGCGCCTGAAGTTCGGATTGCATCTGGTCTGCCAGCATCTGGTAGTGACGCAAGGCCTGGCCCAGCTCCCCCATCCGGGCGTAACAACGCATCAACTGGCGATGGGCCTCTTCCAGGTAAGGATCGTGCACAATCGCGCGGCGAAAAGCCTCGGCCGCGCTGGCATAGTGTTCGGCCCCGAACTGCACGTAACCTAAGCTGAGCAAGACTTCCAGATACGTCCTCTGCAAGCTCGCCCGGGGCCCCAGATACCAATCACCGGCATTCATGTCTGCCAGGAAATTACCCTGATAGCTTTCGGCCGCTTCCTCCAGCAGCCGGATCGCCTCCGCCTGATTGGTAGCTCGCATTTGCTGGGCGCGGATGAGGTTGGTCTGCAGCACCTCCGCGTCATACCAGAAGGATGAGGCCAGCAAACGATTGAAGCGATAGCGGCCGTTGTCGAAGATAATCCACTCCGGCGAGCCCAAGGCGTGCCGCAGATGATGCAGTGTGACCGCCAGGCGGCTGCGCAGCTGCGCCGGCGTGGCCTCCGGCCACAAGTCTAGCCCGATCTGTTCCTTGGTCCGCGCGTCGTGGGCCAGCAGATAAAACAGCAACTCCCTGGATTTCGCGTACACCCACTCGGAGGATGTCAGCAGCTGACCGTCCCGATACGCGCGCGCTGTCCCGAGCGCCAGCAGGCGCAGCTCGGCAGTTCCGGAGCGCGCTGGCGCAGCCGGCTCGCCCGCCGCCCACGCGACGATCTGCTCGGCTGGCATGGCGCTGCCGCGGGCCCAGGCAGCGGCAGAAGCCGCGGCGGACAGTTGGCGACGGAGGTTTGCCAGGTCCTGCTCGAGCTCGACCTGGTCGCTGGGTGGCAGCGGCGCGCCGATTGACTGCCGCAAAGTCTGCGCGATGCCCAACAGGCAGGCGGCCCGCTCGGCCTGTTGTTGCGCCAGGGCGGTGCGAGCCAGGCCTACAATGGATTGCGCCAGGCCGCGCCGGTCGCCCAGCTCATCCTGCAGCGCCGAGCTGTCGTTGAACAGGCGAGCCGCCTGGCGATAATCCCGCTGGTCCAGCGCCACCAGGCCGAGTTTGCTCAACGAGAAGGACAGGCCCCAGCGATTGCCCAGCTCGCGCGAGATCGTCAGGCTTTCCTCCAGCAGTGCGGTGGCCCGCGCGTATTGTTTTTGAAGACGGCAGACGCCGCCCAACGTGTCGAGCGAATCAGCCAGAACCCATTTGAGCCCGAGGCGCCGGGCCAGCCCAATGCTCTCTTCCAGTAGCTCCGTGGCCGCGGCGTAGTCGCCTTCTTCGCGGACCACCACGCCCAAGAGGCCCAGCGCCAGCGCCACGCCGCGTTCGACGCGCGCCGCACGACCCAGCGCCAGCGCCTCTTCCAGGGCAGCATGGGCGGCCCCATACTCGCCCTGGCGCCAGGCCAGCGCGCCAAGATAGTTGAGCGAACTGACGATACCGGCGGGGTCATCCAGCTTTCGCCAGAGCGCCAGGCTTTGTTGGAAGAAGGCCTGGGCCGGCGTGTAGTCTGCCTGATCCCATGCCAGCAGCCCGGCGCCATTCAGCGCCTGGGCATGCGCCGCGGTCTCATCGCCAGCGCTGGCCTGGGCCAGCGCCCGCGCCAATCGCTCCCGGCCTTCTCGCCAATAGCCGCGCAGATGCCAAAAGATACGCAGGGCGCCCACCCAGCGCAACCGGCTGGCGGGCTCGGCGTCGCTGAAGTCGAGCGCGGCGCGCAAGTTGTCCAGATCAGCCTCGAGCCGGTCCATCCAGACGACCTGCTGTGGACCTTCCAGCTCAGGTTCAGCCTGTTCGGCCAGCGCCAGGTACCAATCGTGGTGGCGCCGCTGCCGGGCCGGCTCCTCAGCCGCCAGCCGCAATTTTTCCCAGGCATATTGGCGTATGGTCTCGAGCAGGTGATAGCGCGCCTCGCTCTCGCGCAGCGTATCCGCCACGACCAGCGATTTTCCAATCAGGCGCGACAGCAGATCCAGGATCTCGCCCGCCGCCAGTCCCTCCGGCGCGGGGCCATCGGCGCCAACCGCTTCGGCCGCGTCCAGGGTGAAGCTGCCCGCAAAGACGGCCAAACGCCGGAACAGCATCTGTTCCTTCTCCGACAACAGCTCGTGGCTCCAGTCCATGGCCGCCCGCAGCGTTTGGTGGCGAGGCAGCATGGAGCGGGTGCCCGTGGTGAGCAAGTTGAAGCGGTCGTCCAGGCGCGCGGCAATCTGGCTGACCGTCATGACGGTGACCCGGGCCGCCGCGAGCTCGATCGCCAGCGGCATGCCATCCAGGCGCTGGGTGATGTGCCAGACCTCGGCGGCGTTGTCGGCCGTGAGCTTGAACTCCGGCAGCAGGGCGGCGGCGCGCTCGACGAATAGTTGTACGGCATCCGACTGCTGCAGGGCCGCCAGTCGATCCGCCGCGGAGCGCGCCTCGACCGGCTCGGGCAGCGAAAGCGACGGGACCAGCCAGGTGGTCTCCGCGGCGAGGCTCAAGGCTTCACGGCTCGTGGCCAAAATGGTCAAGTTCGGGCATTCGTCCAGCAGGTTGTCCACCAGCTGCGCGCAGGCTGCCAGGAGATGTTCGCAGTTGTCCAAGACAATGAGCTGCTGCCTGGACCTCAGGATCCGGCGCAGCGTCGCCAGCAGCGATTGATCCGCCGCCTCGCGCACCCCGATCTCTTTCGCCAGGGCCTGGGGAATGAGAGCCGCGTCGCTGATCGGGGCCAGATCGACCCAGACAGCGCCGTGCCGATATTGAGCCTGAACCTCATTCGCCACCTGCTGTGCCAAACGGGTTTTGCCGCAGCCGCCCGCGCCAGTCAAAGTCAACAGGCGAGTGGCGGCCAGCAGGCGCTTGAGCTCCTCAATCTCCGGCGCGCGGCCGACGAAACGGGTCGTTTCAGGCGGAAGATTGAGCCGCCGTGTTCTCCGCGCTGAAGAGTTTTTATGTCTAGCCATGAAGCGCGCTGGTGGCGTGATCGCCGTGACCGCCCGGTCCGGCTATGCCCGCGGGTCAAGACTGCCGGACCCTCATATTCTATGTCGAATTGAAAGCCCGTTGCTATATGCGTTTTATAAGCAATCCCACAACCAGTGAAGTGTAGATTCAACCTGGGGATCGCGTTCGATGAGCAG
>Ga0070730_10003043_pt1 | contig 15149 bp, 11 predicted proteins | sample Coa_R1_3_FD_66447 | JGI IMG/M metagenome (GOLD analysis project Ga0070730, IMG submission 66447) | Surface soil microbial communities from Centralia Pennsylvania, which are recovering from an underground coalmine fire - Coalmine... | ecosystem: Environmental > Terrestrial > Soil > Unclassified ...
TGGGCGCAGTACCGCACGCCGATCAAGAACCTCTACATGTGCGGATCGGCCACGCATCCCGGTGGTGGCATCATGGGCGCCAACGGACGCCTGGCTGCGCTCGAAATTCTGAAAGACGTCAAGGGGGCCGCGTAGCCATGGCGGGTCAAAATCAGAGAGACATCGTCATCATCGGCGGCGGCCACAATGGGCTGGTCACCGCGTTCTATCTCGCCAAAGCGGGATTCAAGCCGCTCGTCGTCGAGCGCAGCGCGCAAGTTGGCGGTGCCGCGGTCAGCGACGAATTTCATCCTGGCTTTCGATGCTCGACTCTGGCGCACACGGCCGGGCCCGTTCGGCCGGACATTGTGCGCGACATGCAGTTGGACAAGCATGGCCTGCGCCTGATTACGCCGGATGTTTGCGTCACTGCGCTAACCCCGGATGGGCGCGCTCTCACGCTTTATCAGGATGTGAACAAGTCGGCGCAGGAGATTTCCGCGTTCTCGCAGAAAGATGCGGCGAAGTACGGCGAGTTCGAGCAATCGCTCGGGAAAATCAGCAAGGTCATCGGCGATGCGCTTGCCACCACTCCGCCGGACATCGACGATCCCAGCCGCAGCGATCTGTGGAGCATGCTCAAGACCGGGCGCGCGATCCGCAAGCTGGGCAAGAAGGACATGTTCCGTCTGCTGCGCTGGGGACCGATGGCTGTGGCCGATCTAGCAGCGGAATATTTCGAGACTGAACTGTTGCGCGCGGTTATTGCGGCTCGCGGCGTGTTTGGAACATTTCTCGGACCGTGGTCAGCTGGCAGCGCGCTCGTGCTTCTGATTCGGGCCGCGGCCGATCCTCATCCCGCCGGTGCCGCGACATTTGCAGCGGGCGGCATGGGCGCTCTGACGCAGGCGATGGCATCCTCCGCAAAGGCTGCTGGCGCCGAGATTCGCACTGGAGCAGAGGTCATCGAGATTCGCGTGCAGAATGGCGCCGCCACCGGCGTGCTTCTCTCAACCGGAGAAGAGATTCTCGCCAAGGCGATGATCTCGAATGCGGACCCGAAGCGAACCTTGCTCAAGCTGACCGACCCGATGCATCTTTCTCCGGACTTCGTGCAGAAGTTGCAGCATTATCGCGGAAACGGAACCGTTGCCAAGGTGAACCTTGCGCTCTCTGGCCTGCCGAAGTTCACCGCTCTGAAGAACGGAGACGCTACCGCACTCAAAGGACGCATCCATATTGGCAACGAGATCGACTACCTGGAACGGGCCTTCGACGAATCGAAGTACGGCAATTTCTCGAAGCAGCCGTATCTGGAAGTCACAATCCCGTCGCTGACCGACCCGACGCTTGCGCCCGACGGCAAGCATGTCGTGTCGGTCTACATGCAATATGCGCCCTACAAGCTAAAGGGCGATTGGGAGCAGCAACGCAAGGCACTCGGCCAGACGGTCGTGCAAACCCTCGCGCAATATGCTCCTAATCTGCCGGAGTTGATCCTGACGCACCAGATCATCACGCCACACGACCTGGAAGAAAAGTACGGGCTGACCGGCGGGCAGATCTTCCACGGTGAATTGGCGCTGGATCAGTTCTTCACCATGCGTCCGCTGCTGGATTGGGCGCGCTACCGCTCTCCGATTGAGAATCTTTACCTCTGCGGGAGCGGAACTCACCCGGGCGTAGGATTGACGGGCGGCTCAGGAGCGAACGCAGCGAGAGAAATTCTGAAGGAGCTCAAGAGATAGCGGCGGCGAGGACGCCGCTGCGACGGCCGCCGGGACGGCGGCGCTACGATGAAACCCACCGCCATCCTGCTCATCTCCTGCCCCGACCGCAAGGGCGAAGTCGCGACCATTGCCGACTTCGTCTTCCGCCATGGCGGCAACATTCTCCACGCCGACGAGCACGGAGACGAAGAATCCGGCCTCTTCCTCATGCGGGTCGAATTCGATCCGAAAGACTTCAACATTGATCTGAACGATTTCGGCAAGCATTTCTCGCCGATCGCCGAAGCCTATGCCATGAAGTGGCGGCTGGCCCAATCCTCACACCGCCCGCGAATGATCATCTTTGTTTCGAGGTACGATCACTGTCTGGTGGACCTGCTCTATCGCCATCAAAGTGGCGAACTGGCCTGCGAGATTCCGCTAATCATCTCGAATCACGCCGATAACCAGGCAATTGCCGAGTTCTACAAGATTCCCTACGAGATCGTCTCTGTCACGAAGGAAAACAAAGCTACTGCCGAGGCACGCATCCAGTCCCTGATTGACCAGCACAAGCCCGACTTCATGGTGCTGGCACGCTACATGCAGATTTTGTCGAACGAGTTCGTCAACCGCTATCCGCAGCGCATCATCAACATCCACCATTCCTTCCTCCCGGCATTTGTCGGGGCGCGGCCATACCATCAAGCTTTCGAGCGTGGCGTCAAACTGATTGGGGCCACCAGCCACTACGTCACCGAAGTGCTCGACGACGGGCCCATCATCGAGCAAGACGTGGTGCGCGTCTCGCATCGCGACACCGTCGACGACCTCATCCGCAAGGGCCGCGATCTTGAAAAAGTCGTGCTCTCCCGCGCTGTGCGCTCTCATGTAGAGAACCGGGTGATCGTGTACGGGAACAAGACGGTGGTGTTCTGAAAATCATCTTGGGAGCTGTCATCCTGAACCCGGCAAGAGCCGGGTGAGGGATCTTACGTCTGTGTGTGCTAAGTTTGGAATCAGCAGATCTTATCTCGCTGGCCGCGGCATAGATGCTCGGTTCGGCCGCATTGCCGCTGCCTGCTGACGTGTGGTCCCTCGCACCGACTGCCCCGATGCTCAGGATGACAACATCCAAGGTACATGTCCTTCCGGTGCCGTCTCCAGCATCTCCAAGTCCTGCTCCGGTAGTAACTTGCACCGAAAGTAACCTTTCCGCTTTACTTGAACATGAGTAAAGTTTTAAGGAGAACTTTCGTTCTCGGGGGCAACTGTTGGCCGAAGATCTTCGGTTTGAATTAGCCATTCTGGCGACGGTCCAGGGCTTCTACCAGAAGCTTCTGCGGGATACGCTCGGCGGCGATGTGCCGATTCCGGGCGGTCTCGACGAGGACGCGCTGCGCCATTCCGACCGCGAACTGCCCCACACTCTCTCGCGAATGTACCGCTGGCTGCACCTGCTCGACATGGCCATAACTCCCGCCATGCTGCGCCAGGCGCTCACGCCCGATACCGATTCCGAAGTGGCCGAGGCGCTGCTGCGCTATTTTGTGCGCCGCCGCGAGGCGACCGACATCAACCGCGACAAAACGGATCTGGTGGTCACGTTTCTTTATCGCCATCCCCGCGTGCCCGGACAATGGGAGCAGAGCGGATACGGACTCGATGGCGCGCTCCCGCTCTCGCCATTCGAAATCGCGCTGATTGAAATTCTGGCAGACACCGATGTCCCTTCCCTGCCGGAAGAACACGTTCAACTCCTCCGGCGATTCGACCCCTTTCTCGAGGAAGTGAGCCGATTCCGCGATTTCAATGCATTGATTGACTCCGGAATGGTCGGCCGCGTGCGCGAACTGAAAAGCTGGCTGGATTCATCGTTTTATCACCCCGGGGTGCTCGCCACCGTCGCTGCCTACAATACTCAGTTTGGACACAAGTTCGATGAGCTGTTTGGCAGAGCTGTAGGCGAGATCAAAACATTTGGACAAGCTTTGGAAGAGATGGGCGGCACGATTCTGACCACGGTCGACGGCGTAGAAGTCACCGTCGAGCACGTGGCGGCCATCGAAGAAAAGCAGCTTCTGCAGGCGGATTACGCGAGCACGGCAGAAAAGTTCCGCCGAGTCTCGAAACTCAAGAAGGAACTGGACCGCCGTCCTCCCATCCGCCGGTCGCTGTTAACTCCAGCGGGCCAGAGCACCCGCGCCGTAGGCAGCAGTTCCGCCGCAGCGCCCAAAGCAGCGAAGGCAGCCGCTGCGGCAAAAGCCCCGCCAACCGCTCCTGTGTTTGAGCCCCCTGCGATTACCGCCCAGCAACTTTCGGCAGAAGAGAGCAAGCTGCGCCGCGTCGAAGAATCGATTCGCGTGTTCGTGCGCGTGGCCGACCCAAAGTTCCGGCAAATCGTGCCCATGCGCTTCTTTAACCTGACCCTGACCGTCCCGGAAGCCGACGCATACAGCGCGGCATTCCTCGAGGAAAAAAGCATGCGGGCTGATGTAGCGCGCACCCTGATCCGAATGGTCTCGGTCTCCGCGCGAATACGGACAGAGCTGGAAGAGTTGAAACGCAGCCAGAAAATGTCGTCACTCTGGAAACTGCACGCCGATTCCGTGGTTGTGCTCCTCGATATGGCCAGCACTTCGACCGAAGATGCCGGAAGCGTGGCAAAAACAGCCGAGCAGAGCGGCTCCGGCGCAGCCGCAAGGGCGATTCATGAGTCTGTCGCCAAGCTGCGCACCCACTCCGATATCGCGGTAAAGACCCTGGCGAACGTCAGCTAGCCGCTGGAGGCGAATCTTTAAGGTGTTCGAACGCGACAGCTGACATCTTTGCCCAGCCGCTGGAAATCACGGACGTTCCAGGTGTAGAGGACCTCCGCTTTTGCTTTAATGGCGCAAGCGCCCAGCAGTGCGTCATACAGGGCCCCACCTACAACACCGATGCCAGCAGCCTCGTGGATCGCAACGACATATTCCGCTACTCCCAGAGCGATGACGTTCAGCCGTTCTTGAACTGTCTCCAAACACATGAGTGCTTGTTCGGGTGCAGCACGGTACTTGCCCGGCATTCTGGTCAGGGTCGCATACACCTCAGCCAGGGAATGAGCAGCGCAACACCCAGACTTGGGATCAGTTGCCGTAAAAGTAGACAGACTCCGCTCATGGTGCTCGTGACCGGGGACAAAGACCGGCACCAACACAGATGTGTCGAAGAACGATTTCACCGGACCTTTCCGTCCTTGGCAGATTGAGTCTTGAATCTCTGCCGGCCAAGTGCGGAGCGCTCACGCTCGCGGCGGATATTATGGAGCACGCGATCTGTATCGGCGGCGGAAATCGGTTCGTCGAAATCGAAAACCCAAATGCCCTGTTTCTTCCTCATTCCCACCCTGTTTCTCACCGGTCGGAGAACGATTTGATCGTCGGCAGTCTCAAGCTCCAGAGAATCCCCCGCTGAGAGTTGCAACTCATCGCGCACAGGCTTCGGCAAAACCACTCGCCCGGCCTTATCAACGGTCAAAGTGGTATTCATAGTGGTATTTTACCATATTGTTTGGCAGTTAGAATGGCATTTGCGACTAATTGCCTTTGCCTCAAAGCTCATTCGGACCGGTATCGAATTCCTCAGGTCAATACGCCACGCGTTTCGCGGGTGCAGGCGATGTAAGTCGCATACATTCGCGCAACAAAAAGACGGGCAATTTCGCCCGTCTTTTGTCTTACTGAAAGCTGATAGCTGATAGCTCAGTTGATGTCGAACTGCTCCTGATGCACCGCCGGATCGCTCTTCACGATGATGGTCCGCTTGGTCAACTCTTCCATCTCGTTGAGAAGCCGCGCATTGTTAGCCTTCAGCTCTTTGGCGACATCGGGATGCACACGCAGCATCACGTCCTCATGCTCCAGATGCTTCGCAATTTTCCGCATCTCAACGTAGATCTCGTTGCAAACCGTCGTCACAGACTTCACATAGCCGGTCGACTGGCAGTACGGACACGGCGCGCCGATGGTGCGCTCCAGTGATTGCTTAACCCGTTTACGCGTGATCGCTACCAGTCCGAAATCGTTAAACTGCAGCGTCTTTGATGGGGCTCGGTCGTGGCGCAGTTCTTCTTCCAGCGCCTGCATCACGCGCTGGCGGTTGCGGCGCTCGTCCATATCGATGAAGTCGATGATGATGATGCCGCCCAAATCGCGCAGCCGGATCTGGCGCACGATTTCCTTGATTGCGTCCACGTTCGTCTTCACGATCGTGTCTTCCAGTCGCTGTGTCTTGCCGACATACTTGCCAGTGTTGATATCGATCGCGACCAGCGCTTCCGTCTGGTTGATGACGATGTAGCCGCCGCTCTTCAGCCAGACTTTCGACTTGAGCGCCTTGTTCATTTCCTCGGCAAGGCCGAACTGTTCGAATAGAGGCGTTTCTTTCGTGTAAAGCTTCACGCGCTTTACCATCGCCGGCTGGAAGCGATTAAAGAAGCGCAGAATGCGCTCATACTCTGGCTCGGTATCGACCCAGATCACATTGAAATCCGCGGTGACCTGATCCCGCAGCACACGCTCCACGACGTTGAGATCGTGATAAATCAGGGCTGGAGGCTTGGAATTCTCGGCACGATTCTTGATGTCCTGCCACAGCCCTTTCAGAAAGCGAATATCGGCGCGGAGTTCTTCCTCGCTTGCACTTTGCGCGGCCGTGCGGACGATGAATCCGCCATGCCCATTTTCTCGCTCGCTCAGGATGATCCGCTTCAGGCGCTGTCGTTCTTCCTCGGATGAAATCTTTCTCGAAACTCCGGTGTGGTTCACCGTCGGCATGTAGACGAGAAAACGTCCGGGGAGAGCGATGTGACTGGTAATGCGCGCGCCCTTCTTGCCGATCGGTTCTTTGGCAATCTGCACCAGGATTTCCTGACCTTCCTTGAGCAGGTCGCTGATCAGGGGGACTGGGGCCGATTCGCGGCGGCGGAAGCGGCGTCCGCCACGGCGGCCGCGATCGCGCCGGTCGTAACCTGGGCGATCATAGCCAGAGCGCTGCCGCTGCGAGCGTTGCGTGTACCCGGCCGTGGTGGATGGTCCACGAACCTCAGCGCGCGCGTCCACAGTTCCGTTGCCTCGGGCTTCGGCGTCAAGCATGGCTTCAGCCTCGGCCTGCGCCTCCTCAAGTTCCAATTCTTCGCTGTCATCCTCGACTGGAACAGCCTCAGCCGCGGGAGTCTCGCCCGACTCCATCATCGAGGCCATGTGAATCTCAGTAACCGCGTCTCGGGCAACGCCGTTCAGGTGATCGGCTGATTGCGTTTCTTCTTCGAATTCATCGTAGCTGTCATCGGAAGAGGCCTGGTAATGAGCTGTCTCTGCCTCCTCCTCGTCGATGGTTTCCTCTTCCATCGTGCCCGGCTCGGCAAATACTGGAGCCTGCTGATCGATGGAACTCACGCTCTCCGTCAGCTCCTCCGATGCGTCCTCCAGGCCAAGTTCCTCGCGCTCCTGGATAATCTGTTCTTTTTCCGTTGCGGGAGCAACACTGATCCACTCGGCCTCAGGGGCACTCGGCTCTTCCATCCGCCGAAAATCGCGATTCCAGTTAGTTGTTGTGGAAGCTGACTCAGAGGCCTCCTCCGAGTCTGGACCAGCGTCTTCATGCTGCTCGTGCAGCGGCTCGACCAAGCTCTGTCCTGCAGCAAAAATGGGCTCGTCTTCAGGAAAGGCTTGCGCCAACGGAACGACGTCTTGCGCGAATGGCCCAGAAGGTTCTTCCGTTTCTATCTCACTCGTCTGAACTGCCGGCGCTGCCGCTTGCTGGCCATAGCGCTGGTATTTGGAAATTGACTCTCCCGGCAACAGGATCGGCTGGTATCCCGGCGGCGGTCCTGCGTGCGGGCGGCTCTCCGCAGGACGCGAAAACCGCTGCTCGTGGGAAGGCTCTGCACCACGATCGGGTCCGCGGTCGCGGCCATCGCGTCGCCCTCCACGGCGACGACGGCGGCCACGCCATCCGCCCCGCTCGCGGCTCTGTGATTCCCCCCCGTTCGAGGGCTCCGTCGCCTCTGCAGCAGATGCCTGGGGCTGACTCTCACTCAATCTGTCGGCTTCAGCCGAGCCCTCTTCGGCATCAGCGTTCACCTGGACGTCATCACTTGGCGTCTCCTGGCTCGCGGGGGTACCTGCTCCATCGCCGTGACCCACCGGGGGCCGCAAATCCCGCACCCCGCGATTAGCCGGAATCGTCTCCGTCAAATCTTCGTCGTGCTCTTCCAGTTCCATAAAATCGGAAACATAAAGGAAGGCATCGCGTTCCAGGCCGATATCCACAAAAGCCGACTGCATGCCGGGCAGCACGCGGGTCACGCGCCCTTTGTAGATGGATCCCGCTAAGGTGTATTCGTTCTCGCGCTCAAGATAAATTTCCGCGAGCAGGTCGTCCTCCACCAGGCCCACTTTGGTTTCGTGAGGGGTGGAAGAGACAAATAGTTCTTTGTTCATTGCTTACTCCACTCCCGCCGACCTTCTCAAGAGGTCGCGCGAGATTACCGGAGTAGAGTCAGGAAAGGTGCGGGAGGATTGAAATGTGCGATGCCGTCCCAGACAAAGGACGGCTTAGGCTGGAGAGTTGCACTCCTCGCCGAGTCCGATGCACAAGCTTGGGAATCTTTTGCACGTATCGCTTCGGCTGAAACCGGGGTTGTGACCGCACTCTCAGACCTGTCTCTAGGTCGGGGGGCCGTTCCCTGCCCGGTTCAATTCTCAGCTTCAATCCTGCCCGGCCTCGACTGCTCGACTGCCGGTGTATGCCCTCTTTTCGCGAGGGCGCTCGATATTTTTGGGCTGCGCTTCCGGCGCAGCAGACTGCTTTGTGCCGCCTTGGTAATTGTAACCTGCTGTTCCTGAACCCTGTTCGCCCAGCCGGCTCACCCGGCTAGTTCACGAAGCGGCGCATGCGAACATTCATTACCATCCCCAGCGCCAGGAACATGAATAACACGGAAGACCCGCCATAACTCATTAATGGCAAAGGTATTCCGGTGACTGGCATAAATCCAACCACCATGCCGACATTGACCAGGATGTGAAAGCTAAGCACAGCCACCACACCCATCACCACGAACGTGCCAGCGCGATCAGGCGCTGTTTGCGCGTTCTGGGTCAAACGCATCAGCACAATGAAGTATAACAGCAGAACCCCGAGAGCGCCTACGAATCCATGTTCCTCGGAAAACGCCGCGAAAATGAAGTCCGTCTGCGGAACCGGAAGGAAGTTTCCGTGGGTTTGCGAGCCTTTTCCTCCCCATAGGCCCCCTGAGCCCACTGCGATCTTGGATTGCTCAACTTGGTACCCCGATCCTTGCGGATCAAGCTCCGGGTCGAGAAAGCTGGTCAGTCTCTGCTTCTGATACGACTTCAAAACGTGCACTCTCGGCACCAGAAACACCGCGCTGATACCCACCACCGCAAGAAGGCTTACTGCTAACCCTTGCCTCCATTGTAAACCGCCCAGGAAAACGCCCATGACAGCAATCGGAACATACGTCAGAGCAGTTCCGAGGTCGGGCTGCGCCAAAACCATCAACATGGGCACCCCAACCATCGCTCCCGCCTTCAGGAAATCTCCCCAGGAAAGCTCCCGCTGGCGCATCTCAGAGAAATAGCGCGCCACCGCGAGAATCAGTATCAACTTGACCCATTCCGAAGGCTGGAAGTGATTGCCGCCCGGCATCTTGATCCAACGCCGCGCCCCCAGATATTTCTGCCCGAACACCATGACTGCCATCAGCGAACCGATGGCCGCAATGTAAAACCAGTGAATCTGTTCCAGCAGCGCCTGATAGTTCACCAGGCTCATCAGGAACATCATCCCCACCCCCGCCAGCACCCAATAGATCTGCTTGATGTGCGCGCCCGCAAACTTGGTATGCATAGTAGCGCTATGGATCTCCATCACGCCCATGCCGCAGATCAGCAGCACGAATCCCAGCAGGACCCAGTCAAAATCGCGAAATGAAACGTAACGTGCCATTGAAAATCAGTTGTCAGTTCCCGGTACTCAGTTCTCAGTTAAAACCCTTGTCATCCTGAGCGGCGGCGAAGCCGGCGCGAGGGACCTTACGTCACTTCGCACCATCAATGGAGCCGACGGCGTCATCCAGGTTGCTTGCACTTTAAAACCTGCCGGCTGCATCGTTACGACGAGCCGTCGTAAGGTCCCTCACCCCGCTTAACGCCGGGTTCAGGATGACATGGTTTTCATCGAACCTCGGCCCCTCACGACTCGCGGCTCAGTACTACCTCATCCCCGGCGCCGCAGCCGCCAGCACTGAAGGTTTCTTGGCCAATTCCACCTCGAACCGCCCCGTTCCAAGCCCATTGTTCACTCCATTTGCATCAGGCTCACTCCATAATCCGCCCACATCCACGGTCCCATTGCTCTTCGGTTTCTCCACCATCTTTGGCGGATTGCGGTGCTGCTTCTCGACATAAGCCTTGATCACCTGCGTCGCCAGGCGTGCCGCCAACTTTCCATGCTCACCACCCTGAAACAAGGCGCATACCACGATGTCAGGATTTCGCCGCGGTGTGAATCCCACGAACCAGCCATTCTGTGCGAACTCCGCCATATTCTTAACCTTCGCGCGCAGACCAAGAGATACCACCTGCGCGGAACCAGTCTTTCCGGCGATTTCGACACCCGGAACAGCCGCCATTGGCGCGGTCCCACCCGGCTGTAGCACTTTCACCATTGCGTCCGTAATGTAGTTCCATCCGTCGGCGTTAATCGGGACCGTCTTTACTTCTGTGTAGTGCGCAGCCTCGACCAGCCCCGGAGGCATGTCCGTCGGATTGATGACGTGGGGCACAACCATCTTCCCGCCCATCGAGATCGTAGAAATCGCGCGTATCAATTGGATCGGCGTTACGGCAACTGCACCTTGCCCGATACCGACAGAGATCGTCTCACCTGCAAACCATTTCTGTTTGAAATTGCGGATCTTCCACTCTTCCGACGGCATCACACCGCTGACTTCGTTGGGCAAATCAATTCCAGTCTTTTGTCCCAAGCCCAGCATCGTGGCATATTTTGCGATTCGGCCGATCCCGAGCCGGTCGGCAAGCGTGTAGAAGAAGACGTCGCACGATTGATAGATCGCTTTTTCAAGATCGACGGGCCCGTGCGACTGATGCAGGAAGTAGACCCAGCACTTGTAATTTCGGCCGTAAAAATCGGCGCTGCCGCCACAGTTCACGTGCAGGTTCTGCGCAATGCCTTCCTGCCAGCCGGCGAATGACATGATGATTTTGAACGTCGACCCCGGCGCCAGTTGCGCCTGAATCGCCTTATTCAGCAGCGGCTTGTCGGGATCGTTGACCAGCTTATTCCATTCATCGCGCGAGACGCGCACCGCGAAATCGTTGGGGTCGAAGGTCGGTCCGCTCACCATCGCCAGAATCTCGCCCGTGTGCGGGTCCATAGCGATGATCGCGCCGTTTTTGTCCTCGAGCGCTTGTTCGGCCGCAATCTGCAGATCGACGTCAATCGTCAGGCGCAGCGGATTGCCTGGGACCGCGTCCGTCTCGCCCAGTCGTCCAACTTCGCGCCCATGGCTATCGACCAACGCTTGCCGCGATCCGTTCTTGCCCATCAGCATCGAGTTGTATTGCCGCTCCACGCCGGAAATGCCGACAACGTCGCCCGGGTTATACAACTCGAATTGCGGCTGATTCAGCATGTCTTCGGTGACTTCGCCGACATACCCGATCAGGTGCGCCATGAACCCGTTGCGCGGGTACAGGCGCCGGTGCGCCATGATGGTGTCGAGTTCGGGAAGTTCATTGCGATGCGCTTCGATGAATTGCAGCTCGTCGGGCGTGATGTCTTCCTTCAGAAAAATCGGCTGATACTGCGGTATCGAGGCGAAGCGGCGAATACGCGCCCGCACTTCGTTGGGATCGAGATGCAGACCTTGTGCAATCAGGTCGGCGTCTGCATTCAAGTCGCGCGTGGAATCGCGCAACAGCAGCGCTGAAAACGATGGATAGTTATCGACAATCGTGCGGCCTTCACGATCGAGAATCTTCCCCCGCGGCGCGAGCACCGGCACATTGCGGATTCGATTTTTTTCCGCCGCCAACGAGTAGTAATCGCTCTGCATCACCTGCAGGCGCCATAATCCGTACGCCAAAATCAGAAAGATTCCAAGGATGACGTACTGTGCCGCGGTCAGGCGGATGGCGGATACTTTTTCGTCGCGGCCGAACATCAGTTCTCAGTTCTCAGTACTCAGTTCTCAGTTGCGGGCTCGACGATAAACTTTCCGTAAGCGCCATAACAAATGGGTTAACTGGAGTAGGCTGTACTCCAATTCTAATGCATTCCCTGCCGCAAGTAAGACCAGGAAGGTAACCTAAGTCACAAACCAACGGTGGGGGGCGAATTTGAAAGCTGAAAGCTGAGAGCTGAGAGCTGATAGCTTTTTTACGTCCTCTGCTTAAACTTATCCAGGAAGAAGTAAAGCAGCACACCCAGGAACGCATTGACCAAGCCGGCCAGCAATCCGTGCCAGAAACTCCAGTGTTGGGTCATGTTCACCAGCACGTTGGCGACGGTGAAATAAACGGCCGAATGGACGAGATAAAAGCCAAGGGTCACCAAAAACCGGGCCCCAGCATTTTCGACGTCGAGCCGCACTCCTAATGAAGAGGCTCCGTATCCCACGATCGTCTTGGCAATCCCATACACCCCGATCGGATTGTGCCCCAACATGTCCTGCGCCAGCCCGATCACGGCGCCCGTGAAAAGCCCGGCAATCGGGCTACGGCGGGCCATGGCAAAGAAAATTGTCACCAGCAGGGGCAAATCCACATAAACGGCAAAACGCGGAAACCGTAGCGGCACGAAAGCCTGCACAAACAATGCAAGCAACGGAACGCCGATGGTCACCGGAATGCTGAACCGGTATACCTCAACCTGCTCCCCAGATGTGTAAGTGATCGGCACGCTAGTGTGGGCTGCTGTCGTCAGCGGGCGGAACGGGTTGAATCGAGGGCGAATTCGCCGGCTTTTGCTCGGTGATCGATGGCGCGGTCTGCGACCCCTCAGGGTTGGACTCTCCGGAAGGAGCAACACTTACCTTCTGCTTTGGCGGGGACGAGACAGGCTTCACCACTTTCGATCCCTGAAGCCCGGTGGTCGCGCTCTGTAAGGCATTCGTAGGTGCGCCCTTCAAACCCTGAACTGCCGGCGTGCCAGCTGCTTTGGGTTTCGCTGTAGCACTGGGGACGGCAGCTTTTGTAGTTCCTGCCGCAGCATCCGCCGGCTTCTCAGGAACGGACGGCAGCCGCTGCGCCAGTATATCGGCCGCCCGCACGCGAACGGCGGCCTCGGCAGCAGGCTCTTTTTCCTGCTTTTCGACCAGCACCAGCACTTCCTCCAGCTTGCTCAGATTCGCCGCAGGCTTGATCTTGATGTTCAAAAACAGGTCTTTGCCTGCCCCTACCCTCGTCACTGTTCCCACGGGCAAGCCTTTGGGAAAAATCTGGTCGCCACCACTGGTTCGCAGAGTCTCCCCCGGCGCAACCTGCTCGTCGCTCATCACGCGTTCGAGCACAATTTCTCCATTCGCGGTTCCGCGCAGCACACCCTGCAGCCTCGATTTTTCCAGGATCGCGCCGACTCCGCTGCTCTGATCGCTGATGAGCAGAACTTGCGACACCGAGGGGTACACCATCAAAACTTTGCCCACAATTCCGTCGGCTGTAATGACGGCCATATCTCGTTGCAAACCTGAGTTGGACCCCTTGTCGATATAGACAAGCCTCGACGAATCGCTTCCGCTCGACCCGATCACCTGTGCGGCGACGGTCTTCGCAACGTATTGTTCCTTGAAAGCCAGCAGGCCTTGTAAACGATGCGCCTGTGCAGCGTCTTCAGTCAGCCGCACCTGCTCCAGCCGCATCTGCTCGATCTGCGCTTTAAGTTCACGGTTCTCGGCTCGTACCCCGCGCAAGTAGAAATAGTTATGCCAGATGTTGCCAGTGCTGTCTTCAACCCACACCAGCCCGCGTTCAAATGGAGAGAGTAGGCCGACTGCCCAGATTCGAATCAGGCGCGTGTCCGAGGCCTCGTTCGCGCCGCGTTTCACCTGCATCGCCAGGCCGAGCACCTGCAAAAACAACACGCCCATCAGGATGACGAGATTGCGATAACGGCCGAGGACGGATTCCATAAAAACAGGGATCAGGGATTAGGGGCTAGGGAATAGGCTGCTTCTTTCTGGCCCTAACCCCCAATCCCTAGCCCCTCGGTTCTTCTACTCGATCGAAATTTTTCTCAGCAGCTTGAAGTCCGAGAGCATCTTGCCCGTGCCGAGCACCACGCTGCAAAGAGGATCGTCGGCGATCGAAACCGGCAGGCCGGTTTCTTCGCGGATGCGCTTGTCGAGATTCTTCAGCAGAGCCCCGCCGCCGGTGAGCACGATGCCGCGGTCGCTGATGTCGGCAGAAAGCTCCGGTGGCGTCCGCTCGAGCGCGACGCGAATCGCGTTCATGATCGTCGAAACGCACTCGCTCAGCGCCTCACGGATTTCGCCGTCATCCACCGTAATCGTCTTGGGCACGCCCTCAATGAGGTTGCGGCCTTTAATCTCCATCGTCATCGGCTTGTCCAACTGGTGCGCCGACCCGATTTCCATCTTGATCTGTTCGGCCGTCCGTTCGCCGATCAGCAGGTTGTATTTCCGCTTCAGGTAATTCATGACGGCTTCGTCCATCTGGTTGCCGGCCATACGTACGGACCTCGAATAGACGATACCGCTTAAAGAAATCACCGCGATGTCGGTCGTACCACCGCCGATATCGACGACCATGTTGCCGCTCGGTTCGGTGATCGGCAGTCCGGCGCCGATAGCCGCCACCATCGCCTGCTCCACCAGATGCACTTCGCTCGCCTTCGCCCGATACGCGGAATCCATGACCGCGCGTTTTTCCACCTGCGTAATCTCCGAAGGTACCCCAATCACTATCCGCGGATGCACCAGCATCTTGCGGTTGTGTGCCTTCTGGATGAAGTAGTTCAGCATCTTCTCCGTAACTTTGAAGTCGGCGATCACGCCATCCTTCATGGGTTTGATGGCGACGATGTTGCCCGGCGTGCGGCCCAGCATCTCTTTCGCCTCTTTGCCCACAGCCTCGACTTCGCCCGTGTTTTTATTAATGGCAACGATGGAAGGCTCGTTGACCACGATGCCCTTGCCCCGCGCATACACGAGCGTATTGGCGGTGCCCAGATCAATGGCAAGGTCGCTGGAGAAGAGGCTGAAGAGCGAGCGAAGGTTGTGATTGCGCGTCGCGCCTGAGTGAAATCCGTTATTCGACATGACGAGATATTCCGTTTTCCTGCAATGCTCCCCCCTCCGGGTGTGCCCCGGTAGGCGGTTAATTTGTCAGGGATGGCGATTCCTATTCTACG
>Ga0070730_10003045_pt1 | contig 15139 bp, 8 predicted proteins | sample Coa_R1_3_FD_66447 | JGI IMG/M metagenome (GOLD analysis project Ga0070730, IMG submission 66447) | Surface soil microbial communities from Centralia Pennsylvania, which are recovering from an underground coalmine fire - Coalmine... | ecosystem: Environmental > Terrestrial > Soil > Unclassified ...
TAGAGGAAGTACGGGTGCACGATGCCGTCGTGCAGCACCGACGGGTACCCGATGCTCGGGTCGCCGTTGGCGAGCGCGATCGTGAGGTCGCTCTTGAAGCCGCCCAGGTCGGGCATCACGTAGCGGACGAACACCTCGCCGCCGTAGCTCTGCTGGAAGGGCTGCCCGTCGGTCTGCGAGTTCACGGTCGTCTGGCAGGCGGTGCTCGTCGGGCTGGTGTTGCCGAAGGCCGAGCTCAGGCCCGCGTCCGCAGGGCACTGCCCCACGTTGTAGAACCAGATGTACGAGTCGGTCAGCGCGACGCCGAGCGACAGCGGCCGGTAGAACGGCATGTCGTACTCGGCGCTGAGCGCACCGCCGGCCGTCCACTTCACGTTCGTCGCGCCGGCCGGATCGCCGGTGGAGGCGCCGAGGTTGCTCGCGGTCGTCTGCTGGTCGTAGAAGTAACGGCCGCTGACGCGCGCCTCGAGCGCGAGGTCTCCGAACTTGCGCGAGAACGACAGCGACGCCGACGGCGACGTGATGTTGCGCGCGAGCTGGCTGTCGTACGACACCGGCACCGTCGCCCCGACCGACACGCGCAGGCGGAACTTCTCCGGCAGGAGGAACAGGTGCGCGTACGCGAGCGAGATGTCCGAGGCGCGCAAACCCGTCTCGCCATTGTCCGCCAGGAAGTACTGGTAGCCGCCGCCGCTCGCGAGGACGGTGTCGTTGTCGGTGAAGTTGTACTTCGCCACGGCGAAGAGGACGTTGAACACCTTGATCGCACCGATACCGTCGGCGTTGTAGTCCTGCCGCAGGAGGCGGTGCGTCTCGAAGGTCGCGCCCACCTCCCACTGCTTCTCTTCGACCTTCTTGCCACCGGCCGTGTCGGGGTTGAGCGTGCTGCGCCCGCCCGTCGACTGCTGAGAGGTGTCGATGCTGCCTCCCGATTCCGCCGAGCCTGCCGCGCCCGCTGCCGTCGAGGTGGCTGGACCCGTACCGCCCTTGCCGCCCGTGTCCCCGCGGCCACCCACACCCCCAGCGGCACCCGCAGTGGTGGTGGCGAGCAGCGCGGCAATCCCGAATCCGAAGGCGATGAAACGCATGGCTCTACTCCTCAAACATCCCTGTCGATCGTGAGCATCGAAGCGGCGAAAGGTCGGGCCCGGAGCCCTCGCGCGGAGGCAGTGAACCGAAAAGCAGTGCCTCGTGCAAGGGCTTCCTTGCGCAGTATTGATTTGGATTCCCCATCGTTCGCGGCCCCGTGATTTTGCAGGTCAGTTGAACTGTGCGAACGAGTCCAGGTAGTACTTCATCGGCAGCTCGGCCCCGAAGGCGCCGCCCGGGAAGGCGCCGTCGTCGAGGTTGAAGACGACGTCGTCGTTGTACGCGCGCACGATGATGTAGGAGGCGGTGTTTACCTCCTTCTGGAGCGCCAAGTACTCGTTCCTGTCCGGAATGTAGGCCCAGATCCACTTGCGCTTGTCGGGGCCCATGAGCTCGTTGTGCTGGTCCGACAGCGGGCGCGGATCGTAGAGGCACGCGTCGAACGAGCCCGAGCAATCGATCGAGCCGTCCGGCGACACGTAGTTGTTCTGCGTCGCGATGTCGCGGAAGTACGCGAGGAAGTCCTCGACGCGCGTGAACACGTGGCCGCCGATCCAGTTGCGGACGTTGATGCGGCCCGTGAACGCCGGGCTGTGCGTGTCCTGCGCGAAGAGCGACACGGCGAGCGGGGCGAAGTACGGGAACGCGTCGTACTGACCGCCGATCATCGAGTCGACCGCGTCCTCGGCGACCGTCTCGTACGAGGCGTCCGGCGCGTCCGAGTACGAGGAGAAGTACGCGCCCGCCTGGTTCGGGTCGTAGTTCGTGCCCGGCCAGAGGCCGACCCAGTATTGCATCGCGAAGAGCTTGTCGAGAATGATGCCCTGCTGGGTCACGTCGCCGTAGAACTGGTCGTAGATGGTCGCGACCGGTCGCTCACCCGACGACTGCTGGATGACGGCCTTGTGGAACGCGCCGACGAGCTGGTTCGCGGTCGAGAGCTCGTTGTTGAACTTGTTCTCGAGCTGCGTGTAGTACGTCAGCGCGGGGATGCCGGCCGGCGGCTGGTAGCCGATGCGCCGCAGCGTGTCGGTGATCTCGCCGCTGTTCCAGTCGTAGATCCACAGCATCAGGAAGCGGCGCATGTCCTGCATCATCGCCGCCGGGCTGTTCGCGTAGAACGTGTTGTCCCAGAACTTCCGGAACACGCGGAAGTTCGTGAAGTGCCAGTTCCAGTCGTAGTTGTCGATCGTGTTGGCGATGATCGCGCTCGGCGTCGCGCCCGTGTCCCACGTGCGGCACAGCGGGGTGTACTGCATGTGGTTGTCGTGGCACGACAGCATGTTCTTCTCGGTCTTGCCGTCGGCGCTGAACCCGAGCTTGTCGTTCCAGGGCGACGTCGCGCTCACCTGCCCGCTGATGCTGGCGGTCGACGGCGTGACGCCCATTTTCGGCGCGTCGTTCGTGTACGCCCAGCCGAGCGCGCCCATGTCGTAGGGTCCCCAGCCGAGCTGGTCGAACACCCACGCGGCGTCCATCGAGTACTCCATGACGGAGTTCGTATACATGCCGAACACCGGGTTGCCGTTGGCGTCCTTGAGCGGGTTGCCCTTCGCGTCCAGGCGCACGGGGAAGTTCGGCTCGTCGACGCTGCCCATGAAGTTGTGCTGCAGGCCGAGCGTGTGGCCGAACTCGTGGATGGCGACCATCTCGTAGTACGAGTGGACGGCGTTGGTGACCCACTCGTCCTTGGTCTCCCAGTGGGTGCCGCCGCCGACCGTCGCGACGCAGTGGCGCGCGGCGTGCGCGCCGACCTGGGGCAGCGCCGTCGGGTCGACCGCGTCGTACACCTGCTGGCGCGTGAGGAAGTGCTTCTCGTACTCGAGCTGCGTGTGGTTCTGCGACAGCTGGCGGAAGTTGTTGATGAAGCCGATCGCGTTCTGCAGGCCGTTCGGCCCGGTCACGTCCTCGTAGGGCGCGTACCCGCGGTCGATCTGCCCCGCGATCTGCTGGAACTGGACCTCGCTCGCCATCAGGTCCCAGTAGTTGGCGGGACCGTAGATGCCCTTGCCGCCCTCGCGGACGACGAACGCGTTCGTGTCCGGGTCGGCGAAGATCGCGTACGGGATGAGCGTGTAGTAGGCCTTCAGGAAGTCGCTGTCCTGGGCGACGATGAAGTCCTGCGGGCCGAGGTTGCCGTACGTGCCGGCCGGCTTGCCCATGTACTGCTGGATCTTGGTGAACATCGACGAGTTGCCGTCGTGCGTCGACTGGATCACCGCGTTCTGCAGCGGCACCGACTGCCCGACGGTGCACTTCGCGGGCTGGTTCGGCGGGACGGCCGGCCACTCCTGCGGCTGCCCGCTGGCGTTCGAGTAGCCGAGCCCCTGGCTCGCGCCGATCGTCGTCAGGTAGAAATCGAGCTCGTACATCAGCGCCTTGAGCGCCGCATCGGAGAGGTTCACGGACGCGTTGAGGATCTCGCCGGTGCGGGGGTCCGCCGCGCTCGGGCCGTAGCCGTACCATCCCGTGTTCGCGTCGATGTCCGGCACGAAGTGGATGAAGCTGTAGCGGACGTCACCGTACGCGCGTACGGGGCCGACGCCGTCGCCGAACGTCGTCGCGTCGTTCCAGTTGAGGAAGTTCACGCTGAACGTCGTGTTGCCCGCGTTCTTCATCAGCGTGTTCGTGAGCGTCATGATGCCGTCGGTGTTGCGCGTGCAGTGCGACGCATCGAGGCACTGGCCGGTGGTGTCGGCGGCCTGCGAGTCCGCGCTGTCGTACACGCGGTGCCCCAGGAACGCGTCCTTGATGTAGTCGGGGACGTCCGACGCGAAGTAGTAGGTCGTCGGCTTGCGCGGGTTCCAGCGCTGCACCATCTCCTGCGCGGCGAGGAGCTGCGAGCTCGGGTCGCGGTTGATGGGGACGATCTCGAAGAGGCCGTACTTGTGGCGAATCGGGTCCTTCTCGTCGAGGACCATCGGCACGTACGCGGTCGGGTCGGTCGAGGGGTCTTCGACGTCCTTCACGCGCATGAGCGAGTACATGAGGTTGAACGTGACGTTCTGGCGCCCGAACTCGGCCTGGCCGTTCGAGTAGCCCGACTGCGCGTACGCCTGGGCGCACGTCGCGTCGGTGAAGTTGAGCGGCAGGGTGATCTGAACGGTCCAGCGGATCGAGTCCTGGCGCCAGTCGCTCCCCTCCTCGACGACGAAGCTGCCGGGCACCAGCGTGGCCGACGCGTCGCCCGTGTCGGTGCACTTGGCAATGCCCTCGGTGACGAACGACCCGAGCGGCGCGGTGTCGCTCATGTCGTTCTTGTCGAAGCTGAGCTTCACCCACTGGCGGACCTGCCAGTCGAGCTCCTGGTTCTCCTCGTAGAAGTTCGACTTCTCGCCGTCGAGGTTGACGCGGTACTTGAGGTCGACGTTCGTGACGGGCCACGCGTTGACGATCTCGGGCGTGTTGTCGGGCGACGTCACGCTGGAGATCTGGCGCATGTTCACCATCTGCAGCTTGTCGGACGTGATGGCGAACTGGACGTAGCCGAGGCCCGTACCGAAGCCGGTGTCGGCCGCCGGGAAGATCCCGAGGCCCCCGAGCGGGTTCGGCGTCGAGACCTGCGTCACGGTCGCCTTGAGGAACCACCCGGGATCGGGGTGCGTCCCGTCGGTCGTCAGGAACGCCTTGCGGACGTACTGGTTCTCGTTGAAGACGCCGTTGCGCGAGGGACGGTCGGCGACGCAACCGGAGGCGGCGGCGAGCGCCACGAGGGTGCCCGCGGCGAAGAGGGCGCGGAAGGTGGGGGCTAGCATGGTCGTTTCCTTCTCCGTCTTTCTTCGCGAGCTCAGTGGTTGGGGAGCGTGGGGTCGAACAGGGTCACGTCGACGATGCGGCCGTAGCCGCCGCCCTGGGTGACACCCAGCCGGACGCCGTTGGAGAGCGACGTCACGTAGTCGAGGTAGTTCTCGTACGGGCTGTAGCGCAGGATGAGCTGGCAGCCGTCGTAGGCGGCCGGGTGCGCGGTGAGCCAGTCGAGGAGCGATGACACCGACGTGTACATGCGCGCCGTGAGCAGGTCCCTCGTCGTCGTGTCCTGGCAGACGAAGACGTCACCGAGGAAGTCCGTCGTCTCGACGGCGAGGAAGAGGACCGACGTCGTCGGATTGCCGTTCGAGTCGAGCTTGAAGTCGTAGTCGACGTTCGCCGTCACCTGCGTGCCGCCGAGGTCCATCTGGTAGGTCTGGATGAACTTGTCGCGCTCGCCGTCGATCGCGACCGGGAAGCCGATGCCCGGCTGCTTGGGCGCCCAGGGGACGAGCTTCTGGATCGCGCTGGCGCCGCCGCCGACCGGAGGCCCGGAGGTGAGGTCGTACGGGTTCACGTGCAGCGGGATTTGGACCATCGCCGACTGGATCTGCGGGTACGTCCCGTCGCCCGTCGGGCCCTTGTTCTTCGCGAGGCTGACCGCGACGGCGCCGCTCGGGCTCTGGCCGCCGCCGAGCGTGAACGGCGTGACGGCGCCGGCGAATGCGCCCTCGTAGTGCGAGAGCAGCGGCTGGCCGCCCTCGTCGAGCAGCACGTTGCCCTTGGCGTCCACGGGGGCGACCTGGTTCTTGCAGGGCGTCGCCTCGCTGTGCGTGGCGCAGTAGTACGCGGTGTACTTCGCGCCGCTGTCGGCCGTGTGGTCCGCCCAGCCCGCGCGCAGGATGGGGCTGCCGAACATGTTGGTGAGCAGCGCCGTGTCCTGCGAGCCGAGGGCGTGGGCCTGCCCGTCGCGCTCGTCGAGCATCGCGCTGTAGAGCGCCGTCTCCCCGCGGTAGAGGTACTGCGAGAAATTGTAGCCGTTCATGATGCCGTGCTTGACGTCGGCCGAGAACACGAAGTCTATGGGCGGCGTCGTGGCCGACGCGGTCGTGCGATCGATGTACTCCGCCTCCTCGAACTGCCCGGCGCCGAGCGAGTCGAAGAAGATGCTGTACGGATTGATGGCGTACGTATCGATGTCGGCGATCGTCACGGCCGACGGGTCCTTGCTCGCCGTCGTCGCCTTGCCCTCGGCCTCGAGGTACTGGATGAGCGCCGTCACGTACTGCTTGAAGAAGAAGCGGATGTCCTGCGCCTCGGCCGGCAGCGACGCCAGGTCGCCCTTGCCGAGGATCGCGATCACGCGGTTGGCCATCGTCTGGAAGGTCAGGCCGCGGTACGTCGGGGGGCAGCTCGCCAGGTTGGCGTGATCGGGGCAGAAGACGACGTTCGCCGTCCCCGGCTTCATGCCGAGGCGCTGCACCGTGAGCGCGGGCGGCGCGTCGGCCGCCATCACGTCCGTCCCCGCGGGGAGGCCGGCGTTGGCGAGCAGCGCCGCCTCGGCCGCCGTGACGCTGGTGGTCCCGGCACCGAGCGTCTGCGTCGCGGTGATGAGCGCCTGCGGCGCCGTCGTCACGATCGTCTCGAGGCCCGTACACCCGGGCGCCGGGTTCGGGTCGGCGCAGGTCGGGTCGCCGATGTAGTGCGCCTGGAAGCTCGGGTTCTTCGCCTGCATCAGCTGGATGAGCCCCCGCTGTGCGAGGCGCGCCATCTGCAGGTACACGAGGCCGTTGCCGTGCACGTCCTTCTTCTGCGTCGGATCGTTGTGCACGTAGTCCTGCATGATGAGTCCGATGGTGGACTGGTCGATGCTGAACTCGGCGGCCACGTCGTCGGACTGCGGAAGGTCGGTGTCGGTCACGACCTGCTCGGGCCCGAGGTGCGAGTCCGCGAAGGTGAGGTCGACGCCCGTGATGTTGAAGAAGAAGCGCTCGTTGTTGTGCTGGATGCCGCCGATCAGCTTGTTGTACTCGGCCTGATCCTGCGTCGCGTTGCCCGTGGCCTTCACGCAGTTCGAGAGGAACTCGCCGAACGTCTCGCCGAACTGCATGAGGCAGGGCGACCCGCTCGGGCTCAGCACGCCGGCGTTGGCCGTGGGGCCCACCGCGTCGATCTTGAGGTTGGGCGTGGCGATGGCGAACGGCGTCACCTTCGCCAGGTCCATCTCGACCTGCGCCATGATGCTCGGCTGCGGCTGCGGCGCGCTCTGGCTGGGGATCCAGAGGCCGACGCCGACGAGCGGGATGTAGAGGTACGCGACGTCGCCGATGGCGCCCTGGATGCAGCGCCCGCTGGCGTTGCAGTCGGCGTCGTGGGCGAGCGTCGGCGCGTACGTGCAGAGGATCGCGCTCGTGATCTCGTTGCGCCAGTCGGTCGGGCCCTTGGGGTCCGACCAGTTGATCTCCCAGTTCTGGTTGTCCTTCTGGATCTGGACCTGGACCGGGATGTTGTACGTGTGGCCGTCCGACTGGGTACCCGTGCACCCGGTCGCCGTGATGGCGCCCAGGTAGCCGGGCTCGAGATCGAGGAAGTCGATCTTGTGCGTCGTGACGAGGTAGTGGGCGAGCACTTCCTGGCTGTCGCCCCAGGCGTTCGCGAGCTCACCGTCGCCGAAGAGGTCACCGAGGTTGGTGCTCTGGCAGAGGATCTTCTCGGCCTGCTCGATCGTCAGGCCGTTCCACGAGCACGTGGAGCCCGTGGGCGTGCAGTCCGGACCCGCGAGGTCGATACCGGCGGCGCCGACGGGCGGCGTGATCGGCTGCGTGTCCATGTTGGCCCACGTCTTCGCGAGCGTGGGGCCATCGCACAGCACGTTGGCGTTCGTGCCGCCGTGCAGGTAGCCGAAGTCCTTCGTCCCCGGCGACACCTGGCTGCCGCCGGTGTTGTTCCAGGTGCTCCCGGCACCGGGCGGTGCGGCAGAGTACGTCTGGTTCGGACCGTCTTCGCACCCGAGGGTGCCGAACGACGCGAGCGCCGCCAGGATGCCTGCGAATGCGGCGGACTTCGACCTGCGCATGGATTCCCTCACGATCTACGGCCGCCACGACGGCGACCGAATTCTCACGACCCCACGTCCCGACCCGCGCGAGCCCCTTCGGGCGGCGCGCGCCGCGGCGTGTGCAATCCCCGGACCCTAAGAAGCAAGCGGCGAGAGCGTCGTCGTTCCTCGATGGCGTGCGTGCGTGCACGTCGCGAGACGGCGAGCCCCGTAAGACCCCTGACGCCGGGCCGGCGCGGGTTCCACGACGTACGAAATCCTCCCCGGACGAACTACCAAGCGGGGGCCTCGTACGCCGTGCACCGCAGATGCGTCCAGTGGAACGGCCCGGCCGTTGCGGTGGATCAAGCGCTGCGGCCCGCGACGTGAACTTTGGCGCTGGGGGCGGAACTCCGGCTCTCGCCCGCCTTCGGTAGGCCTCAGGCGTGGCCGAACGCCTGGCGGAAGGCTCGGGCGAACTGCTCCGCGCGTTCCCGGTCCACCGGACCGCCCGCCTTGCCGTCGGCGCGCAGGGCGCTGCCGACGATGACGCCGTCGCACAGTGGCGCCAGCGACGGCAGCGAGTCGACCGTCGCGCCGCTGGCCACGAGGACGGGCGTACCGGCGACCGCCTCGCGCACGCGGCGGAGCTTCTCCGCGTCCACCCCGCGGCCGGTCCCCTCCCCGGTCACCAGGACCGCATTGGCGAGGCCGCGCTTCACGAGGTCCTCCGCCTCGCGCGCCGGGTCGCGCTCGGCCAGGGGCGCCGAGTGCTTCACGTCGACGTCGGCCCAGATGGCGACCCGGTCGGCCCCGAGGGCCCTGCGCGCCCGGAGCGTCTCGGCCGCGCGCCCCTGCACGAGGCCCTGGTCGGTCACGCGCGCGCCGGTGTGCACGTTGACGCGGATGCAGGCGGCGCCGACCACCGCGGCGATGGCGAGCGCCGCCTCGCCGTCGTTGCGCAGCACGTTGACGCCGAGCGCGAGCTGCGGGCACGCGCGCCGTACGGCGACGGCGCAGGCGGTCATCGCGCTCACGGTGACCGGGGGCACGCGCTCGGCGAAGAACGGCGCGTCGCCGAAGTTCTCGACGAGCGCCAGATCGTAGCCGGCGGCCTCGAGGACGCGCGCGTCGCCGGCCGCGTGCTCGGCGATCGCGAGCGCGTCCGTCGCCGCGCGCGGCGCTCCGGGAAGGGCCGGCAGGTGGATCACGCCGACGAGGCGGGCGGGGCTCGCCGTCACGGTGACATCCTCGGGGGCGAGCCCATGCCGGGGTTCATCCCGATGGCCCCGCCGGCCGGGATGAACTCGATCTTGGCGATCGCCCCGCGGAGCGTCCACGCGTAGAACCCGTCGGCGCGCTTGGACTGCTTGACCTTCGGGTCCGCCAGCTCGAAGAGCGCCGGCGCGGTGGAGCCGGGGGTGCCGAAGAGGCTCTTGGTGATGTCGTTCTTGTTGCGGTACCCGTCGTTGATCTTGAAGCGCACCTGCGCGTCGCACAGCGACTCGCCCACGGTGTCGCGCATCGTGACGCGGCCGTCGCCCTGGAGCTCGACGTCCTTGCCGCCGGCGGCGAGCTTCGTGATCTTGAGCGCGCCGTCCTTGGCGTCGGCCGAGAGCGATAGCGTGCCGACGTCGAGCTTCGGCAGCGCGAGCGCGCCCTTGATCTTCGCCTTCCCGTCGCCCACGCTCACGCCCTTCGCCTCGAGGGCGATCGTGCCGCTCGCCTTCGACCCCTTGCCCTCGGGCATCGTGAGCTTCACCGTGCCCGAGAGTTTGCCCTGCACGGGCACGCCGAGCGTCTGCACGACCGGGTCCACTTCGCCGAGGTCGACGGAGTCGAGCGTCACCTCGAGCGACTTGTCCTTGCCGCTCACGCCGTACGAGCCGTTCACCTCACCGCCGAACGCGTACGCGTCGAAGTTGAGCGACGTGTGCCCGATGAGCCCCGCGAGCATGCCGTAGCGCACCGTCGCCTCGTCGATCTGGAGCTTGCTGGGGGCCTTGCCCGGCTCGGTCGACGACGAGAGCAGGCGCACGCCCTTCATGCGCACGCCGCTGAGCCAGTACCCGCCCATCTCGTCGATCTGCAGCTCCTGCGGCGTGGGGCTGGCCTGCTGCTCGGCGTTGAACGACGCGACGACGCGCTGCTTGAGCTTGTCGTACGGGAAGGTGAGCGCCGCGAAGACCGCGAGCGCGAGGAGGTAGAACGCCGGGTACCCGACATAGGCCCCGTACTTGAGCCCCAGCTTGAGCAGGCGCGTGAGCCGCTCCTTCATGGCTTCGCGCTCCCCGACGCCGCGGGCGCCGGCGACGGCTCGCTGCGGTCGTACGACGAGACCCCGCACTCGACGTCGTAGGAGTCGGGCTCGCCGGTCCGCTTGCGGATGCCGAGGCGGGTGACCGCGAGGGGGTAGCCGCTCTTCTCGAGCGCCTCGAGGAACTTCGCCAGCGCGAGCATGCCCGTCTTCTTCAGGTGGATGCTGGTCCCGTGCTCGACGTACCGCTTGCCGTGCGGCACGTCCGGCAGCGGCGTCGAGTCGGTGACCTCGAGCTTCTGCGACCGCGCGGTCTGCTCGAGGTATCCGGCGAGCGCGGGGGCCTTGCGCGCGTAGCGGGCGGCGATGGCGTCCTTCTTGGCCTGGCGCTCGCGCACCCGGCCGCGCGCGTCCTGCACGTCGGAGAGAGCCTGGCGCAGGTCGTCGTTCTCGGAGGCGGCCGAGTGCACCCAGGCCTCGAGCCCGAACGGGATGGCGAGCAGCAGCACGACGCCGCCCACGAAGCCGAGGATGGCGAGCAGGCGCCGCTCGCGCGCGTTCATCTGCAGGATGGGCCCGGCCATGTCACTTGCCTCCCGAGGCGGTGGACGCGGCGCTCGCGCTGGCCGCCGTCTTCGGCTTCACGGGCCCCTTCTGGTCCTCGGGGCACTTGAGGTCGAACTCGAGGGTGTACTTCTGACGGTCGCTGCCCACGGCCTGGTTGGTGCTCTTGAGCTTCACGTCCGCGAGGCACTTGTCCTCCGCGAGCGTGGTCTGGATGGCCTGCGCGTCCGGGATGGAGCCGACGATGCCGTGCACGGTGACGTGCTGGTGCTGGACGTCGAGGTCCTCGATGTCGTGCACCATCGACGGCGGGATGGCCTCCGAGAGGCGCACCATCACGTCGAAGCCGTCGGCGTGGGGCATCGGGTCCTCGTCGTTGAGGGCGGCCTCCTTGGTCAGCAGCTCCTGCGCCTCCTCGGCGGTCGTCGCCTCGGTGCCGAGGACCTCCTTGGTGACCGTGGCGAGCGCCGCCTGCAGCGCGTCGCGCTCCTTGTGCACCGCGTGCAGGCGCGCCCACGCGCTGAACACGAAGCTCACGAGGATGACCGCCGCGAGGCCCGCGAGCACGGGGATGCGGTCGCGCACCCACGCGAAGCCGCGCTCGAACGCCAGCGGCCCGCGCCGCAAGTTGAGCCCCGCCCCGCGGCCCGCGAGCGAGAGGGCCAGCGCGAGCGCCTTCGCGTAGCGCGGGGACTCGCGCATCGCCTCCGGACCCACGCCCGTGGTGTCGAGCAGCGGCTCGGGCAGCACCTGCACCGGCATCTCGAGCGACGCGGACAGGAAGCCCTCGGCCCCGGCCACGAAGGCGCCGCCCCCGCAGAGGTACACGCGCACCGGGGCGCTGCCGCCCTGCGAACGATGTGCTGCGAAGCTCACGCGGAGATCGCGCGCGAGGCGCTCGGCCGTCGCGGGCAGCCCCTCGGTCCCGGTCGACAGCGTGCGCGCGAAGACCGCCTCGCCGTTCTCGAGCAGCAGCACCTCGCTCGCGCGCGCCCCGAGGTCGACGATCGCGATCGTCTGTGGATCGGCCAGCGCCTGCACGTACGGGACGAGCGCGCCGAGCGCGAAGGCGCCGACGCCCACCCGCTCGGGCTCCTGCATCGTCGTGTCTTGCACGAGCTGGATGCGGGAGCGCACGTCGTCGACACGGGCCACGGCGGCCACGATGGGGATCTGCCCCTCGTCGCCGCGGCGATCGAGCTGGCTCCAGTCGAAGATGGCCCCCTCGAGGTCGAAGGGCACCTGCGCCTCGAGCTCGTACGCGAGGACGTCGGCGAGCTGCTTCTGCGCGGTCGCGGGCAAGACCAGGCGATGGACCGCGGCGCGCGACCCCTCGATGGCCACCGCCGTCGCGTCGACGCCCTGGCGCTCGCCCTCCAGGGCGCGCGCGACCGCCATGCGCACGGCGTCGGTCACGGCCGCCTTGCGCGCCGCCTCCGTCGCCTCGCCCGCGACGACCACCTCCGCCGCAGCCATGCGCACGAGCGCGAGCTTGCGGTACGTCGAGCGGACGACCGCAGCCTTCACGCTCGCGCTTCCGATGTCGATGCCCAGCCAGGTCGGCATGCTCGTCTCGCTTGTGCTCCAGCTCACTCGATGTTGAAGTAGAGGATCGTCCCCGCGATGTTCTGCTGCAGCATCGCGGCGAGGGCGTTCGGGTCGTTCGGGTTCACGGCGCCGCCCACCTGCTGGCCCGAGGCCCCGGTCGAGGGCTGGCCCGGCGTCTGCGTCGACGTGCCCGTCGGGCCGCCGCTGCTCGTGAGCGAGGGCGCGCCGCGGAAGTCGACCACCGTGTGGATGCGCACGCGCGTCTCGCGCTTGTACCCCTTCACGGCGCCGATGGCATAGATCGAGAACACCTTGCTCTCGGTGGCGATGCTCTTCGCGAAGTCGCTCTCCGACTGGAATTTGACGGGCTTCATGCCCATCGTCGTGAGCAGCGGCCCGAGCATCCCCTGCCCCTCCATCGTCTTCACGAAGTCCTGCGGCGACCCGAAGAGCGGCGCGCCCATCGTGATGCCGCGGGCCATCGTCACGCCCATGAAGAAGAGCTGCATCTGCAGCGGGTCGGTGCAGAGGTCCGCCGTGGGCGCGCCCGCGCACGTCACGGCCCAGAGGGCCTGCGCGTCGGCCGAGTTCACGTTCACGGTGCCCTGCCCCCAGACGGTCATCACGCGCTTGCGCGGTTCGGTGGGCTCGGGGTCGACGAACGCCGACCAGAAGTCCTGCGAGACGCCGCGCACCATGTGCAGCTCCTCGAGCGAGTCGTACGGCGCGTTCTTGCGGCGGTACGGCTTCGGCAGGAGCTGGTACCACGCGTCCTCGACGGCGTTCGAGGAGGGCGCGTTCGTCAGGTCGCAGGAGTAGAGCTGCTCGTCGGAGTCGGCCCAGTCGATGATCGCCGAGCACACGGTGAGGCGATCGGCGAAGTTCCCGCTCGAGTCGCGCTGCTCGAAGAGCGGGTTGAACTTGATGGGCGCCATCCCGCTCATCAGCTGCCTGGCGAGGCGGATGTGCGCGATCTCGTTCGCGGCGCCCATGTTGACGTTGATCTTCGCGTCCTCGTCGACGATGGAGACCTCGAAGTGGCCGCTCTTGAGGCCGAGGTTCTTGCCCGTCGACGCGTCGAGGCCAGAGAGCGCGGTGAAGTCGGACGACGCGCTCTTGTCGTTGAACGCGCCGAGGATGCGGTCGGCGTACTCCCACACGGGGAGCTGCGGGGCCTTGCGCTGCATCAGCATGAAGAGCGGCGCGATGCCGGCGCGCATCGTGGGCTCGGCGGCGATGAGCAGGCGCGTGAGCGCGATGGCGCTGCGCGCGTGATACTCGGCCTGCACGCTGTCGCGCGCGGCGGTGGCGGCGGCGAACTCGGCGCCCGCGTCGTCCTGGAACTCCGCGAGCATCACGATCATGACCGCGATCGCACCGAGCACCATGATGAGCGCGACCCCCCGCTCGCGGCGACGGCGGCGCGCGCGCGCGGCGGCACGCGTGGCCCCGAGGTCCGGCCGCAGGCCGGCCGACGGCCCGAAGGGCGCACCAGATCGGGGCGCACGGCGCATCATTGACGCGGCACCCCGAAGCTGAGCGGCGACTGGATGGGGATGAAGACCTTCGTCGTGTACGGGTACGAGGGCCCGCCGCCGACGCCCTTGATCACGAGGGTGATCGACACCTCGAGCGGCAGGCGGTTCGGCTGCCCGGTCACCTGCATCGTGTCCCACGTCTCGACCCACTGCCCCGTCGTCGGGTCGAGGAAGCGCACGTCGAACCTCTCGACGTCTTCTGCGACGACATTGATGATGCCGCCCTTGAGCGGCTCGTAGTCGATGGGCGTTTGCTCGCGACGGACGAGGTCCATCTTGCCCTCGACGTCGGGGTCCTTCACGACGAAGTAGCCCACCTCGGCCTGGTCGGACTCGCGCGCGTCGCGGTCGGTGCGCAGGTGCGCGAACGCCGTGAAGTCGAGGCGGTCGTACGGGGTGGTGCTCTTGGCGACGAACGCCGTGCGCTCGGTGATGAGCGATGGCACCGCGGGCACGTGCTGCGAGAGGTACGCGCCCGACAGGTCGCGCACGATGCGCAGCATGGCCTCGCGCCCCTGGTGCACGCGCTCGGCGCGCATCCCCTCGCCCTTGCGCCCGCGCGACAGCGAGCTGATGACGCCGTGGATGAGCACCGCCACCATCGCCAGGACGCCGATGGCGACCATGAGCTCCAACAGCGTCATGCCTCGGGCGCGCGCGGCCCGGCGAAGCGCGGGGCGGCAGCTCATCGGGCCCCTCCCGGCACGCCCGGCGTGATCGGCAGCACGCCGCTGCCCGGGCCCGAGCCGCCCGTGCCGGCGCCCGGGGTCGATCCGCCCGTGTTGGGCGTGGACGTCGTGCCGCCGTCGCCCATCACGCCGCCCTCGGCGAGGCCTGCGAGCAGGCCCGCGCGCGACGGGTTCGTGATGTATTGCTGGAGCACGAAGCTCTGATCGTTGCGCCCCTCCTTCCACTTCACCTCGACGGTGACGCGGCGGATCGCCGTCTCGAGCAGCGGCTTCAGCGACGGATAGACGAGGCCGAAGACGAGCGAGAGCAGGCCCGACGCCCCGCCCGCGCCGGCGAACTGCTGCGTGAGCGACGACCCGATGTTGGCCAGGCCCGCGTCGAAGTCGAGCGACGCGCCGCCCAGCGGGTTGACCATCGCCGAGCCCATGGGCCCGGTCATCGACGTGGCCACGCCTGACGCGATGGCCCCGATGTTGGGCGCGCCGCCCTCGAGCCCGAGGCCGCCGCCGAGGAGCGAGCCGAGGCCCGCGTCGCCCCCGAGCGCCGCCGGCTGCGGTAGCAGCACGCGCTCCACCTGCCAGTTGCACGAGAAGCCGGAGACCTCCTTCTCGTCGCAGCAGTAGTTGCTGGTGTCCTTCTCCTCGATCTCCGGGAAGCCCAGGCGCAGCT
>Ga0070730_10003046_pt1 | contig 15138 bp, 12 predicted proteins | sample Coa_R1_3_FD_66447 | JGI IMG/M metagenome (GOLD analysis project Ga0070730, IMG submission 66447) | Surface soil microbial communities from Centralia Pennsylvania, which are recovering from an underground coalmine fire - Coalmine... | ecosystem: Environmental > Terrestrial > Soil > Unclassified ...
AGGCGCTATCTGGAACGATTGATCGTCCGTGCAGGTCACAACTATGCACGGGATCTGTACGTGACAATGTCCGCATCCGGGGGGCGGACGCCATCGCAGCGGCCCGGTGAAAGCGCATTGGCAACGGGCAGAAGTTGCCGGGCAACGGAGGCAACGTGTCGGGCCGAGCGGTCGCTTTCGCCGGCTGCCTTTGGGAATGTCGTCAGGCCTCGAGGGTCTGCAACGCTCGTCCCTCGCAGCCATTCGCCGGAAGACCCAGATGCGCGAGGATCGTTGGTGCCAGGTCGATCAAGGAGCTGGGGTCGTTCCGTGTGGCACTTGGGGCGAAACCGGCGCCCTCGATCTGCAGGAATGGCATCTGCTCATAGGCGCCAAGGCCACCGTGCTGGCCGCAACCGAGCCGGTCGGGCTTGCCCACGACCGGGCGCGCGGCGGCGCTGGTGCCTGGGATGCCATACTCGTTCGGGTGGTCCTCGCTGCGCATGGAGACGGCGCAGAGCAGGCCGCCCTCCGGCGCGTGGCCGGCCGCACGCAGCGTGTCCCCGGCGAGGATGACGCCGGCCCAGGGCTGGGCCCCCAGGAAGTCCAGCACGGCATGGGCATCGCCTGCGCGATCAGGGTGCAGATAGATCAGGGCTGACGTGCCGTTGGAGGCAGCGAGCAGGCTCGGGTCGTCGGTTTCCAGCTTGAGGCCGGCGGCGGCGAATTCGGCGTTGATATCCACCACTTCGCCGACGGTCTGGTGACCGTGGTCGGAACAGGCGATCAGCTGCGTGTCCGGCGTGACAGTGGCTCGGATGCGGCCGAAGCATGCGTCCGCTGCCGTGATCGCGGCCATGGCCTCGGGTGAGCCGAGCGGATGTTCATGCTGGCTATGGTCCGGGTCGCCCAGCCAGAGGACGGCGAGGTCGGCATGCCGGGCGCGTTGCAGGAAATAGTCGGTCAGGCGGGCGTCGCCTTCGGTGTCCAGGGTGACGCCGGGCACGGCGTCGGCGCCGGTGAGCGGGCGGAGGCCCGGGGCGTGCGACCAGGCGCGGTTGAAGACCCAGCCATGGCCATCCGGGTCGTGGGCGCGGGCGGCTCCCGGGGAGACGTTGTTGAACACCATGGCGTTGCGGCCAGTGCGGGCGAGGCGCTCGGCCAGTGTGGGGACAGCGAAGGTGCGGCCCTGGACGCGACGCCAGTGGTCCATGAAGTCCGGATGGCCGACGTCGTGATGGACGAGCTGGCCGTGCTCCATGAGTGCCACGGCGTTGCCCTGGAGGCCGTGGGCGGCTGGCAGGCAGCCGGTCGCGAAGCAGGAGGTAGCGACGCGGGTGGCGGAGGGGAAAACGGAGCGGTGGGCGGCAAAACTGGTGGCGTGGGCGGCGAAGGCATGGAGGTTTGGGGTGGTGCTGGGGCCGACCATGTCCCGGCGGAGGCCGTCGAGGACGACGACGATAGCGCGGCGGGTCATTGGCGGCTCCATTGAGGGGTGGAGCGTTATACGATGTGCGGGGATGACGTCGCGAGACTGTGCCGTTCGGGGCTGATGGCCGGCTCGGGGGCCGGCCATGACGAGGGAGAGGAAGCGTCCGGGCGGTAGGCGTCGTCGGCGCCGAAATAGTCACGCGAAGAAGCGGTTCTCCGGGCGCGGCAGGCCAAGATTCTCGCGCAGGGTCTTGCCGGTGTACTCCTTGCGGAAGATGCCGCGGCGCTGAAGTTCGGGGACCACGCGTTCAACGAAATCGTCGAGGCCGGCGGGCAGGAATGGGAACATGATGTTGAAGCCGTCGCAGGCGTCGGTGGTGAGCCACTCCTCCATCTGATCGGCAATCATCGTGGGCGTGCCGAGGAGGGCCGGGCCGGAGTAGCCGCCCATGCGCTGGGCGAGCTGGCGCACTGTGAGGTTGTCGCGTCTGCCAAGATTGATGGCGCGTTCGCGGCCGCTCTTGCTGGCGTTGGATTCGGGGATGTCGGGAAGCGGCGCGTCGGGGTCCAATTTCGAGGCGTCGGTGCCGAGCGCGATCGAGAGCGAAGCTATGGCGCTGTCGTAGTGCACGAGGCTGTCCAGTTTCGCACGTTTGTCGCGGGCTTCGTCGAGGGAGTCGCCGATGACGACGAAGGCGCCTGGGAGGATCTTCAGGTGGTCCGGGTCGCGGCCGATCTTTGCCATGCGACCTTTGATGTCGGCGTAGAGAGCGCGGCCGCCCGTTATGTCGCCTGCGCCGGCGAACACGGCCTCGGCGGTTTCGGCGGCGAGTTGGCGGCCGACATCGGAGCCTCCGGCTTGCACGATCACCGGCCAGCCCTGGATGGGGCGCGCGATGTGGAGAGGGCCGCGGACGTTGTAGAATTCGCCCTTGTGGTCGAGGACGTGCATGCGGGCTGGGTCGAAGAATTCGCCCGTTTCGACGTTGCGGGTGAAGGCGTCCTCGGCCCAGCTGTCCCAGAGGCCAGTGACTACGTCGTAGAACTCGCGGGCACGTCGGTAGCGTTCGTCGTGGTCGAGGGCTTCCTCGAGGCCGAAGTTTAGCGCGGCGTCGGGGTTGGAGGTGGTGACGATGTTCCAGGCAGCGCGGCCGCCGCTGATGTGGTCGAGCGAGGCGAAGCGGCGGGCGACGTGGAAGGGCGCGTCGAACGTGGTCGAGCCAGTGGCGATTAGGCCAATGTGGTCGGTCACCATGGCGAGCGCGGACAGCAGGGTGAAGGGCTCGAACGACGTTACCGTGTGGCTGCGCTTGAGCGCGTTCATCGGCATGTTCAGCACGGCCAGGTGGTCGGCCATGAAGAATGCGTCGAACTTCCCGCGCTCGAGGGTCTGGATGAATCGTTTCAGGTGAGACAGGTTGAAGTTGGCGTCCGGGTAGGCGCCGGGATAGCGCCAGGACGCCGTGTGGATGGTGGTGGGGCGCATGAAGGCGCCGAGGTGCAGCTGGCGTTTGGCGGTCATAGTGTCTGGTCCCTTTGCCCGCGCTCAGGATGGTCGGCCCGACGCGGCGCCACAACGGATCATATATCAGCCGTCGGATGAGCAAAGGTCATGGCAAGCGAGGCGACGCAATTCCACCCGAGATTGCTTCGCTGCGCTCGCAATGACACTGTGTTTGATGGCGGAAGCGAGGCGGTGATGACGGTTCTTTCGGTGATTGGCGACACTCCGCGGCGGCGGGAGGATGTGCGGTTCACCACTGGCCATGGCAGCTATCTGGATGATCTCCAGTTTGATCGCCTGGCGCATGCCGTGGTGCTGCGGTCGCCGCGTGCGCATGCGCTGATCAGGCGTGTGGATACGGCAGCGGCGCGGGCGATGGCTGGTGTGCTGGCGGTGCTGACAGGCGAGGATGCACGGGCGGATGGGTTGCAGCCGATGCAGCCGACCGCAGATACAAATGTGCAGACAGGAGAGAAACTGACGTTTGGGCCGCAGCCGCTGTTGGCTGGCCGCAAGGTGCGGCATGTGGGTGAGCCAGTCGCGGTGATTGTGGCGGAGACGCGTGCGCTGGCGATGGATGCAGCGGAGGCGGTCATTGTTGAATACGAGACTCTGCCGGCGGTGACCGGTGTCGCGACGGTGCCGCTGATTGCTGACGAGGTGCCGGGCAATGTCTGCATGGACTGGAGCTGGGGCGATGCCGCGGCGGTGGATGCGGCGTTCGCTTCGGCGGCGCACGTGGTGGCTTTGGATGTGGGCAACCATCGGATCGTTACGAACCCGATGGAGCCTCGAGGGGCGATCGGCGCGTTCGCTGACGGGCGGTATACGCTGCATGTGTCGAGCCAGAATATCCATGGCAATCGCGATGCGACGGCGCGGCATCTGGGGGTGCCGCCGAGCGATGTGCGGTTCGTGGCGCCTGATGTGGGCGGCGGATTTGGCGCGAAGAATTTCACTTATGCCGAGCATGCGCTGATCCTGTGGGCGGCGAAGCGCGTTAGGCGGCCGGTGAAATGGATCGCGACGCGCAGCGAGGGGTTCGTGTCCGATCATCAGGCCCGCGACCATCAGGCGCAGGCTTCGCTGGCGCTGGATGCGGAGGGCGGATTCCTCGCGCTGCGGGTGCACAGCGTAGCGAATATCGGGGCGTATATGGCAGGGGGCGCCGGGGCGGTGCAGACCAACCAGTATGTGCACCTGCAGGGCAGTATCTACGCCGTGCCGTCGATCGCGCTGCGGGTTGTTACAGTGCTGAGCAATACGACACCGATCGGGGTTACGCGGGGACCGGGATTTGCCGAGTCGGCGAATATCATGGAGCGACTGATCGATGCCGCGGCTCGGCAGTGCGGGTTCGATCGGATGGAGCTGCGGCGGCGGAATATGGCGCAGGCGCCGATGGTGAATGCGCTCGGATTCTCGGTCGATAGTGGGGATTTCGTCCGCACGCTCGATCGCGCGTTGCAGGCGGCGGATTACCAGGGGTTTGCAGCGCGGCGGACGGAGAGTGAGGCGCGGGGAATGCTGCGCGGGCTTGGGCTTGCCTATCATATCAAGGGGACCGGCGGGTCACCGCACGAGAACGTTGATATCCGGTTCGAGTCGGATGGGACGGTGTCGCTGATCACTGGGACCCAGACGATCGGACAGGGGCACGAGACGACGTTCCCGCAGATCCTGGCGGACCGGCTGGGGATTCCGAACGAGCTGATCCGGCTGCGGCAGGGGGATACGGATCTGATTCCGATGGGCGGCGGGCATGGTAGTTCGCGCGCGACATATATGGGGGGGACGGCGATCTGGCGGGCGTCGGAAACCATTGTGGAGAAGGGACGGGTCGTGGCGGCGGAGATGCTGGAGGCGGCGGAGGCGGATATCGCGTTTGCCGATGGGCACTTCGCTGTGGTTGGGACGAACCGGTCAGTGTCGCTGATGGAGGTGGCGGCGAGGGCGCCACTCGATACGTACCATGCGTGGACGCGCGAGCACATGACGTTTCCCAATGGAGCGCATGTGGTGGAGGTGGAGATCGATCCCGAGACCGGCGTTGCTTCGCTTGTGAAGCTGACGGCGGTGGATGACTACGGGGTGCTGGTCAATCCGATGGTCGTTGCGGGCCAGGCGCACGGGGCGATCGCGCAGGGCGTTGGGCAGGCGCTGCTGGAGCATGCCGCTTACGATGCGGAGTCGGGGCAATTGGTGGCTGGGTCTTTTATGGATTACGCGATGCCACGGGCGGACGATCTGCCGTCGTTTCAGTTGGATTTCAATAATACGCGGTGCACGACCAATCCGCTGGGGGTAAAGGGGTGCGGCGAGGCTGGCGCGGTCGCGATGCTGCCTGCGATTACCAATGCGATTGTGGATGCGTTGGCACCGGTCGGGGTGACGCGGTTTGACGGGCCAGCCACGCCGTATCGGGTGTGGGAGGCGATGCGGCGAGAATGATCGGCACGGTGGACGACACAAAGCAATGTCGCGCGGGATTGCTTCCCCCCCCGCCTTCGCGGGGGTCGCAACGACAGGATATCGGTTCGCAGTTACGGGATTATCCGTTCACCGCACGCATGATCGCTACCCAGCGGTCGAGCACGGGTAGGATCGTGTCGGCCTTTTCTGAGGGCAGGCTGACGGAAATGCGGTTCACGTTCAGGTCCTGGTAGCGCTTGAACAGGTCGGGATCCTCGGCCTGGCCACCGATGGAGATGTCGAAGGCCATCGGATCGCGGCCTGCTTCTCCTGCCATCTGGCGGAAGCGGGGGATCAGTTCGGAGAGAGGTGTGGGTGACCCAGCGGTGATCTGCGGCATCCAGCCGTCGCCGTAGCGCACGGCGCGTCGGGCGCTGTAGGGGAAGGCACCGCCGACGAGGATCGGGGGATGCGGCTTTTGGACTGGCTTGGGCCAGGTCTGCATGGGACCGAAGTTGACGAACTCGCCGTGATATTCGGCGGTGTCCTGGGTCCAGATGGCTTTCATCGCCTCGATGCGCTCGCGCGCCAGCTTGTGGCGCGAGGTGAACACCGTGCCATGGTTCTCCATCTCGTCCTGGTTCCAACCGTTGCCGATGCCGAACACGAAGCGGCCGTTGGAGACCACGTCGATCGAGGCGACCAGCTTCGCGGTCTGGATCGGATCGCGCTGCGCGATCAGGCAGACGCCGGTGCCCAGCCTGAGTGTCTTGGTGACGGCTGCCGCCATGCTGAGCGTGACGAACGGATCCATCACGTCGTAGTAGCGTTTCGGCAAATCGCCACCGAGCACGAATGGGGTCTTGCGGGAGAGCGGGATGTGGGAGTGCTCGGGCGCCCACATGATGTCGAAGCCGCGTTGCTCCAGTGCCGTCGCGAGCTCGGCCGGTGTCATCGAGTAGTCGGTAAAGAACATCGAGGCGCCGAATTTCATGGCTGCTGCACCATTCCCATCCACCACATGGTTCGTTTGCCTACATCAATGTCGTAGGTGCGGGCAAACGTCAGCTTGCCGTCATCGGCGATGCGGAACAGGGACAGCGCCGCGCCGTTAATGTGGGCGATCGCCATCAGCTTGCCGCTCGAGTCGATGTGGAAGGTGCGCGGGTGCACACCGTGCGTGTCGATGTGCTGGGTCAGGTTGGGCTCGCCGGTAGCGGGATCGATGGCGAAGACCGCCATGGAGTTTTCGCCCTCGGCGTCACGGCCGCGGTTGGCGACGTAGACGGTGCGGCCGTTGGGATGCACGTGCACGGTGCCGACGGCCTGGCGCTGGATGGGCGTGCGGCTGAGGGTGGGCTTGCGGAAGAGTGGTGTGGCGGAGAGGGCACCGTTGGTGAGAGTGAACAGGTCGACTGCATTCTGGCGTTCGAGCGAGACGTAGACCCAGGGTTTTGTTGGATGGAAGTCCAGGTGACGCGGCCCGAAGCCGTAGCCGCCGCCGGGGGCGATCGAGGCTTCGTTGCTCAGCACGCCGTCTTTGAAGTCGAACACTCTCAGGGAACCGGGTTCTTCCGGTTTGCTGGGTTCGGCGTCGTGGCCGCGCGCGACGAGGATGATCTGACGGTTGTCCAGTGTGGCGCGCACCTGATGAGGGAAGATGCCGGGGTCGATCGCGTTCGACTGCTCCACCTCTTCACCGGGTGTGTTGTCGGGATTGATGCGGTAGATGCGGATCGCGCCGGGGTTGTTGAAGGCGACCAGGACGAATTTCGAGTCGATGTCCGTCGCCATGTGGATGGGGCGTGTCGGCAATGGAATCGGGGTGCCGTGTTGGCTGAGCGCGCCATCGTTGTTGATCTTCAGGGCCGTGACGTTGTGGTTGGTGCCGGCGCGGCCCATGCCGGACTCGCTGTCACTGGTGGCGACATAGAGGAATTGGCGCGATTTGTGCGGCCAGGCGTACTGGACATTCGCGGGGAGGGTGACGGTACCGCGAGGGGTCAGCGCGGCACCTGCCACATCGACGTCGTAGCGTGTCAGTTCAGGGCCGATATTGGCGTAGAGCGAGACGTTGCTCATTGCGTTTCCTCCTGGTCGTCACAGCCGGACGTGCATGGGTTGGCCATATAGGTTCCAGATTGCTTCGTCGCTGTGCTCCTCGCAATGACAGCGTGCGGCTAGGCTAGCATCGCACGGATGTCGGGCAGATGTTCGCGACCCCAGAACAGCTCGCCGTTGACGACGAAGCTGGGGACGCCGAATACGCCGTCGGCTTCAGCGGCACGGCTTATGGTGGCGACTTCTTCGCGCAGCGCGGGCGCGGCTGCGAAGGCGGCACCGTCGGCGCCGGCTTCGTGCAGGACGGCGGCAAGGGTCGCGACATCCTCGATGTCGAGTTCGCGTTTCCAGAAGCGCTCGAAGACTGCATCGTTGTAAGTTCGGAATATCCCGGCGCCGGCGCGACTGGCGTGCAGCATGCCGGCGGCGGCGAGCGACGAATCCCAGATCTTCTGTGGGCCGCGGATGACCAGGCCGCTTTTGCGCGCCTGGCGGCGGCAATCCATGTAGCTGTAGCGGACGCGGCGCCATTGATGGGCGTTGCGGCTTTCCTCCAGCACGGTGCCGTCAGCGGCGACGCGTGCCGAACCGAGATAGGCTGGAATGTCCAGCACATAAGGCAGCCATTCGACGCGCACCTGCAGGTCTCGTTCCAGCTCGTAGGTCGGGTCCTTCGCCAGATACGCGTATGGACTTTTGTAGTCCGTGTAGACCGTCACAACGGGTAGGTGCGGCGCTTCTGCATCTCGTCCCATAGCTTGTCCCGGTCCATGTCGAATATGAAGCGTGGTTCTTCCGGAACGGTGAACCAGGCGTCCTGGGCGATCTCATTCTCGAGCTGGTGTGGCCCCCAGCCGGCATAGCCGAACGCGATGAGGCTCTGCTTTGGCCCCGCACCATGACCGATATCGCGCAATGCCGCCGGATCAGTGGTGAGCGCGACGCGGCCGTCGATGTTGATCGTGCCGTTGGCGTGATATTCGGCGCTGTGCACGATGAAGCCGACATTGGGTTCGACCGGGCCTCCTGAGTATACCGTAACGGTACCGGTGATTCCCGCGGCGCCCTGACCTAGCAGGGCCATCAGCTTCGCTAGCGGCATCGGTTCGATCGGTCGGTTGACCGCGACGCCGAGCGCGCCGGTCCTGTCGTGCTTCGCCATCAGGATGACGCTGTGGCGGAAGCGCGGATCGCCCATCGCATCAGTGGCGATCAGGAGCTGGCCAGCAAGGGAGGCGGGCTTTTGGGCGTCCTCCGGCGTGGCCGATGCGGCGGAGCAGAGCAGCATCCCGCCGCACGACAGCATGACACGCCTGGGCAGCATGAGCGTCATAGCGCCGGCATCCTGCCGCGATGCTTTGCCGCGCGCAAACTGGTGTAAGCTGTGGCGCGACGGAGGGGAATGTCACAATGAGCAATGCACCAACATTCGGCCGCTACAGCGAAATCCCGTACGACCAGATGACGCCGGAACAGCAGGAAGGGTATCGCTTCCTGATCGATGGACCGCGCGGACGGCTGCCTGGGCCTTACAAGGTCTGGGTGCACAATCCCAAGCTGGTGCATGCGGCCGCGCCGTTGGGACAGCATTTCACGCCGGGCGCTTCATCGCTGTCTGAACGCGAGCGAGAGATCGCTGTGCTGGTGATCACGGCGAAGTGGCATTCCGGCTATCCCAATAATGCGCATGAGAAGCGGGGAAAGGAGGTTGGGCTGCCGAATGCTTCGGTAGAAGCGATCATCGCGGGATTGCCGACGTCCTTTTCGGATGCTCGGGAGCAGATCGTGTATGAAGTCGCGATGGCGCTTGCGAATGTTCGGCTGGTGCCACAGGGGCTGTACGATCGCGCGGTGAAGGTGCTGGGACACGAGAGCATCACCGATATGATCGTGCTGATGGGGTACTATACCTGCGTGTCGCTGACGATGAATTTCTATGCGGTGCCGGCGGGGACGCCGGGGCTGGCGCGGTAGACGGGCGGCACTCACGCTTGCCCCGAACTGAATTGTGGGCAAGCGTGGCCACTTTAGGTCATCTCTACAAAGTCGTGGATGGTCGCGCCAAGCGCGACCATGACGACAGGAGTTATTCCGCTGCCATTCGGGTTGTGGCGGCAGATTCCGCGAGTAGCGCCGCGGCTTCCTTGGCGACACGCGTGCCCTCGAAGAATTGCGGGTTTTGCGTGCCCCACAGCCGGACGGCGTTGGCGAACACGAAGTCGCGGAAGTTGTCTTCGGTGAGCAGTCCATCCTCGACCAACTCGTAGGCCTCGGGCAGCGGGTCGCGCATGTCGATCACGTCGAAGTGACCGATGTCTGAGCTGTAGATCGCGTTGATCTTGGCGTTGAACGGATTGTTCTTCGTCGCGAACGCCCAGGCGTTGCAGCGGTCGTCTGCCTCGCAGCCGAAGTAGAACGGCGTCAGGAACAGATCGCGCCAGTCCTCCTTCCGCGTGAACTTGCAGGCGGCGAAATCGTCGAGGTTCTCCAGTCCGCCGGTGAGGTCGGCTTCGGGATCAGGCCAGCCGTCCTGTGCCTTTAGAGTCGCCTCGATGTCGCTGTAGCCGTATTTCTGCACGAGGCTCATCAGCAACGAACGATCGAGCTTCTTGGGGTCCATGCGCTCGAGCGCCTTCGCGTTGCGACGCTCCCAGTGTTCCAGCAGATCGCCGAACATCTGGCAGGCCCAGCCGACACCGCCTTCCAGGAAAGCAAAGCGCAGTTTCGGGAAGCGCCGTGTTACGCCGCCGAGGAAGATGCCCTTTGCGGCAGCATGGCCCGCGGCCGCGAAATGCCCGATGTGGTTGTAGACGAAGTTGGTCGGCGAATTGCGCAGGCCCTGGTTGCTGCCGGCGCTATGGAATGTCGGCGCGATCTTGAGTTCCTCGCACTTCGCCCAGACGGGATCGAAGTCGTATTCGCTGTCGATGCCGAACACTTCGTAGCGCACGGCGAGACGCTGCACGTCGGGGTCGCTGCTTGCGGCGGCCGGCACCGGCTTCGGCATGGCGCTACCGAACATGCCGGCCTTCGAGCCCAGCTGTTTCGTGCAGTATTCGAGTTCGTCGATCGCCTCGTCCGGTGTGTGCATCGGAATGATCGCCGCCGGCGTCATGCGGTCGCTCAGATCGCGGAAATAGTCGGCCGACACGATGTTGTAGGCGCGGATGACTGCGCGGCGCGTTTCATTGTCGCGGATGCGCGGCAGGCGCAAGCCGGCGGTCGGATAGATGATCGCGAAGTCGGAACCAAATTCGTCGAGGCGATCATACAGCAGACGCGGCATCATTGTTGTGGCGCGATCCAGTGTCATCTCGGCCTGGCGCGACCAGAACGCCGGCATCGCGATCTGGCGACGCTTGCGCTCGGCCATCGACATCTTCAGCGCGTCCTTGGTGGTTTTCATCGCGGCGAGGTAACCGTCGGCGGCTTTGTCGCCTCCAGCCTTTCTCATCCGTTCAGCGAACACGGGATCGTATTCGACCCAGTGTCCGTCTCCATCGATGACAGGGTGTTTCAACTTGGCGCGGACTTGCGCAGGTGTCGCGTGGGCGCTCATTGTTTCCTCCCAAGATCTAGCGGTTGTCTCCATCTGGATATTTGAGTGAATCGGTAGGGCTTTGTTAATCTGAGTCAAGCGAAATCGCATCACGACGGAGGGAATGCATGTTGCAGATCAAACCACTGCATCCGTCACTGGGAGCAGAAATATCGGGCATCGATCTCAGCAAGCCGGCTGATGATGCGACACGCGATGCTTTGTCACGCGCTCTTGCCGAACATCTTGCGCTGGTTTTTCATGACCAGTCGCTGACGCCCGAGCAGTATCTCGCGGCTTCGGAGCTGTTCGGGCCGCCTATACGGCAGCATTATTCACAGCATCTGATGCCAGGATATCCGGACATCGGGCTGGTGTGGCATCGCAACGGGCAGCGGCCGGCGGAGCGTTGGCACACCGATCATACCAACCGCGAGCGTCCACCTGCCGCGACGATGCTGTACGGCGTGGAGATTCCTCCGGCGGGCGGTGGTACCAGCGTTGCCAATATGCGGGCCGCGTACGAGGCATTGGCGGTGGATGAACGGGCGCGGTTGGCGACAATGCGGACGGTTAACAGCCTGGACGACGACCATACCGATACGCGCGCGGAGGATCGCGAGAAGTATGGCAAACCGATCATGGACCCGATGGTGCGGACGCATCCGGTGCACGGCTCGCGCGCGGTATACTTCCACATCACGAAGGCGATGTGTATCGAAGGCATGACGCCAGAGGCGAGCAAGGTCTACATGCAGGATCTGCTGGAACGGATGATCGAGCCTGGGATTGTGTATCATCATGCCTGGCGGAAGGGCGATGTGCTGATGATCGATGATCGCGCGACGATGCATCGCGCGCATGGAGACTATGATCGCAGTCAGAGCCGCATGCTGTGGCGAATCATCGTGGAGGGCGATCGGCCGGCTCTCTTGTGACGTGGCCTCTCTCGGCGGGCGCGAGTTCCGACGGGCATTGCAGGAGAAGCCGATGCTGAATGCGGCGGTTGGTTCAGAGGTCAAAACCCAGGGTAAGACGTGCATATTGACCCGACTGGGTGCCGCCGGAGATGCGATATACGGCCCTTATGAGAGCTTGTTTCCGGGTTATTATGCCGTCCAATTCAACCTTGGCGCAGCGGAAGACCGCAACTTCGACCGCGACGAGCTTTGTGCCTGGGTCGATGTTGCGGCGGAGTTTGGCACCGTCATTCTCGCACGCGAGGACATCAGGCTGTCACGGCTGCGGGAAGGGCCGATATCCATCCAACTGGCGTTCCACAACCAGGTGAAGCAAAACCTCGAATTCAGGGTAGGCGTCAGCGGCTGCATCCAGCTACTGATCGAAGAGCATCGGCAACTGGTACGCTTAGAGGAAGCGGATACGGATTATGCGGCGTTGCTGAGCGCGGCGAAATTCCCTGACGCGAGCCTAATGCCTGATCCGATTCTGTATCGTGAGGTGCAGCCAACGTTACGCCATCTGTATGAGAATGGGGCCACGGTCAAAGGCGTTGGCAACGACATAGTAATGACTATCGACGGTGTGTCCTTTTATGTGCGCGAGCGCGACGACCTCGCCTTTGTCCAGGAAATATTCCTGAACAGCACGTACAATGTTCTAAGCGAACAAGATTGCTGTGTCATCGACATCGGCATGAACATCGGTCTGGCCTCACTGATGTTCGCCATGAAGCCGTTCGTGAAGGAGGTTCACTCGTTCGAGCCATTCGAGCCAACTTACGCCCGGGCGCGGGCGAACCTGAGTCTCAATCAGACAATTGCGCACAAGATTTCCGCCAACAACTACGGGTTGTCGGACAAGGATGAAACCAAGACAGTAAAGGTGCCTGATCACATCAGTTCCGGGGCACTGGCGTCCGATGGCTGGTCGAGTGGGACGCCACATAATGTCGTGGTCAGAAACGCAGCCAAAGCGCTTGCGCCGATAATTGCGGAGGCCAGACGGAACGGCCGTCCGGTCATAGCCAAGGTTGATTGTGAAGGATCCGAGTATCGCATTTTCCGTACACTGCAGGAACGAGGATTGCTTGGTGATATATCCGCCTTCATGGTCGAGTGGCATTGGATCGGTGGAGAGCACACCTGTGCTGGGCTGACAACGGCGTTGGAGGCAAATGGGTTCATCGTATTCGACCTGACTCACCGCGAAGCAAAGAATGGTCTGTTCTACGCGGTGAAAGCGGCGACCGCAGACACTTCCAGAGCAACCCTCCGAGAGCGCATTGCAGCGAATATCGCCGGTGTTGGGTCGCGACGCACGCGCTGGCGGCGCGCCGGGAGTCTTTGATGCTCAATTTGGCAATCGGGTCGCCGCTCGAGATCGATTACAAGAAGTGCATTCTGACCCGGGTTGGCGCGGCTGGGCACGCCATCTACGGTCCGTATCTCCCCCTGGATCCTGGCTATTACGCCGTCGAATTCTATATTCGGCCTGCCGAAGAGCATACATTCGATGAGGATGAAGTCTGCGCGGAGGTCGACGTAACAGCCGAATCAGGCCAGCTGACTCTGGCGCGCGAGGCTGTCCACCTTTCCCAGCTAAAGGATGGCGCAATCTTTGTTCCATTGACCTTCCACAATCCGGTCAGGCAGCGATTCGAGTTTCGCGTGCAGGTCTGGGGGCAGATCTCATTGATCATCGAGGATCGCCTTCCTGTCATCCCGCTCAAGGACGCCAATTCAGATTATCTCGGCCTCCTGAAACAGGCCCGGCTTCCGGACCCGAACGATTCTTCGTTGCCGGAGGTTTTTCGTCAATTCCTATCCAGCTTTCTCGTTATGCACGAAAACAATGCATTGATGCGAGTCGTCGATGGACGTCTGATCGTCAGGTTGGGCGGCGTGTCGTTCTACGCGAATTCTAGCGATGACATAATACTGGTTGCAGAGTTGTTCTTGCAGCATGTCTATAATTTCATCGCGGACGGTGAATGGTGTGCGATCGACATCGGCATGAACATCGGTCTCGCATCGCTGTTGCTTGCCGCGAAGCCGTTTGTCAGGGAGGTCCACGCATTCGAGCCGTTCACCGAGACCTTCGAGCGTGCCCGTGCAAATCTCCGCCTGAACCCCGAGATCGCCCACAAGATCTCGATGTACAATATGGGCCTCGAGGACAAGGACGACGACAGAACGGTCCTGATCAACGAGGACCAACCGTCGGGAGCGTTTACGACGGTGGGATGGCCGGACGGCGCGCCGCACCGTATCTCCCTGATGAATGCAGCTACGATGTTGCGTCCGATCATAGAGGCGGCGAAGGCGCGTGACCGAGATATCGTTGTCAAAGTCGACTGTGAGGGAGCGGAATTCCCGATCTTCGCCGCCCTGGATGCTGGTGGGCTGCTTGAGGACATTTCGACCTTCATGGTCGAATGGCACTCGATCGACTGGAGAAAGACGCAACGCGACTTGACAGCGCCGCTCATTCGGTGCGGTTTCGTTGTGTTCGAGCTCTCACGCGGCGGCGAGAACGGCTTGTTCTATGCGGTGAGGCATCGCCGGTGAACAGCCGGGTGACTGTCTTGTTTGTTAAGCTGGGGCGCTCGGGTGCAGACTGAGTGGCATCAGATAGGGGGGAAAAACCGCCATGCCGTTCTACGAAAGAGGCAACATCCGCATCCACTATGAAGAAGCAGGCTCGGGGTTTCCCTTGTTGCTGATTCCAGGCGGCGGATTGAACTCAACGATCGAGTTCGTCACCGAGAAGGGCCCCTTCAACGCGGTGGAAGAGTTCAAGGGTGAGTATCGCTGCATCGTCGCCGATCTGCGCAATGCCAATGGCGGTCAGTCGTCTGGGCCGGTGGAAGTCGAGCGGCCGTGGGATTCGTACACGGACGATCAGCTCGGGCTGATGGACCATCTCGGCATCGACAAATTCCTGGTGATGGGCTTCTGCATCGGCGGCCCGTTCATCTGGAATATGCTGCGGCGCGCGCCGGATCGCGTGGTTGCTGCGGTGCTGGCGCAGCCGAGTGGGTTCCGGCCGGAAGCACCGGATCTGTTCTACCAGAACAACATCAAGGGCTGGGGGCCGCCGCTGTGCGAGCGCCGGCCTGACGTGACCATGGCGACAGTCGATTCGTTCCTGAAGAAGATGTATGGCGCGAACCCCGATTTCGTTTTTACGGTGACGCGCGACTTCGTGCGTGGATGCAAAACGCCGATACTGGTGTTGCCGGATGACGTGC
>Ga0070730_10003047_pt1 | contig 15137 bp, 14 predicted proteins | sample Coa_R1_3_FD_66447 | JGI IMG/M metagenome (GOLD analysis project Ga0070730, IMG submission 66447) | Surface soil microbial communities from Centralia Pennsylvania, which are recovering from an underground coalmine fire - Coalmine... | ecosystem: Environmental > Terrestrial > Soil > Unclassified ...
CGGGCGAGGCTTTGGAGCTCTTGGCGGTCGACCACTTCGTGGTCCACCATGCCGACGAGCAATTGCTCAACCGATCCGCCGCAAAAACGGTCGATGATCTGGCGGACGGCGCGGGCGGCAACGTTCTGCGGGCGCTCTGCGCAGGTATAGATATAGGTGCGGCCGTCCACGCGATGGGTCGCATAGCCCTTCAGCTCCAGGCGGCGGAGGATGGTGCGGACGGTGGGGTCTTTCATGGGGCGGCGGGCCGCCAGCCCCGCGCGCACCTGCTCCGAGTTGGCCGGGCCGTGCGACCAGAGAAAGTCCATCACCACGTGCTCGAGTACGCTGAGGGTCTTGCGCTGTTTAATGTCACGCATTGTAACGTTACAACTTGTAACATACGATAATCGGGCTGTCAAGGGAGATCTTGCCGGGTTGCCATGGCCGTCACCAGCGACACGTTGAAATTTTCTGCGGCATTCGCCGGCCGTAAATACTGCCACAGCAAGCCGGGCTTTTGTCTAAGTGGTGCCCCCGGCCGGGTGCGACGGCTTGGGTCGAAGGCATGAGGCTGCTACAGTGGGGCGAGGACCGCCCTTTTTCGGCGTCCAACTAAAAGAAAAAACAATACCTTGCGAGAAATTGGCTTCGTTTCGCAAAAGGCCATGCTGCCTCTGTTCCAGAAGATCGAATTGGAATGGCGGCGTTTGAGGCGCAGGGCCGCAGGTCCCCGCAAAACCAGCGTTGGGCCCGGCGCTACGGGGGGTGAGTAACACAACCGTCGCGGGCCCGCGGGCTCTCTTGGGCATCGGCGAGAGTTCGCGGGGTAGAGTGGTCGGTGGGTGCAGCTCGCCGACTTCGATTACGAACTACCGCCGGAACTGATCGCGCAGGCGCCGCTCGCGGACCGCGCAGGCGCGCGCATGCTGGTGCTTCATCGCAAAGAACAGCGCTGGGAGGATCGCATGTTCCGCGACCTGCCTGAGTTTCTAGGGCCGGACGATTGCCTGGTACTGAACGATTCGAAGGTTTTTGCCTGCCGGCTGTTTGGGCGGCGCGCGGGCGTGCATGCGCTGCCGGTGGGCCGGCGGAATCCCAAGCGGCAGCAGAACCTGAGTGGAACGGTGGAGGTATTTCTGCTGCGGCCGGTTTCCGCGGATGGCAAAGAATGGGAGGCGCTGGTGCGTCCCGGCAAGAAAATGCGCACGGGCGAGCGCGTGCGGTTCGATGGGGGGCTCGAAGCCGAGATCATGGCGCGCGGCGAGTTCGGCGAGCGCACGCTGCGGTTTCCCGAGGGCGCCGACGTGTGGGCCGCGGCGGAAAAGATCGGGCACGTGCCGCTGCCGCCGTACATCAAGCGCACAGATGTGCCGGCGGACCGCGAGCGCTACCAGACCGTGTTCGCGCGGGAGAAAGGCTCGGCCGCCGCGCCCACGGCGGGACTGCATTTCACAAGCGAGGTGATAGAACGCTGCCGGGCGGCGGGCGCGGAGATCGCCTACGTCACGCTGCACGTCGGGCTGGGTACGTTTCAACCGATCCATGCGGAACAGATCGACAAGGCGCGGCTGCACGCCGAGCGCTATAACATCACGGCGGAGAACGCAGCGAAGATGAGCGCGGCCGGACGGCTGGTGGCGGTGGGAACGACAAGCGTGCGCAGCATTGAAAGCGCAAATCGGGAGAGCGCAAATCACGAAAATGAACACTGTGCCGGCGCAATCGCAGGGGAGACCGAACTTTTCATCTACCCCGGCTTTCAGTTCGCCCGCACCGGCGCGATGCTGACAAATTTTCATCTGCCGCGCACGAGTCTCCTGCTGCTGGCCTGTGCGTTCGGCGGCACGGAGCTGGTGCTCGCCGCCTACCACCACGCCATCGAGAAAAAATATCGCTTTTACTCGTACGGGGATTGTATGCTGATCCTTTAATCGCAGGAATCATCATGGAGTGGCACGAGATTCGCGACCCGCAGGACACGGAGCTCGACCGGCTGGCGGAACGTTATCGCCTGCACCCGCTGCACATCGAAGACTGCCGCCATCGCAACCAGAACGCGAAGGTGGAAGAAACGCGCGGGTACCTGTTCGCGGTGCTGAAGACGGTGCAGGTGGCGGAGGACGGTTCGCTCGCGGTGGCGGACCTGGACGTCTTTCTGGGGCGGGATTTTCTGATTACGGTCGAAGAACCTACGCAGACCGCATGCCGGCGCATGATCGAGCAGGCACGCGCGGCGGCCGCCGGGAAGCGCGCCGATGAAGCTTTCTACCGCGTCACCGACGGCGTGGTGGACACGTATCTGCCGGTACTCGATCATTTCAGCAACGTCATCGACGACCTGGAAGATCAGGTGCTCGACCGGCCTACGCCGGAAGAGCTGGCGAAGATTTTCGAGACCAAGCGCAGCCTGATATTGCTGCGGCGCGTGCTGGTAAACACGCGCGACCTGGCGGCGCATCTGCAGAGGTCGGAATCGGAGCTGATCCATCGCGATCTCTGGCCCTTTTTGCGCGATGTATATGATCACGTGGCGCGCAATCTCGATCTGGTTGAGATGCAGCGCGATTTGCTGACGGGCTCGCTGGATATTTATCTTTCGAGCGTCGCCAACCGCACGAACCAGGTTATGAAGGTGCTGACCGTGCTGGGCACGATTGCGCTACCGGCGCTGGTGATCTCGAGTATCTATGGCATGAACCTTAAGGGACTGCCGTTTCTCGATTCGCCGCATGGCAGCACGATCGTAGGCGGATTGATGCTGGCCACGACGGCGCTGCTGCTGGGGATTTTGAGGCTGATGCGGTGGTTCTGAGAGCAGCGCGGCGCCGACGTACTTCTTAACTTCCTACGTCACTCCTTACATCACTTCTTACATCTTGGGCGCGTAATATCCCTTGCGCGCGCGCACGATCAGGTCTTTCCGGCCCTTCACTCTCAAATCCACGGTGTGGTAAAGACCGTCCGTTTTGAGCGGATCGGGGCGGTAAAAGACGTTGTACTGGTGGCGCAGCTCATTGGCGATATTCTCGAACGACTGCGCCAGGTCTTCGGCCTTGAATGGAAAAAACGCCTGGCCGCCAGTCTCGAGCGCCAGATATTTGAGCACCTTGTCGCCGTCGGCTTCGATGCGCGAGATATTCGTCGAGATGCAATAGATCACGGCATCGGCTTTTTGCGCCATTTCAAGCGCCTGGTCGCGGGAGACGCGGCTCTGATTATCATCGCCATCGCTCACGATGATGACGGCGCGGCGGAATTTGTGGCGCGGCTGATCCTGCTGGAGCTTGTCGCGGCAGGCGAAGTAGAGGGCGTCGTAGAGGGCGGTACCGCCGCCGGGGCGCAAGCTGCGCACGGCCGCGGCGAGCTTCTCAGGATCGTCGATCAAATCGGCCACCATCTCGGCTGAGGAGTCGAAGCTGACGATCATGGCTTTATCCTGGCGGGGGCGGATCACGCTGGTGATGAAGTCGACGGCGGCCTGCTGCTCGAACCGGAAGCGGTCGCGGATGCTGTTGCTGGTATCGATCAGGATGGCGATGCGCAGCGGCAGATCGCTTTCCGCAGTGAACTCCTGGATGGTTTGCGGCCGCTTGTTTTCGGTCACCTGGAAATCTTCTTTACCGAGATCGGTGATGAACTTGCCTTTCTTGTCGGTGACGGTGAAAAGCATGTTGACGCGGTTGACTTCGAGGATGATGCGGGTATCGGAGGGCTCGACATTCGCAGGCTTCTGTGCAGGCTGCTGTCCCGCAAGTGACACACTGGCGCACACCATCACGATGGGGACGAGCGATTTCATATGACTCAATTATAGAGGGCGGGCGAGCAGAAGGGGCGGCAACCGACCGGGGACGCGATGCGCGCCGAATGCGGCCTCTATATCAGTTCAGGCGCTTGAGGTGGGCTTCGAGTTCCGGAGGCAGCTTTTCGCCTATGAACAGCTCGGAATGCACCTCGCGAATTTCCGTAAGGCTCGCGCCAATATTAGCTACGTAAAAAGAGCCGTTAAGAATATTCTCAAGGAGCGCAATCGGTGTTTTTTCATGGAGCATTTCAAGCTCCGGTATGATGATGTTCCGAACAATCAATTTTGGGCGCTGCGACAGAATGAGAGCTTCCCTCGTTTGAGTAAAATCCTTATACAGAAAACCAGCTTGTATGAACAGCGCAATGCACTGAATTGCTCCCATTACGACGAGAGCCCGAGTATAGTTGACCAGACTCCTATTTTATTTCTGTACCTTATTGGGCTGTGCCGTTTTCTGCGGCACGATCCGTGTTTGTGATCGCGCCTTCGACTCTGGCGGAATGCTGAATCCCTTTTGGTGGCTTGCTTGTGATCTGCAGTGGTGCCTCTATTTACGGCTGGCGTGACTTTTGGTGTTGGAATCTGTAACAGAGCAGCTATAACTATCAGAACTAATGTGCTCAGGGCTATACGCATCGACAAGCGCCATGAATCATATGACAAGACACAAGTCTCTAACCGGTGTGTTAGGATCTTGCCCGAGAGAACGCACATGGACCTCCCGCACGCGATTCACGTAACTACCCGCTGGATTCCGTTTCTGGCTTGTATTGTGCTGGCAGCGGTGCAGGCGCCGACGGACCCGGTCGCTCAGATTCGTGCAGCCCGCCAGAGGTCGAATCGGGCGCTCGCGATTCACGATAGCAAGGCCTTCGGAGAAAGCCTCGCAGCAGATTACATGATTGTCCGCGGCAATGGCGTGGTGATGCCGTCGCGCCAGGCTTGGCTTGACGCTGTCGAAGCCGAGTTCAAGAACGCGAACGCCGTCCGCTATGAGCGCATCGCGGACAAGATCGAGATTTCTTCGGTGTCGCCGATCGCCGCCGAGCACGGTCACTGGACGGCCACGTTACCTAACGGAAAGAGGGCGTACACCGGCACTTATCTCGCCATGTGGAGACGGGGCGAGAGTGGATGGCAAATTCGATCCGAGTTATTCGTCTTGCTGGGGTGCGAGGACGAAGCGGCGTGCGCGGGCTACCGGAAGTAGGCGTGCCTGAGCGCTTCCGGTAACAGCATCGCTTCATCCTGCACGCCGGTAGCTAGTAATGGCCACTCGGGAGGACCCTTTCTCAAGTCAGCTGCTCCAACCAGGCTACTAGCTCGGGGGCCAGAGGCGATTCGATCGTGAACGGCTGGCCCGTCGACGGCTGCGCGAACTTGATGCGGTGGGCGTGGAGGAAGTAGCGCGGGAGCGTGGGTTGGCCGGCAATTTTCGCGGGGGCGCCGTAGAGGCGGTCGCCGACCACGGGGTGGCCGATGCTGGCTAGGTGCACGCGAATCTGGTGGGTGCGGCCGGTGCCGATGCGCACTTCAAGCAACGTAAAGCCCTCGAAGCGCCGCAGAACACGGTACTCGGACCACGCGGCGCGGCCACTGGCGAGGCGGGCGGTCATGCGGACGCGCTGTTTCGGGTCGCGCGCGATGGGCTTTTCGATGCGGGCGCGGTCTTGTTTGACCCTGCTGTGGACTAGTGCGAGATACGTCTTTTCCACCTGGCGCGAGGCAAACTGCTCGGCCAGACGCTGGTGAGCGGCGTCGTTTTTGGCGACCAGCAGCACGCCGGAAGTGTAGCGGTCGAGGCGGTGCACGATACCGGGGCGCAATTCGCCGGCGGTGCGCGAGAGGGAGCCGAAGCGGTGCAATAGCGCGTTCACGAGCGTTCCGGAGTGGATGCCGGCGCCCGCGTGGACGACCATGCCGGCGGGTTTGTCGATGGCGACCACATCCTCATCTTCGTAGAGGATGGTGAGCGGAATCTCTTCGGGAGCGGCGTTCAGCGGAGCCAGATCGGCAGGTTCGACGATGACGGCATCGCCCGATCGAGCCGGGTACGACGCGCGGCGCCGCTCGCCGTTTACAAGGACATGGCCACTCTTGATCCAATCCTGCAGGCGGGCGCGGCTGAACTGGGGAAAACGTTGGTGGAGCACGAGATCGAGGCGCTTGCCGGCCTCCTGGGGTGTCAGCTCGATCTTTAGAGGTGCGCCGGCCATACTCTCGACATTGTGTCAGACGGGCGGGTGGCAAACGGGCGGGCGAGGCACTTTTCCTGTAACCTTTTCCCGGTGGCCCGGTTGTCCTAGATGCAGGCAACGATGAGGAAAAGGCGCTAGTGGAAGCCCAGGCGGATCAGCTGGTGATGCTCGCGGTTCGCGACGGCGACGTGGAACGCATCGGCGTTCTGTTCGACCGGCATCACCGCATGCTGTTCAACTTTTTCCTGCGGCTCACCGCCAATCGCGGGCTTAGCGAGGACCTGGTGCAGGAAGTGTTTTTCCGCATGCTTAAATACCGGCACACGTTCCAGGCGGGAACGAATTTCACGGCGTGGATGTACCAGATCGCAAGGAACGCCCAGATCGACCAGGCGCGCAAACACAGGCTCGAGATCGTGCCGGATGAGGAATCGGCCTGGGAAGACGTGGCCAGCGAGGAGCGCGACCCGCACGAGCGGCTGGCGCACACGCAGGAGATCGGGCTGCTAAGGCGGGCGCTGGGACGGCTGCCGGTGGAGAAGCGCGAAGTGCTGGTGCTGAGCCGTTTCCAAAACCTGAAGTACGGCGAGATCGCGCAGATTCTGGATTGCGAAGTAGGCGCGGTGAAGGTGCGGGTGTTCCGCGCGATCCGCGAGTTGAGTCAGATATTCAGCGAACTGGCAGGTGAGAAGGCGTCATGAACTGCGATGAAGTCAGAGATCAATTACCGGATTATTGGACGGGCGCGATCGAGGAAAGCGCGAAGGCGAAGCTGCAGGCGCATTTCGCCGGGTGCCCGGCGTGCCGAGCGGAAGCCGAGACGCTGAGCGCCATCTGGAAGAAGCTTGGCGCGATACCGGAAGAGCGGCCGGGGCGGGCGTTGCGCGCGCGTTTCGAAGCCACGCTCGAAGCTTATGTGCAAGGCCTCAAGCAAGCCGAGCGGGGGCCATCCACGCGCGAAAGAGTCGACAAATGGCTGGAGGGCTGGTGGCCGCGGCAGCCGGTATTTCAATTTGGTTTCGCGCTGGCATTCCTTGCCATCGGGCTGCTGGTGGGCTATGCGGTGACGCAGAACACGCGCAACGGCGCGGGCGAAGTGGCGCAGCTGCGCGAGGAAGTGCGGCACACGCGGCAAATGGTGGCGCTGTCGCTGCTCGAGCAGCAATCGGCCAGCGAGCGGCTGAAGGGCGTGGACTGGAGCAATCGCATGACGCGGCCCGATCCGCAGGTGCTCTCGGCGCTGCTGCACACGGTGAACTACGACCAGAACGTGAATGTGCGGCTGGCGGCGCTGGACGCGCTGCATCAATCGGCGAGCAACGATATGGTGCGGCGAGGCCTCGTGGAATCGCTCGACCGGCAGACGTCGCCGATGGTGCAGATTGCGCTGATCGACCTGCTGGTGGAGATCCGCGACAAAGAGGCGGGTGCTGCGTTGAAAGACCTGATGCAGGAGGCGGGGCTGAATCCCGAGGTCAAGGAGCGAGCGCAGTGGGCGTTGGGGCAAATGCAATGAAGGCGCGCCGGGCTGTGGGGGCGGTGGGGATTTTCGCGGCGCTGGGCCTCGCCACGCTGGGCGCGGACGACGACCTTGGCGTGGAAGAGCGCGAAACTATCGAGCGCACGTTTCCGGCGGCGAAGAGCATCGATATCGACAACGCGGATGGCTCGATCACGGTGACGGGCACGGACACACGCGAGGTCAAAGTGGAAATTCACAAGACTATACGCGCGCGGTCGGGGGAAAAAGTGCAGGAAGCCAAGCGCGAGGTGCGCCTGGATATGACGCAGCAAGGCGACGAATTGCGGCTCTATGTGGACGGGCCGTTTCGCTGTAAGTGCGGCGACGGGTCGTTCAACTATCGCGGGTCGCATTATTACGGGTATGAAGTCAGCTTCGATTTCGCCGTGAAGGCGCCGCGCGATACAAACGTACGCCTGCGAACGGTGAATCACGGAAATATCCGCCTGGAAAATACGGCTGGCGCGTTCGACGTCGAGAACATCAATGGCGGCGTGGATCTGGTGGAAGTGGCGGGATCGGGCCACGCATATGCGCTGAACCGTCCGCTTAAGGTGCTATACAGCCGCAATCCGGCGGGCGCGAGCGATTTCGGATCGTTGAACGGCGATGTGGAGGTGGCGTTCCGGCCCGATCTCTCGGCCGATGTCTGGCTGAAGACGTTCAACGGGCAGGCTTACACGGATTTCGATGTCACCGCGCTACCCAGCCGGCCCGCGGTGCGCGAGCAGCATGACGGCAAGTTCGTCTACAAGAGCCATCAATTTTACGGAGTGCGCGTAGGACATGGAGGTCCCGACCTAAAGTTCGATGCCTTCAACGGAGATATTCGAATTCGTAACCGGGAGAAATAGTTTGTCAGGAGAAAAAACAGTGAAGAACTTGGTTTGTATTTTACCCTTGCTGGCGGCAGGTATGGCGTGGTCGCAGGATACGGGCGACCGCATCACCGTGCCATTCAGCGATCCATCGCGCCAGCACACGCTCAAGGTCCATCTCATCAACGGCAGTATCACGGTGAAAGGCTACGAAGGCAAGGACGCCATTATCGAAACGCGGAGCGGTCAAGGCGGCGAGCACGAGCGGCGGCATGTGCCGCGCGGCGCCGAAGGCATGAAACGGATCGACAATACGGCGATGGGATTAACGGCGGAAGAGGAAGACAACGTATTGACGGTGAGCGCGAGGCCGGGCCGCGACACGGACCTGACGATTCAGGTGCCGGTGAACACATCGCTCAAGCTGAGCTGCATTAACGGCGGCGACATCGTGGTGGACAACATTGCGGGCGAAATCGAAGTGAACAATACCAACGGCGGCGTCAAATTGACCAATGTTTCGGGATCGGTGATCGCGCACGCGCTTAACAAGAGCGTCATCGTCAAGCTGAGTAAGGTCACGCCGGACAAGAGCATGTCGTTCAGCTCGCTGAATGGCGATGTTGATGTGACGCTGCCCGCCGATGCCAAGGCGCGCGTGAAGCTGAAGACCGATAACGGCGACATCTACACCGATTTCGATGTGAAGCTGGACGCCTCGGGGCGCCAGCCGGTGGTCGAAGACGGCCGGCCCAACCGCGGAAAATACCGCGTGCGCATGGATCATGGCATGTACGGCACGATCAACGGCGGCGGGCCGGAGTTCCAGTTTCAGACGTTCAACGGAAATGTTTTCATCCGGAAAGCGAAGTGAGCGATGACACTGATTCATCTCGAAAGCCTGAGCAAAGTTTTTACGACGGACGAAGTGGAGACACACGCGCTGGCGGGCATTCATCTGGAGATCGAGCGCGGCGAGTTTGTTTCCATCAGCGGCCCTTCGGGCTGCGGGAAGTCGACGCTGCTGGCCATTCTGGGGCTGCTCGATTCGCCGTCGGAGGGACGCTACGTGTTGAACGGCAATCCTGTGGAGCGCCTTCGGCCGGCGGAACGCGCGCGCATTCGCAACCGCGAGATCGGATTTATTTTTCAGGCGTTCAACCTGATCGGCGATCTGACGGTGTCGGAGAATGTCGAGCTGCCACTCACCTATCGGCATGTTCCCGGTGCGGAGCGCCGCAAGATGGTGCGCGAGGCGCTCGAAAGGGTCGGCATGGCGCACCGTCAGAAACACTATCCGTCGCAGCTTTCGGGCGGCCAGCAGCAGCGTGTGGCCGTGGCGCGGGCGCTGGTGGGCGAGCCTTCGATCCTGCTGGCGGATGAGCCGACGGGCAATCTCGATTCCGCCAATGGCGTGGCCGTGATCGGCATTCTGCGCGACCTACATCGCGCGGGCGCGACCATCTGCATGGTGACGCACGACCCGCGCTATGCGGAGTACGCGGAGCGCACGGTGCGGATTTTCGACGGGCGCGTGGTGGAAGAGCAGGTGCAGGCGGCGTAAACCAGGGGCTCACCGCAGAGGTACGGAGACGCGGGGTGGTACGAGGTCAGGTTGTTTTCACGAGCCTGCGGCCTTGCGGCGGAATCAGATTCTGCAGCGACTCCATGTAGGGCGCACGGACCACGCCACGCTCGGTGATGATCGCTGAGACGTAGCGGTTCGGCGTCACATCGAACGCCGGATTCTGGACTTGCGTGCCTTCCGGAGCTACCGGCACGCCGAAGACGTGCGTGACTTCACTGCCGGCGCGCTGCTCGATGGGGATATCCTCGCCCGAGGCCAGCGTCAGGTCGAGGGTCGAAATGGGCGCGGCTACGAAAAAGGGGATGCCGTTCTCCCTTGCCAGCACGGCTAGCGCATAAGTGCCGATCTTGTTGGCGACGTCGCCGTTGGCGGCGATGCGGTCGGCGCCGACTACCACGCAACCGATGCGGCCGCTTTTCAGAAAATGCCCGGCCATGTTGTCAGTGATCAATGTGGCAGGGATGCCATCCTGCTGCAATTCCCAGACAGTGAGGCGAGAGCCTTGCAGAAACGGGCGGGTTTCATCAGCGAAGACGTCGATTTTTTTGCCGGCAGAGATGGCGGCGCGGATCACGCCTAGCGCTGTACCGTAACCGGCGGTGGCCAGAGCGCCCGCATTGCAGTGCGTAAGGACGGTCTTGCCATCGGGCACGAGCGGGGCGCCGTGGCGGCCGATGGCCTGGTTGATGGCGATGTCCTCGAGGCGGATCTGCTGGGCTTCCGCGATCAGGCGCTGGCGTAATTGAGTCAGCGAGAGACCGCGTGATTCTGCAAATGCGCGCTTCATGCGGTCGATGGCCCAAAACAGGTTCACGGCCGTGGGGCGGGTGCGCGCCAGAGTGTCACAAATTTTTTCGAACTGCGCGTCGAGATCTGTGCCGTTGGCCTGCGCGATGCCGAGCGCGACGCCCATGGCGGCTGCCACGCCGATTGCAGGAGCGCCGCGAATCACCATCGAGCGAATGGCTTCGGCGACTTCCTCATACGTCGTGCACGTGATGTAGCACTCTTCGCGCGGCAGGCGAGTCTGATCGATCATGACCACGCCGCCGTCAGTCCACTGAATGGTTTCTACCATGTGCTGGGCAGGTTTCCTCCCTGCGAGAAGAGCGCGGCGAAGAAAATAAAATTGTAGGACGCGTGCATGATGGCGGCAGCACGCGTGGAACCGGAAACCTGACGCAGCCAGCCGAAGCCAATGCCCGCCACCGTGATCAGCAATCCATGGCGCCACGATCCGCCGTATTGCGAGAGATGCAGGACGCCGAAGGGAATTGCGGCCAGCAAAATGCCGGCAGCGGGTCCGAATGAGCGGACCAGCACGGGCTGCAGGAAACCGCGGAACGCTAATTCCTCGCAAAGCGGGCCGAGCGTCACAGCGAAAATGGCGATCAATACCACGGAGCTGCGGTCGGACAGCAGATCTTTCATGGGCGTGTGGATGTCGGGCGTGTGGAGCGCGGCCCCCAAGAGCGCCACGACGAACGCCATGACGAAACCGTACAAAACGGTTCTTGAAACTCCGGGGCGCGTGCGCACCCATCTCAGCGACTGCCAGAAGGGGCGCTGATAATGCACATGCAGCAGGAGGTATAGCGCGAAAAAAAGGAAGGCGTAACCTAGAAACTGCGCCGGCACTAGCTCGAGCGCCAGGCTGTGGATGCGAATGTGGAACACCCACAGGATGAACTTCACGGTGAACGCCCCGAGCAACACGCAGGGGAACGCCAAGCCGAAGAAGACAACGAGGTCGGCGTAGCTCCAGAAGGGATAGGAATCGGGATGCGGCGGCGCTTGGCTACCGGCATCCTGCGCGGCCGGTACTTCGGCCACTGGCGCATCAGGCGTTGGCGAAATCGCGCCGGGATCCGGATCGGCTGACGAAATATTGCGCTCGTTCTCCATCAGCGCTCGCTCTCGACCAAGGCCGCGGCCAGCAGGGGCAGCATGATCTCGTGATGTCCGGTGATGGCATAGCCCCGGCCGCCCGACCCGGCATGCGGCCGCTCAACCACATTCACGCGCGGCCGGTAGTGCTGCAGAAAATCAAAATTCACGGTGGTGAAATTCGCCAGCGGATGACCCAGGTTGCGCACCGCCGAGACTGCCTTGAGAAACACCTCCGGCATGACGACGGCGGAGCCCACGTTGAGGTACACGCCGCCCTCATTCAATCCGGCGACCAGCGTGCAGAAGAGGCGAAAATCGTGATGCGTGGCGCGGCCGATGGCGGCAGGGTCGGCGGCAGGGTGCGTGTGCGGGGTGTCGGTGCCCATGGCAACGTGCACGGTCACCGGCGCGGAGCGCTGATAGGCGGCGGCGAGCAGGCTCCGGTCGGCGTGGGGTGCGCGACCGTCTGCCGTGAGCGCGCGGCCGAGGGCTTCGCCGATGCCGATGCCGTCGCGGTCGCCACACGCGATGGCTTGGTTCATCTCGCGGCCCGTTTCTTCGGCGGCGCCGAAGCGGCCGTCGGGCAGGACAGCCTCAACATCTTCGCTCGTCGATCCCACAAGCGCGATTTCGAAATCGTGGATGGCGGCGGAGCCATTCATGGAAAATGCCCCGGCGTAACCGCGCTGCATCAGATCGACCAGCACCGGGGCCAGTCCGCACTTGATGACGTGGCCGCCGAGGCCCCAGAGGATCGGCTTGCCGTGCGCGCGGGCGTTTACCATCGCGTCTACAACCGAACGAAACGAACCGGCAGCCAGGATCTTCGGCAGCGAATCGAGCAGCCCGCGCACGCCACTGCCCTTGGCGTACGGGGTGGCGAAATCCCCCACGCGCACTTTGCCGCCGCGCGCGGCTAGAGGTACAGTCTTGAGCCGCGTGAAGTCGATGGGCTGGAGGTCGTATTTACTCATCCGCTTCGCCATCGCTAGTTCGTAGTCGCGTTCGTCAGCACGCCGGGACCGCCCAGCAATCTGCGCAACGCTTCGGCGGTGTAGCTTTTTTTCGAGCGCATCACCTGCTCGGGGGTGCCGCTGGCCACCACGCGCCCGCCATCTTCGCCGCCATCCGGACCCAGGTCGATGATCCAGTCGGCGGTCTTGATCACATCCAGATTATGCTCGATCACGACCACGGTGTTGCCAAGATCGACCAGCCGCCGCAGCACGTCGAGCAGTTTGCGCACATCGTCGAAATGCAAGCCGGTGGTTGGTTCGTCCAGCAAGTAAAAAGTGCGGCCAGTCTGGCGCTTGCTCAGCTCGCGCGCCAGCTTGATGCGCTGGGCTTCCCCACCGGAAAGCGTGGTCGACGACTGGCCGAGGTGAATGTAGCCCAGGCCCACGTCGTGCAGTGTTTCGAGCTTGGCGCGAATCTGCGGAATATTTTCCAGCACCGGCAGGGCATCTTCCACCGTTGTGTCCAGCAGGTCCGCGATTGAAAGACCTTTGAATTTCACTTCGAGCGTCTCCCGATTGTAGCGGCGGCCGTGGCAGACGTCGCAGGTCACGTACACGTCGGGCAGAAAATTCATTTCGATCCGCCGGAGGCCATCGCCCTGGCAGGCTTCGCAGCGGCCACCCTTTACATTGAAGCTGAACCGGCCAGGTTTGTAACCGCGCTCGCGGGATTCCGGCAGCCGCGAGTAAAGATCGCGGATGGGCGCGAAGAGGCCGGTATAGGTCGCGGGATTGGAGCGCGGCGTGCGGCCGATGGGCGATTGATCGATGCGAATGACCTTATCCAGATTTTCCAGGCCGCTAATGCGGTCGTGCGCGCCCGCTTTGTCGCGCGATCCGTAAATCTGCCCGGCCAGCGCGCGATACAGGATCTCGTTGATGAGTGTTGATTTGCCGCTGCCCGAAACGCCGGTGACCACCGTCAGGACGGCGAGCGGGATATCGACGTCGATATTTTTCAGGTTGTGCTCGCGGGCGCCAAACACCGTGAGCTTTTTCCCATTGGACCGGCGCCGCGACTCGGGGATGGGGATTGCGAGTTCACCCGAGAGATAGCGGCCGGTGAGCGAGGCCGGATTCCGGGAGATCAGCCCGGGCGTGCCGGTGGCCACCAACGCGCCGCCTAAACGTCCGGCGCCGGGACCGAGATCGACCACGTAGTCCGCGCGCTCGATGGTTTCGGCATCGTGCTCGACGACAATCACTGTGTTGCCCATATCGCGCAGGTGGGCCAGCGTTTCGAGCAGCCGGCCGTTGTCACGTGGGTGCAGCCCAATGGACGGCTCATCCAGCACATAGAGCACGCCGCGAAGCTTCGAGCCGATCTGCGTGGCCAGGCGGATGCGCTGCGCTTCCCCGCCCGAGAGCGTGGCCGCGGAGCGTTCCAGACTCAGGTAATCGAGACCGACCGCCGAGAGGAATTCGAGCCGGCGGCGGATCTCATCCACGACGCGGCCGGCAATCTGCGTCTCGCGCTCGCCGAATTGCCAGCTCCGCGCGGTGAGCAGCGCGCGGCCTATTGGCATAGCTGTGAAATCGGCAATGGAAATGGCTTTAACGCGCACCGCGAGACTGGAAGGCCGCAGCCGCTTGCCTTGGCAATCCGGGCACTCGGTGGCCGACATGTAATCTGTGAGCCACTCGCGGTAGCCTTCGCCCGCCTCTTGAAAACTTTGATCGAGAATTTTCAGGATGCCCGGAAATCCGTTGCCGCCTTCGAGCAGCAGCTTCTGCGTTTTTTTCGGAAGCTGATCGAAGGGAGTTGAAAGGTCGAAGCGCAGCAAACGCGCGGCCTCGCGCAGCCAGTGGTTCATGTGAGCCGAGGCGGAGCCGGGTCCCAGGCCACCTTCGAGCAACGGCTTCGAGTAGTCCGCGATCACCTTGCCTGGATCGAATGTCCACCGGTTTCCCAAACCCGAGCAGGTTTCGCACGCGCCGTAAGGACTGTTGAAGGAGAACGAACGCGGCTCAAGCTGCGGAATGCTGGTGCCGCATTCGGTGCACGCGAGCTTCTGCGAGTAGAGACGCTCCTCGCCATTCACCACGGCGATCAGCACCAGTCCATTGGCCAGCTTGGTGGCGGTCTCGATCGAAGCTTCCAGGCGCTTCTCTATGCCCGATTTCACCAGCAGACGGTCCACGACGACTTCGATGGTGTGATTGCGGCGCTTGTCGAGCGGCGGGATATCGTCGTCTAGCGAGCGCAGCACGCCATCGATGCGCGCGCGGACGAAGCCCTGGCGTGCCAGTTTTTCCAGGTCCTTGCGGTATTCGCCCTTGCGGCCCCGCACGATGGGCGCCATCACCATGATGCG
>Ga0070730_10003048_pt1 | contig 15132 bp, 8 predicted proteins | sample Coa_R1_3_FD_66447 | JGI IMG/M metagenome (GOLD analysis project Ga0070730, IMG submission 66447) | Surface soil microbial communities from Centralia Pennsylvania, which are recovering from an underground coalmine fire - Coalmine... | ecosystem: Environmental > Terrestrial > Soil > Unclassified ...
TCGTCAGTGTAATGTGCCACCACGCGACGGTTCGAAGAGAGCACCCCGCGCAGGGTCGGCAGAATCTCGACCGCGATCGTCCTGCGATCCCTAACTGGGCCGAATTCTATTCCCCCCCAAAGAGTGCCTGTTTTCGCCTGATGACTGCCAATGAACTCTCCCATCTGATCGATCGTGTGAATGCTGTTCAGGTAGCAATCCTGTTGTGTGTTTCCCCAGGTGAATAATCCGTGTCCACCCAGTATCAGTCCCTCGACTCCAGGATTTTCTTTCACCGCCCGTTCGATCAACAGCGCCAACTCGAATCCCGGACGCAGCCACGGTACCCACGCAATGTTGCGGCCGAACTCTTTATTGAATTGTTCCAGCTTGCGTTTGCCATTTGCGCTCGCCGCGAGCGCAATCACCCAGTCGGGATGCAAATGGTCGACGTGCAAGAACGGCAAAAACGCATGGAGTGGCGTGTCGATAGACGCAGCTACCCGGTTCTCACCGAAAGCGGACAGAGGGTAGTACCGGACCATCTCGTCTTCGTGCTGCTCTCCACGATAAAGTTCTTTCAGGTGCTCGAGGCGATCAAGGTAAAGGAGAGCAAAACCCGCCTCGGTAATTGATCCAATGTCTCCGCCGCTGCCTTTAATAGCCAGCACACGCACCGGTTGGCCGGTAAATGGATCGGCGAGCTCAATCTTCGAGCTGGTATTACCTCCTCCGAAGTTCGTAATACGCAGATCGGCGCCCAACAGGTTGGAGCGATAGCGCAAGAGCGCCAGCTCATTGCCGGCGAGTTCGCCGGCTTTACCTTCATCCCAGAGATCCTTCAAACGGGTCGTTTCTTTGATTTCAGCCATACATGATCTCGCAATAATGTTCGAAGCGTTGTGATTGCTGATCCCACAGGTGGGTGTCGAGAGGCTCGAAAACTTCAGTCGGAAACGAGCGGTCCACGATCCCGCGAACCTCCTTCAGCGATGCGGCTTCACCCGTTGCGATTATCTGAACAGCAACGTTGCCCAGGGCCGTGGCTTCTGCGGGACCGGCAAGAACTCTCCGGCCACATGCGTCCGCGGTGAACTGATTGAGCAATCGATTCTTTGATCCTCCGCCAATTACCCGTATCTGTTCTATGCCCCTTCCGCAGAGTTGCTCGAGACTCCGCAGTACGACCCGATACTTCAACGCAAGACTCTCCAGCACACACCGGGCGTAGGCGCCCGGGCTATCCGGCGCGGGCTGGTGGGTCTTGCGGCAAAATTCGTCTATCGCGGCAAGCATATCGGCTGCGCGCAAGAACGACTCGTGGTCGGGGTCAACGAGGTGCGCAAACGCCGGAGCCTTGTCGGCCATTTCCATCAGCTCAGCATATTCGAAGGCGTGACCCTGGGCGTTCCAGCATTGCCGGCAACCCTGCAGCATCCAGAGGCCCATCACATTCCTGAGCAGACGCACTGTGCCATTTACTCCGCCTTCGTTCGTGAAGTTCAGGCGCAGAGCCTCAGCCGTGATGACGGGTGCGTCGAGTTCCGTACCCAACAGGGACCATGTTCCAGAGCTGAGAAATGCGGTGCCATCGCGCGCCGCTACGGCAGCTACAGCGGACCCGGTGTCGTGGCAGGCCGGCGCAATCACCGGAGTTCCCGCCAAACCGGAATTCGGCACAACATTCGCTAACAACGGCCCAATCACCGTGCCCGGCTGAACGATCGGAGCCGGCAATGCCGAACGGAATCCCAGTCGCTCCAAGAGATCCACCGCCCAGGTCCGACGCGCCGCATCAACCATTTGCGTGGTGGTTGCGTTGGTGAATTCGCAAATGGCATGTCCGGTAAGCCAAAAGTGGAATAGATCCGGAATTGTTACCAACTGCTTCGCTGCGGCAACAATGGTTGGCGTGTCCCTCTGCGCGGCGAAGAGCTGAAACAGCGTGTTGATGGGCATAAACTGAATTCCCGTCACGCGGTAAATCTCATCTTTCGGGATTTTGCGAAAAACTTCCTCCATGACACCCTGAGTACGAACATCGCGATAGTGATACGGATTTTGAAGGAGTACGCCTCGTTCGCCGAGCAAACCATAATCCACCCCCCACGCGTCCACGCCAATGCCTGCCAATTGTGGCTCTTTCAACTCGCTCAAAGCTTTTCGAATCTCGAACCAGAGCCGGGCGACATCCCAATGCAACGAGCCTCCATACTCGACCGGCTGATTGGGAAACCGGTGTACGTCCTCGATCGTGAGACTTCCCGATTTCAGGCGCGCCAGCACAGCGCGGCCGCTCTCGGCTCCCAAATCGAAGGCTAGATAAGGCTTGCCATTGGCCCGATCAGGCATAGGAAGAAACGCTTTGTGAGTTTCGCGCGGCTCGCTCTTTCGTAATCCTCTCCAGATAGCCACTTTCGCGGAAAGCTTCCATAGGATCTTGAGGCAAGCTCTTAGAGGCTCTCCACTCCTGAATCGCCGGTCGGACATCGGTTGCGAAGGCGTCCTGTAATAAGGACTCGGCACGCATAAGATCGCAGCTTTTCTGTACCGCGGCCAGTTTCTTGCAATCGACTAATGCCGCCTTTGCGTACAGTTGTTGCGCCACGGTTACGGTCTGGATCATGGCCTCCATCTTGCCTTTCAGATTATGGCTTTGATCGACCATGTATGCGATGTCGGCGCGCTTTCCCGTTTCCCATTCGTAGTAGTGAATCTCGTGGAAAATGCGGAAGACCTGATAAGGATCGATCGAGCCCAGGGTCAAATCGTCGTCGGCGTAACGACGATCGTTGAAGTGAAAACCTCCGAGCATGTTCTCCGATAAGAGCCAAGCAACAATCTGTTCGATATTCTGGCCAGCGTAGTGATGTCCGGTATCGACGAGAACTTTCGCCTGCGGTCCCGCCGCCCGCGCAAGAAGCAGGGCCATTCCCCAATCGGCAATGTCGGTGTGATAGAACGCGGGTTCGAAAGGTTTGTACTCTACGAGCATGCGCTGACCAGTAACCAGGAGATCATGGCTCTCCTTCAACGCTTCCTTGAACCATTCCTTGCGTTGCCGGATGTTCGCCGTACCAGGATAATTTGACCCATCCGCAAACCAGAGAGAGAGATCGCGACTGCGCAGCCGCTGCGCGATCTCGATACTGTCCTTTGTGTGCTGAAGTGCCCGCTGCCGAATTGCCGGATCTGGATGGCCGAACGATCCATATTTGTATTCCTGATCCTGAAAAAGATTCGGGTTAATCGATCCTGGCGCAATATGATACTTCTCCGCAAATTTCCGGATCTCGTCGGAACTTCGCACCCCGTGAGGGCAATCCCACAACACGTGCAGCGCCACTGTTGGGCAAACACCAGTGAGCAGGTGTACTTGGCCTGCATCACTGAACTTTTCTTCCGTTGTAGCGGCAGCGGCCGGCTGGATAAATTTCCCGAAACGGGTGCCTGTATTGGCGAATCCCCACGACGGCAGCTCGATACGAAACGCGCCGAGCGCCGAAAAAACCGCGTCATTCGAACTTCGGTCCATGCAATCCTCGGTTAAGCGAAAGGAGATTACACTGCTTCCAGATTGCGGTCACTATTTTCTCGTACAAATGGCAATTTTGCACTGCGAACCAACTTGGACTCTCGGCAACAGAATCCGCACTGCTTAGGGATTAGCTTGCCTCTCGTCCTTAGGACAAATAGAATCCTTTTCTCCCAGCAGTTCAGTCTTTTCCCATTCGACGAGGAGGCTACGCGATGTTTCTTCGTTTTCTTGTGTTCAGGATGCAGGCCGCGATCATTGGGCTGGCCATACTCACCGCTTCGGGGCTGGGGCAAATTACTTCAGAAGCCGCCCACAATGAAGTTTTGATCAAGAATGCCCTGATTATGACGGCCAGCCACGGCAACATTCCAAACGGCAGCGTCTATGTGAAGGATGGGAAAATCGCTGCCGTAGGGAAAGTGGTGAGCGCTCCGGCAAGTGCCACAGTGATCGACGCCGAAGGTAAGTACCTCACCCCCGGGATTATTGATTCTCACTCTCATATTGCGCTCGACGGGGACGTCAACGAGGCTACGAGTCCGATTACGCCGCACATGATGATGATGGATGCCTTCGACTATCAGGACAAGGAGATCTACCACGGGCTGGCGGGGGGAGTTACGACTTCTCTGCTACTGCATGGCTCGGCCAACATGATTGGCGGCCAGGCGATCGTCATCAAGCACAAATATGGCGAGGCCCGCGATGCCATGCTTTTTCCGGGAGCTCCACGCTCCATCAAGTTCGCCAGCGGCGAGAATCCGAAGCGCGTTTATGGTAGCAAGGACCAACTACCTTCCACCCGGATGGGCAATTTTGAGGTGCAGCGCGAAGCGCTGGTACAAGCGCAGGATTACATGCGCGAATGGGACGCCTATAACGCCAAAATTACGAATGGTGACAAAGACGCAACTCCTCCCAAACACGACCTGAAGATGGAAGCGCTGGCTGACGTGCTTCGCGGAAAGTTGCTTGTGCAGATCCACTGTTACCGCTCCGACGAAATGCTGACCGAAATCACCATGGCCAAGGAATTCGGCTATAAGGTGCGCGCTTTCCATCACGCACTCGAGGCTTATAAAGTAGCCGATGAGTTGGCAGCAGCGGGCGTTGGAGTAGCGACCTTCTCGGACTGGTGGGGCTACAAACAGGAGGCGTGGGACGCCATCCCCTGGAATGCCGTCATCGCCATGCGCAAGGGAGTCAAAGTCGCGATCAAAAGCGATTCCGAAGATTTTGCCCGCCGACTGAACCAGGAGGCGGCCAAGACCGTCCGCTATGGCGGGGCGACCGAACAGGAGGCGTTGCAGATGATTACGCTCAACGCCGCCTGGATCATTGGTGTCGAGGATCGCGTCGGTTCGATTGATGTTGGCAAAGATGCTGACCTGGTGATCTGGGATGGATATCCGCTGTCCAGCTACGGGGTGCCTAATAAGGTTTTCATTGATGGGGATGTGTATTTCGACCGTTCGCTCACGGGCTTCGGCATGCCGCACTACAAGGAGGGAATGTGATTCACGCAAATAACTCCTTGTCGCGACTGCTGAATGCTGCTCCAGCAGCGGTTCTCCTATGTGCGTCAGTTGCTGCTCAACAAGGACCCGTGGCTCTGCGCGGCGGCAAACTTCTCACAGTAACTCACGGTACGGTCGAGAGCGGCGTGCTCATCCTGGAAAATGGAAAAATCGCTGCTGTTGGTGCGGCGAATGCCGTCAAGGTTCCCAAAGACGCACGCATCATCGACGTAAGCGGTATGACTGTGTACCCAGGACTAATCGACTCGGAGACGCAGCTCGGACTGACGGAAATCCAAGCCGAAGAAATGACCAATGATTCGATCGAACTCAGCGATGAAATCATGCCGCACATGCACGTATACGACGCGTTCCACGCTGAGTCGGAACTCATTCCGGTGACGCGCTACAACGGCATTACAAATGCCATTGTTGCGCCTGGAAACCGCGACACACTGCCCGGCCAGGATTCGTTTGTTCAGCTTGCCGGCAAAGTGCAGGAGGACTTTCTGCTGGTGCGCGACATCGCAATGCCGCTGAACTTCAGCGGTGAACAGCGTCGCAATCAAGGAGGCTTCGAACACAGAAAATTTCCCTCTACGCGAATGGGTCTTGCGGCGCAATTGCGACAGGTGTTCCTTGACGCGCAGGATTACGCTCAAAAGTGGACGGATTTCGAGAAGAAGAAATCCGACTACGAGAAGGGGAAGAGTGGTGCCGCGGTAAAGGATGCCTCCTCCAAGCCTGATGACAAAGATAAAGATAAAGATAAAGACAAAGACAAGAAGCAACCTCCCACGCCACCCAAGCGCGATCTCAAGCTCGAAGCATTATTGCCGTACCTACAAGGCAAGAAGCTGGTTGTCCTCGGAGCTGAGGAATCCAACGACCTGCAAGCCGTGGTCGCACTGGCGCATGAATTCAATCTGAAGTTCGTTCTGAACCACATCAGCCATTCGCAACCTGTGCTCGATTACGTCGCCAGTCTCCATGTCCCGGTCATTGTCGGCCCAATTTACGAAGAGCCGAAGCCGGATGAGCGATATGACGCCGTATACAGCCTGCCGGCACAACTCAACAAGCGAGGAGTGAAGATCGCATTTGCGTCCTACGATTCTCACAATGCGCGAAACCTGCCATATCAGGCCGGTTTTGCGACTGCTTTCGGCCTGCCCTACGACGAAGCTCTGAAGGCCATCACCATCAACCCGGCCGAGATTTGGGGCGTCTCCGACAGGCTGGGATCTCTCGATGTGGGCAAGACGGCAAATGTAGTCGTCGCGAATGGCGATCCGCTCGACGTGAAAACCGACGTCAAGCGCGTCTTCATCGAAGGCAAGGAAGTCCCGATGAAAGACCGTCAGACAGACCTGCGCGATCGGTACTGGAACCCGTGAGCGGACGGGTTGGTCGCACCATATGCACTTTTAAACTCGTATGGCTGACTTTGCCGCTAGGAGCAATATAATGTGTGCCACGCGACGCAGCATATGCTCCGTGGGATAAAGGGATCCGACACAAGATCAGTCCAGTTCTGGATGCTTGGGCTGTTGTCTTTGTGTCTGCTCCTTCTTGCCGCGTACTTCGCCCATCGCCGTTCAGAAAACGAAGTACACTTCAGTCGCGATATCCGTCCCATCCTCAATCAGAGCTGCATGCCGTGCCACGGGGGCGTGCGCCAGAAGAATGGCGTCTCGTTCTTGTTTCGTGAAGAGGCATTGGGCACAGGAAAATCGGGCAAACGAACAATTGTCCCCGGAAAGCCGGACGAATCGGAACTGATTGCGCGCATTACGTCCTCCGATCCTGAAGCGCGGATGCCATACCATGCGCCTGCTTTGCCTCCGCAACAGATCGAGCTTTTGCGGCGCTGGATCAAGCAGGGCGCAAAATGGGAGGACCATTGGGCGTTCGTGCCTCCGAAGCCTCAAGGGTTGCCACCGGTCAAGCGCAGCGACTGGTCGCGTCAGCCGCTCGATCGATTCGTACTTGCGCGCCTCGAAAAAGAAGGTCTGGCGCCATCTCCTGAAGCCGACAAATCCGCCTTGTTGCGTCGAGTGTCGCTCGACCTCACAGGCCTTCCACCGACGCCAGAAGAGCAGGCGTCCTTTCTGGCCGACGCGTCTCCGAACGCTTACGAAAAACAAGTGGACCGTTTGTTAAACTCGCCACGCTATGGCGAGCGTTGGGCCTCGATGTGGCTCGACCTCGCTCGCTACGCTGACACAAAAGGGTATGAAAAAGACGAGGAGCGCCCCGGAGTCTGGCCATACCGGGACTGGGTGATTGATGCCTTTAACCGCAATACGCCCTACGACCAATTCGTGATCACGCAATTGGCGGGCGATTTATTTCCCAACGCCACATTTGAAGATCGAATCGCAACGTCTTTCCATCGCCAAACCCCGGTGAACGATGAGGGCGGCACGGATGACGAAGAGTTCCGCACAGTCGCAGTGATGGATCGCTCGGCGACAACCTGGTCCGTGCTGAACGGCCTCACGATGAATTGCGTGCAATGCCATTCGCACCCGTATGATCCGATCCGCCACGTGGAGTATTACAAATCGCTGGCGTTCTTCAACACGTCCCAAGATGCCGATCTTCCTGAAGATACACCGGTCCTGCGCGTACCAAAGGACCGGAAGCGATATCCCGAGGCTGCGCGGATCGAGGGAGAACTCGCGAAGTTGGAATCTGAAGTTGTATCTCGCGGCAGGTCGCTCGAGCAGCAGGCGCAATGGTCGCCAAGTCCAATCACGTCTGCGACCACCAGTGTTGCACTGGCGCTGCAATGGGAAGCATCGGAATTGGAACTCCATCTGGCTCATGCGAAGCGGAAACACCTCACTCCGAAAGAAGAAAAGAACCTCCGCAAGGATCTCCAAGAAGCGATTGCGGAAGACCGGAAGAAGGCTCAGGCAGCGGGCGGCAAGGTTACGAGCCTGCAGATCTCGAATGGTGATCTGCAGACCAGTTCTGACATTTCGGGTAAGCAGACATTCGAGCTGATGGCCAAGGTAAATGTGCCCGCAATAACTGCGTTGCGCATCGAGGTCTATCCAAAGAACGGCGAAATTGCGCGGTACACGCCGGATCTCGGCTTCATAGTAGATCGAATCGATGCTTGGGTAGGCGACCGAGGTCAAGCGAAAAAGATCGCATTCCGTTTTCTTCTCCCGGACTCCGAATCGAGTCTCGATAGCGCGGTACGCGCCGGGATCGAATCCGGGCGTGACCTTACAAATGATCCCGGGGCCAGCGGCTTCCAGACTGTACCGAATCTCTTTCACACACGTTGGGTGGTCGCCGTACTCGCGGAGCCGATCAAACTGAGCCGTGGGAGTCAAATCAAACTACGACTTACTCAGACCCAGGAAATCGACGACAAGCCTGCTTTGGTACGGCGTGCTCATCTTTCCGTCAGTGGAGATGAATCCTGGCAAAATCTTTCTAACGATGCAGGCTGGACTGCAAAACTGGCACAACTCACAAAACTGACCCAACAATTGAAGAAGCTTCCCACTGTTCCACTGCCGGTCATGGCGGAGGAAAGCGATTACGACCAGAGAAGCACCCTGGAATTCGAGCGGGGCAACTTTCTCACGAAGGTCGGGCCTTCGCTCGTCGCCGACGTGCCGGGAATTTTTCCGCGCCTGCCCGAAGGAGCGCCGCGAAATCGCCTGACTCTTGCACATTGGTTCTTTGCTCCGGGACAACCGTTGACTGCCCGTACTGCGGTGAATCGTTACTGGGAGCAGTTGTTTGGGACCGGAATTGTCGAAACCCTCGAGAATTTTGGCAGCGTTGGCGAGGAGCCTAGCCATCCAGAACTTCTCGATTGGCTGGCGCTCCATTTTCAAAACGATCTGCACTGGGACATGAAGGCGCTGCTGCGCGAGTTGGTCACCAGCGCAACCTATCGCCAAAGTGCAAAGGCAAGTCCAGACCTCATTGAGAAGGATCCTCGCAATCGTCTGTTGGCTCGAGGTCCGCAGCAGAGACTCACTGCCGAGATGGTGCGGGATCAGGCACTATTGGCGAGCGGATTGTTATCGGACAAGATGGGCGGTCCGCCCGTCATGCCGCCGCAACCGGAGGGCGTGTGGAATTCCGTCTATAACGAGAGCAAATGGAAAGACGCAACTGGTCCCGATCGCTATCGCCGCGCCATTTACACCTATATCAAGAGGACCAGTGGCTATCCCAGCTTTCTTACTTTTGATGCGTCCGATCATGATACGAGCTTGGCCAGGCGCATTCCGACCAACACGCCCTTGCAGGCGCTGGTAACGCTGAACGATCCGGTCTATCACGAAGCGGCCGAAGCTCTGGCGCAACGAATGATGGCTCAGCAAAAAAGCGTTGATGCCCGCATCAGGTATGGTGCGCGGCTGGTCTTGTCGCGAGAACCAACTGATCTGGAGTTAGCTGCACTGTGCGCACTTTTTCAAAAGGCCGCCGCGGTTTCGACTTTGCGAACAGTGGCCGTGACAGGTCACGGCAATCCTCGGGACTTAACCGCCATGACCGCCGTGGCAAGCGTTCTTATCAATCTTGATGCGTCGTTAACCAGGTAATTTCTATGTCTGACTCCATAGTGCGGGCTCAAACTGCGACGGACCGCAAAATTCAATCTGGGTCGCCCACCGAAGTTGGGTTGGCATTGCTGCAAGCGCGGACCCGTCGGCATTTCCTTCGCAGCCTCGGGGGAGGACTGGGGACTCTCTTCCTTGGAGCGATGGCGTCAAAGTTCGTGCCATCCGTGAACGCGGCGGGAACGGAAACCGCAGCGCTCGATTTCCGCCGCGATCCCAGAACTCCGCTTTCTCCGCTCCCACCGGAATTTACAGCGAAGGTACGCCGTGTCATTTACCTGCACATGGCAGGCGCTCCCAGCCAGTTGGAGTTGTTTGAACACAAACCAGACTTGAAGAGGTTGGATGGGCAGGATTGTCCGGCTTCGTTCCTTGCCGGAAAGCGTTTCGCGTTCATCAGCGGCGTTCCGAAACTGCTTGGATCGCAGTACCCATTTCATCAGGCTGGTCAGAGTGGACAATGGATATCGGATCGTCTGCCGCATCTTGAGAAGCAAGTTGACGATATCTGCTTCATCAAGTCCATGCGAACGGACCAGTTCAATCATGCTCCGGCACAGCTGCTGGTGCACACAGGGAATCCGCGTCTGGGATATCCATCGTTCGGCTCGTGGGTTGTTTACGGTCTGGGCACAGAGAATCAGAATCTACCAGGTTTTATCGTGCTGCTCTCCGGCGGCAAGACGCCGGATGGCGGCAAACAACTGTGGAGTTCCGGATTCCTTCCCAGCGTCTATCAGGGAGTGCAATGCCGCTCCCACGGTGAGCCCGTGCTCTATCTCGACAATCCCCAAGGCGTCAGCCGCTCCCTGCGCCGCAGCATGCTCGACACGATTGCCGACATTGATCAGCAAACGTATGCCGCATTCGGAAATCCTGAAACGGTCACGCGAATCGCTCAGTATGAGATGGCGTTTCGCATGCAGATGGAGGCGACCGATGCGATGGATATTCGCAAAGAGCCGGTTTCGGTGCTTGCACAATATGGAGCGAAACCCGGCGAGGCTAGTTTCGCTAACAACTGTCTGGTAGCGCGACGTCTGGCAGAGCGAGGAGTCCGGTTCATTCAGCTTTATCACTGGGGATGGGATTCGCACGGTGCCGACGCCAAGGAAGCCTTAAATCTGGGTTTCAACGATCGTTGCCGTGAAGTCGATCAGCCGACTGCTGCGCTGCTTTCAGACCTTAAATCGCGTGGTTTGCTTGAGGACACCTTAGTGGTTTGGGGAGGAGAATTCGGCCGCACTCCGATGCGGGAGAACCGCGGCGGGCAAGAGATGAAGTATGTCGGCCGCGATCACAATCCTGGCGCGTTCACCGTTTGGCTCGCCGGCGGTGGTGTGAAAGCCGGCATCAGCCATGGGCAAACCGACGAAATGGGATACGAGATCGTCAAGGACCCGGTTGAGATTCGCGACCTGCACGCGACCATGCTATATCTGCTCGGTTTCGATCATCACAAGCTGAACTTCAGGTTTCAGGGCCTGGAACAAAAACTGACGAGCGTGAAGCCGGCACGGGTGGTGGCTGAAATTCTGGCATGAATGTTCCGAACCAAAATTCTGGCCAAAACAGCGGGCTATCGACACCGAGCCGCCAGGGGAGCCTAATCCGATTTCGCCTCGAGTTCGTGCCGCTGGCTTGCATGCTGGTCGTGACGCTGCTAGTCATACTTTTTCCTCCGGACGGAAATGAGCGCGCGGATTGGCTGCAGTTTATCGGGCGCTTTCATACTTTGATCGTCCATTTTCCGATCGCGCTGTTCCTCCTGGTCCCTGTCCTGGAACTTGCAGGCCGAAGACCTCGCTTCGCGTATTTGCAGCTTTCGATAAATTTCGTTCTCGGGCTCGCAACTGTGGCGGCGGTCGCCGCGGCGATCCTGGGATGGTGCCTGGCACGTAGCGGAGGCTATTCCGGCCGGCTAATCACTCAACACATGTGGGGCGGATTGCTGCTCTCGATCATCTGTTGGGTTTGTTGGATGCTGCGCCCGCGCGAACTCCGCATGATATACGCAGTCGCGCTCGCGCTTGGAGTCGGACTCGTTACCTGGACCGGTTACCGGGGCGGGCAATTATCGCTTGGTCCAAATCATCTGACCGAGCACATGCCGAACGGATTGCGTACTTTGTTGAGAGTAGAGCCGAGCGCCTCGACAGCCGTTATTGCAGATCCGAATACCTTTTACGGAGCGCGAATTCAGCCCATCTTCACGGCACGCTGCATAACGTGCCATGGTCGAGACAAACACAAAGGGAATCTTCGGCTCGACAGTTTCCAAGCCCTGCTGCGCGGCGGAAAAGATGGGCCGGTCATTCACACCGGGAACACTCAAGCTAGCGATTTGTTCCGTCGAATCACCCTGCCGTCAAGTCACGACGATTTCATGCCGAAAGGGAAGCAGCCTCTAACTGCGGACGAGGTGCGATTGATTGAATTGTGGATTGGAGCTGGCGCCTCCGATACGCTCGTCGTCAACGCCATTAAGAACGCGCCTTCCGGCTCTGCGATTCCGGCCGAAGTCACGTTTGTGCGGGTCGATCCCGATGCAGTTGCGAAGCTCCGCTCTACAATCGCGCCCGCGGTCGCCCAGTTGCAAAAGCAATTTCCCAATATATTGGATTATGACTCGCGAAGCTCGGCTGATTTGCGACTGAATGCCTCTATGCTTGGAGGCAGGTTTGGTGATCGCGACTTGGAAGCCTTCGCCCCAATCGCCGAGCACATCGTTGTTGCCGATCTATCCCGCACGGCTATCAGTGATCATTCTGCCGCCCTTATCGCCACTATGACGCGACTCCGCGTGCTACGACTCATGGACACTCGCCTTACCGACGCCACGCTCTTGCACCTGGAGAGCCTGGATCAACTCGAATCACTGGATGTATATGGCACTGCGATTACACCTTCGGTGTTGCCGATGATCGCAAAGCTCCCAAAGCTCTTGCATTTTTACGCGGGTGAGACAGGCATCCAAGCCGGCAATTCCGTATCCAAAGACTTAGCCGGAAAACTTGTTTTTTAATGATTGGCGGCCCGCCCGGATCTGGAGGAGTATCGCAGCCGCTGTGGCTATATTAAATCCTGCGCAGAAGTGTCAGCCGACCGATGGGGAGCCACTCCGCCACCAGAATGTCGCCATTGTTCAGAAAAATGGCATCATGCGGCGTAATAAATTTTCCTGGCGTGAACTGGGGACGTGACTGGTTGCGTCGAGACCCAACATCGCCATTTTCGGCCTTGCCGTCTCCCAGTTGCACCACTACCTTATGTTCACGATCGAGGATACACACTTGACTGTCCAGGTCGGGGCAAACCATCCACTCACCCTGTGTGTGGAAGTTGCAGGGCATGCGCATATGTTTCTCGTCTTTGATTGTCTTCAGGTGAGCGCCATCTAGCGTGAAGGTCTGGATCCGCCGGTTGCCCCGATCCGCCACGGTCAGAAGAGGTTTTTTTTCGCGTGGATCGACCCACAGACCGTGCGGAGTCTGAAACTCTCCGTCTCCCTGTCCAGGCTTACCGACCTCGCCAAGGAATTTTCCGTCGAGAGAGTAACGCAGTATGTGACTCGAACCGTAACCGTCGCCAACGAAGAAATCTCCGTTGGGAGCAAATGCAACGTTGGTTGGCACGAAGTCAATTGGTCGCTCGCCATAGCTCGAGTCTTCGCGTGGATACCCATGAACCCAGATCTCTTCTCCGGTAAGCATGGTCTTTACCACTCGGCAGCGATTGATGTCGCAATGGTAGAGGAATTCTTCTCTTCCTTCGCGCCGCAGCTTCAGCCCGTGAGCCCCTCCACGAAACCCTTCCCCGAACGCGCGAATGAACTTGCCTTTCTCGTCGAAGACAACGACCGCCTCGCCGCGCATGCTCGACTTATTTACCGTATGCCCGACGTAGATGTTCCCCTGCTCATCCTGGCACAGCCCATGTGTATCGCCCCATACGAGTCCTTCAGGGGGAACAAGCCAGTCGTGGATGAATTCGTAAGTGTGCGGTCCAGAACCCGAAATTGGACGTCGAGTGCCTGATTTGTCGGAGGTCTGGGGATAGAATCTCGCCGGGAAGCTCGCTCCAAGCGCGGCGGCCGAGCAGGTGGTCAAAAAGGATCTGCGAGTTCGTTTGTTCATGGCCGTACGCTATGAGACCGATACGAAGATACCAGCCGTTGAGTTCGGAAGCCACCAGATATTCAATGCTGCCGCCGCAGAGACGCGTCCCAGATTTGGATACTTCCCATCCGGACGGTGGAAGACGTGCAGCACAATCTCTTGCCACCGATGACTCGTCGGAGTCAGCTCACACTTCTTCCGGCACTACGTACGGTGCGCGATAAGTGCCGCGCAGCATCTTGGTAGCCTCCTGGTCCCCAATGACCTCTTCCCGCTCCGGATCGAATTTCAAGGTCCGACCAAGACGGTAGGAGGTGTTTGCCAAGTGCACCAAGGTGGTGGAGATGTGACCTTCCTCAATCGGACAATGAAGGTCTTCGGCGCGCCGGCTACGCACGCAAGCGATGAAGTTTGCCCAATGGTCGCCGGAGGATTTTCCAGATGGTCCAGGCGCAACACGCTCCCCGAGCCACGTCTTGTAGGCATCATATCCATCGATTGCCAGATAACCGTTTGATCCGTAAAAGATGTTGCCGATGGTATTGGTTTTAGCATCTTGCGGGCCCAGAACTTGCTTCGCCTCAGGTTTCTTTGTCAGGCCCGCGGTTGGAACGCCACTACCGCCATAGGCACTTGTCCCGATCTCGGCCTCGTGATTCGTGATCCAATGGCGCACTTCGATCTCCATCATCTTCCGTTTCCCCTGCGGTTCCTCGAAGATGAATGTCGCGTTCAGCGTGTTGGGTGTCTCCTGGTCATCGTCAAACATGAAGTGACCACCCATGGCGGAAACCTGAACCGGGAAACGCACTCCTAATCCCCAGCGGGCAATATCGATCTCATGTATAGCCTGATTGCCGATGTCACCATTGCCCGTATCCCAAATCCAATGCCAGTTGTAGTGAAATCGATTGCGTGTGAACGGCTTCATCGGTGCGGGCCCGGTCCAGAGGTCGTAGTTGACCCCGGCCGGCACTGCTTCCGGTTGTGCATGTCCAATGCTGGGCCGCCACTTGTAGCAAAGTGCGCGGGCCAGATAGGTATTGCCTATGGTGCCGTCGTTCACCCGCTTGATGGCTTCGATCATGCCGGGATTGGAGCGCGACTGGCTCCCATGTTGGCAGATTCGGTTGTACCTCTTCACCGCGCGCACCAGTTGACGCCCTTCAAACCAGTTGTGCGAGCAGGGCTTTTCCACGTAAACATCTTTGCCGGCCTGGCAGGCCCAGATTGCCATCAGCGAGTGCCAGTGATTTGGCGTCGCGATGGAGATGGCATCGATATCCTTGTCGTCAAGCAGCTTGCGGATGTCGGCATAGGATCTCGGCCTGGCCAGCCCCATCTTTTCCGCGTCACCGAGACGCTTGTTCAAAACGCTTTCA
>Ga0070730_10003049_pt1 | contig 15131 bp, 14 predicted proteins | sample Coa_R1_3_FD_66447 | JGI IMG/M metagenome (GOLD analysis project Ga0070730, IMG submission 66447) | Surface soil microbial communities from Centralia Pennsylvania, which are recovering from an underground coalmine fire - Coalmine... | ecosystem: Environmental > Terrestrial > Soil > Unclassified ...
GGTTTCGGCGACCGGCTCGTAGCCGCCCGACGCGATCCAGGTGGAGCGGAAATTGCCGCGGCAGACATGCGTCGTGATCACCATGTCGGCGGGCTTCTCGGCGATCGCATAGTTGATGATGCGCGCATAGATCTGCTGCAACCCTTCCGGATTGTCGCCGCGCTCGCGCGCCTTCTTCAATTCCTCCTGCGAGCAGAGATAGGCCCACACGGTGTCGTCGAATTGCAGATAGCGGCAGCCTGCGTCATAGAACGCCTTCACCGCCTTGCGGTAGGTCTTGCCGAGATCCTCATAGAAGGCGTCGAGATCGGGGTAGACGTCCTTCGAGATCAGGTTGCGGCCGCCGCGGAAGTGCAGAACGGTCGGCGAAGGGATCGTCATCTTCGCCGTCACGTGCGCCTGGTCGGCGAACTTCTTCAGGAAGCGGAAGTGATCGAGCATCGGATGGTTGTCCGGGAAGTCGATCTTGCCGATTACGCGCACCGCGTCATGGCGCGTCTGCACGCCGGTGAACTGGATGCCGATATCGGGATGAAACAGCTCACAGCCGGTGAGCTTGGCGAGAAAATCGAAATGCCACCAGGAGCGGCGGAACTCGCCGTCGGTCGCGAGCTTCAGCCCGGTCGAGGCCTGCCGGTGCACGACCTTCTCGATCTCCATGTCCTCGACCTTGCGCAGCTCGTCAGCTCCGATCTCACCCTTCTCAAGCCTGGCGCGCGCCTCCTTGATCTTCGGCGGCCGCAACAGGCTGCCAACCTCGTCGGCACGGAATGGCGGTTTGGTTCTCTGCATGGTCAAGACTCCCGTCAAACAGCTCTATCAGACATCGTCATTGCGAGCCAACGGGTCCGCGCGAAACCGCGGCCCGATGACAGGCTCCGCGAAGCAATCCATTACTCCGCTTGCTGAAACATGGATTGCTTCGTCGCTGCGCTCCTCGCAATGACGGCAAAAGTTCTGGCATCATCACGACTTTCCGGTTACGCCAAGGTAGCGTTCGAGCACTGCGGGATCGGCCTTCAGCGCGCGGCTTTCCGCATCGTGGGCGATCGTACCGCGCTCCAATATCACAACGCGGTCGGCAAGCCCCAATATCTTTTGCGCATTCTGCTCGACGATGATGGAGCAGATGCCACTGGCGCGTGTAATCGTGCCCAACGCCTTCAAGAGTTCCTCGACGATGATGGGCGCCAGCCCCTCGGTCGGCTCGTCCAGCAGCAGGACCTTCGGGTTCAGCGTCAGCGCGCGGCCGATCGCGAGCATCTGCTGCTCGCCGCCGGAAAGCTGATTGCCGAAATTGCTGCCCCGCTCCCTCAGCCGCGGGAACATTTCGTAGACCTTTTCGACCGTCCACGGCCCAGGCTGAGCCACCGCCGTCATGTTCTCTTCCACCGTCAGCGAGCGGAAGATATTGCGCTCCTGCGGCACCCAGCCGATGCCGGCCCGCGCCCGTTGGTCAGGCCGCATTGCGGTGAGGTCGACGCCTGCGAGCGCGACCGATCCGCCGAAACGGCGGGTGATGCCGACGACGGAATTGATCAGCGTGGTCTTGCCGGTGCCGTTGCGACCGAGCAGCGCGAGCACCTGGCCCTCCGGCAGCGTCAGCGACATGTTGGGCAGCACCACCGCTTCGCCATAGCCGGCGCGCAAGTCCTCCACCTTGAGCAGATCAGGCATCGGCCACCTCGCCGAGATAGACCGCCTTCACCTGGGGATCGCGCGCGACCTCTTCCGGCGGCCCTTCGACCAAAAGCGCGCCGTTGACCAGCACCGAGATGCGGTCGGCGAAGGAGAATACCAGATCCATGTCGTGCTCGATTAGGAGCACGGTGACGTCGCGCGGAAGGGCTGCGACGGCCGCGAGAATATCGTGGCGCTCGCTTTCGGGCACGCCGGCGGCGGGCTCGTCGAGGAGCAACACGCGCGGTTTTGCCGCGATCGCGACCGCAATTTCCAGCAGGCGCTGCTTGCCGTAAGGCAGGGTCGCGGTCTTTTCGTTCATGACGTCGAGGAGATGGAAGCGTGCGAGATTCTCCGCGACCTCGGCGTTGACGTCGTCGCGCGTGCCCATCCGCCGCCACCAGTCACCGCCACGGCCCATGCGCTCGGAGACCACAAGGCCAACGGTCTCGAGCGGCGTGAGGTCGGCGTAAAGCTGATTGATCTGGAAGGTCCGCGACAGCCCGCGCAGCACGCGCGTATGCACCGGCAGATCGGTGATGTCGTTCCCCTCGAGCAAAATCCGGCCGCCGTTCGGCTTGAGCACGCCGGTCAGGAGATTGATGACGGTGGTCTTGCCCGCGCCGTTCGGGCCGATCAACGCATGGCGCGCGCCCTGCACCACCTTGAGCGAAAGGTCGCGCGTCACCCGCAAGCCGCCAAAGGATTTCTCCAGCCCCCTCGTTTCCAGCGCAACCGTCATGGCGCGTCTCCTTCCGGAACGGCCACGGCCGCCCTGCGGCCGGCGAATTGCGTGATCACGAGATTGGGCAGCCACAGCGCCCAGCGGTGCAAGCGACCACGGCCGACCAGCACGATCACGACCAGCACCGCGCCGATCCAGAACTGCCAATATTGCGGGGTGATGGTGGAGAAAATCTCCTGCAGCATGCGGAACACCACCGCGCCGACGAGCCCGCCATAGAGATAGCCGGTGCCGCCGATGACAAGCACCAGCATCAGATCGGCGGAGCGCTCGAACGCGAACACGTCAAGGGAAGCGAGCGCCGTGGTCTGGGTGAACAGCGCCCCCGCAATGCCGGCATAGAAGGCGGCGACCGTATAGATCGCGATCAGGCGCCGGTTGACGGGGATGCCGATCGCGGCCGCGCGCAGCGGGTTGTTGCGGATCGCGCGCAGCGACAGGCCGAATGGCGAATGCACGATCCGCCGCGCCAGAAGGAACAGCAGGAACGTCACGGCAAGCGAATAGAAGAAGCCCGCCTTGCCGAACATGTCGAAGTGAAACAGCCCGAGGATCGGCTGCATCTCGATGCCCTGCAGCCCGTCGGTGCCGCCGGTGATATCGGAGTAGCGCTCGGCCAGCGCCTCTAGCAAGAGCGCAATCCCGAGCGTCACCATCAGGCGCGTCAGGTCGACGCCGCGGATCACCAGAAAGCTCGTGAGGAAGCCGAGCACCATGGCCGCCAGCCCCGCCACGATCAGCGCCAGCACCGGTTCGGTGATGATGCCGTGCAGCGCGAGCAGCCCCGCGCTATAGGCTCCGACGCCCAAGAACGCGGCATGCCCGAGCGAGACGATGCCGGCATAGCCGAGGATCAGGTCGAGCGAGAGCGCAAACAGCGCGAGCCGCACGATCTCGGTCATGATCAGATAGCGCGAGGGAAAGACGAAGCCGCAAGCGAGCGCCGCGATCCAGAAGATGATCTCGGCCCAGTGCCAGCGCGCGTGCGCTCTGGCATGAAATCCGACGTCAGCTTGCGCGGTCATGGCGCCTCACCGCGCGGCGCTGCGGCCGAACAATCCGTTCGGGCGCCAGATCAGGATCACGATCATGACGGTGTAGATCACGAACGGGCCCATCGTCGGCACGTAATATTTGCCGGCGACGTCGGCGATGCCGAGCAGGAGCGAGGCCAGGAACGGACCCGTGATCGAGGACGACCCGCCGACTGTTACCACGATCAGGAAGTAGATCATGAATTTCAGCGGGAAATACGGATCAAGGCCCAGCACCTCCGCGCTCAGCGCGCCGCCGAGACCGGCAAGGCCGCATCCGAACGCAAAGGTGAAGGCAAAGACCTGCGGCACGTTGATGCCGAGCCCACTGGCCGCGCGCGGATCGTCGACCGCGGCGCGCAGCCGGCTGCCGAAACGAGTGCGCGCGAGAATGAGCTGCAACAAGGCAGTGAGCAGGCCGCAGATCACGATGATCATCAGCCGGTAACGGCCAATGCCGACGCCGAACACGTCGAACTGCCCTTCAAGCGCGGAAGGAAGATTGATAAAAACGCGCTCCGAGCCCATCATGTAGTCGACCGCCGCCACCGACATGAAGACGAGCCCGATCGTGAACAGCACCTGGTCGAGATGGCTTCGTGAGTAAAGGTGACGATAAAGCAGCCGCTCCATCAGCACGCCGATGACCGCCGCGGAGATGAATGCCAGCGGCAGTCCAGCGAAGAACGGCCAGCCCATCTGGTTGACCAGCACCGCACAGACATAGCCGCCCGCCATGGCGAAGGCGCCGTGGGCGAGGTTGACGAAGTTCATCAGTCCGAGCGTGACCGCAAGGCCGCAGGCGAGCACGAACAGCAGCATGCCATAGGCAACGCCGTCGAAGAGGTTGGTGAGGATGGAGGTCATGGAATTTAGCTAGCCGAGCGTCAAACGTCATCACCTCGTCATGGCCGGGCTTGTCCCGGCCATCCACGTCTTTGCCGGCCCCCTCTGCAAGAAAGACGTGGATGCCCGGGACAAGCCCGGGCACGACGAGGTGGGGCCCGCGTCCCGGGATGACGCGCTCCGCGTCACTTCTTGGTCTTGCCCGCGTCCTTGACGTCGGGGAAGGTCTGGAACTCGACGTTGTAGAGCTCGCCGTCCTTCTTCTCGACCTTGCGGATGTAGACGTTCTGGATGATGTCGCGGGTCTCCGGATCGATCGAGATCGGGCCGCGCGGGCTCTCCCATTTCATGCCTTTCATGGCCGCGATCAGCTTGTCGCCGTTGGTGTCGCCATTGGTCTTCTTCAGCGCCTCGTAGATCAGGTGAATGCCGTCATAGCCCCCGACCGCCATGAAGCCTGGACGATTGCTGAAATCCTTCTTGTAGGCTGCGACGAAGTCCTTGTTCATCTGCGAGGGGTGCGCGGCCGAATAGATGTGCGCGGTGACAGTACCGAGCGCGGCGTCGCCCATGCCGTTGAGAAGATCGTCGTCCATGACGTCGCCGGGGCCGATCACCTTGATGCCGGCCTTGTCGAGGCCGCGCTCGGCATATTGCTTCATGAAGCTGCCGCCCTGCCCCGCCGGCACGAACACGAACATGGCGTCGGGCTTGGAATCCTTCATGCGCTGCAGAAACGGCGCGAAATCGGGATTGGCGAGCGGCACCTTGACCTCTTCGACGATCTGGCCGCCGCCGGCCGTGAAGTGCTGCTTGAAGAAGTTCAGCGCATCGTTGCCCGGCGCATAATCGGAGGTGAGCGTTGCGACCTTCTTGATGCCGTTCTTCACCGCCCAGTCGCCAATGATGGTGGAGGACTGCGCCAGCGTGAACGAGGTGCGCACGATGTAGGGCGATTTCTCGGTGATGATCGAGGTGCCCGCCGCCATCACGACTTCGGGAATCTTGGCTTCGGTCGCAAGCGGCGCTGCGGCGAGCGCGGCCGGCGTGATGCCGAACCCCGCGATGAAATTCACCTTGTCGTTGACGATCAGCTCCTGCGCCGCGGTCTTGGTCTTGTCCGGCACGGCGCCGTCGTCCTTCAGGATGATCTCGACCTTCTTGCCGGCGACAGTGTCGCCGTGCTCTTGCATGTAGAGCTTGATCGCGTTGTCGATCTGCTTGCCGGTCGAGGCCTGGCCGCCGGTCATCGGCAGGATCAGCCCGATCTTGACGCTGTCTGCGGCGCGCGCCGGGCTGGCCACGACCACGCCAGCGACGACGGCTGCGCCGGCAGCAAGCGACAGCAAATGATTGCGAACGAACATGAACGCTCCTCCCCTCTTCGGCCTGTGTCCGAGCCGAGTCCCCGGCTCTTGCTCAATCTTAACTTACGCCTGACGTCGCGGCGACATGGCGTCTTTCGCGACCCGGTTGTCAATCGGACGTTGGGCGACCTTCAGCGCGCGCTTCGGTCGCACATCGTCTGGGTATTTTAGTACCTATACCCCGAGATGCAAATCTGGCCCATCGCCCATCAGTCCACGCAGCAACCGCCGGACTTGCTCTCAGATCGTCCGATCTCATTTGTACGCTTGTACAAATAAAATGGTCCTGTCAACAAGAAAACCGTTGCGGGGAATTTCCGCGGCTCTCGCGGCACCAGTGTAGGAAACACGCGATTGGCGTGGATGGATGATTCAGCCATTCTTTTGCACGATTCAAACACGCGCGTACTCACGCTTCACTGCCGTGAATTCGGGCGCGGAAGGCACGCGGCGATAGTCCCGTGGCGCCGGCATAGACGCGGCTGAAATAAGCGGGATCGTCGAAGCCGAGCGTATAGGCAATCGTCGAGACCGGTAGGTTGGTGTAGACGAGATTGCGCCGCGCCTCGCGGATCATGCGATTGAGGATCAGATGCGAGGCGGTGTCGCCGGTCGCGGCACGCGTCACGCGGTTGAGATGGGTGGGCGTGACCGACAGGATTTTCGCATAGTCGGAGACGCTCCAGCGCTTGAGATGATTTTGCTCCAGGAGCGTCTCGAAGCGGCGAAACAGATCAGAATCGGCCGCGCCGTTACCCAAAACCCCATTGGCGAGCTCGCGCGCGACAAGACCGATCAGCGCCGCCGACAGCGCGCGCAGGATGTGGGCCCTGCCGAAATTGCGGCCCGCATGTTCAGCGAAAATCTGCTTCATGGTGGAGCGGATCGCGGGCGTGCCGCGCACCACGGCGCATTGCGACAGCACGCCGCGCAAGCCTTCGGAAGGCAGCAGCGCCTCATCCAGGATTTCGGCGGCGAGCGTCAGCACCCAGCCTTCCGTGCCCGGCGCGAAGGCAAAACCGTGCACGTCGCCGACGGGAACGTTGACGACGTGCACGGGACGCAGCGTATGGGCGCGGCCATCCAGCGTCGCCTGCCCGCCGCCGCTCTCGATCAGGAGCACCTGGTGCAGCCGCGCATGCCGATGCGCGGCCAGCCGCCAGTCGTGCAGCACCGAGCGCGACGGAATGGTCTCGCAATGCACCACGTCCGGCAGGTCGCCGGACTCGCCGAACAGATTATAGACCTGGATGGCCGACTTCGAACGCGGTGAGCGCATGTTCGAATTGTACAAGACAAAGGCCGATCCCTCCATCCGTTTCTCCCATGAGATCGGAGAATGTCCTCCCCAAGGGAGGACGCAAACATGAAAGTTCAGGTCTGCATCGTCGGCGGCGGGCCGTCGGGGCTCCTGCTGTCGCAGCTCCTGCATCTGCGCGGCATCGACACGGTTGTTCTCGAAAAATACAGCCGCGACCACGTGCTGGCGCGCATCCGCGCCGGCGTGCTGGAGCACGGTTTCGCCGAACTGATGCGCGAGGCGCAGTGCGGCGAGCGGATGGACCGCGAGGGCGAGATCCACCGCGGGTTTCATATCGCCCATGATGGCGTGCTCGACCATGTCGACCTCCATAAACATTCCGGCGGCAGCTCGGTGATGGTCTACGGCCAGACCGAGCTGACGCGTGACCTCTACGAGGCGCGCGACCGGCTTGGCGGCAGGGTCGTGCATAACGCTGCGGACGTGACGCTGCATGATCTCAAGAGCGACGCGCCCTATGTGACCTATCGCTCCGGCGACCAGACGCTCCGCGTCGATTGCGAGTTTGTCGTCGGTGCCGACGGCTTTCACGGCGTCAGCCGCAAATCGATTCCCGCCGACGTGCTGCGCGAATATGAGAAGGTCTATCCCTTCGGCTGGCTGGGCGTGTTGTCGCGGACCAAACCGGTGTCGCCGGAATTGATCTACGTGAAGCATGAACGCGGCTTTGCGCTGTGCTCGATGCGCTCTCAGGTGTTGAGCCGCTATTATATCCAGGTGCCGCTGACCGATAAGCCGGAAGACTGGTCGGACGACGCGTTCTGGAGCGAGTTGCGCCGCCGCCTGCCGCTGGATGTGGCCGCGCGGCTGATCATCGGCCCTTCCATCGAGAAAAGCATCGCGCCGCTGCGCAGCTTCGTCGCCGAGCCGATGCGCTATGGGCGCCTGTTCCTCGCCGGCGACGCCGCGCATATCGTGCCGCCCACCGGCGCGCGCGGGCTCAATACCGCCGCCTCCGACGTCTACTATCTCTATCACGCCCTGCTGGCCCACTATCAGAGGGGCGACGATTCCGGGCTCGACGGCTATTCGGAGACGGCGCTGGCGCGGGTCTGGAAGGCGCAGCGCTTCTCCTGGTGGATGACCACCTTGCTGCATCGCTTCCCGGACCGTATTTCCTATGACGACCGGCTGCAGCAGACGGAGATCTCGTACCTGTTTTCGTCCCAGACGGCACTGCGACAATTGGCGGAGAATTATGTGGGACTGCCGTTCTGAGGGTGAAGGTACGTTATTACCCTAAATCGGCCCGAAGCCGAACCCAGATAAGTCTATTTTACCGGGTTTAGGAGTAGCCTTCCGCATCACGCCGGTAGGATGAGCCCGCTACCGATTTGAAAGGCTTGATTCCCTGAGCATGCCCCTCCGCCTCCGCCAGCTTGCGACCCTGCTTGTGTCCGCGCTGCTCGTGAGCACGCTGTCGGGCTGCGGCACGATCAACGAGAAGATGTCGGACGCGATAGGCGACTACGTCCCGCAATGGGCCGGTGGCCTGCCGGCGGACGCGCCGCCGCGGCCGGGCACCGCGAAGTACGACGCGTTCATGGCAGAGCGCGAGCGGCTGCGGCAGATGCCGGCCGCGGACCGTCCCGGAGCGCAGCAGCAACAAGGCCAGCAACAGCCATCGCAGCAACAGCCGCAGCAGTCACAAAAGCAGCAGAAGCAACAGAAGCCGCAACAAGACCAAGCCAGAGCGACCCCGTCCGGCCTCGACCCGGTGCACTAATCCACGAACACCACCGTCTTGCGGCGGTGCGCGATCACACGATCTTCCAGATGATAACGGATCGCGCGCGCGAGCACGCGCCGCTCGATGTCGCGGCCCTTGCGGACGAGGTCGTCGGGCGTGTCGCGATGGCTGATGCGCTCGACGTCCTGGTCGATGATCGGCCCCTCGTCGAGATCGCTCGTGACGTAATGTGCGGTGGCGCCGATCAGCTTCACCCCGCGCTGATGCGCCTGGTGATAGGGTTTTGCGCCCTTGAATCCCGGCAGGAACGAGTGATGGATGTTGATGCAGCGTCCCGACAGCTTCGCCGAAAGATCATCCGAGAGGATCTGCATGTAGCGCGCCAGCACCACGAGATCGCTTTTGGTCTCTCCGACCAAGTCCCAGATCCTGCCTTCCTGCTCGCGCCTGGTCTCTCTCGTGACTGGCAAATGATGAAACGGAATCTCCCCGAAATCGAGGCCGGCATAGGTCTCGCGCGGGTGATTGGAGACGATCGCGGTCGGGATCATTTCGAGCTCGCCGGTGCGCCAGCGATAGAGGATGTCGACGAGGCAGTGATCGAACCTCGATACCAGCAGCATCACGCGCCGCCTGGTGGCGCGGTCGCGCATCTGCCAGGCCATGTTGAAACGTTCCGCGATGGCGGTGAACGCGGTCTGCAGCGCCGGCAGCTCGACCGCAAGGTCCGCCGCGGTGAACACCACGCGCATGAAGAACTTGTTGTCCTCGACGTCGGAGAATTGCTGGGCATCGAGGATGTTCTGCCCGTTATGGGCAAGGAACGTCGACACCGCCGACACGATGCCGGGGCGATCGGGGCAGGACAGCGTCAACACATATTGATGATCGGACTTGTGGTCGGACATTTGGGGCAGCGTGGTCGATCCTGAGCAGAAGCATTTTCGGGCCCTGCTCTATCATCTGACGTCGCCTTGCGCCAACCGTGAGTTCGGAGCAAGGATGAACAAATGACCGGCAAACAGCGTTAACATCGGACCATGGCTGACAGGCTCAATGGCTATCGCATCCTGATCCTGGAATCGCGCGAGGAAGCGCAGTTCTCCCGCCTGCTCGCTGAACAGGGCGCCGATGTCCTGCAATGTCCGATGTTCGCGATCAACGACGCGCCGGATCCCGCGCCGATCGAGGCCTGGATCAGGCGTTCGATCGAGAAGCCCCTCGACGATCTCGTGCTGCTCACCGGTGAAGGCCTGCGCCGGTTGATGACGGTGGTGCGGCGGCTCGATGCGGAAAACGATTTCGTCGCCGCACTGGCCAAGGCGCGCAAATTCGCCCGCGGCCCCAAGCCCGGCCGCGCGCTGCGCGAGATCGGGCTCGAGCCGCAGCAGACCACGGAGAAGCCGACCTCCGAAGGCGTCGCCGAGATGCTGTCGCACCTCGACTTGATCGGTCATCGCGTCGGCCTGCAGCTCTATCCCGACAAGGATCACTCTGCGCTGATCGGCGCGATCAGGGCGCAGGGCGCCGAGGTCGATCCGGTGCTGCCCTATGTCTACGACGCGAAAGCTGCGGATGCCAACATCGTCACCGCGATCGAGGAGATGGCGGCCGGCCGCATCGATGCGATCGCGCTCACCAACCTGGGCCAGGTCCGCCGCCTGATCGACACCGCGCACAAGCACGGCTGGGATGACAAGCTGCGCGAGGGATTTGCGCGCACGCCGATTGCATCGGTGGGGCCTGCGGTGTCGAATGAGCTGAAGGCGCATGGCCTACACGCAGCCATCTCGCCGACCGAGGGGGCGTACTTCATGAAGCCGCTGATTTCGGCGATGGCGGTGGAGTTGGCGAAGGGGCCGCGGAGGGTGGCGAGATAGGTGATTCTGTCCTCGTCATTGCGAGCTAAGCGAAGCAATCCATCTTGCTGCGAGGAAAGTATGGATTGCTTCGTCGCTGTCGCTCCTCGCAATGACGATGCTGACGCAGCGCAATCCTACTCCGCCGCCTGCTTGTGCTCGGCAAGATAAGCCTGATACGCCAGCCGGATGCCGTCTTCGAGCGAGGTCTGCGCGCGCCAGCCGAGCTTTGCGAGCCTCGACACATCGAGCAGCTTGCGCGGTGTGCCGTCGGGCCGCGAGGTGTCGAAGCTGATCGTGCCCTTGTAGCCGACGGTTGCCGCCACCACGCGGGCGAAATCGGCGATGGTGATGTCCTCGCCGGTGCCGATGTTGACCATCTCGATGCCGGAATAGGTCTTCATCAGGTGGACGCAGGCGTCCGCCACGTCGTCGACATAGAGGAATTCGCGCCGCGGCGTGCCGGTGCCCCAGACCACGACGTTGGGCGCCTTCGCGAGCTTCGCTTCATGGAAACGGCGGATCAGTGCGGCGACGACGTGGCTATATTCGGGATGATAGCTGTCGCCGGGACCGTAAAGGTTGGTCGGCATCACGTTGATGAAATTGCTGCCGTACTGGCTGCGATAGGCCTCCACCATCTTGATGCCCGCGATCTTGGCGATCGCATAGGGCTCGTTGGTCGGCTCGAGCGGCCCGGTCAGCATCGCGTCCTCGTGGATCGGCTGCGGCGCCATCTTGGGATAGATGCAGGAGGAGCCGAGGAACATCAGCTTCTCGGTGCGATTGAGATGCGCGGCGTGGATCACATTCGCCGCGATCGCAAGATTGTCGTAGAGAAATTCGGCGCGCAGCGTGTTGTTGGCGACGATGCCGCCGACCTTGGCGGCGGCCAGAAACACCACCTGCGGGCGCCGGCTCGCGAACCAGTCGAACACCGCCGTCTGATCGCGCAGATCGACATCGCCGCGGCCGATCGTGAGCAGCTCGACATCCTCGCGCGCGAGCCGCCGCACCAGCGCGCTGCCGACCATGCCGCGGTGACCCGCGACGAAAACGGTCTTGCCCTTCAGCTCAAACGGAAAGCTTGCCATTGGCGACCTCGCGTTTCGCGGCCTCCAGATCGCCCGCGACCATTTCCTTCACGAGCTGGGCGAAGCTCGTCTTCGGCTTCCAGCCCAGCTTCTCGCGCGCCTTGCTGGAATCGCCGATCAACAGATCGACCTCGGTCGGGCGGAAATAGGTCGGATCGACGCGCACCACGGTCTTGCCGGACTTCTTGTCGATGCCGGTCTCCTGGATGTCCTTGCCGCGCCATTCGATGCTGCGGCCGACCTCCGCGAAGGCGAGCTCGACGAATTCGCGCACCGAACGCGTCTCGCCAGTCGAGAGCACGAAATCCTCGGGCTTGTCCGCCTGCAGGATTGCATGCATGCCTTCGACATAATCCCGCGCATGGCCCCAGTCGCGCTTGGCCCCGAGATTGCCGAGATAGATAGCCTCATCGAGGCCGACCTCGATCCGGGCCACGCCACGGGTGATCTTGCGCGTGACGAAGGTCTCGCCGCGGATCGGGCTCTCGTGATTGAACAGGATGCCGTTGGAGGCGAACATGCCGTAGGCCTCGCGGTAGTTCACCGTGATCCAGTAGCCGTAAAGCTTGGCGACCGCATAAGGCGAGCGCGGATAGAACGGGGTCGTCTCCTTCTGCGGGATTTCCTGCACGAGGCCATACAGCTCGGATGTGGAGGCCTGATAGAACCGCGTCTCCTTTTCCATGCCGAGGATACGGATGGCTTCCAGAAGGCGCAGCACGCCGATGGCGTCGGCATTGGCGGTGTATTCCGGGCTTTCGAAGCTGACCGCGACGTGGCTTTGCGCTGCGAGATTGTAGATTTCGGTCGGCCGGATCTGCTGCACCAGGCGGATCAGATTGGTCGAATCCGTCATGTCGCCGTAATGCATCAGGAACGGCACATTGCCGGCGTGCGGGTCCTCGTAGAGATGATCGACGCGCTGCGTGTTGAACGAGGACGAGCGCCGCTTGATGCCGTGCACTGTGTAGCCAAGACCAAGCAGATATTCGGCGAGATAGGCGCCGTCCTGCCCGGTCACCCCGGTAATCAGCGCCACCCGCCGCTTCGAATCCTGAGCCGACATAATCTCTCCAGTTGCACGCCGGAGGCAGCCCTTAGCACCCGCCTCCTTCCAAGTCTAATGCAAAAAGGCGGTGGAAAATCAGGCTGATAGGACCTCGATGTGAGACGTTTGGTTACCCGCCATCGCTGCAGAGCCGCTCGACGGGGCGCGATGAAAGCAAAGAACTCGTCGCGGCAGGGCAGCCGCTACGGAAAGCCCTTAAAACTTGCGGACGAGATCGATCACCTCGTCCTGCTGCGCGCGCGTGATCTCCGCGAACATCGGCAGCGACACAATCCGGCTCTGGTCGGCGTGGGCGTTCGGGAATTGCTCCGGACGGTGCTTGAAGCGGCCATAGGCTTCGAGGAACGGCAGCGCGGTCGGATAATTGACGACGGTCTGCACGCCATGGGCGGCGAGATGCTTCACGAGCTCGTCGCGGCGCGGATGGCGGATGGTGTACAGGTGATAGACGTGAGTGCGGCCGGGTGCGACCTCGGGCACCACGACGTCCTCGATCTGGTTGAGGCCGGCGTCATAGACCCTGGCGGCCTCTTGGCGCGCTTCGGTCCATGCCGGAAGGTACGGCAGCTTGGCTGAAAGCACCGCCGCCTGCAGGCCGTCGAGCCGGCTGTTGATGCCCTCGATCCGGTGCTGATGTTTCACGAGGCCGCCATGGCGTGCCAGCATCGTCATATGCTCGGCAAGCGCGGCATCATTGGTGACGACGGCGCCGGCGTCGCCCATCGCTCCGAGATTCTTGCCGGGATAGAACGAATAGGTCGCGGCAACACCGAAGGTGCCGATGGACTTGTCCTTGTAGCGGGCGAGATGTGCCTGCGCGCAATCCTCGATCACCCAGAGCTTGTGCTTGTTCGCGATTCTCATGATCGCGTCCATGTCCGCCGGCTGGCCGTAGAGATGCACCGGGATGATGCCGACCGTGCGCGGGGTGATCGCCGCCTCGATTGCCGCCGGATCGATCGTGAAGGTCGCCCCGTCGGTGTCGCAAAACACCGGCGTCGCGCCGGCATGCGTGATCATGGCCGAGGTCGAGATCCAGGAGTGCGCCGTGGTGATCACCTCATCGCCCGGCTTCACCTTCAGCGCCGCCATCGCGAGATAAAGCGCATCGGTGCCGTTGGCGCAGGAGATGCAATATTTGGCGTCGGCGGCAGCCGCAAATTCGCGCTCGAATGCGTCGACATAGGGGCCGCGGATGAAGGCGCTGTCGCGGATCACGTTTGCGATCGCCCCGTCGATCTCGATCCTGATGGTCTCGTACTGGAGCTTAAGATCAGCGAACGGTACCGCCATCGCATCGTCCCTCTATTTCGCGAATTTGAGCAGGCGCGCCGGATTGCCGGCATAGGTGCCCGCCGTCACGATATCCTTGGTTACCACCGAACCCGCGCCGACGACCACATCGTCGACGATCCTGACCGGCATGATCGTGGCGTTGGAGCCGATCGAGACGCGATTGCCGATCACGGTCTCGCGCCATAGCTCCTTCTGTCCCCGCGCCGGCCCTCCGGTCGCAAACGTGTCGTTGATGAACACCACACCATGGCCGATGAAGCAATCCTCGCCGATCGTCACCAACTCGCAGACGAAGGCATGCGACTGCACGCGCGAGCGGGCGCCGATCATCGCACCCTTTTGTATCTCGGTGAAAGGACCGATGAAGCAATCATCGCCGATGGTGCAGCCATAGAGATTGCAGGGCTCGACCACCTTCACGCGCGCGCCGAACGTCACGTCGCGGATGCCGGCCTGGAGGCGCTCCGGCCCGCTCACGATGCGACACCCAGCCGGCTCAGCTTTGGCGCAAAATGCAGCGCCACTTCCTCGCCTGTCTCGATCGATTCGTAGAGCGCAGTGATCAATTCCAGGCTCTTGCGTCCTTCGAGGCCATCGACCAGCGCCGCGCTCTGATTGGTCAGGCAGTCGACCACGTGCTGATAATAGGCCTGATGGCCGAAGCCGTAGACATTGGGCGGATTGACCGAGAACTTCTCGATCACCTCCTTGTCGGCCGCCGTCTCGTCGACAAAACGCCAGTGCCGGATCTGGTTGACGGCAAAGCCTGCGATCTCGACCATGCCCTTCTCGCCGAGGATCGAGAGCGAGCCTTCGAGATCGGTCGGGCGTGCCGCCGTGGTCGCCTCGATGATGCCGAGCGCGCCGTTCCTGAATTTCAGCGTCGCGACCGCGGTGTCTTCGGTCTCGATCTTGGCCAGCGCGGTCGTCGCCCGGGCATGGACGCTGACGACGTCGCCGAAGAACCATTCCAGCATATCGACGTGATGGCTCGCCTGGTTGGACAACACGCCGCCGTCATAAGCCCAGGTTCCGCGCCAGGCATCCTGGTCGTAATAGGCCTGATCGCGGCACCAGCGCACCCGCACCGTGCCGAGGACAAGCTTGCCGAAGCGCCCCGCCTCCAGCGC
>Ga0070730_10003050_pt1 | contig 15130 bp, 8 predicted proteins | sample Coa_R1_3_FD_66447 | JGI IMG/M metagenome (GOLD analysis project Ga0070730, IMG submission 66447) | Surface soil microbial communities from Centralia Pennsylvania, which are recovering from an underground coalmine fire - Coalmine... | ecosystem: Environmental > Terrestrial > Soil > Unclassified ...
CGGCCGGCGAGCTGCAATTCACCCGCATCGGGTACCACGAATACAACGGCGCGATCACGTTCCCTACCGGTGAGCGCACTGATTTTGCATTGCGCGGCGACGAATGGCAGGTCGACGCACACCTGCTCAAGTGGCGGGCGCTGGCCAACCTGCTCGGATTCGACGCGGCCTATAGGCTCGACCGGATCAGCGGCCGCTACACCAACATCGATGACGAGCGCAACCTGCCGCGCACGGTGTATGCCCTCAATGCACCCGATCGCGTCGACCTGTGGGAGCTGATCCATCGCTACCATTCGTGGGTGCCTTGGATCGACGCCGTGTACGGTAGCGCGACTTTTCTGCCGATGGCCGACGGCGCGCTGTACGAGATCAAGGTTTCGCAAAGCGGTCTGCTGGCGCGACCGCTCAATCAAGCGGCGCGCGATGCCGTCGGCAGTTGGCACGCCCCATGAGCCGGAAGGTTTCCATCGCGTTGCTCGCCCTGCTGCTGGTGTCGGCGATCGCCGCATGGTGGCAAACGGCGCCTCCGTCACCCAAGGCGGTCGCGCGCCGCACCGCCGCCGTGACGTCTTCCGCGCTGGTGGACGAAAGCGCCTACGCCACGGCGCAGCGCCTGGCGCAGCTTGCAACCACCGCGCAAGAGCAGCCCTTGGCGGCCACCGCGCTGCGCGTCGCCGACCACGAACTTGCCCTCGCCTTTACCGCCGCGTTGCGCGACGTCGAGGCGCATCCACCGACCTTGAGCCCGGAAGCGCTGAAAATTCAGGATAGGCTGCAGAAGTCGCAGGCTCTCTTGGATGGCGATCAACAGCGCGTCGCCCAGCTCACCGCGGACTTGGCGCAGGCAAAGCCCTCGCAGAAGGACGCACTGCAGGATGAGCTGGACCTTGCGAAATCGCAGCTCGACCTGGACAAAGACGAAGTCGAAGAAGCCGATCAAGATCTGGTCGCGGCCGGCGGCAATCCGCAGCAGCGGATCGAGGCCATGGTTCAAGAGCATGACGCCCAGGTGAAGGCGCGCGCGAGCGGCGCGGCGCCCTCGGGGGAAGTCGCGGCACCGGCCGCCGGGCCGCATGGCGCATGGATGGAATTTCGTGACTGGCTGAAGATCCGGCAAAAATCACAACAGCTGGCCGCTGCGCAGGAAGCCGCCCGCGGGAAGGCGGAAGCACTGGCCCAGCAACGGGTGGCGCTCGCGACCAGCCTGGAAAACGCCAAGGGAGGAATCTCCGAGCTCGCTCAGCACACGAAGAGCGCCAAAGCCGGCGCCGCGGCAGCCACCGCCGCGGGTCCGCCTATACCTCACAGCCACGAAGACGCGGCGGCTCTGCTGGGCCGCACGAAGCTCATCGCCGCCGATCAGAGGGTGCTGACCTTGCTCGACCGCCAGGCCGCGGACCTCCGGCAATTATCCGGGGTTTATCAGCAATGGAGCGGAGTGGTTGCGCTGCAGTCGAGCGCCGTATTGCACAAACTGCTGCTCGACGCGGCCATCGTGGTGGGAATTCTGCTGGTCCTGCTGATCGTCGATCAATGGGCACAGCGGCTGCTCAGGAACCCCAAGCTGGACCGGCGTCAGGTCGAAACCTTGCGCAGCATCACGCGGGTCAGCCTCCGAGTGATCGCCGCGGTCGTCATCCTGCTCATCGTCATCGGGATGCCCAGCCAATTCGGGACCATGATCGGGATCGTGGGAGCTGGACTGACGGTGGCGCTGAAGGACTTCATCGTGGCCTTCTTCGGTTGGCTGGTGCTCATGGGCAGAAACGGCATTCGCTTGGGAGACTGGGTCGAAATCAACGGCGTCAGCGGCGAGGTGACCGAACTCGGGATGTTCCACACGGTGCTGCTCGAGACCGGCAACTGGAGCAACGCCGGCCACCCCACCGGACGCCGCGTCACGTTCACCAACAGTTTCGCCATCGAAGGGCATTATTTTAATTTTTCGACCTCGGGCCAATGGTTGTGGGACGAGTTGACGGTGGTCGTGCCCGCGGGCCGGGATCCCTATCCGATCGTCGAAGACATCACCAAGCAGGTCGCCGAAGCGACCGCCGAGAGTGCGCGTCTGGCCGAGCAAGAGTGGCAGCGTGCCGTTCCCTCCCAACGGGGCAAGAGCTTCTCCGGAACCCCGGGCGTCAGCGTCAAGCCGGTCGTCGGCGGAGTGGAAATTGCGGTTCGCTACCTCACTCGTGCCCAAGAACGCTTTCAGTTGCGCGCCACTTTGTATCAGGCGGCCGTGCATCTCCTGGGGCAGAGGGCGGTCAACGCGGCCGCTCCGTCGGGGACAAACGGCTGATCGGTGGAGTCTCGTGTTCGATGAGCTTCGAGTTACCCCCGCGCGCCATCGCGGTGGCCAAACGGCCGAGGCGAGGGAATAGGTTAAGCGGGCGCTTCGCGAGCCTTGGTCGGGCGGGGGCACATCTGCAGCGCGGATGGGAATTTCACAATCGATCCAGCGATTTGTGATCCGAGTCGCAGTGCAACCATGGGTCGCAAGTCGACAATTGCATCATGCATAGCCGCGAAGATTCCGACCGTCTCTCCTGGGCCCTGTCAGCGCTCGTGGTCGTGATCATGGGAGTGGCCGTCGGTGTCTCGTCGAGAGAAACATCGTCGGCGAACGACTCGGATCCGCGTACCCGGACGGCCGTCGAACGGCCCCAGCACCCCGAAACTCAGGCGGAGTCCCGCTCCGGGACCACCGGGACCCTGAAGTCACCTTCCGCGGAACGCCCGGCCCTGCTTTAATCGCGCGTTGCCCACCTGGCACAGGCCGGCGCACGGAGAACGACTGTAGCGCCGCAATCTCATGCGCTAGAATGCCGACCGGCGTAATCGAGCCGCACAACAAGTCCCCCTCCGGTGACTCAAGCAGCGGCAAGAACAGGATTTCAGTTGCAAGTGATTGATATTGCCGGCTTAGCACAGTGGTAGTGCAACGGTTTTGTAAACCGTAGGTCGCGGGTTCGAATCCTGCAGCCGGCACCATTTCTCAAAAATTCTACCGGCGAGAACTCCAACCCGAACAGCCGGTCGGGCGAACCCGCGACATAAAATAAGTCGGGTTCGACAAGTCGGCCAGCGGCCGACTTGAGCGCCGACGGCCTTGCCGGCGGCGACCCCGAAGGGGCGAGGCGCGCAGCGCCGAGTAATCCTGCAGCCGGCACCATTTTTCAAAATTCTACCGGCGAGAACTCCAACCCGAACAGCCGGTCGGGCGAACCCGCGACATCAAATAAGTCGAGTTCGACAAGTCGGCCACCGGCAAATAAGGGATCACATCAACCCGTTCCTATAATAATTTCCGAACTGACCGCGCCCGTTTCTTTTAGTCCCTTAGCGACAGCACCTTCATCACCCACTGCCGGATATATCAATTGCATCCGAGGGCAACCTCCAGGGCGTGCGCGTCAGAAATGATTTGCGCGTCTGACGTCGGTCCAATTTTCTTGCCGTTCTGTGCCTTGACCTCATTCACGAATCCTGTCAGTACCGCGCAGGCCGCCTGCACGTCATTGGCCGCGTAGTACGCCTGCATCAGTTCTATGTCATTTGCCAAGCTCTTGCCCGGCCCGACGCCGGTGACTTCTTTCAGGAGATTGGCAAGCAGCGCACCGGGGAGAGAGATGGGCGTTAGGAGAAATGCTCGGACTTGCTTCAAGTTGTTCCACCCGTACCCCACGATCTGACCTTTGTCGTTGATAGCAGTAGCGTCAATAAGCGTGAATCCGGTGGGAAGATTAACGAGAGTGTTTAGATCAGTAGCGGTTGTGCCATTCCAAATAGTTGCAATTACGTGATCGGTCGAAGAGGGCGTCGTGCTGAACCCTACTATCTGTCCAGCATTATTTATTCCGCTTGCCTCACTCGTCGCCCCGCCTAGGGTTCCGAGGGCTGTCGGGGTGGTGCCGTTCCATGAAATGGCTAGTGAACTTAGTACACCATTGGAAGAGCTGAATCCCCATCCAACCACTTTTCCACTATTATTTATGCCGGTTGCGTAGGCCTGCCCACCCAAAGTTCCTAGCGGGGTGGGTATCGTGCCGTTCCAAAGAACGGGCTGATCATTACTATATCCGACGACCTGCCCCGCCAAGTTGATACCGATTGCTGCGCTGTATGCTCCGCTTGGAGAGCCAAGAGCAATCGCTGTAGTTCCATTCCACAGGAGCGCAGAGCCATTTACTCCGTTGCTATACCCCACGATCTGTCCGACATTGTTGATGGCGCTCGCGCTGCTTGTTGAACCGGTTGGAGCACCCAGATCGGTCGGCGTTACGTTGTTCCAGAGAGTTGCGTGAACGCTCGGGCCACTGCCGTTAGTAGCACTTTCGCCAACAATCTGCCCATTGTCGTTGATGCCAGTTGCGTTACCCCAAGGCCCGCCCAGTGTGGTCAAAGCGGTCGGAGTGGTTCCATTCCACAACGTAGCTGTTTCAACGCCATTGGTATCGTAGCTCCAGCCCACAACTTGACCACCGTTGTTGATCCCGTTGGCAATACTTTCCGACCCGCCCAGCGTGCCAAGGTCCGTAAAAGTATACGACTGCGAATTCGCTACCACCGGCGACAGCAACGCCAGCACCGGCAGCCATCTGGAGATTATGTTCATCTTGGGTCCCTTGATTTGGAATTTCTTGTGGATCGGCTGAGGGTCGCGAGTGGGCATTGCGCGCCCTCACCGGACAGTTGGTCAACCGGCGAATTCCGCACGCGCATACGCGGTTACCCGGAAAATCCATCTAGGATCATAACAGATCGCATCGGCTAGCCGTCGTGCTCGTCGAACTTCGACAAACGCTCGAACTTCATTTCGCGGGGGAAGTGTCAAATTTATCTCTGCTCAGAGTTTTTGATCGCTTCGAAGCGGCTTTGGTGCGGTGGACTCGCCGTAAATACAAGATGCTCGCGATGCAGGCTCGTGCGAAGGCCCGACCTCCGTCAACCACGACCGACGAACGGCATTTTGGTTGCCATCACCGTCATGAAGAGCACGTTTGCCGACAACGGTAGATTGACCATCGCCATGAAGGTCTCGGTGACCGCCGACATCTCCATCCGCGGTTCCGGGCGGAGCGCGCCGTCGGCTTGCGGCACGCCCTGCACCATGCCGGCCGTCAAATCGCTCGCGACATTGCCTATATCGATCTGGCCCACCGCGATGCCGAACGCACGGCCATCGAGCGCGGCGGCTCGGGTCAACCCCGTGATTGCATGCTTGGTCGCCGTATACGCTATCGATTTGGCCCGCGGTACGTGCGCGGAAATCGAGCCGTTGTTGATGATTCTGCCTCCGGGCGGGTTCTGCTCCCGCATCAGTTTGAACGCACCCGCGAGGCAGAAAAAAGCCCCGCTCAAATTGATGTCCACCGTTCGCCGCCATTCGGCGGCGGACAATTCGTCGGGAAGGGCTGGCTTTGCACCGACGCCGGCATTATTAAAAAGCAGATCGAGCCGCCCGAAACGATCGCGAATCTGAACGAATAGAGCGGCGACCGACTCTTCGCGTGAGATATCGCAGACAATGGCTGTCGCTCGGTCACTTGCAACGCCCGCGGCCATCCTCGCTGATTCGAGCGCGTCGGCGCGACGACCCGTCATGACGACATTCCACCCTGCGGCGAGCAGAGTGAGCGCACAGGCGCGGCCGATTCCGCTGCCGGCGCCCGTGACCAGTGCAATTTTTCCATCCTGACTCATATTCGGGTCGGCCATTCAAAAGAGAATCAGATAATGCATGTCGCTACATGCGATTCCCGGCGGACATACTCGCCGGGTTCATTGCGACCGAGCTCTGAACTTGCTTGGCGACATGCCGTAGTGCTTCTTGAACACATTGGAAAATCCGGGCGCGCTCTGGAAGCCCGCTTCGCTCGCGACCTGCTCGATAGTCTTAGAGCTATGCCGGAGCGAGTCGACAGCATGTGTGAGGCGGCGCTCCACCAGGTAGCCGTACGGCGTCTGCTGGGTCGCCGCGCGAAAGCTGCGTATCAAGTAATATTTCGACACTCCGACGAGCTGCGCGAGATCGGCAAGCTTTATGTCACGGCCGATATTGGCGTCGATATAAGCGAGGACTCGCGCCAGATGTCGCGGCGCCAGCGGGCGGGGCGCGGCCGGCAAGATTACTCGGCGCCGACTCCTCCGCGACAAATTCGAATGCCAGCACACAAGATGGCGTATCAACAGCTCCATCGATTGAGTCAGCAGCAGACCATCCGGGTGCTTGCTGCGGCCCCCATAGGTTTCGAACTCGCTCTGCAGCATCGTAAAGTAGCCCTGCATCCAGGGATCCCGGGCGGCGAAGATGGGATCGATTTCCGGTGCAGCCGCAGCCGAGCAATGCTCGTCGGCATACCGCTCTATGAGCGACGGCGGGATATAGACGTGCAGGATCTCGCAGACGCCGCCGCGGATCCATTCATTGCACTCGTCTCGCGGGCTGAAGGTAACAGAGCCATGCTGGGCGCCCGTGCCGATGCAGCGACCGCCCACCAGTTTCGCAACTGACGTAGAGCCGCCGACGTGATACATCAAGGTGTGCTGCGCTAGCACGGCTTGCGTCGTGCTGTGTGAGGCGGGCCGATGCCACTTGGCGGCGATGACCTCGCCACTTGAATCGTGCACGACATAATCCGCGTCTTTCGAAAAGTTGGTGGCGAGATACTGGCTGAACGCCGAAGGCTCGGTCGGCTGGCAATGCAACATCGTGATCCCATCCCAGTCATAACCAAAATTGACATCGCCGATTTCAGTTATTGAAACAATCTTTCCGGCGAGGCGCTCTGTCCCCGCTCTCGTTGGTTGATCATACGCCTCATCAATTACGGCGGGTAATTCTCAGCCGTAGGGCGCACAAAGGATGCGCAGCCTCTCGCATTGAGGGGAGGAGCCACTGGGGGAAGGGTGCATGAACACGCAAACAACGTTCGGACGACTAATGTTTAGCCTCGGCACCTTCGCGCTGGTCGCCTTCGGGGCGGGATGGGCACCGAGCCCGGCCGTCGCCGCCGCGCCGAATTGCGCGAGCCTGCCGACCGATCCTCAATTGGGACTCCAAAAGGATCTCGTGATCAAGTCGGCCACCAGCGCAATCGCGACGACGGCCGCCCAGGTCCAATACTGCCGCGTGACGCTCGTCTATGGTGCGAGCGCGAACGAGAATGTCACAATCGCCGTGGGCCTGCCGCTGAGCGAGGACGACGGCGGATCGGGCGGCTTTCGCGGCGCGTGGAACGGCCGCACCCAGGGCCTCGGCGGCGGCGGCTGCGCGGGAAATCTCGTCGTCGATGCTGCCGTCAACACCGGTTACGTCGGTTCAGGCACCGACGGCGGCCACAGCGGCGGCGATTGCACGCCCGGCGTGTTTGCCAATGGCACTTACAACCTTGACTTCATTGAAGACTTCTTTCGTGTCGGCATCAAGCAGCAGATTCTCTGGTCGAAGAAGATCGCGGCGGCCTATTACGGCGTTCATCCCGTCTATAATTATTGGAATGGCTGCTCGACCGGCGGCCGCCAGGGATACCTGCTCGCGCAGGAGCTGGGCAACGAACTCGACGGGATTCTCGCGAGTGCGCCGGCGATGTACTGGACGAGATTCCAGACCGCTCAAATGTGGGGCCAGATCGCCATGTTCGAGCTGGCCGGCGAGGACCCGCCCGGCGCGATCCCGCCGAACAAGCTGCTTGCCGTGCAACAAGCTGCGATCAAGGCTTGCGATGCGAACGACGGCGTCACCGACGGCATCATCGACGATCCGCGCTCCTGCCACTTCGATGCCGGCGCGAACATCTGCGGTCAACCCAATGCGCCGGCGACGCCGAACTGCCTGACGCGGGCCGAGGCAACGGCGGTCAATACGATTTGGGACGGACCGCGCAACAAGCACGGCGATCGGATTTGGTTCCCGCTCGATCGCGGCACCGACTTTGCCATCCTCGACGGACCAGCGCCCTTCCAGCTTGGTGTCGTACAGTTCGAATGGAACGAAAAAGATCCCGGTTACGTCGTAGGGGTCCAGCCGGGACTCTTCGGTCCGCCTCCGCCGTCGAAATGGGATTCCGTCACCCTTGCAGGGCCGGGGCTCGACTATCCGCAAGTCGCGCAGGATGGCTCGCGCAACATTGCGGATGTCACCGACACGTTCGGGCCGCTTGATACCTTCAAGGACCATGGCGGGAAGATGATGACCTTCGTCGGAGGCAACGATCAGTTCATCTATCCGCGCGGCGTGATCCATTACTATCGGCAAATGGCGGCGCGCTACCGCGCGCATGACGATGAGACGGGCTTCGAAGGCGTGCAACGCTTCTATCGCTTGTTTCACGCGCCCGGTGTCGGCCATTGCGGCATCCCCGCCGGCGCGCTCGGCCCCAACGCCAGCCTCGGCGATGTCGGGCCGTGGCCGCAGAACGGCGCGGACTTCAATGCGCTCGTCAACTGGGTCGAGAACGGCGTCGCCCCGAGCCACGTGCTGGGCCAGAGCGCGGGACCGGCGGCGCCTCCCCTATCGCGCCCACTTTGCCCTTATCCGCAGACAGCGCGTTACGTCGGCACGGGCGACATCCACGATGCCGCCAATTGGGTTTGCGGCGGAAATCTGGAAACGCCTGAGGTCGTCTGCCCCGATGTCGTTGTGCGGTTCAAGCATGAGGTGGATGGACGGCTCGACTTCCGTGAATCGGGAGTTCGCCCTGCCGAGTGCCACGCACGCGAGCAGCCCGAGGATGGCCGGAACGACGCTGAGTAGGACGACGACTCAACCGCAGTCACGAGCGGTCAACTATCGCAACCGGTACCGGCTGCCAAAACAAGAAGATCCAAGGAGAAAGAAAGACTATGATTCGGACAGCAGTGTTGTGGGTCATTGCTGCGGGCAATCTGCTGCCGCCGGCCGCCATCTCTCAGACGTCGCCCGGCGCAGATTCCGGAGCGATCGAAGAGATCGTCGTCACGGCACAGAAGCGGTCCGAAAACATCCAGCAAGTGCCCATTGCCATCACGGCGTTCTCCGAATCAGACCTTCGCGCCAGGGGCCTGACCGATATACACAGCCTCTCGACCCTGACGCCCAACGTCAATCTCGACCAAGGCTCGCCATTCTCGGGCTCCAATTCGGTGCTTTCCGCCTCGATTCGCGGCATAGGCCAGGACGACTTCGCCTTCAATCTCGATCCGGGCGTCGGCGTCTATGTCGACGGCGTCTACTACGCGCGCACGGTTGGAGCTAATCAAAATCTACTCGACGTCGAGCGCGTCGAGATCCTGAAGGGACCCCAAGGGACGCTTTTCGGCCGCAATACCATCGGCGGCGCGATCAGCATCGTCACGCGCACACCGGGGGACGAATTCGCGCTGCAGTCACAAGTCAGCGGCGGCAGCTTCAATCGACGCGACGCAGCGGTCATGGCCGACATTCCAATCGCAAGCAACCTGCTCACGACCGTGACGTTCTCGACCAGCTACCGGGATGGCTATCAGAAGCGCGTTCCCTATCCGTCTGCAACACCCTACGTGTCCGATCCGGTCGGAGCCATGCACTCCTCCGCCACGGAGACTTTCGATACTCAGGGCGGCCAGAACGAGCAGGTCGTGCGGGCCAAGATGCTCTGGAAGGCGAGCGACTCGCTGACTGCGACGCTGTCGGTCGACTGGACACACACCAACCAGCCCTCTACTGCGAATACGGTGCTGGCGACCAATGTTTCTGGGCCGACGGCCGTATTCGGCGCCATTTACAATGCCTGCCTACTCGGGATTCCATTTGCGCCGACCGCGGCGCTTGTTTGCGGAGCGCGCAACACCGTCGGCACGCCCCTCTGGCAGGCCAACCTTAATCCGGCATCGACTCGGCTGCTCTACGGCAATGGCGTCGCGAATACAGGAAACATTGACACCACCTACGCCACCGGCCAGAACTTCGACAAGCTCGATTCCTACGGGACCGCGCTGACCGCCGATTGGGTCATCGATCCGTCCATCACGCTGCGCTCGATCACGGGCTGGCGCCGCCTGCACTGGGAACCCGGACTCGATGCCGACGGTTCGCCCATCGACTTCTTCGAGCTCAGCTTTGCCGAAGGTCAGCACCAGGCTTCCGAAGAATTGCAACTGCTCGGCGACCTGCTCGACTCCAAGCTCAAGCTGGTCGCGGGTCTGTATTATTTCAACGAGGGCGGCTATATCCATGACTTCGTGACCTTCGGTGGCGGGTTGCTGCAGATTGACGGCCCTAATACCCTCGACACCACCTCCTACGCCACCTACGTGCATGCGGACTACAAGGTCACCGACCAACTCGGTCTCACGCTCGGCGGCCGCGAATCGATCGACCACAAGAGCTTCACCGGCGGTCAGCAGGACCTGAACGACTTCTTTTACAAGATCTCCGGCTGCTATCCATACAACGCCTCCGCCAGCCTGCTCGGAGCGCCGGCGAACCTGACCTGCCAGCAGGCACTCGGATTCCCAAATCCGAGCAACCACTTCCAGGTTTACCCGATCGGCGAAAACCACCAGAACTTCAACGTCTTCACGCCCACCGCCGGGCTGCAGTATCACTTCGACCCGAGCGCGATGGCGTACGTGTCCTATTCGCGCGGCTTCAAGACCGGCGGCTGGACCACCCGATTAACCGCACCGCTTCCGGCTGGATCGCCGGCGCAGTCCTTCGGCCCCGAGAAGGACCAAACCTACGAGGTCGGATTCAAATCCGATTGGTTCGACCGCCAATTGATCGTCAACGCCGCCGCCTTCTACAGTCGTTACGACGGCATCCAGCTGACTTATCAGATCAGCACCTCGCCTGTCACACAAAATGCCGGCAACGCCACGATCAAAGGCGTGGAAATCGAAACGCAATCGCGCTTGGGCGACCATTTCGGGTTGTCGGGAAATTTCGGATACATGGATGCTTACTACAATTCGATCAATTCGGCAGCCTCCACCTTCACGGGCGACGCGCTGCCCAAAACGCCGCGCTTGAAGCTTTCGGCGAGTCCTGACGTGCACACCACACTCGGCAGTGGCGCGACACTGCGGTTGGCGGCCGCCTACTCGTACACCAGCCATATGTTCAACGACGTGCAGAATACGCCGCTGCTCGCGCGTCCCGATGTTAACATGGTGGATCTGTCGGGCAGCATCATCTCACCCAGCGGCAAGACGACTTTAACGGTCGGCGGCACCAACGTGACCGATAAGCGTTTCGTCACGACCGGTCAGCCGCAGATCGCCGGCGGTGTGATCTTCGGCACTTACAATGCGCCACGCGAGTGGTACGCCACGCTGGGCATCAAGTATTGATCGAGGCTCGATCAATCGGGTGAATCGACCGGTGGAGTCGCACCACCGGTCTCTCGTGGACCCGAATTCGATGCGGACCTTGGCTTGACCCGGGGGTCCAAAAAATCGCACGATAACTTTTCATGCGCATTTGCCGTTGTATGTTTGTTCCGTTAGAGTCAATCTTGGGAATGTGCTTGACGCTCCTTCATCTTCTGGAAGAACGGCGGAATTTTCTCGTGCTTGAATTCGGCATATGTGGCCTGCGCCTTGGCGAAGCGCGCATGCATCGCTGCCGCGATGTCCGGATGCGTCACCGCCACACTGTAGCTTTCCGAAGGATCGACTCTCGTATCGTAAAGCTCCGTGTAGCCGCATGACGAATAGGACAATCGTCCGTTGCTGCGATAGTAGCCGCCGTCGACGTATTTCCACTGTTGAGTGCGGATGCCGACCACATCCTCATTGTCAAACAGCACGATCTCGTCGTGCGGCGAGGCAGCTCCACGCCGCAGCACATCACCAATATCCAGCCCGTCGAGCACCACATCGGACGGTGGCGGCCGCCCTGCCATAGCACAGAACGTTGGCAGCAGATCCACACCCGAAACGATTGAATCCACCCGCCGGCCGGCGGGGATCACGCCGGGCTGCCAGGCAATGAATGGGACGCGATAGCCGCCGTCAAAGGCCCCTCCCCCCTTGCGGTCACGCAGTCCGCCGCTCGAGCCTTCGAACCACGGGCCGTTGTCGGATGTGAAAATCACCAGCGTGTTGCGCTCGAGATCGAGCTCCTTCAGCTTTGCTCTCAATCGGCCGACCAGGGAATCGATCTCCGCCACTACATCTCCAAAGGGCCCTCCCGCGGTCGTCCCCGCGAACGGTGCATGCGGATATTCCGGCAGATGTGGCGCGCTGAAAGCCAGCTCGACGAAGAATGGGCGATCTCGATTTGCCTCGATGAAGCGCTCCGCGTGAGCGTAGAACTGCTGTTGCAACTGGGGATAGTCAACGGGAGATTCGCTGATGTCGCTCGCGCCCGCGCGACTATCGTAGAGCGACAGCGGCTTCATGTCGTGGCTGTATGGGATGCCGAAAAAGCGATCGAACCCGTGGTTTGTCGGCGGCCAGATCGGCGCGAAATGACCGAGATGCCATTTGCCGAACAGGCCCGTTGCGTAGTCAGGCTTCAGAGCCGCCGCGATTGTGACTTCCGACAGCGGCAGTCCGCGAGTGTCATCCTGCATGATGACCTCGTAGCCCAGGCCCGTCCGAATCGGATAGCGTCCAGTAAGCAGCCCAGCGCGGGAGGGGGTGCACAGGTTCGCGGGCGCGTAGTAGTCTGTCAGAGCCGTACCTTCACGCGCCAACCGATCGATGTTGGGCGTTTTGAACACCTTGCCACCGAAGCCGCCAACGTCCCCATAGCCGAGGTCATCGCACAATACGATGATGAAGTTGGGCTTGTGCGACGAAGGCCGGCTCCCGGTCGTAGCCAAAGAGGGCGCGACCGCGGCTGCTGCACCGGCCGAGAGCGATTTCAATACAGTACGCCGATCCATAGAGACCCTCTTCAGTATCAGGGACGCGATGGCCGCAAGGCCGGAATGCGGGCGACAACGGTGCTCACCAAGTCCGTAGCCGATCGGCCTAGGCCGAACTCATACATGCCTTTTGACCCGGAAACCGTCCGGAGCCCAAGTGACTGAGCAGCTTCGGGTCGATTTCGATGGTCACTGACCGGCTTTCACCCGGCCCGAGCGCAACACTGGCAAAGCCTATGAGCCGCATCGACAGAAACTCCTTCAATCGGGCAAAATGCCGACGCTCGTGCCATTATGGTACAAATTGGTCATTTTGTACCGCACCAGGAAGGTACACCGCAAGCCGAATTGACCCCCCGGACCGATATGATACGATTTTACTTGAATGTTCCATGGGCACGCCTGCCGCCGGCCATGCCTGCAGGGGGCTGGATGTATGGCTCATGAACGAGGGGGTCACGACAGGTGCAGCAGGCGATAGCGATTCCCGACACCATTGAAGGGCTGACGGCCTCGTGGCTGACGCAGGCGATCGGTCAGCGTTGCCCTGGCCTCACAGTGACCTCGGCGACGGTGGATCGGGTCATCTGGGGGACCTCCACCAAAGTCTTGATGCCGATTGAGTACACGGGCCCTCGCGATTGCGAGCTCCCTCAGCGACTGTGCGTCAAGGGCGAGTTTGACGAGCGGGTCCGAAATTCGCTCACCACCGTCACCATGACCGGTACACAGGTTGAGGCGCAGTTCTACAACGACGTTGCGCCGCGACTCGGGATACCCATGCCGCGTCACTGGTTTGGGGGATCCAAACCGGGAATGGGGGTTCTGATTCTCGATGATCTGGCCGCCCTGGGTGCGACCTTCGGAGATCCCGTTCGTCCCTGGCCCCCCGAGCGCGTCGCACGCGCCCTGGAGATCCTGGCTGCTTTGCATGCCTCCACCTGGGATCGCCGCTTCGAGGGCATCGCATGGCTTGGCATTGGATCACCGACCTTACGTCAGTATTCCGAATTTCTCATGTCCGAGGCACACTGGCAGACCCATTTCACCCAACCTGACGCTTTCAAACTCCCGCGCGCCCTGAGCGACCGGCAGCAGGCTCTCAATGCGCTGCGCGCCATGTGGCGCTACGACGACCAGCATGCTCACTGCCTGGTTCATGGCGATGCTCATCTCGGTAATACCTGCGTGGCTGCCGGCGGCCAGCCTTTCTTCATTGACTGGGCAGGGCCCTCCATCTCACACTGGGCGTTGGATGTTTCCTATTTCATCGCCGGATCATTGACGGTAGCCGATCGGCGCTCGCACGAGCGTGATCTGTTGCAGCACTATGGCAGGCAACTGCGTGAGCGTGGTGGCCCGCAGTTGCAGGAAGGTGCTGTCTGGGACGACTATCGCCGCCATCAGTTGCATGGAATGTGTTGGAGCACGCTGCCCTCGACGCTGCAGTCACCAGAGAACGTCGACGCCATGGCGGAACGGTACACCTGCGCGATGTTGGATCACGACTCGATCCAACTCTTGGCCCAAGTCCGTTGATTTATTGAGTGGGTTGAACCGTACCGCCCATCCGCCGCTGCGAGATCACAACACGCGTTGCCGTCTAATGCTCCCTGGCGCCAGCCGACGGCGCAATCGAAATGTGCGGCGGAGGTGCCGCATCGATCCTGGCCGCTAGTGGATCCTTCTTCGGAACCGCGATCCCTTCGGCCGTGAAGTCGAGCAAAACATCCTCGGCAGGATTATATCTCGGCCAGAACGGTCGGCCCCCGCCGTTCGGATCACCGGATTTCGCGAAAGCCACGACGTAGTCGCTGATCGATTCACCTAGATGTTCGTCCCGCGCGGTGATCGCGCTGCCGTATCTGATGCGCTGCGTGTCAAGAAAGAACGGAACGTCGGTCGCGTGGAGGGCGGCGGAATTCGCGGGCGTCCGAACCGACTCCGGCACATAGGAAAAGCGATATTCGTAGACGGGGACGCCCTGCTGAGCGATGGACTTGGCAAGCGCTCGCGCCCCCGCAACCATAAAGCCCGTTTCGCCGCCCATGTCGCCATTCGTGGCACCGATCATGACAGGCACGCGACTCATCGCTCCGGAGGCAACGGCCGAGGACACGCCGACGGCGATGCGACCATCGACGAACGGGGTTGAAAAGGTACGTGGCTGCTCATCCTTAAACAGCGCCAGCATATTGAGGCCGCCAGTGATCTCTTCTGCCGACAATGCTCGCAACTTGACCAGAGCCTGCGGATCCGTCGGTGCGATCCCCGCCGACCGCGCGAAATTGACG